>Ga0209289_100241_pt1 | contig 32459 bp, 25 predicted proteins | sample GXS110809BmetaG_FD_184121 | JGI IMG/M metagenome (GOLD analysis project Ga0209289, IMG submission 184121) | Hot spring microbial communities from Gongxiaoshe hot spring, China to study Microbial Dark Matter (Phase II) - GXS 110809B (SPAdes)... ...
CTCCGCCTGTCCCGCCGTTTCCACCCCGACCCCCGTTGCCTCCATCGCCCCCGTTCCCGCCATCGCCACCGCGGGCGATCAAGACGAAGCTCGCCGTCGTGCCTGAGGGAATGTCGAGCCGAATATCATCGGCATTCGCGCCTGGTCTTCCATCTCCCCCTGGGCTGCCATCACCCCCATTACCGCCCCGTTCCCCAGGAGCGCCCTCTCCACCGTGCACATTCCCCCCACACACGCCATCAGCTCCCTTAGCTCCTGGGCGTCCATCCTCGCCATCCGCTCCCGGATTCCCCGGAGTCCCGTCTGCGCCGGGGAAGCCGCTTTTGTCTATCGTCTCTTGAGTCCAAACTACACGACGATTCGCCCTTTCGCTCAGCCTCCGCCTCCATTCCAGCCATTCTTCTCGTCCGGGCCCACTGGTATCTATGACGATCTGCCCCCCTTGGATCACCAAGGGCGCGCTTCCACCAAAACCTACTGGCCACATCCAAGCTCGGCCTTTTCCCATCGCCTTCCGTAACGGTGCCCCAAGTAACCCCATCGTCTCAATCGGAAACACATGAATCCGGTGATTCCCCTTGATCACGGCCCGTGTGCCTTCGAAAATCAGATGTCGCACCAATAGGATCGTCTCTCCGACCAACTCCACCCGCTCCGGCAGATAGAGCGTATCGGCCAAATACACTCCCGCTAATGGCTCGGTTTCATAACGGATCACCTGCATTTCCGGCATCTGCCACAGCCATGGCGTCACCTTCTCCCGCCAGTTGGAGGCCAAGAGAATCTCGGGCTCAAAGGGGACATTAGCTTGTCGCAACATCTGGCGCGCCGATTGAAACATCTGGCGTTTCAACGTCAGCTCTCGCTGCTCCCATAGTTGCCACACGCGTGCGGCCGCATCACTTTGAACGCGCCCGGCATCTGAAGACCCAGAAATCCCATCATGGGGCCTCCCAAGTGCAATGAGGGGGAGTGCGATCAACAACACCCAAACTCGACGACCCCGCATCCGCGTCCTCCTCTGGGAAATCGTCAGTCTTATTCTCGAACTTTTTTTTTGGCTGTCAAGCCCCCAGTTTCAGGGCATGCTGATCCTTTGAAGGGAGGCGAGCTCAAATAGCGCCCCGTCGCAAAATCGTCGGAGCGAGACCGACCTTTCGCGATCCGCCTCGTGGCGCGGCTTGCTTGTTCTTTGTCAGCCAGACGTGGAGAGGCACTTGGCATCTCCGATCCGCGCTGACTGTCGGCGTCTTCCTCACGACGAGCGTACTAGGGCGGTCGTCCATGGTGGCTTTGGCTTTTTCTCGAAGCGGAGCACAAGGCAGTTCCTGTCCCGGACCGGGATGAGCAGAGATCGCGATCTTCGCGTCGCTCTCGGAACTCGTGGGGGAGCGGTCATCCCCGCTTCGATGGCGCCTCAAAACGCGATCTTCAGGCTGCCGGTCAGCGTATGAGCGCGGTAGTCTTCCAGGGCGAGTCCCTTTTGGTTGTATCCGTACCAACGCCATCCGACGCTCCAGGTGAAGCGCTTCGGGAACGTGTAGGCGATCATCCCCCGCGGCTGATGGAAGTTGAGGGGGAGCGTCCCCTGCGCGTTCACTACGGAGTAGCCGAGGGCGAGCCGGAGGTTGCGAAGCGGGGAGAGGATGAGGTCGCCGTCCACGAAATTGTCGTTCGCCGTATATTGTGAGGACTCGATCGTTCGCAGGCGCGGATGGAGGACGAGGATCGCCGACGTGATGTCCGTGCGCGTATAGCTGAGCGAGAGGGCGCAGCGTTCACCGGGCGTCCACAAGGTCGTGAGCGTCAGGCCGCGATTTCGCTGCACGCCGTCCACAAGCGGATTCGGGTTGCGCGCATCGGTCACCAGAAGTTGGAGGCCAAGCGTGAGCGAAGTGATCGGTCGGTATTGGGCGCGAGTGCGGAGTCGCGTGAAGCGACGCGGAGCCACTCGGGTGAAGACGGTGTCGCTGGAGCCCCGTTCGATCTGGGCGAAGAGGCGAAGAGCGGGAGTCGCGCGAAGGCTGAGGCCGCCGAGGACGGCATGCGCGTTCAACTCCGATTCTTCGCGTTCGCCCGCCTCGGGTCGGAGAAGCGAAGCCCGCCGATGGGTGAAGCGATGGCCGGCGCGCAGGATCAGATGCGGCGTGAGTTCTACGGCGCCCTCGACATAGTTGGCGAACGAATCCACGGACGTATGCGCGCCGAGCCATTCCGCGACCACGCGCGTTTGAGGCGACGGGAGGGGGCCGCGCAGATCCGCACTGAGCTGTTGCTCGGTGCGCGTGCGCACATCTCCGGCGATGGTGAAGTGCTGGAATCGTGTGGTGTTGGTGAAAGTGAGGCGCCGATGCGGACGATAATTCACGCTCGCGTCGGCCAGAGCGTTAGGGCGCGAGGCGTGAGCGAGGCTCGTCGAAGTTTGGGCCGTGACGTATCGAAGGGCGGAGAGATCGAAAAGGGTGCCGGTCGCCCGCTCCTGGCGCGTGAAATCTAGGTTGGCGTCACTATAGGCGAAGCGTCCGCTCAGCGAGAACGTGCGATGGAGATGCCCGTGAAGCCCAAGGCGCGTCGTCGGCACCAGGCCGCGAATCCCACTGTCGCGCGCGAACGTTTGCAGAAGAATTTGCTGGGGATTGGCTGAAGTCGGATTGGCCGGATTCGTACTGTTTCCCAAATTGATCGCCCCTTCGGGCTGACTCGTGTGGATGTCGTTTTTGAATGCGCGAAAGCCCTGCTCCACCGTGAGGCGCAAGCGCCCGAGCCGAACGTCCACGCCCACGCGGTATTCGTCCATCGTCGTGCGCGGCGGGTCCAGGAGCACGAATTCATCCAGGCCAATCGGGAACGTCGTGAAGGCGGATCCGAATTGCGTATTGCGTTCATACGCGAGATGGATGCGGAAATCGGCATCGGGGAAGAATGTCAGGCGATATTCCGATCGGCGGCGCGCAGCGTCCATGCTATGTTGGCCGAGCTGCTCTCCGCGCCCAAGCAGCGGATTCGCGAAGGTCGGCAGGAAGTTGTAGTACACGATCCGGCTGTAGCCGAAGTCAAAGCGGTAGAGGCCGCGTTTCTCCACGCGTAGGCTCGCCGCGTTATACGGATCGCCCCCCCAGCTCGTCATGCTATAGGTGAGCAGATCGAAGAGCGATCCGGTATTCTCCGGATACCGAGAGGTGAAGGAGAGGCCAAGCAGGCGCAATCCCTCATCCAGATTGATCTGGCTGCGGTAGAGGTCGCGATTCCCCCCCAGAAAGAGCTGGCGCCAGCCGAATTCCAGTTCGCTCTGCGCGACCATTCTTCCCAAGCGAAGGCCTTCCTGTGCCGGTTGCGCAGCGCTCTCCTGGGCGCGCAGCTCAACCGTGATCAGCACGAAGAGGCCGACGAGCACGGCGAGGACGAGCCACCTTCTCGCACGCGGTACGAATCGGGACGTCAAAAGGGTGGGGCAAGCGTTGACCCGACGGATGAAAGCGCGCATATCCCCCTCCTACTGGAAGAAGAGGCGGTTGACGTTCGAGCCATGGACCTTCACATGGCACGTCGTGCAGCTTTGAAAACGCGGTTGCCGAATGTCGTGAAAGGCGGGCGGCTCCGATCCCAGAATCCCCGGCGTGGCTGTGTGGCATTCGAGACAGAGCTGGTGCACGCGCGGACGCGTGAGGAGCCGGGGATTATTCGAGCCGTGTGGGACATGACAGATCGCGCAGCCTTCGAGCTTCACCGGCACGTGCTCGAAGACGAACGGCCCTTGTTTATCCGTGTGGCACTTCAAACAAATGGCATCGGTTCCACCCAGGACGTCGCGGGTTTGCGCCACGTTGAACCCCCCGTGAGGATTATGGCAGGTCGTGCAGCTCATCCCCCCTTCGTGGACGCGATGCCGGAAGGGCTTGGTGAAATCCTGGCGGATCTCGCCATGACATTCATAGCACAGCTCGGGCAGGCGCTTCGCCAGAAGGTCTTCGATGAGGACCGGCGAGTGCGAGGAATGGCAATCGGCGCACGCGACCTGACTCAGGCCGTGCTCGGATTGGCGGAAATTATGACGCTCCTCCTGCCGTTCGTGACAGGCGAGACAACGCGCATTCTGTTCGGAGACGGAGCGTCCGCGAAACGCGAAGATCTTCGTCACGTCGCCGCCGCTCTCGACATGTTCTCGACCCGGTCCGTGACAGGCCTCGCAGCCCTTCTCCGACTCCATGTATTTCGGGCTGCTGATGGTCAAAAAGTGCGCCGTTCGGGCGAAGTGCGCGTAGAGATCCTCGTGACACATCTTACACGTTTCGGAGCCGACGTAAGGGCTCTCCGGTTGCTGCGGAGCGAGGCGCGGCTCCCTCGGCGCGCCGACGTTGGGCATTGCGGCAGGCCGCGTTCTCGGTCGCATCGTTTGTTCGGTGCCGAGGACGATGCCGAGCGCGATCCCGAAGATCAGAAGGGCGAGAACGCTCGAGCGGGCGAGGGCGCATCCGAGGTCCCGCATCGTGCGCGAAAGCAAGCGGATGGAGGAAGTCATCGTTCACCTCGTGCCGTTGATGTTCTCCCGAATGTTGAGCTGCTGCAGGATCGGCGGATTCGGCTCTTCGACCGCCAGGAGCGTATGACAGAGGTCACAGCTTTGGCTGATCGTCCGCCCGTCCTTGCTCACGTGCTGCTCGTCATGACAGCGGAAGCAGCCGGGGAAATGGGTATGTCCGAGGTTATCAGGATACGTCCCCCACGTCACCTTCATCGAGGGGAAGACATTCCGACGATAGATGGCGTGTAGCTCGCGGATCGCCGTTTCGATGGCCTCGCGGCGGGAGTGGAAGAGATCGGGATACTTCTCCTGATAGAACGCGCGGACGCGCCGGGCGATCTCTTCGGCAGCGTTCCCCGGTGTGTCCGCGACCGCGCGTAGGACTTCGACGCCGAGCTTCTTGATGTAGGGCAACGTGCGATCAATGCGACCGGCCGCCAGCGCTTCATCCATCGCTTGATCCGGGAGCTTGAAGATATGCGTCGGGCGATTGTGGCAATCGATGCAATCCATGATGCGGCGCTCGGCGCGGGCGAGCTGCTCGGGCGTCATGCGCGCGTCCTGAGCGATGAATTCCGTGACGCGTCCGTCGGCTTCGCGCACCTGAATCCACGGGATGATCTGCCGCTGCTTGTCCGCCGCGATGTAGATCGTTTGTCGGTTCGGGGCGATGTGCCAGCTATGGATACCTCCGTGGCCGGCCGCACCGCCACCGATGTGCATAAGGAGGACGGTCTTGAGGGGCGTATTCACTTCATCCTCGGCGAAGCGGGTGATGATCTTGACGCGATCTCCAGTGAATTTCTCCGGCCAGTGACATTGCTCGCATGTATCGCGTGAGGGGCGCAGGTTTTCGACCGGCGTCGGGATCGGGCGCGAGTACGTATTGAGCGCCGTCGCGAAGACCTGTCCCACGCCCGAGAGCTTCGAGCGGACGAACCAAGGGGCTCCGGGACCAATGTGACACTCGACACATTTCACGCGCGAGTGCGGCGAGCCGAGATAGGCCGTGTATTCCGGCTCCATGACGGAATGGCACACGGTGCCGCAGAACTCGACCGAATCCATGTAGGTCACGCCCTTGTACGTCGTCAGGGAGATGATCAGGAGATTGATGACCGTGAGGACGCTCACGATCCCGGCCGTGCGGCGCACCGACGCGCGATTGAAATCAAGGCGCGGGTACGGCTCGCGTGGTGTCGGGTTCGCTGGGGCGCCGCGCCGCAGCGCTTGCTTTCGCTCCCAATACAGGCCCATGGGGATGAGTAGAAGCCCGAAGACGAACACTCCCGGCAGGACGAGGAACGCCATGATCCCGATATACGGCGTGTCATAGAAGCCGAGCAAGCCGAGGATCATGAATGCGATGATGAGCAAGGCGCTGATGGTCGTGAGCGCTCCTCCGAGGGCCGTGATCCAGTTTCGGCCCACTAAGCGCATCAAGTCCCAAAACCACAGGTGCAGGCGTTTGATCATCGGACTTCCTCTCCCGACATGTCCGCATCCGAGTGCGGATTCCCAAGGGCATCGGCCGAACTCCCCACAGGACCCTCGGAAGACGTGAGCGGATTTGCGGCGATCCTCGTGTCTTCAGAGGCGGCATCGTGGGGAGCGGCTTCGACGGCTTCCGTCGTGCCGGCCGCTACAAGACGCGCGTAATCGAGCGGATGCTCGTGCTGATACCATCGGGCCGAGACGCGCCCATCGAGCCACGCCCAGTTCATGGGATAGACATCCGGATCGAAGATGACGTGATAGAAGTGCCAGACGAAGATGGCGAGCGTCGCCAGCACGGCCTCGTAAAAGTGGATCGCGAGAGCGACGTCCACGGTCCATCCTGGAAGCCATCGCGTCGTCTGCGCTTTGAACCACACCATTAATCCCGTCGCGCCCATGATGATCGTACCCCAGACGAGCGCCCAGTATTCGAACTTCTCAACATAGCTGCACCGATCGAACGACGGGCGATGGGCACTTCGACCGAGGTAGTATCGCACATTCTGAACGAGATCGGCGAGATCTTTCCGCTGTGGGCGCATGTCGCGCCAGACCTGTCGGCCTTCGGACGTCGCGATGAGGTAGACCAGATGATAGGCCCCGATGCCGAGCAGCATGACTCCGGCCACCCGGTGGGAGATCCGACGAAAGCTCTCGCTGGAGCCGAGCAGCCACGCCAACCAGGAATCCGGATATTTCAACGCGAAGCCCGTGAGCACGAGCGTGAAGAAGCTCACCAGAAGGAGGAGGTGTTGCCACCGTTGTTGCGACGTCAGGCGGAGAATCGAACGATCTTCGAGCGCGCGCCGAGCCAAGGCTTTCTTCCGCCAGATCGCGCCGTTGTGCAGCACCATCAAACCGATGGTGATGGCGATGAGCCAGAGGTAGATGCGCCGCACCCAATGCTTGAGGATGCTCCCGAGGTCTTCGGAGACGGGGACTTCGGCGTGGACTTTCACGCGCGCGAAATTCTCGTTGGCGCCCGGATGGCACTGCCCGCAGGTGCGCGCAAGATTGGCCTTATGCACCATCGAGCGCGGATCGGAGGAGGGAAGGATGTTGTGAACGCCGTGGCAGCTGGCGCAGTTGGCGACGACCGTCGAGCCGAGCCGTGAAGCGCGCCCGTGATAGCTATCCAAGTACGTGCGCACCCGTCCGCCCGGCACGCCGAATTCCTGCGTCAGGCGAACGCCTTCGTGACATTGCCCGCAGGTCGTGCGCGCGAGCGCTTGCTGCGCGACCGAAGACGTCGGATCAATGTGTGGCTTGATCAAGTGAATGCCATGGCAATCCGTGCATACGGGCGCTTGCCAGTTCCCCCGGCGAATCGCCTGGCCGTGAATGCTCTCCAAGAATTCATCGCGGATGTTCGCATGGCACTGTCCGCAGGTCGCCGGCACGTTGAATTTGAAGATGGGCGATTGTGGATCGGCCGCCGAACGCACGTCATGACTATGGTGGCAATCGGTGCAGATGGCTGCACGCGTCAAGCCGGCGGCGACCGCTCGCCCGTGCACGCTCTGCTGATAGGAGAAGAACGGTTGGGTGCTGATGCCGGCCGGCTCGATGACGAATTGCACGCCGTGACAAACGCCGCACGTCTGTGGGATGCGCGCGCGATGCGTCTTCGAGCGTGGATCGCTCGAGGATAAGATCGTGTGCACGTTACCGTGGCAGTCAGCGCAGCTTGCTCCGCGCGCGCGACCTTCGCGCACCGCCTTCGCGTGCAGGCTTTGCGCGTAGGCCGCTTCGGCGTCCGGATGGCAAGTGGCGCAGGAGACTTTCTTCGGCGGCGGCTCATGCGGGTAGTCCCGAACGTCCGCGTGACAATCCGCGCAGTCGAAGGCGCCATGAACCGATGTCTTGAACGCGCGCTCGCTGACGTGAACGCTCACGGTCCGGCCGTTCACCGACTTTTTCAAATCAGGATCATTGTGACAAGCCAAACACTCGGCCGAACTGAGCGACGGAGTCGGTGCGCGGCGGGCCGTCTGCGCATATGCCGGTAAGCCGAGCACAAGGAGAACCAGAATGAAGGAACCGCGCGCGCATTCGCGCCGACAAGTTCCGATCACATGCCTCATTCTTCTCTTCATCGAGACCAGCTCACCTTGCATATGCAAGCTGCGTGCCGTCCACGCTCATCTCGCTCGAACACGACTATCACTCGCAGAATGATCGAGTTAACCGAGACAAGTATAACCGAGCCGAGCGGGGGATTACACCCAGAGCGGGCCTTCTTGCTCAGGACGTACGAAGCCAAGAGAGGAAGCCCTCGGGATGGTCCTCAGAGTGCGGTTTCGTGTCGTTGAGGCAGAGTCGCGATGGCACGGACCGAGCGCCCGTCAAACGCTCTCTTCTGCATCCTTCCTCACAACGAGGATGATGGAATTTCGCCCATTGTGATGGGGGATTTCGCTCAATCTTGGGGCTTATCCCCCAACTTGGGAATCGGCGCAGGTCCTGGGGAGACTCGCGCGCACGAGCGAAGTGTTTGTTCTATCAGAGTCTTTCGAGCCTTGGAGCTTCGCCCGTTGCTCCTGCGGAATGCGATTTGCTAAGGCCCGTGTCACGGGTGAGGTCGCAATGGCCCCACTCGGTTGGGTGTTGAGATGCAAAAATTTTTCGAGTGGGCGAGGGGATTGGGTGAAAAAGCGTGGGTGTGACTTCAGTCACAGCCTTTGCTGCCAAAGGCGAAGTAAGTTTCGCCTGACGGCGGTGAACCGATCGCAAATCGGTTTGAGCTACGATTGCGAGGGAAGGCGCTATGCGTGAGGGAAGCGAGCGATTCAAGCGAACCCTGGAGGGATTCTTCTTCGCCTTCGTTCTCTTCACCATTGCCGTGGCGGGGATCGGGCTGGGCGTGCGGCGGTGGCTGCCGCCACTTGCCTCTGAACATGGAGCCGGCATCGATCGGATGATTCGCTACCTGCTCATCACGGTGGGGGCGCTCTTTGTCCTCGGACATGCCGCCTTGGGATATTTCATCTGGCGGTTCAGCCGGCAGGAGCGGGTCACCTATCGGTTGGCGAGCGCACGAGCCGAGAAGCTATGGTCGCTCGTTCCGGGGGTCGTCATGGCCTTGGTGGCGGAGGGGGGAGTGTTGCTGATCGGGCTTCCAATTTGGCAGCAGTATTACCTTCGTCCGGCTCCTTCGGACGCTGTGCTGGTGGAGGTCACGGCCGAGCAATTCGCGTGGAACATTCGATATCCCGGAAGAGATGGGCGCTTGGGTCGGACGGATCCTCGGCTCATCAGCTACGAGAATCCGCTGGGGATGGATGCGCAAGATCCGGCCTCCCGAGATGACATTGTGCAATTGGGGGTGATGTACATCCCGGTCGGTCGGCCCGTTCACGTTCGGCTCCGCTCGAAGGACACGTTGCACAGTTTCTTTCTGCCGCATTTTCGCGTGAAGCAAGATGCCGTGCCGGGCATGACGATCGACATCTGGTTCACGCCCACGCAGACAGGCGAGTTCGAGATCGCCTGCGCAGAGCTGTGCGGCTTTGGACATTTTCAAATGCGGGGAGTGCTGCGCGTCCTCCCGCCGGAGGAATTCGAGCGATGGCTAGCAGCTCAACCGACGTTCTTCTGAGGGGGTAAGGCCCTCGGCGATTTTGCGAAGAGGAGGAGGGGGCTATGGCGAGCGAGCCTTCGGTGCACATGCATGAGGAGCCCACGAGTTTCTGGCGTCGGTACATCTTCAGCACCGATCACAAGATCATCGGGCTTCAATACTATCTGACGGCGATGGGAATGGCCTTGGTCGGTGGCGCATTGGCCATGCTCATTCGCTTGCAGCTTGGCTGGCCCGATGAGAAGTGGCCGCTTCTTGCGAAGCTCTTCCCGCGCGGGATGTCCGGCGGCGTGATGAACCCGGATTTCTACCTGGCGTTGATCACCATGCACGGCACGCTGATGATCTTCTTCGTCATCTCGCTCGGCCTCGTGAGCGGGTTCGGGAATTACCTCTTGCCGTTGCAGATCGGGGCGCGCGATATGGCCTTTCCGTTCCTGAACATGCTCTCGTATTGGACGGTCGTGCCGGCGTGCGTGATCATGCTCGCGTCGTTCTTCGTCGAAGGGGGAGCGGCGGCATCGGGATGGACGGCTTATCCCCCGTTGAGCGCCGTCGAGCAAGCGGTGCCCGGCTCGGGATTGGGACAGACGCTGTGGATTCTTGGCATGGCGCTCTTCATCGCCTCGTTCACTATGGGCGGCCTCAACTTCGTCACGACGATCCTCAACGAACGGACGCGTGGGATGTCCATGATGCGGCTGCCGCTGTTCATCTGGACGCTCTTGATCGCGTCCATCTTGGGGCTGCTGGCGTTCCCGCCGCTGACGGCGGCCGCCATCCTCCTGCTCTTCGATCGGCATGGAGGGACGAGCTTCTTCCTACCGAGCGGGCTGTACTTCGGCGAGCGCGTCCTGCCGCATAGTGGCGGAAGCCCATTGCTCTGGCAACACCTGTTTTGGTTCCTCGGGCATCCCGAGGTCTACGTGCTCATCCTCCCCGCGCTCGGCATCGCCCTGGACCTTCTGCCGCCGTTCACGCGCAAGCCGATCTTCGGCTATCGCCTCACGGTCTACTCGCTCTTCGCCATCGGCGTATTGAGCATGATCGTGTGGGGGCACCACATGTTCGTGAGCGGGATGAATCCGTTCGTGGGGGAGTTCTTCGCGATCGGGACATTGGCCATCACGATCCCCTCGGCGATCATCGGGTTCAATCTGATCGCGAGCTTATGGGGCGCGCGCTTGCAGCTTCGAACCCCGGCGCTCTTCGCTCTGGGCAGCATCGCCTTCTTTGGGACGGGGGGATTTGGCGGGATTTTCCTCGGGAACGCCACCTCAGACATTCAGCTCCACGATACGTACTTCGTCGTCGGCCACTTTCACTTCATGATCGGCGGGGTGACGTTGCTCGCCCTTTTCGGGGGCACCTACTATTGGTTCCCGAAGATGTTCGGGCGCATGATGAGCGAGCGCTTGGGGAAGATTCATTTCTGGCTGACGTTCGTCTCGTTTTATGCCGTCTTTCTCACGCAGCATTTCCTGGGCCTTGGGGGGATGCCGCGCCGATACTATGCGTTCTCTAAGTTCGAGTTCCTGGCGGCGATTCGCGATATGAATGCCTTCGTCAGCATCGCGGCGTTCGTGCTCGGAGCGGCGCAACTGATCTTCCTCTTCAACTTCTTCTGGAGTTTGTTCCGCGGCGCGCGAGCTGAACGGAATCCATGGCGAGCGACGACGTTGGAATGGGTCGCGCCAACCCCTCCCCCACATGGGAATTGGGGGGAGACGGTGCCGGAAGTCCATCGGTGGCCGTACGATTACAGCGTGCCCGGTGCGCCCGAGGACTTCACACCGCAGACCGTACCGCCAACGGTCGTCGAAGTCACGCGGTGAGCGGAGGGAGTCGTGAAGAGACCGTTTGGTGCGGAGACCCGAGTGGAAGAGGTGCTCCGAGATGCGCGCCTGTGGGGCGATTTCGGAATGCCGCCTTCGGACGATCACCGTCGCGACGGATTCGATGGCGGCTCCGAACGTCCGCATGGGCTTCCCGTTCCTAGTGCGCAGTTTGGACTGTGGCTCTTCTTGGGGACGGTGACGATGCTCTTTGCTGGGTTCACCAGCGCCTATCTGGTGCGGCAGGCCGGACCTGATTGGCAATCGCTTCCGCGTCCACCGATCCTCTGGGTCAATACGGGCGTGCTCCTGTTGAGCAGCGTGCTTTTGGAAGTGGGGCGGAGGCGACGGCGAGCCTTGCGCCGCTGGATCCTCGGGGCGACGGCGCTGGGTGCGCTCTTTCTGCTCGGGCAGCTTTTGGCCTGGCGGATGTTGCGGGCGCAGGGGATTTATCTGCCGACGAATCCGCACAGCTCGTTTTTCTACATCCTCACGGGCGTGCACGGCGTGCACGTCCTCGGAGGAGTGATCGCCTTGCTGTCGGTGCTCGCGCTGGCGTGGCGCGATGCCTCGGGGGAGCGGACCGCGCACCGCCTCTCCCTGTGCGCCGTCTACTGGCATTTCGTCGGCGGACTCTGGCTTTATCTCTTGTTCGTGCTCTTTCTCCTCTGAAGGGGGGAGATCGTGAACGTAAGGAGGGGGATTCGGATGAGCCGAACATCGGAGGGTCTCTCGGTCGAATCGGTGTGGCGAGGGGGCGTCTCCCCCTTCGCCGTGAGCTGGCGGAAGTTGATGATGTGGCTCTTCATCATCACGGACGGCCTGCTGTTCGCAGGTCTTCTGGCCGGCTATGGCTTCGTGCGTTTGGCGAGCCCGCAATGGCCGAATCGTGCGGAGATCTTCCATCTGGACTTCATCGCGCTGATGACCTTCATCCTGATCACGAGCAGTGCGACGATGGCAACGGCCGTCGGCGCCGCCCGTCAGGGACGCATGCAGACGGCGTTCCGGTTCGTGCTGTTGACGATCCTGGGCGGATTGGGCTTTCTGAGCTGCCAGGCCTACGAATGGTCGAAGCTCATCAGCGAAGGGGCGCGGCTCAGCTCGAACCCGTGGGGGGTTCCGCTCTTCAGCGCCGCGTTCTTCATCATCACCGGATTTCATGGCTCGCACGTCCTGACGGGGGTGATCATTCTGTCGGTGGTCGCCGGGCGCGCGTTGCGGCAGCGCATCACGCCCGAAGGCGTTGAGCTGGCCGGCCTCTATTGGCATTTCGTGGACTTGGTCTGGGTCTTCATCTTCACGCTCTTTTACCTGATCTGACGCGCTCGTTCGGATCAGGGGAGGGGAGAAGAGTATGGCGCAGGGGCATCAGGTGAGCAGCTATCGCATCTATTGGATCGTCTGGTCCATCCTCCTCATCGTGACCGTCGGCATGATGTTCTTGGGGACGACGGCATTGACGACGGCCCTCGTCCTCGTGCTCGTTGCCGGGATGCTCCTGAAGGCGTCGCTCATCGGCGGTTACTTCATGCATCTGCGCTTTGAGCGCGCGAGCCTGATTGTGATCGTCGCCGTGGGGATTCTTGCGACGGCGGGGATTCTCTTCTTCCTGATCGCGCCCGATGGCCTGCGGGTGTTGAACTCGAGCTCATGGGGGGACCTTCACGTCGGAGGTGGGCGATGAGGGGGAAGACGCTTCGAGCGCTGAGGCGTGGAGCGTGGGGGATCCTTCTCCTTCAGCTCGCGGAAGGCCTCCTCTGGGCGCAGTGCGCGATGTGTCGCACCGGTCTCCTGAATTCGCCGGAAGGGCAGCAGTGGGCCAGTGGGTTCAATCGCGGGATTCTCTTTCTGCTCTTGGTTCCCTTCGGGATCGTCGGCGGGATCGCGGCGCTCATCTGGAGGGCATTTCGCCGAAGGAGTCGCGAGGGGCTTCCACGCGTCCAGCGAGCGCGCGCGGAAGCCCCTCAGCGGGCGTTCACTTCTTCGCCAGCGAGCGGATGAAGGCGATCAGGTCCCAGACTTCCTTCTCCTTCAGCTTCCCTTTGTACGCGGGCATGAGCTTGGATTTCCCCACAGCCGCTCCCCCCTCCATCGTGATCTTGTAGAGATCCTGATCGCTATATTTGGCCATCTCCGTCGGATTCGTCCAGTCAGCGAGCTTCACCGTCTTGACCGCTTTCATGGCCGGACCGTCGCCTTTCCCTTGCTCGCCATGGCAGCGTTGGCAGTTTTTGATATGCAGCTCCTTCCCGACTTTGGGGTCGCCCTTCCCCTGAGCCCATAGGGGGAGGAACGCTCCCGTAGCCACCAGCACAGCCAGCGTCCCGTGGATGATGCGCTTCATCAGTCCTCTCCTCCTTGATTGGATTTATCGCCCCCGAAACATTATGTCAGCATTCATTCAGTCCGGCAAGAAAAGCCGCAGCATCCCACGCGTCTTTACGAAAGCCCTTTCTCGAGCGTCCGCATGCGCTAGCGAATTTCGCCGACCAGCAACGCATGGAGCTTCGAGACGGCGAACGCTTTCCCCTCGCCGTGGCAGACCCCGCAGGTTTCAACAGTGCCGGACGTGTTAACGAATGCGTGCGCCTCGGCCGAGAGGCTGTCGTGGCATGAGACGCAAGCGGTCGAGGTCGGCGGCGTCGGATTCTGGAAGCCGCGCGGCGTGATCGTCGCGAGCGTGGCGCGCACCGGCAAAAGCTGCGTCCCCGGCGTGTGGCAGAGTTGGCAGTTCTTCAAGCTCGCCGGAAAGCGCACTTCGTTGAAGGGAACGGGCTGCCGCGCGAAGTTATAGACTGTGTACTCGCGTTCGAGGTGCTCGCCGCGATGAATCTTGTGGATGAGGAGCTTGAAGTCGATGCTCTCGGGCGGCATCCGATCGGCTGGCCGTCGCGCTTCATCGGTTCCGGTCGGATTGTGACAGATGACGCAGTGCTCGATGTTGTTGTTGCGATTGCTCCCGTGTGTGCGGAGCGAGTCGTGACACTTCAGGCAATTGCGCAGGTCTACGATCTGTCGCCGCGCGACCGGCTGTGCATCGGTGACAGTGAAGTATTTGACGACATTATCTCCGGCGTCGCGCACCGTGTTCGCCGGATCGCCCGGGGCGGCCGGGCCCGGATTGAGGGTGATATTCCGATAACCCTCGATGCCCACAACATAGGTTCCGCGCGCATCGGTCGGAAGGGGCGTCCGAAACGTGTAGCGGTAGTTCCCTTCCGCATCCGGGCCGATGGCTCCGCGCGCGTCCTCGCTCACCCACCACGCGTAATCCGTCGTCGGCCCGCCGAGCACCAACGCCAGGCGCGTCATCGCGCTCGGAGCGATCGGGCGACCCGAGCGATCCCGAATCGTGAAGAGAACTGTCGGGGTGCGACCCGGTGCCGTATCGCTCACCCCCACGATCTCGAAGACGACGCCCGGAAGTTGCCGCGACTTAAAGGGGATCGTGTGCGCGCCCGCCACCGAGAGATCGAACTCCTCGCCCGACGTGGGTTGATGACAACGGCCGCAGCGCGTATCATCGCGTTGGATGATCCCCAAGTGCCCCTCCCCGGTGGCAAAGTTCACGTTGTCGTGACAGGACCCGCAGGTCGCCCGCGAAGGCTGCGTGAGATGATTATCGGCTTGCGTCGCTCCGGCCGCATGGCACGTCGTGCAATTGCGAATGTCTTGAGGGAACCCCACCGTCGAGAAGTCGAAGACCCGTCCCATGAAGCCGATGATCCGATATGGCGTTCCCGCGCGCACGCTCGGCAGATCGCGTCCTCGATGGATCTTGTGGATCATGACCTTGAAATCCACCGTGTTCCCCGTGTCCGGATCCGCCGTCTGGGGGTGGTGGCAGAGGACGCACGTTTTGACGGTCACGTAGCGCCCGCCGTGCGCTTGCAGCTGATCGTGGCACTGGTTGCATGCCGCCGTCGTCACGACGTCTCGGATCGGCGAGACTTCGCCCCCGGCGGGGATGAAATCGAAGGTCGCATTGGCGACGAATCTCTTCCCCAACGCCGCCGTGAGGTCGCGCACGGCCGAGATCCCCACTGTGTGCGTGACCGTCGGATCGTAATTCTGTGGCAAGATGGTCCCCGACGTGTAGACGACGGTTCCATCCGGAGAATCCACGAACGTCCCGCCCGTGTCCACCCAAGCTTGCGTCACCGTACCGAGCACGGCTCCCGTTTGCGTGCGCGTCGTGTAGGCCGTGTATTGCCGATCTCCTCGATTGATGCGGGCAAGAATCACGTTGATCTCCACGCGGCCTTCGGTTCGCACGCCCGTTCGATCCAGGGGCATGCCACGATCATCGGTCAGCCGAAAGGTCACGACCACTCGTCGTTCTGGAGAGATCGTAGCGCTCAAGATCTGAATCCGCACTCCGGTGCTCACGGCGACTTGAGCGCCCGTCGGCCAATCGTTCCCGATCAAGAAAACGAAGAACAGCACCGTGCCGAAGATGAGTGCTCCGGTGAGTTTCCTCTTCATCGCCTCTCCTCCATGAAGTGTTCCCTCCGGCGCTCTCCGTCTTGCGAAGCGCCCTCGGTCAATAGGGGGTCTCCTCTTCCGCCTCCGGCTCTTCAGGCGGCGCTTCCTTGAGCCGTTGGATCATCGTTCGGAGCCATTGCTTCACCGCCTCCTGCAGTCGCTCTTCATCCCCCGTTTGTTCGAGTGAAGCGACCGTCTCGCCAGCCTCGTTCAATGGAATGAAGTGGCACGGGAGGCGCTCCTGACGATGCTCCTTGGGAACGAAGTCCAAGAGGACGCATCCCTCGTGGCATTCGGGGGGATGGTCGGGGACGAACCAGTGATTGATGCAGACGACCGAATGCTGGAACATCGGTCGCGGCTTCCACGGCTCGCGCACCGAGCGTCCGTACCCTCCGCCTTCCAGGACGTCCAGCTCGGCTTCGAGCAAGCGGATCAAGTCTTCTCGTCGGCCTTTCATCGCCACCTCCCCTTAGGACGCCATGCGACGAGTCGCATCGAGGACTTGCTCGACTTCGTGAAGGAAGGTCGTCACGTCCGTCTCCTTCACGAGATATCGCGTGGCTAGCCAGCACGTGTAATCGTCCTGAAACGACGTGTAGGCCGTCAGGAGAATCACGGGCACGCGCGGATGCCGATGGATGATCTCTTGCAGTAGCTCAAGTCCGTTCTCCCTCCCGAGCTTGATATCGAGGACGATGAGATCCACGGGCTGTTGTTCCAAACGCTGCATGGCCTCACTCCCGGACGATACCTCCTCCACTTCGTGCCCGCATTCGCTCAACGCCGTGGCATAGAATAGCCGAACGTTCGGTTCATCGTCAATGAGGAGGATGCGCGCCATAAACGCCTCCTTCCCGTCAAAGGGGAGCGCTCGATATTCCCGGATGCGCCCAAGAGGCCGCGCCCCCATTCATCGAGCGCTCACATAATCCAGGCCCGCCTGCAGGCTCTTCACGTTCAATTCCAGGAGCGAGCGGTTCTCGACCATGCGCTCGAGCGTGACGATCACGCTCTCGGCCGGGAGGACCTTCGTGAGCCCCAAGTATGCGCCAAGCGCTACCATGTTGGCGGCTTTCGCGCCGCCGAGTTGATCGGCGATTTGGGTTGCTGGCACCGGGAGCGTCTCCACATCCGTTCGCCGCGGCCGCGTGGAGATGAGCGAGGAATCATAGAGGATCAGGCCACCCGGGATCACCTCTGGCTCGAAGCGTTCGAGCGAAGGCTGATTCATGGCGATGAGCACGCTCGGCCGCGAGACCAAAGGCGAGGCGATCGGTTCGGTCGAGATCGTAACGTGGCAGTGGGCTGTTCCCCCGCGCATCTCCGGGCCATAGGAGGGGAGCCAGGAGACGTGATACCCCTGCCGCATCCCCGCTTCGGCGAGCAATCGGCCAAGGAAGAGCACGCCTTGCCCCCCGAAGCCCGCGACTTTGATGCGCGGATTCCGGTACCGCGCCGGGATCTCCGTTTCGCGCATCAAGGGGGGAGACACCGATTCCACACCTTCTAAGCCCAGCAGCGCGAAGATGTCTTCCGGGGACGCCACCGAAGGCAAGGGCATCGCTTCACGTGAAGCCGCGGTGTGAACCGGCGGTCGTGTGGCCGAGACGTCTTTGAAGACCCCCAGGGGGAAGTAGCGGAGCATCTCTTTTTGGATCCACTCACAGGCTTGGGCGGGCGTCATCCCCCATCCCGTCGGGCACGGTGAGAGGATCTCGACCAGCGAGAAGCCGCGCCCTTCCAGCTGCACTTGAATCGCCTTGCGGATCGCTTTGCGCGCGCGCATGCGCGACTTGTTGTCGAAAAGCGCGACGCGCTCGATGTAGGTCGGTCCCTCCAAACTGGCCAGCAGCTCGCTCACGCGCAGGGGGAAGCCCTCGCGTTCGGGAGCGCGCCCCATCGGCGTTGTCGTCGTGATCTGTCCGGGGAGCGTCGTCGGTGCCATCTGCCCTCCGGTCATGCCGTAGATGGCGTTGTTGATGAAGAAGACCGTGATGTTCTCCCCGCGATTCGCCGCATGCAAGATCTCGTTTCCACCAATAGCCGCCAGATCGCCGTCCCCTTGATAGCTGATGACAATGCTGTCGGGACGCGCGCGCTTGATGGCCGTCGCGACAGCCGGTGCGCGCCCGTGTGCCGCCTGGACGTTGCCCACATCGAAGTAATAGTAGGCGAAGACCGCGCAGCCGACGGGACTGATCAGAATCGTGCGATCTTGAATCCCAAAGTCGTCGATCGCCTCGGCAATGTATTTGTGTACGTTCCCATGACCGCATCCCGGGCAATAATGGGTCGTTCGCGGATCGCCCGGTTTGCGCTCAAACACCCCATAGATACTCTTCGGTTTCCCGTAGGCTCGCACGTACATCGTTTTCCTCACTTACTTTGCGAATCTGCTCCAGGAGTTCCTCGGCCGTTGGGACGATCCCTCCCACTCGCGTATACAGCTTCACGGGTCGTTCGCCATGGACGGCGAGGCGCACGTCCTCGACGAGTTGCCCGTGGCTCAGCTCGACGACCAGAAAGCAACGCGCCCAATCGGCCATGACCGAGATCTCGCGCGAGGGGAAGGGCCAGAGCGTGATGGGACGGAAGAGTCCGACCTTGAGGCCTTCCGCGCGCGCCTGCTCCACGGCTGCCTTGAGGACGCGCGAGACGATGCCATAGCCGATCGCGATGAGCTCGGCATCCTCGGTGCGATGCTTCTCGTACATCACGACGTGACGCGCCGCGTGTGCGTATTTCGCTTCGAGCCGCCGAATGTGTGCTTCCAACTCTTCCGGGTTCAAGTAGATGGAAGTGATCAGATTCGGACGCGTCTCGGCCGTCCCTGTGACGGCCCAGGGTTTTTCGCTCGGCCGAGCAAGCGTCCGCGGCAGTTCGACCGGCTCCATCATCTGGCCGATGAAGCCGTCGGTGAGGACGATGACGGGATTCCGATAGCGATCGGCCAGCTCGAACGCCAGCATGGTCAGATCGCACATCTCCTGGACCGAGTTCGGTGCGAGCACGATCGTGCGATAGTTCCCATGCCCCCCACCTTTGACGATCTGATGATAGTCGCTCTGCTCGGGGGCGATGTTCCCAAGCCCTGGCCCTCCTCGCATGACGTCTACGATGACCGCCGGTAATTCCGCCCCGGCCAGGTACGAGATGCCTTCTTGCATGAGGCTGAGGCCAGGCCCTGAAGAAGCCGTCATCGTGCGTTCTCCGGCCGCGGCGGCTCCGTAGACCATGTTGATCGCCGCGACTTCACTCTCGGCTTGGAGAAACGTCCCTCCCACCAGGGGAAAATATCGAGCGGCCGCTTCGGCGAGCTCGCTCGCCGGTGTGATCGGATAACCATAGAAGGACCGGCATCCGGCGAGGATCGCTCCGATGATTGCGGCTTCGTTACCTTTCATGAGGACGCGCGCCATCTCTGCCCTCCTCATGCGCGGACTGCCGCCGCCTCCCGGAGGTACACGGTGATCGCGGCGGGCTCCGGACAGGCATAGTAACAGACGCCGCATCCGGTGCATCCACGTCCTACGTAGCGCGCCGGATGGTATCCGTAGCTGTTCAAATATTCGGCCATCACGAGGACTTGCACCGGGCAGGCGGCCACGCAGAGGCCGCACCCCTTGCACTGATCCTCAAGGATCTCCACTCGCCCGCGATCCTCGATCCTCTCGACATTCATATCTCTCCCCCACCCCTCGAATAAGCAAGCGCTATGCCGCCTGCTCCGTTCCTCGTCCTCGGAAGAGGTACTCCCGGCGCTCGGTAATTCATTGACGCCGCGCTTCTTCGCCAGGGGGCGCCCAACATCCCCTTTCGTTGGCCGGACTTCCACAGTCCCAATGCGCAAAATCACCACGTGAAGTGGGAGAATTTCCACTTCTTGCGACGGTGGGGAAAGGCGCACCGATCAAGTGGCGGAGGGGATGCCGGTCCCCTTCTCATGCCGGGGATTCGGGAGACCCCAGGACGTGAGCCATCCCCGCCGTAGGAACTCCGCTTTCGCGCGCCGCGTGATGTCGGTCTGAAGTGCAGGTTCGTGGCGATGGTCATAGACGTAGGCCTTCACGCGGAGGATCAGATAGGGGTGATGGGCGAAAGCGTCCTGGAGTCGAACGACGACGGGTTTCGTCAAAAGCGTGTACGGGGAGCTGTAAGCCGCTTCATACCCGATCTCCATCGCTTGAATAGGGTCAATGTCAATGGGCAGATAAAGTTCGGTGACCACTTGGCAGGTGGGAACGCCGGAGTTCGCGTTCCACACCATCTTGCTCAAGACCTCGCTGTTTGGTATGGTCACGCGCGTGTCGTCGGGTGTCGTCAATTTTGTGCTTCGCAGCCCGATATGGTCGATCTCCCCATAGGCCTCACCGATTCGCACCCGATCCCCGACTTGATACGGGCGGTCTACCAGAATGACGAGCCCGCCGATGATGTTTTTGATGAGGTCCTGCGCGCCGAGTCCTAGAGCAATGCCCACTGAGGCGAGCACGGCCAGCAATGTTTCTCGCGAGGGAGCGAAGATCGCCAGGATGATCATGCCACTGCTCAGCCAGAGTCCGAATCGAATCACGGGGGCTAGCATCAGGAAAAAGAAACGGGCGCGTGGAGCCTTTTGAGCGAGAGCATGCAAGACCATCGTGCTCGCGCGGATCACGAGATAAGCGGCGACGATGACCAGAAGGGCATAGAACAGACTCATGGGGGAGATTCGGGTCAGAATCTCGACGGGGGTTCCCGATGGGGCTTGAAATCCCGGCGACCAAATGAGCGTGACCATCATAGTCGGTCTCCCTTCACAAAAGATTGCGACGGTAGAGAGCCTCTCGGACTACGCGCGAAGCTTCCGGGCGCACGCGAAATCCAGGTCGGTTGGGATCCGGTTCGATGATCTCTCGGGCCAACAGTTCGTCAAGCTGGGCGCGGCTCGCGGCGATGCTCCTTTGGAAGACGATGGCGTGCTCTTCCGGAGTGAGGCTCCCGTGTTGCAGGATGGCTACCAGCGTGAACAGGTCCTCCAAGTCCAGGTCTTCGATCACAGGCGAGAGATCGGGAGTCACAATAGGCTTCAGATAGAGAACTCCGGCTTCAATCGCCTCGATATGTCCCAACCAAAGTTCCAGGGCCGTTCGATAGACGCCCGCGGACTCACGAGCCAGCGCCTCGAAGAAAACCATCTCCGGGTCTGCCGGACCTCGAAGGAAGGTCTTGATCCGATCGGCGAGAGCGCGCGGCCGTGGAGACGGGGGGAACTGCAGGCGCAAGCCCGACAGGTCATGGCGCCGGAGGATCGCCTGGCGGAGATCCTCACGGCTGGCTGTGCTGATATTGAGGCGGTGAGAGAAGCTGGCACCCAGGTTGACAGCAGCGTTGAGGAACCGAAAAGCGACCTCGTTGAGCGTGAGGATCCACAGTGTGGAAGGACACGTGGCCGCGATCACGCGTTGCAAGCTTCGAATCGCGCCATAGTACCCGATCTGTCGCAGGAACGTACGTTCTAGCTCTTCTATGATCACCACGCGTCGGGATGCCGCGAGGAAGTCCTCCAACGACGAGACGTTCTCCGCGCCGATACATCGAGCGAGGAATTCGCGCATCTGTGACTCGGTCACGAGTCGGTCGCGGAATTCTCCCCGAACGATCTCTAGACCTGCGAGCGACCGCTTGAGGGCGCCGTTGATCAAGCTCGTTTTCCCGCTTCCGCGCTGGCCGACGATGAGGATGGCCACGGGCCGGCCCGCTTCCCACAAGGATCGCGCTTCGGCGATCGCCGCTAATTCCTGCTCGCGTCCGACGAGGAACCTCGGGTCCTGCACCGGCTCGAGTCGGAAGAGATGGCGATAGAGTGCGGGGAGGGCTTGGGCACCCAGGTCGAGGGTGAATTCCTCGGGCAAAAAAGGTCGGGTGATCACCTCGCTTCGATCCGCAGAAGGAGCGGGTTTCCACCCAATGGTGATCAAGAATGTGGAGGCGAACCGCTCGAGCGCGCTCACCAGGCGGCGGAGCGATTGAGTGAGCGCGACGAGGCTGCTTCGGCCAAGGAGGACGACGGCCTGACGAAGTCCCTGTTGCGCGAGATAGGCCAGAGCGCTGAGCTGATGGCGAGCCAAGAGCATCCGAGCTTCAAGAAGCACCGAGGCCAGTGTTCGCATCAGATGAACGCTCGCCGCCGCATGCTCGTCCGATCGCTGACGGCGCTGATGCTCGAGCAGCGACAAGGCATTCCGTAGCGCATCCCGGGCAATCGGCGTATCCGCTTCCAGCGCGGAGTCGGCCACTTCCAGGCCAAAGCGCACCACTTCTCGCGCTCGCTCGATCTGCTGGAGGATGTCACGGTGCTTCGCCTCGATGTCTTGGAGCGCGACCATGATCTCACCCCATCCCCGGCGCCGAAGGGTCTGAGAGAGAACATCGCGGGGGCGAAGCTGCTTCGCCCGAAGGCGACGGCGCGGTGAGGGGGAGAAGGTCGTCCAAATCTCATACGAGGAGGGGAGGCTCCCGAGCGCCGCTTTCAGCTCAGCGTCAAGCTCCGATACTCGACTGGCCGCCGGGACGACGTCCATCCTCGGAGGTGGGAAGTCGCCTCGCGCCTGTCGCTCGATCCGCTGCCGGAGCCATTCGATCGCTTCGTCGAACTCCGCCTCAAGACCGGCACGTTCGACGGCCAGGTTCTCCAACGCCTTTTGAAAGAGCTCCAGCAGACGATCTTCCGCCTGCTCCAAGTTGCGCTCTAATCGGATCCCCATCTCCGCCGCTCGCATCTGGCGCGTCCAATGGATCCGATAGGCGGCCCATTGCTCATCCCCATCAAGTGGCCTTGGCCGCCGACGTCGGATCGTTCCGCTCACGAGCCGCTTCTTGAGCCGAGACTCCATCGCTTCCCCCCACGCTCGCCATGCCGAGAGGATCGCTTGTCCCCGTTCGATCAACTCCTGCCGGGCGGTCTGGATCCGCTGCAGTCGCATTTTTACTTCGCGACTCGCAAGGGGATGACCGGCGGCGGCAGCATCAACGGCCGCACGGATCACATCCCATGGGTCTCTCAAGGCGCGGGTGGTTTCAGCGAGCAACAGGAAGTATTGCCCCTCGATGTCCAGTCGTCGGCGTCGCTGTCTCCGAAGCTCAGCTTCAACGAGAGCCCGCAGCGGGCGTGGACGTCGCGCGCGCTTGAGGATCGTAATTCGTTGCCACCACCTTTGCGGCCTGTCGGGTTCCAAGGCGCTGAGGATCTCCGAAGTCGTGAGGGAGATCGCTTCGGGCAAAGCCCCAAGGGCAGCTCCCACATCGCGGTCATACATCTCGATGGCCATCATCGCTCGCCGAGCGAGCTGCAGGCGCTCCCACTGCGAGCACGGTTCCTGGAGGAGTCTTCGCGCGATCTTCTCCCGTTCGATCCTCCACGCTTGGAGATCGCGAGGCTCACCAAGAGATGTCGCCAGCATTTCGCTCTCGCGAAATTGGCGTTCGAGGAGGTCGTTGAGCTCTCGCCAACACTCTTCCAACTCAGCCCTCGAGCGCTCGGTGGCAGCCTTCAAGCGCTCACTCAGCGTGAACCATTCTCGCGCGAATGACGCCGAGGCCATCGCCTCCTTTCGCCTCCGGCGGAAGATGTTCTCCGAGAGCAGATACATTGTCAAGCAGAAGGGTCCGCTTTATCATTGAACGCTCACATCATCGAAGGCGGAGGGGGAGAGATGAGACGACACGGGAGCCTCATCCTCGTGAGCGCGATGTTGCTATGGTCGTGTTCGCCGCGTGTGGAGTACGACGTGGTGATTCGTGGGGGGACGATTTACGACGGGAGCGGTTCGCCTCCCTTTGTCGGAGATGTCGCTATCCGAGGGGATACGATCGCCGCCGTCGGATCGGTGGGGGATGCGCGCGGGCGTGTGGAGATCAATGCTGCCGGGTTGGCCGTCGCTCCCGGCTTCATCAACATGCTCAGTTGGGCGACCGAGTCGCTCATCGCCGATGGCCGCTCGCAGAGCGATATTCGGCAAGGGGTGACGCTCGAAGTCTTCGGCGAGGGATGGTCCATGGGGCCTTTGAACGAGAGGATGAAGCGAGAGATGCTCGAGCGGCAGGGCGACATCAAATACGACATCCCCTGGACGACGCTCGGCGAGTATCTCGAATACCTGGTGCGGCGCGGCGTCTCCACGAATGTCGCCTCGTTCGTGGGCGCGACGACCATTCGCATTCACGTCCTCGGGTATGAGAATCGGCCGCCGACGCCCGAAGAGCTGGAGCGGATGCGGCAGCTCGTCCGCCAGGCGATGGAGGAAGGCGCGCTCGGCGTGGGCTCCTCGCTCATCTACGCTCCCGCGTTTTATGCGAGCACGGACGAGCTGATCGAACTCTGCAAGGTCGCCGCCGAGTACGGCGGCCTGTACATCTCGCACATTCGGAGCGAGGGGAACCGGTTGCTCGAGGCCATTGACGAATTGATTCGCATCGCGCGCGAGGCGAAGATCCCGGCCGAGATCTATCACTTGAAGGCGGCGGGGCGCGCCAATTGGCCGAAACTCGAGGAGGCGATCCGCCGCATCGAAGCCGCGCGCGCGGAAGGTCTGCGCATCACGGCCAACATGTATCCCTACACGGCGGGAGCGACCGGCTTGAACGCGGCCATGCCCCCCTGGGTGCAAGAAGGGGGGCATCGCGCCTGGATCGAACGGTTGAAGAATCCGGCCATCCGCGAGCGCGTCAAGCGTGAGATGCGCACGCCGACCGATCAGTGGGAGAACCTCTATCTCATGGCCGGTTCGCCGGAGAACGTCTTGCTCGTCGGATTCAAGAATGAGGCCCTGAAACCGCTCACCGGTAAGACGCTCGCCGAAGTCGCTCGCCTGCGCGGGAAGTCGCCCGAGGATACGATCATCGACCTGGTCATTGAGGACGACAGTCGTGTGGACACCGTTTACTTCCTCATGTCCGAGGAGAACGTGAAGCGGCAAATCGCGCTCCCGTGGGTGAGCTTCGGCTCAGATGCCGAATCTTTGGCTCCGGAGGGCGTCTTCCTCAAATCGAATCCGCATCCGCGCGCCTATGGGACGTTCGCACGCGTGCTCGGCCGCTACGTGCGCCAGGAGAAGGTCATCCCGCTCGAGGAGGCGATTCGGCGCATGACGTCCCTTCCGGCTGAGAATCTCAAGCTCGATCGGCGCGGGCGGCTGAAGGTCGGCTACTTCGCCGATGTGGTCGTCTTCGATCCAGCGAAGATCCAAGATCACGCGACGTATGAGCGACCGCATCAATATGCGACCGGCGTGCTCCACGTCTTCGTCAACGGGGTCCAGGTGCTCAAAGATGGCGAGCACACGGGGGCGACGCCAGGACGCGTCGTGCGCGGCCCCGGATACAAGGGAAAGAGCCCCAGCATCGGTCCTTGACGATCGGCACGCGAATGGCCTGGGGAGATTGAGCTTCAGGTACAACGCAAAGGCGGCCTTCCGGAGCACTGCGGGAGCCACGGCGTGATGTTACTTCCCGAACCTCCTTACGACCGAAGCCGTGGGATAGACGGCGCGTTCCATATAGGCAGCAGGTCCAGAGCGGTGATGTCGTTCTCAAGTTCCATAGTGGGAGAGCAACCCAGAAGGCAACTCCGCGACCCAATTCCATGGCTCGCGCGAAAGCGCATCGCGCTCTCCACAAGGTCCGTCCTCAAGCCGATTGGATGCTCGCGAGGATAGATTCCTTCAATCGCCGTGGGTCTCTACACACGCAAAACGCCCAGCGCCCGAACTCCCCATGGCGATTGACTGCCCGCACCCAGCGTCGGGCCGCGATCTCCTTCTGCCGATCCTGCTCGCTCTCCAGGCCTTTTACTTCCAGGACGACCTCAACCTCCGTGCCGTCCGGCATTCGCCAGCGGATAAGGTAGTCCGGGCGATACTCATGCCGCGCCCCTTGCCATTCGTAGGGGATGGTGAAGTCCAGATGGTCATTGCGGGCATAGGCGATCGCTTCGGGCATCTGCTCAAGTTCATAGGCGACGGTGTGCTCCCATTTGGGGGCGTCCAGGACAACATGGCTGATATGGCTTTTCGTGGTCCCCACCGCCGGGCGCACAGTGCGAAAGAGCACTTCAGCGGTAGAGCCAAGAGGACGAAAACGCTCGATGACGGGGAGAAGCGGCGGCTCTCCGGCTTGGGTATCCGGCTCAATCGCCTCGGCCAACCGCTCAATGATGCGCTGTTTGTATTTGAGCAAGGCAATTTCTTCGAGGGGGGTATCGCCATCCGCTATGATGACACGTTCTTCCAAATACTGCCAGACGATGTTCAGCACCTGCGGGAACAGGATGTGCCGGGCGTTCCAGTCGTCCCGCTTGTCTTTGAGACGGCGGGTCAACTCAGCGGCGATCTCATAGACGGTAGCCTGCAACCGCTTTTCGCGATGGAATGGGTTACGGTCATGTAAGACTTCAGGGCCTGGCCCGACACGGTCAGGGCGTCTGATGCGATAGCCCACCGCCGGCTTGGCAACTACTTCCGTCGGTTCCTCGAGAGGGTTAATCGTCAGGTAAGGCACCTTCTCAAGGTCCACACGAATCCGCTGGTGCACATCCAACACATAGCCTTCCACCCGCGGAAAGGTAATTTCCAAATGCTTGCGTTCAGGCAAGGCACGCACGAGCGTAGAGACCTTCTGCACCTCCGCGCGTCCGAGGGGCTTTTTCTTGACGGGGATGACCTCGAACGGCACGCCGTAGACGTCCACATATTCGGGCTCGGAGAAGTCGTCATAGTTCATACGCCGCAAGCCCCGTCCCACCACCTGCTCACACAAGAGCTGCGAGGTGAACGCTCGCAAGCCCAGAATCTGCGTCACATTTTGCGCATCCCAGCCCTCGTTGAGCATCCCAACGGAGACCACACAGCGAATGTTCTTCCCCGGCGGATCGCCCTCGCCCTCCCACTCCGTCTTGCCGATGGTATCCACCGTCTTGCGCAATCGCTCCGCCGCTTCCTGTTTCGTTTCCCCTTCTACTGCACTTTCCGCCTCGGCCAGGAGTTTCGTGTCAATGCGAAAGGTAACTTCCACGCCCTCACGATTTTCCAGGTCGGCCAACACATTCCCACGAGCAACGTGTTCATGCACCAACCTGGCCAGGTCAGTGTTGTCGCAGACGACGATCATCACAGGTGGTACCGGCGAGCCAGCCTTCTGGAAGGCTTCAAAGGTCTTCTTCCATTCCGAAGCCAGGGTCACCAGGGCTCCCTCAGCCTCTCGCAGGACCGATTCCGGCTTGGCGCGGCGGCGAGCCGTCTGTCTTTCCGAAGCCGGAAGCCGCGAGTTGACCCACTCCCAAAGGCGGAAATAGGCGGGTATGAGCGCGCCTGTGTTGTCGTCCACCGGCACGCGCGGGATTTTCACGATGCCGGATTCGATGGCATCCACCAGCCCAAAGTCCGATACGATCCAGGGGAATGGCTCGCCTTCGGGATAGCCGCTACCCTTGATGTAGAAAGGGGTGGCGGAGAAGTCCACACAGAAGTTGATTCCGCGAACGGTGTGAATTCTGTCCAGTCCGCTCACCCAAACGGTCGCCTCCTCACGCTCGGCAATTTCCTCGGAAGAAAGTTTTTCGCGGAGTTCATCGGGCAAAGGCGCCGGACGATAGGCGTGGTGGGCCTCGTCGTTGATGACCAAGATATTTTGCTTATTGCCTAATTCTTTGAGCACGCGTCGGCAGAAAGCTGTGTCGCTCTCCGCCCCACGCTGCACGACACTGCGTGAACGGCTGTCGTCTTTCGGTTGAAAGAGATGCCAGTTGGTGATCTCAAATTTGCCTTGTTGCAAGCGTTCCATCATCCCGCGTGGCACGAGGTCGAAGGTTTCGTAATAGTTGCGCTTGTGCCACGGGAGCAGGACTTGGAGCCGTTCGCGAATGGTGAGGTTGGGGCAAACGATCAGGACGGCGTCGGAAAAGCGGCGATCTTGAGGGTTAGCGAGTTTGTTGAGCACCTGCCAGGCGATGACCATGCCCATGACGACGGTCTTGCCTGAGCCTGTCGCCATCTTGCAGGCGTAACGGGTGAGGCCGTTATCCTTGGGGATGATGATGCCTTGCTTCTCGGCCGCCGGGGCCTCCACCAGCCAGATGAGCGTTTCGGCGGCTTCGCGCTGACAGAAGAACAGTTTGCGTTCGCGTTCAGGATGGTTCCAGTGATTGAGCAGTTGCCGGGTGATCGGCGTGACGCCCGGATAGCCCCGCTCCCGCCAGGCTTTGACCCGTTCGCGGATGGTATTGACCAGCTCCAGAGGGACAAACTCCTCCTCCAGCAGCGCCGTCTGCGGCCCACGGGTACGCGCCTTCAGGTAATAGCCCGCCTGACGCCGTCCTTCTTTCAGGACGGGCTGTCCGTCTTCATATGCCCAGTAACGGGTGGGTTCCTCAAAGGGTGAGTTGACGATGGGGTTGTCAACGAGGAGGGACATGTTGTATCACCTACACTCTGCAAAAATTTTGCTCGCACTGTCGAGGGCATTCGCAACCAATTCTTGAAGACCGTGAACCAGATTGTCATAATCACACTGATTGCGCCATTTTCTTAAATCATCCAAATCCTCTCCACGGTCGGCCCATACTCCACCTAAACCTATAAAGTGGTTCTTAAGGCGTTGGTGATCTGCTGCTGTTCGTTGTGGTTTGAACCCTAAATGCTTTTCAGCATAATTGCGAGCATAGCAGAAAGCAGCATAATAGGCCCTGCTTACCGAGGTGCGGTCCGCAGCCTCCTTAGAGTACCCCGTGCCCGTTTGCCCCGCCAGGTTGCGTGCTAGTTCCAGAAACTCTTTCCAGTCGAACGGCATAGAAACTCACCCCGCCGGCTGGAAGTCGGTTGTAAGATGGAGCCATCCTGTTTTTCCGATAAGGTGCCTTCGGCACTCTCTTCGGATCCCTCTGATTCTTTCCATCACAGGTCGCTCATAGTCCTTGAACCTCGCATAAAGCACAAGGTGGTTATCTTCTATTTCTGGGTCTTGGTATACCTCCAGGGTGAATTGGGCTTCAGGAAGATAAGCGACTGCCAATTCAGCGATCTTCACAGTTGCCTCAATGATGTCTGGAAACTGGAGCAGATATTCTCGTATCTCATCAATCTTATTGAAACGGATTCCTATCCTTTGAAGCTCTTTCAGGCAACCATCAATTTCCCGCTTTATGGAGACCTCAACTGACCGTTCTCTCCACCCCTCCAAAAGTTCCAAAGAGAAAACCACCGTAAAATCCCCCATATCCCATAACCGGCTGTAAATCGCCGACGCCCTAAGATACGCTGGATACTGTTCTATCTCCCTTTGTCTGGAAACTGTCTTGCCTAAAGATTGGTTCCAGAGGAAGGGCTCATTAACCGTGCCGATCCATGGTTTTACTGCAAGCATCCTATTTCACCTCCTGGAAGAGTTCCCTTAAGCGATCCGTAATGCATCCTTCAAAGATCTGCTCTATCTCATTATGGGCCTGTTCCACCCATTCTGCAACTTCTTCTGGCTTTATTCCTTTAGGTTGAGCTAGGAAATAGTCAATGTCCAAGGTGAAGGCAGGTCGCTCAGAAGAGCTTGAGGGAGTGGTTATAAGTTGGACTCTGCACAAATCCCGGTCATGGGCATACCGGAACTCACATCCGACTATGAAGTTCACCATAACCTGAGGAAGCTCGGGACCAAGGAACAAGTAAAACTGGAAGTAGTCCTCCAGTTTTATCTGCGAACTCGGTATCTCAATTAGGTTGATATACCGCAGGCCAACTCTTTGCAAACCCTTAACATCGGTGGTGTCCATTAAGGCTTCAAAAGCCTTTACGATTTTCGGCTTGAATCCTGCCCATGTTGGGTAAGGCGCCAAACAGTTGATCGCCAAAAGCCGAGGACCTATTTGCACAAAGGTCTTCCTGTCCTCCATGAGAAATACGATGCGCTCGCTAGTGCGGATTTGTCGCTGAAGGCCATCCGGTCCTTGGATCAACTCGATCTCTTGAAATAAACGCTGTTCCCGGCGAGGGAATTCGTCTTTGAGTTTCTCGTAAACCAGGCCAGGAATGGTCATATCCCATTGGGTGTCTGGTGTGAAGCGAAATTCACAAACAGCCTCGACGAGAGGGGGATTGGCGTATTTTCTACCCATAATGATCCTCCTTTGCGTTCAACTTTACCACCCGCACCACCTCATTCCCGCGAAAATCAATGACCTTGACGGCGATGCGCTTGTGCTCGCCGGGCTCGAACGGGAACGAGACGGTGCCACGCATCTGTTCAAAAGCCTCAGGATCAATTTGCGCCTTGAGGGCGCGCTGCAGTTTCTCCCATGCATCAGGATCGCCGGGGAAGAAGGCCTGACAGATGTGGAAGGTCATGCCGTCGTAGTCGGTATCCAAAAACCAGGCAGCGACGTCGCTGCCGCGCGTATGCTGGGTTTCGCCTTTCAGCGGGTCATAGATGTCCACCCCGCGCAGTTCCACGATATATGTGCCATCTTTCTGAGGTGTCACCTTCACATCGGGCTGGCCAAAGATAGTGAAGATTTGGCTGGCCCGGGTGGTCTTCAGCAAATCACCCACGAGCACATCGGGGGCGATGTTGGCAAAATGAATCTGCATGCCTGCCACAGGCGCCTTCTGAATAAGCGCCTGCGCTTCGGGGTCGAAACTGAAACCCGCAAAGATGAGCACCTCATAGCCGTTCATCTTGGCGGTCGGGATGGCTTCTTGCACCTGAAACGCTGTCACCGGGCCATACTGCGGCCCGAAACTCAGCGCAACTCGCACGGTCTTGCCGTTCTGCGCCGTCTCCGCTTCGGCGTGGAGGTAGCCGATGTTGAGCGGGCGCACGTTTTGCAGTTCCATCTTCTTGCCGCCCGGGAAGAGCACGCTGCCCTGTTGCTTAAGCAAGGTGATCATGTTCGTCAGATAGTCGCCGCCGCGGTCGCTGTGGCGCAAGATGACATCTTGCGCTACTTCTTCTTCAAACTGTGGGATGGGCGCCTGCGTGGGGTCCTCCACCGCCGGCACGGGGATGGCTTCGACGGTAAACGGTCCAGAGACGCGCACGACCCCTCGCACGACCTTCGGGCGGTCGTAGAGCACCTCTTGCAATGCATTGCGCTGGATGCTCGCGTCAATCTCTTGGCGCTTCTTGCGCTTCAGTTCCCAGAAGCGGCGCAGGGCTTCTTTTGCCTGGTCGGGCCAGTCAGCAGGTGGGACGGGATCAGGAACTTCATGGAGGCTATCCCACTTATGGCCGGTAAGCTGGTAAACCGTCTGCAGCCATTCCTGAACATCCGGGTCGGCGCTCATAGCCTTCTGCTTCGCCTGGTGCAGTTTCCAATAGGCTTCCTGCGCTTCCTTCGGCCAGACCGGATGCGGCACCTCGCGCGGCACCTCCCATTCCAGCAATTCATTGACCCGAACCACCTGGCCGCTGGGCAGGCGAAAAGTCGCTGAATCGGGAGCGAAAAAGTCCACCTCCTGGCCGGCGCGGCCGCCTTCGGTCACTTTGATCTTGACCGGCTTGCCCTTCAGCGCCGCATTCAGTTTTGCCAGAGCCTCCTCAATCTGAGGCTGGTACTTAGCAGCGATGTCGTCAATCTCCTTATTCTTGGTAATGCTCCCCGGCGTGATGCGGGACACCGTTTCGTAGAAGAAGCCGCCGGCAGGTCCGCGTTCAGGGTCAACGAGTTCATAGTGATCAAACTTTGCCGTCATCAGCCGCTGGCGGGCGATGGCCAGCGCCACGCGCGAGGTATCGCAGGTGATCCAGCGCCGTCCCCACTTCTCGGCGCAGTAAGCCGTCGTCCCGCTCCCGCAGGTCGGGTCGAAGACCAGGTCGCCCGGGTCGGTCGTCATCAGAATGCAGCGCTCGATGACTTTGGGGTTGGTCTGGACGACGTAGGGGTTCGGACCAGTGTAGCCAGCGATGACTGTGTCTGTCCAAAAGTTGGTCAGGGGGCGAACAGGCACCTCGTCTAAAAAGCGGAGGTAGTGCAAGGTACCACTATCGGCGAAGATATGCTCAGCCTGCCGCAGCCGATCCATGTCGTTCAGGCTCATATTCCAATACCTATTTTGGCCAGGATGAAATATCTGGCCCTGAAACTCATAGTCAAAGGGTATGGCGCTAGCCCCACGCGACGTCATTTCGGCTGCGTGGAACACTCTAGCTACTTTCGGCAGGGGGTCGGGCGTTTCCAGTTCATCGCCGGAGAGACGCCGTCGCGTGCCATCGGTAAGCTCCGCGTGCCGGTATCCTATAGCCCCTTCTTCCCCGAGTTCCTTTCCTAGGTAGAGTTGGCGGTATTTGAGGCTCCGTTTGTCCTTCGCATACCAGACCAGATAGTCGCTTACGCCGCCCCGCAGACCACCGTAGCTGACTTTGGTCTTCACAAAAGAGACTACGCTAACAAAATTCTCCCTTCCGAACACCTCATCCATCAGACACCGCACGAGGTGCAAGTTCTCATCGTTGATCTGGACGAAGATCGAGCCGCTTTCGGTGAGGAGTTCGCGGCAGAGCAGCAGGCGGTCGC
>Ga0209289_100249_pt1 | contig 32026 bp, 23 predicted proteins | sample GXS110809BmetaG_FD_184121 | JGI IMG/M metagenome (GOLD analysis project Ga0209289, IMG submission 184121) | Hot spring microbial communities from Gongxiaoshe hot spring, China to study Microbial Dark Matter (Phase II) - GXS 110809B (SPAdes)... ...
GCTCGGGATGCGCGATCGGATGTGGGGATGGGGGGGACGTGCTCTCTGGCGGGGGTATCTCGTGCTCTGGGCCCCCTTCTCCCCTTCGTTCGTCGTCAACGTGGCAGCCATGAACTTCGTCGGTGGCCGGCGCCAACTCTGCGGCTATATCGCTCGGGATGGTGAACGCGCCCTTTTGTGCTCGGCTCGTATGCGCATCACTTGGAGCGAACGCCGATGGAAATCCATCGAACGGGTGGATGCCCGCATCACTGATGCGCGCGGGCGTTCGCTCGCGCTCTCGGCCCGGCCACTCGGCATCATTGAGACGTCGCATCACTGGCCTCATCGGTTCGATCATCTCCTCTTCTCCATTGGGGAGTACGAGAGTCAGGGGACGAAGGGGTATGGATGCCTGACGTGGAGTTTCGTCACAACCGAGGAGAGGGTGCAGGTGATCGAGTTCTGACCCGTCGAAGATCGTCCTAGGGGCTCTTCTGGGAAGCGCTTCGAAGAAGACCGGTGATGGAACGCGCTCATCTCAACGCACTCCTTCATCGCTTCGGGGAGAGCGTTCGCCATTTCTTTCGCGCGCAGCAGCGCTCGCAGATGCTCTCCCCGCTTTTTCATCTGCCAGGGCGGTTGATCTTGGGAAGCTACTGCTACCTTGAGAACTTGGTGCCGCTGTTACGGCGCGTCGCCGAGCGCATGCCGCCGGAAGCGCTAGCGCATCGAGCGAAGCGGCTGGGCGCGCGGCCGAATGAGATCTCCATCAATTCGCTGCTGCTCGGTTACTTGAACGGGCGCGAACAGAAACGACTGCTCGGTCACCGGGTGAGGGAAGGAGCTGACGAGATCGCCTTCCTCTTGGATTTCTGGGTGCGGTTTCTCTCCGTCTATCGTCGGGATGGTCGGCTCCTGCCGGAAGAGAGCGGTTTCACGTTGCCGGTTTTGGAGGATCGGATGATCGAGGCGCTCCTTCCGGCACTGCGTCCTGAGTCGGAAGAGGCGCGGCGTCGACGTTGGCATCGCGCGCTGGCGATGCTGGATCTCTTCACCTTCGTCTTCAATGGCGAGGCGCGCGTGGGGATCTTCCATCACGGGCCCTATCCATTGCCGGATGGTACGTACCTGCTCATCAAGGAACAGGTGGGATTGCGAGACGAGTTTTATTCCTGGGCGGATGAGTCCGTGCGGCTTCCCGTTGAGCATCTGGCGTGCCTCATGCGTTTGAGAGACGTCACGGTGCGGATTGGCCTCTTCGGCTCGCTTTGGACCGAGCCCAGAGAATACAGCCGACATCTCGTCGCCTATGGTCTCTTCACGATGACGGAGGAGGGCGTTCGTCCCGTAGCGCTTGAGGAGGTGGAGGAGATCGCGGCACAAGCGGCCGATGCGCAGATGCGCCTCTACCGGCGCTTCCTCGCATGGGATGAGCGTCGCCGTATCGCCTATGGAGCAGAACTGTATGGGAATCTGCTTCGCGTCTTCGGCGATCAGGCGGGCTTGGGGATGGATTTTCATCGAGAGATCCGCGAACGTTTCCAAGAGAGCGTGGATCGGCATCTGGAGGCTTTACTCGCCGGTGAGCCTCCAGCCATTTTGCGACATATTGCGGAGGCCGAGGGGGAGATCTACAGTCCCATCGCGTGAGGGGGAACGATGGGGATGCTGCTCGAAGAGGTCAATCACCACATTCAGATCGTCTCCGAGAGCTTGAAGAATTTCATGCGAGCGGAGCGGCGGGCGCTTTTGCGATCGGCTCTTTTCGATGTACCGCGTCGCTCGTCGCTCGGATGGGAATGCCTCTATCGCACGGCGTATCCACTGCTCACGGAGTTGGTCTCGATCATCGCGCCCGAAGAGATCGGGCGACGAATGAAGCGCTTGTGTGCGCGTCCGAACTTCCTCACTTTGAGCGTCCTCATTTGTTGTTATCTCGGCGGACGTCAACAGCATATCCTTGATCTGGAGGTGAAGCCGGGCGAGCCTTTTCCCGAGGACGATCTGGAGCGGATCGGGTTCGTCGTGGAGTTCTGGCGGCGAGTGTGTCGCGCGTACCGCGAGGCCGATGGGCTCCTTCCGAATGAGCGGGAGGCGACGATGCGGATCCTGCCGCTGGAGGCGATCGCTTCGCTGCGGGATTATCTCGTCGAGGTAGATCCGCCCACGCTTCAGCGCCTGCGCCGCATGGCGGCAACGTTAGAGCTGTATGCGTTTATCTTGCACGGGGAGCAACGAGATGGCCTCTTCGCGCACGGGCCTTATGATGCGGGCGATCGAGAGGTGCTCATTTTCCGCGAATTCACCGACTTGCAGAATACGTACCTACCGTGGGCATGGACGCGGACGCGCAACCGTTATCCAAATCTGGCGCTCGGGCTCGCGCTTGAAGAAGCGACCGTGCGGTTCGATCTCTTCGGAGGGGTGCGTATAGAGCCTGCGGAATATGCGGATCGCGTGCGCGCGTGCGCACTTCTGACCGTCCGCGACGATGGGGTGGTGTGCGCTGTTCCTTTCGAGGAGATTGCGGAGATCGAACGCTGCGCGGCTGAGGCGCAGTTGGAGCTCTACCGAGCCGCGCTCTCTTGGTCGCCGCGCTTCAAGATCGAGTACGGTCTCTATCTCTTCGCGAATCACATGAAGGCCTTCTTCGACATCGCCGGTGTGGAGGCGGGTGAGCGGATTCGGCGGGCCTTCGAGGAGGCGGCAGTTCCGTTCCTCCATCGACTGCTCGAAGAGCCCGAACCGCCTTCGATCTGGCGGTTCATGGCGACGACGGAGGGGGAGTTCTTCTCCCCAATCTCTCTATGAGCTGAGGAGGGCAATGAGGAGCGAGAACGTCTTGAGCGTTTCGGAATCGGCGCGCTCAAGTCACGCCAAGGAAGAGCGGGAATATTACTGCGCTGTGGACACGGGCGGAACCTTCACCGACTGCGTCGTGCGCGATTCGGAGGGAAATGTGGTCTTCGCCAAGAGCCCTTCAACGCCGGGGGATTTCTCCGAGGGGTTCTTCGCAGCGCTCTCGGTCGCGGCCGAACGATTTGGGCTCACGCTCACGGAGCTGATGGCGCGCACTCGGGTGCTCCTGCATGGGACGACGGTGGGGACGAACGCCATGGTGGAGATGAAAGGCGCGCGCGTGGGACTGATCACGACGCGCGGGCATGGCGATGCGCTTCTCATCATGCGCTCGGTCGGGCGCTCAGCCGGATTGCCGATCGAGACGCTTTTGCACGTCTCGCGTCATCGGAAACCGGAGCCGATTGTCCCCCGCCATCTCATTCGCGAAGTGAGCGAACGCGTGGATTGGCGGGGCGAGGTCGTCGTGCCCTTGAATCGGGATGAAGCGCGACGAGCCATCGAAGAGCTGTTGCAACAACAGGTCGAGGCGATCGCCATCGCGTTTCTCTGGGGATTCGTCAATCCCGTTCACGAACGCGAAGTGCGCCATATGGTCCAAGAGATGGCTCCCGATCTCTTTGTGACGTGCGCGCACGAGTTGATCGCCAAACCGGGGGAGTACGAACGGACGGCGGCGACGGTGATCAATTGCTTCATTGGGCCGAAGACCTCGCGCTACGTACGCCGGGTAGAGGAACGAGCGCGCAGCCTGGGATATCGAGGGCCGTTGCTCATCATGCAGGCCTCGGGAGGAGTGGCGCCGGCCGAGGAGATCGTGCGAGCACCACTCTTCACGATCGGGTCAGGGCCGGCGGGAGGGTTGATGGGGTCCCGATTTCTGGCCGAACGAGTTGGGCATTCGCATGTCATCGCCACCGACATGGGGGGGACGAGCTTCGACGTCGGCCTCATTGCCGAGGGGCGGCCGCTCTCGGCTTCCGAGACGACGCTCCATCAATACACGTTCTTCATGCCGCGATTGGATATCGTCTCGATAGGCGCTGGGGGTGGATCTATCATCTGGATCGATGAATTGAGTGGCGCGATGAAGGTCGGCCCCGAATCGGCGGGGGCGGATCCGGGACCGGCCTGTTATGGACGGGGGAACACGCGGCCTACGGTGACGGATGCCGATCTGCTTCTGGGCTATTACAATCCGGACTTCTTCTTGGGCGGTCGGCTCGCGCTTGATCGTGAGGCCGCGCATCGGGCGATGCGGACAGTAGCCGAGCCGCTCGGTTTAGATGTCCTGGAGGCGGCGGATGGGGCTACGCGGATCGTGGAGGCCCACATGGCCGACCTCATCCGGCAGATGACGATTCAGCGAGGGTATGATCCGCGCGACTTTGTCATCTATGCGTATGGCGGGGCGGCTGGGGCGCATGCCGTCGCCTATGCGCGAGAGTTGGGCTGTCGCACGGTCGTCATCCCGGGCGGAGCATTGGCTTCGACTTGGTCGGCTTTCGGTATCCTCTCGACCGACATTCAACACGTGTACGAGAAGGCGGAGTTGCTCGTCGCGCCATTTGAGGCTGGGCGCGTCATGGAGCTCTTCCTCGAATTGGAGGAGCGGGCGCGACGGCAGCTTCACGAGGAGGGGGTTCCCGAGGACTGCGTGATCCTTCAGCGCTTCGCCGAGATGAAGTTCCGTCTTCAGATCCATCGGGTCGAGGTCCCCGTTCCCGGAGGGGTTTTGACGGATGAGAACATGCGCGAACTGGAACAGGCGTTCGTTCAGAAGTACGAGGCGCTCTATGGACGGGGATCGGCGTTCACGGCCGCGGGGATGGAGATCGGTCTGTTGCGTGTGGTCGCACTCGGTCGTATCGGTCCGCGCGGGATGAAGGAAGTGGCCCTCGGGCGTGCTAGGAAGGTCGCACCCAGATGGCGACGTGAGGTCTATTGGCGGGAACTTGGGCAGCACCGGCGGACGCCGATCTTCGCTGGAGAAGACGTTCCACCGGGAGCGACGATCGAAGGCCCGGCGATCATCGAGCTGCCTGTGACGACGATCGTTGTGCGGCCAGGCAGCGTCCTCACGGTCGATGCCTATGGGGATTTCATCCTGACGCTTTCGTGAACGAGAAGGAGGGACGCTTATGTCGTCGGCGCGATGGGATGGTCGGCAATATCCGTACGTTTACGGTCGGGAGCTGCGGATCGCTCCCGGATTGAAATTGCACACGGAGGCAGCCGAACGCATTGATCCGATCACGTACGAAGTCATTCGTCATGCTTTGTGGAACATCAACGTCGAGCACGGGGTGACGATCATGAAGATCTCCGGCTCGCCCATTTGCGCTTACGGGCACGATTTCAACCCGTGTCTTCTCGACGAGAAGGGGGATTTCGTTTTCTTCGGCCCATTCTTGCAATACCTCTCCTCGGCGACCAGTTCGGCAGTGAAATGGACGCTAGAGTATCGTTCGGAGAATCCGGGGATCGAGGAGGGTGACATCTTCCTGACGAACGATCCGTGGATTGGGGCGACGCATCAATCCGACGTGACATTGATCGCACCCGTTTTCTGGGATGGGGAACTGTTCTGTTGGGTGGGGAACACCCTCCATCAATGGGATCTCGGTGGGACCGCACCTGGGGGATTCAATCCCATGGCCCCGGACGTCTACTGGGAGGCTGGGTGTATTCCGCCGATCAAGATCGTCGAACGCGGCCGCTTGCGCCGCGACCTTGAAGAGGAGTACATTCGCCGATCGCGCATGCCGGAGTTAGTCGCGTTGGATCTGCGCGCCGAGATCGCCGGATGTCATGTCGCGCGCGAACGGATCAAGCAGTTGCTTGCCCGATATGGGGCGGCGACCGTCAAGGGCGTCATGCGCAAGTTGCAGGATGATTCGGAGCGCGCCTTCGTGCGGCGATTGGAGACCATCCCCGACGGGACATGGCGCGAGGTCGGGTGGGTGGAGTGGGCGCATCCGGACGATCGGCACGTGTATCGAAATTGCCTGACGCTCACCAAACGAGGAGATCGGCTGATCTTTTCCAATGAGGGGACAGATCCGCAGGCTGGCACGCTCAATTGCACGCTCGTCGGCTGGCGCGGGGCTATCATGGCGATGGTCTCGGCGCAGATGCTCTTCGATCAGATGTTCGTCGTCGAGGGAGCCTATCGTCACGTGGAATTCGAGGTTCAGCCGGGTACGCTCACCTGCGCTCTCTTCCCGGCGGCGGTGAGCGCAGCTCCAGCCCTCACGCTTCTTCAAACGATCGCTCTATCCGGGCTTGTGATCTCGAAGATGCTCGCCTGCTCCAACGATCCGGAATTACGGACGGAAGTGCAGAGTTGCATGGGCGCGCCGATGTATCCCATCGCGGCATTGAACGGCGTGAATCAACGTGGCGCGCCCTATGTCTCGTTCCTGCTTGATCCGGTGGGGGCCGCGTTAGCCGGGCTCTCCTGGCGCGATGGGGTAGACACGGGAGGATGGCCTTGGGATCTGCAAAGCACGATGCCGAACGTCGAGGAGAGCGAATGGTTCTATCCGATCCTCTATCTCTGGCGTCGCGAGTTGCCGGATTCAGGAGGGGCGGGGAAGTTCCGTGGGGGGAACGCGGCGGAGTTGGCCTTCATCCCGCATGGGACGGATCGCGTCTCGCTTTTCACGGCGACGGGGCATTGCGCGGTGCCGGGGCCTGGGCTTTTCGGAGGGTTTCCTACTTCGACGACGCGCTATGTTCTGGTCCGAGGAACAGACGCGCGAGAGTTGATGTCGGCCGGGCGAGTGCCCGATCGCACGGAGGCTTTGGGCGGGACAGTGGAGCTGGTCCCGCCGAAGGCGTTCCATATTGTTCAAAACCCCAATGACGTTTTCCTCATGTCATGGGCGTCGGCAGGGGGGTACGGGGATCCGTTGCAGCGGGATCCCGAGCGGGTGGCTGAGGACTATCGCGAAGGGCGCATCACACGGGAGTGGGCGCGGCAGGCTTATGGGGTTGTGCTCGATGAGGCAGGAGCTGTCGTCCGCTCAGAGACGGAGCGGCTGCGCTTGGAGATGCGTCGGCAGCGTATTGGGAGCGAGCCGAAGCCACAGACGGCGACCGATGAGCCGGAGGCACGCCCTCTGGCAGAAGGCTTGAAACTCACCGCGGGATGGATTCGGTGCCGGTATTGTGATCATCCATTGGCGTCGGCGGCGGAGAACTATAAGCTCGGATGTGTGCAGAAGCGATTCCCGCTCCAGGAAGCCAACCCACACATTCTTGATCCGAAGTGCTACATCGAGGAGGACATCGAGTGGCGGCACTATTACTGCCCGAAGTGCGGAGCGCTTTTGCAGACGGAACTGGCGCGATCCTCGGATGCGCCTTTGTGGGATCTTCAACTCGATCTCGAATAAGATGCGCCATCGGGAGGTAGAGATGCGAAAGGTCGGAGAGGGAGAACCGATTGGTGGGCGAGGGGCCGTGGGCATTCTGCGAAAGGTCGAGACGATTGAGGATGTTTTGCGCGTGATGGAGACCGATCTTTCGGAGACGATCGTGTTCACGCCTTCGGCATCGGTGACGGCGATCACGCCGATCCTGCCGAAGATTCGGGGGCTCATCTGCGCTTCTGGAGGGGTCACGTCGCATTTGGCGATCGTCGCGCGGGAGTTCGATCTTCCGTGTGTGATGGGGGGCCGCGTCGAAGGGGTGGAGGCATTGGAAGGACGTCGCGTGCGATTCACGGCCGAGGGGGAGATCTTCCTCGAGGAATGCGCTTGATGAAGATCTATTTGAACCTGAGCTTCCCTCAACTGGCGGCTCGATATGCCGATCTCCCGAGTGATGGCGTCGGACTTCTGCGGTCTGAGTTCCTCGCCCTTGCGCTCGGAGTCCATCCAAGGAAACTCTTGGCTGAGGGAGGAGCTGAGGCCTTCATTCGGCTTTTCGCCGAAGGATTGACTGAGGTCGCGCGCTGCTTCTGGCCGCGTCCGGTCACTTTTCGGACGCTCGACCTGAAGTCGAATGAATATCGCGGCTTGCGCGGAGGCCAAGAGTTCGAGGAGCCGGAGGAGAACCCGGCGCTTGGATTGCGAGGCTGTCGTCGCTACTTATATGATCCCGAACCGTTCCGCCTCCAACTGCGCGCCGTGCGGCGCGTCTACGAAGCGGGTTGGACGAATGTCCGCCTCATGCTCCCTTTCGTTCGATCGGTGTCAGAGCTGCTCGCCTGCCGCGAGATCCTGCGCGAAGAGGGAGTAGGTGACATCCCCCTTTGGATCATGGTCGAGGTGCCCTCGGTCGTCTTCCTCATCGAGCAATTCCTCCCACTTGTGGACGGCATCTCCATCGGGACTAACGATCTCACTCAGCTCATCCTCGGTGTAGATCGCGACAATCCGCGCCTAATTCCCCTCTGGGATGAGCGGGACGAAGCCGTGATGCGGGCCGTCGAGCAGGTCGTGCGCGCGTGTCGGAAGAGGGGGATGGAATGCTGTGTATGCGGAGATGCACCGTCACGGCGTCCGGAGATCGTGACTTCGCTTTTGCCACTTGGCCTCACCTCCCTCTCTGTCTCCCCCGAAGCCTTCGAGCGAACGGCTCAACTCGTACGGACGGTTGGGCCCCACTCAGATCTCCCCAACTCCCTCTAAGGATCTTCGATTCCTTCCCATTGCCAGGCCCATCGGCCTACTGGCTTCCGCATTCTGAAGGTCCCTGACCTTGGCCGAAGCCATTTGTCCTGAGAGTCACCCTTTGATCGCGACGTCACGCGATCACGACGTCGTATCCTTCCCTTCTGAGGTGAAGCCGAGCTGCCGAGAGATCGTCGCCGCCGTTTGCTTCACAACCTCCGCAAGATCCGCTATGTTCTCCGGCGTGATCTGAGCGATCGTTCCCGCGATGCTGATTGAAGCGACGACCCGACCCGTGTGATCGAAGATCGGAGCACCGAGGCATCGCAGCCCGATCTCGTCCTCCTCGTCATCGAAGCTGTAGCCTCGCTCTCGAATCCGCGCAAGCTCCTCCCGCAAACGCTTGGGCGAGGCGATCGTGTTCTCATTGTGGCGGGGCAATCCCCGCTCGCGAATCAGGCGCTCTCTCTCTTCTTCCGGCAAATACGCCAAAAGCGCTTTCCCGACGCCCGTGCAGTGGATGTCCATCCGCTTGCCGATCCACGTCGCCAATCGCAGCAGCCCCGGGGGTTCCACCTTTTCCACCAGTACCGCTTCGCCTTGATCCAAGATCGCCATGTGAACCGTCAGCCCCGTCCTCTGCATCAGCGCTTGGAGATACGGCGTTGCGCGCTCGCGCAATTCGATCCGACTGAGCGCCTTGTTCGCCAAACCGAGCAGCTTCAGACCGAACATGTACCGCCCCGTTTGCTCGTTCCGGTGGAGATATCCTCGACGTTCGAGCGTCAGCAGAAGACAGTGCGTCGAGCTTCTCGGAAGGCGCAGCAGACGCGCCAGTTCCGAGAGCGTATAGCCCCGCCTCGATTCTGCGAGTACTTCCAGAAGCGTCAGCGCCCGCTCCACAGCCGGCACCGATGGGGTTTTCACCGCCGTCATGTGCCACCTCCTCCACGCGACTTTTCGTCCAGGATTATAGACACAAGGCGAGTATACTCGCCACCACCATCTTGACGAAATCACCAAATATCCCAGAATTCGATCGGGATGAGGGCCCATTTGTCCAATATGCTGAATGCATTGGAGCGGGGAATGGCGGATTGTAATCAAACGTTGTTCTTGGGGGCTTCAGAAGTCATTCCGGGAGGGGTGAACACGTCGCTCCGACGGATCGTCCCGCCCCTGGTCTTCGCTCGCGCTCAGGGGGCGATCATCACCGATGTCGAGGGGCGCGAGTATCTCGACTACCACGCGGCTTTTGGACCGGTGCTTCTTGGACACAACTTTGAGGCCGTGAATCAGCGCGTTCGCGACGCGATGCAGCGATTGGATCTTGTCGGTGTCGGGGTGACCGATCTGGAGATCGCCCTAGCGCGCAAGATCTGCGCGCATGTTCCCTCGGCCGAGAAGGTGCTCTTTTGTAACAGCGGTTCGGAGGCGACGTATCAGGCGATTCGACTCGCGCGTGCCGTCACCGGGCGCAAGAAGATCATCAAGTTTCAAGGATGCTATCACGGCTGGCACGATGCCGTTGCTCTGAACGTGATCAGTCCAGCCGAGAAGCTCGGGCGGCAAGACCTGCTGTCGGCCGGTTCTCTCCCCGAAGTCACCAATGCCACCATCGTCTGCCGCTTCAATGATCTGGACGATGTGGAGCGCGCGATTCGGGAGAATCCTGGGGAGATCGCTGCCATTATCCTGGAGCCGATCCCGCACAACATCGGATGCGTTCTTCCAAAACCGGGGTTCCTCGAAGGACTTCGAGAGCTGACACGCTGGCATGGCATCCTGCTCATCTTCGATGAGGTGGTGACCGGATTCCGGCATCATCTGGGGGGATATCAGAAGATCTGCGGCGTGATTCCCGATCTGACGACGTTGGGGAAATCCATGGCCAATGGCTATCCCATCGCGGCTCTGTGCGGTCGCCGCGAGTTGATGGACCGTTTCAACACCCATCCTGAAGGTGATGTCTTCTTCGCCGGGACCTATAACGGCCATCCCATCGGATGTGCGGCCGCGCTGGCGACCCTTGAGGTCCTGGAGACGCAGCCTGTGCACGAACATATCTTTCGCCTGGGAGAGCGCATGCGGAGTGGGTTGCAGGAGATCGTCGAGCGACTGGGGATCCGCGCTACGGTCGCGGGCTTCGGATCCATCTTCGTCCTGTATTTCATGGAGGGGCCCATCGAAAGCTACGAGGATTTGCTGCGCAACGATAGCGAGCGCTTCCTCGCCTATCGGCGCAAGCTCATCGAACGCGGCATCTTCGAGCTACCTCTTAATCTCAAACGCAATCATATCAGCTTCAGCCATACCGAGGCGCAGATCGAGCACAGCCTGCAGGTGGCTGAGGACGTCTTGCGGGAGCTGAGTGTCTCTGGGTCGGGCGCATGATCACAGGGCACGCGCCTCGGGACTCATCCCATCCAAGGAGGTGACGAAGATGAATGCCACGAACATGATGAGAATCCTCGCGAGCCTCTTCCTTCTGCTCGCTCTTGGGCTTGCCACTTTCCCGGTCCGAGCCCAGGCCACCGAGGGCGTGATCTTGGGAACTGTGCGCGACGCCACGGGAGCGAGCGTGCCGGGAGTAAGGATCACGGTGACCAATCTCAATACGGGGCTCTCTCGAACGGTGCGGACCAATGAGGTCGGGGACTACGTCGTTCCGAACCTCCCCATCGGGCGATACAAAGTCGAGGCGGAAATGGAGGGGTTCAAGAAATCGGCCGTGACCGATATCGTGCTCACCATCAACGAGCGCGTGCGCGTGGATCTGACGCTTGAAGTGGGGGCAATCACCGAGGCCGTGACCATCGTCAGTGAAGCTCCTTTGGTTCGAACGGATTCGGCCGAGATCGGGCAGGTGATCGATCAGCAGAAGATCGTGGACCTCCCCTTGAACGGTCGGAACTTCCTTCAACTCGCGCAGTTGATCCCCGGGGTGACTCCGGGCCAGCCGAATGATCGGCGGGCCGTCATGAGCGGGATGGCCATCAATGCCATCGGCAGTCGTACGGAGGGGAATTACTACATGCTCGATGGGATCTCCAATATGGAGACGTTCATCAGCACCTTCAACATCGTTCCTTCGATCGATGCGATCCAAGAGTTCAAGGTCCAAACGAGCCAATACTCGGCCGAATTCGGCTCTGCTTCCGGCGCGGTCGTCAATATCGCGACCAAATCGGGAACCAATGACCTCCATGGAACGGTCTTTGCCTTCGTGCGCAATGACAATCTCGATGCGCGGAACTTCTTCGCGGCCAGGAAGCCGGAGTTCAAGCGTAACCAATTCGGGATCACGGCCGGAGGACCGATCCGGCGGAACCGAAGCTTCTTCTTCACGGGGTATGAGGGGACGCGAATCCGCGAGGGCTTATCCCGGCTTGGGATCGTTCCGACGGCCGAGGAACGGCGCGGCGATTTCTCTCGGTCCGGATATACGATCTACGATCCCCTCACGCTGAACCCTCAGACTCAAGAGCGTCAGCCGTTCCCGGGGAACGTCATCCCTCCCGATCGGATCAATCCGATCAGCCGGAAGATTCTGGACTTCTGGCCGCTCCCTAATCGTCCGGGTCCCTTCAACTACCTCTTCGCCGGAACCGTTCGGGATGATGCGGATCAAGCGATCGTGCGCTTGGATCACACCTTCTCCGAGAAGGACTCGATCTTCGGTCGCTACATTATCCAGCAACGCGATCGTCAAGATCCCGGGATGTTCCCGACGGGCGTCACGGGGACTTCTCAGGACGAACGTGCGCAGAATTTCGTCTTCACGTGGAATCACGGTTTCGGGCCGACGGCGTCGAACGAGTTCCGCTTCGGGTATAACTACACGAACTTCAATACGCTTCACGAATCCGTTGTGCGAGACTACGTGCGCGAGTTTGGGATCCCCGTCCCACCTCAGGCAGAGAACAATAAAGGGTTCCCACAAATCAGCGTCGCCGGCTTGACGAGCTTGCGCCCCGTGGGAGCCATCGGCGTGCCCGCCCCATTCAATCGGAAGAACCACACGTTCCAGTTCCTCGATCACTTCACCCTCATTCGCGGCAGCCACACGTTGAAGTCGGGAGTTGATGTCCGGCGCATTCGCCAAGCGAATTTCCAGGGGTGGACGGGGGGCATCAGCCTGAGTTTCAACGGGCAATATACAGGACCACAGGTGGGACGCTCCGCCTTGACTGGACTCGCCGATTTCCTTCTCGGATTCCCGGCAAGTGGCTTGGGCTTCATGAACCAAGATTTCGTGTACCTGGAGACGACACAGCTTTTCCTCTTCTTGGCCGACGATTGGAAAGCGACGAAGAATCTCACGCTGAATCTTGGGATCCGGTACGAACTGCAATGGCCATGGGCGGAGATCTACGGGCGCATGGCCAATATCGACTACAGCCGGAAGGAGATGGTCTATCTGAGCAAGGCGATCCCCTACCTCCGCAACGTGCTTCGCTTGGAGCCGGATCGCATTCCGTATCCACATCGGTTCGTGGATCGAGAGACGCTCGATTACTTCGATAAGAACAATATCGCTCCTCGCCTTGGATTCGCGTATCGGCTCTTCGGCTCGACGGATACTGTGCTTCGGGGAGGATATGGCATCTTCTACGACGTGACGACGGGCAATTCCCCGAACGAATTCGGGAACAACGCTCCCTTCAATTGGACGACTGCCACGGTGGTGGGCGATCTCGCCATGCCGAATTTCCGAATTCAGGATGGCATCCCGGGAGATCTGGAGACCTATTTGAAGCGGTTCCCCTTCTTCGAGTCGCATGACGAGAACTTCGTCAAGGGATACGTCCAAAAGTGGAGCTTGGGCATCCAGCGACGATTGGCGGCCGCCGTAGCTCTCGATGTCTCCTACGTTGGACAAAAAGGGACGAAACTCCCGCGAATTTGGAAGCGGAATCGGACGAAGCCGGGCCCGGGTCCCGTTCAACCTCGACGGCCCATCCCTTGGGCAGGAGATGTGACGAATCTCGAGGATAGTGCGAATTCGACTTACCATGCTCTTCAACTCTCACTTGAGACGCAACGATGGCATGGTCTCTCTCTGCTTGCGGCTTATACTTATGGGAAGGCCATCACCGATAGTGATGGCCTGGGAGGGCCAGGTGGAATGGGGGGAGCTCTTTTCACACCTCCGTACGATATTCAGCGGCTTGACAAGTCCCTCGCCTCCTACGACTTCCGTCAACGGCTCTCGCTCAGCTTCCTTTACGAGCTTCCGTTCCCCGAGCGCATTGGTGGGATCGCCCGAACGCTCTTTGGCGGTTGGCAGCTCAACGGGATCGTTGTGTTTCAGAGCGGATTCTGGGTTCCGGTTCGGCTCGTGACCAATGTCTTGAACGATGGGGTCAATCATAACCGCCCTGATCGCGTATGCGATGGGAACCTCCCACCGGCGCAGCGAAAGGTCGAGCGGTGGTTCGACGTCAGTTGTTTCGCCATCCCGGCACTCTATACCTTCGGGAATGCGGGGCGGAATATCATCGAGACGCCGGGGACGAAGCTCGCTGATATCGGGCTCTTCAAGAACTTCTTGTTCGGGGAGAGGTATCGCCTTCAATTTCGGACCGAATTCTTCAACGCGTTCAACCATCCGAACTTCCTCGCTCCGGATTCGCTCTTTCCCTCGCCGACAACAGGTAGGGTCTCAAGCGCTTATCCTGGGCGGCAAATTCAGTTTGGTTTGAAATTCCTCTTCTGAGGCGTCGACAGGAGGAGCGGGCGGGAGTCCGTTCCTCCTGTCCTACAGGAAGGAGAGGGGATGAGGTCTCGGTGGATTCTGAGGATCGTTTCGATCGTTTGGCCGACCGCTCTTCTCCTCTTCGGTCCCCCTCGATTGAGCGATCCGTTGGCCTGGCCAATTCAATCCGGGACGAATTTCGAGGTCGGAACTCGGAAGCAGTTGGCTCTGGACCCCGCATTCCTCGAACGAAGCGAGAACATAACGCTCGAGCTCCATCATCCTGTGAAGTTCGACCGAAATCCCGTGCTCACGCCGACGGAGCCTTGGGAGGGAGAGCATATCACCTACGGGACGGTGATCTTCGATGAGCAGGAGCAGATCTTCAAGATGTGGTATCAAACCTTCTCGGATTCCGCTTACGCGGCCGGAGATTACAAGCGAACCAGTTATATCTGCTATGCCCGCTCCCGTGATGGCAAGACCTGGGAGAAGCCGAGACTCGGACTCATCGCTTTCCAAGGCTCGAGGGAGAACAACATCGTGCTCGAGGGTTATGGACATTACATTTTGGATGGCTGCGCTGTGATCAAGGACGTGTCTGATCCCGATCCACGCCGTCGGTACAAGCTCTTCTTCTACGACACGGTTGCTCCTGGGAGGGAGGGGATTTGCGTAGCTTTTTCCCCGGACGGCATCCGCTGGGAGAAGCATGCGGGGAATCCGCTTTTCACGGGGCATTACACGGTCTACGCCTTTCGAGATGACATCCGCGAGAGATATGTCGTCCTGCATAAGACCTACCTTCTCCCGCGTGGGGTCGAGAGCAATCCCACGGTCCGAATGGGAATGGGGGTGCGCGTCGTCGTGCTGCGGGAGAGCGCCGACCTCCGCACCTGGTCTCCGCCGATCATCGTGCTTCGCCCGGACGAAGAAGATCCCCGGGACGTGGACTTCTATGGAATGGCCGCTTTCCCTTACGAGGGGATGTTCATCGGCTTGCTCAACATCTTTCACAACAATGATCGGATCATGGAGATCGAGCTCACCTACAGCCGCGACCACATCTTCTGGCATCGCACGAGACGGACGTTTCTGCCGACCGGTCCGCGAGGAGCCTTTGATAGTTACATGGTGGTCGCCAGACCCCCGCTTGTCGTCGGCGATGAGATCTGGATTTACTACTCCGCTCGGAATGCTCCGCATTATCTGCCTGAGCGAAAGGCTGAACACCGAGGAACTGTGGGGCTTGCGAAACTGCGACTCGATGGATTTGCCTCCCTGCGGGCTGGGGAGGCCGAAGGGGTATTGGTGACGAAGCCCTTTGTCCTGCGGGGGGAGCACCTGCTTCTCAATGCGCGCACCGATCCGGGGGGATACATCGTCGTTGAGGTGCTCGATCGCACGTCTCGCCCTATCGAAGGGTTCACTCGATCGGAAACCCTTCCATTTCAAGGGGACGCCTTGAAGCAAGAAGTGCGCTGGTCGGCCGGACGGACGCTCCGTGACCTTCGAGGACAGGTCGTGCGATTCCGATTTTGGCTGAGGCGGGCAGAGGTGTATGCTTTTGTGGTCGCTCCTGCTCGTCCATGAGGTGGATACACGTGGTGACGACATCGAGTGAAGGGGAGGCACCGTGAGGAGCTTTTCTCCGCTCGATTTCGGTGTGGTGATCGCATATTTGCTCGGATGTCTGTTGCTCGGTGGGTTCTTCGCCCGTCAGCAGAGGGATACGCGCGATTTCCTCTTAGCCGGGCGCCAGATGTCCTGGCTCCCCATCGCCCTCTCGATCGTCGCCGCCGATTTGAGCGCTATCAGCTTCATGGGCGTCCCGGCCTATGTCCTCAAATACAACCTCATGCTTTTGCCTGGATTGGCGACACTCCCCTTGGTCGTCCCGATAGTCATCCGCCTCTTCGCTAACACCTACTATCGGCTCGAGCTTTTCACGGCTTATGAGTTCCTCGAACGCCGGTTCTCCTACGGGTTGCGAGCTGCGGCCAGTCTCCTCTTCATTCTCCTTCGACTCTGTTGGCTGGCGGCCGCCCTCTACGCGACGGCTGTGGCCGTCTCGCAGATCACGGGGCTTCGCCGGCCCCTGGCTATCCTCATTCTCGGCGGCAGCACTTGCCTGTATACGGCGCTTGGGGGCATGCGCGCTGTGCTTTGGACGGACGTCGCTCAGTTCCTCGTCTTCACGACAGCGATCTTCGCCATGTTCGGAACGATCGTGAGGGCTTTCCAGGGGGACATTGGAGCGATTTGGGCCATCGCTGAGGCCGGGGGCCGAACGGCAGTTGTCGATCTCTCCGTGTCGCTCCGAGAAGTGACGCTCTGGAATGTCCTCATCGGATACTTCTTCATCAACCTGGCCTCTTACGGAGTCGACCAAGTCATCCTTCAGCAATATCTGACGGCCAAGGATCTCGAACAGAGCCGCCGTTCACTTTGGGCAAACGCCGTGGTCGGCGTCTTCATCATGATCCCGCTTTTTCTCCTCGGCCTTGGGTTCTACGCGTTCTATACGAAGCAGGGTCTTGCGATCGAACCGGACCGCGTTATTCCTCACTTTGCACTCACGCAACTGCCTGAGGGGCTTTCGGGGCTTGTGATCGCCGGGATCTTGGCGGCGACCATGTCGAGCATCAGCTCGGGGATCACCGCGATCACCACGGCGACGATCGTGGACTTCTATCAACGGGCCCTTCGTCCTCAGGCTTCGATGCCGCATTACGTGAAGATGGCCCGGTTGATGGCCATCCTCTGGGGGGCTGGAGCGACTCTCCTCGCTCTTTTCGTCGGGCGTTTGGGAACGATTGTTGAGATCTCGCTGAAGACGAATAGCTTTTTCACGGGAGTTCTTCTAGGAATCTTCCTGCTCGGTATCCTCGTGCCTTCTGCCAACCGTAGGGGGGCGATCTGCGGAGCAAGCGTTGGGATGGCCACTGTCACCGTCGTCGGGGGATCCACGAGTCTCTCCTTCCTGTGGTACAGCCCGATTGGATGCTTCGCGACTGTGCTCGTCGGGTGGGGCGCGAGCCTCCTTTGGAGGGGGCGCGTGGAAGAGCGCGCATGGGTCTCGACCCTTCTGTTGCGCTCTCGCTCGGACTCGAAAGGTGAGCTCGCGACCGGTTCGCATCTCGAATAAAGGAGGGAACGTCTATGCGATTTCTCATCATCGGATGCGGTTCGATGGGAAAGCGGCGGATCCGAAACCTTCATCAGTTGGGAGAGAGGGATCTCCTCGCCTTCGATCCGCGAGAGGATCGCCGGCAAGAGGTTGCCGGGCGATATGGGGTTCCGGTCTTCTCGACCTTCGAAGAGGCCCTCGCCCGAGAGCCGGAGGTACTGGTGATCTCGACGCCTCCGGCGTGGCATGCTCCTTATGTCGAGTGGGCCATACGCCACAATCGCCATTTCTTCTGCGAGGTGCCGCTGTCGCCCGATCCTTCGGAGATCGAACGGTTAAAGCAGCTCATGCAAGAGTCTCGGTTTGAGGGGGTTGCGGCTCCGAGCAGCACGTGGAAGTTCCTTCCTACTGTGCGCCTGCTGTGGCAGCTGCTTCAAGAGGAATGGTTCGCTCCTGTTCTCTGCGTCCTTCATCAGGTTGGGCAATATCTCCCGGAATGGCATCCGTGGGAGGATTATCGTACCTTTTACGCTGCCGATTTGAGGTTGGGAGGGGGATTAGACGTCCCTGCAATCGAGCTGAACTGGATGCTCTGGCTCTTGGGCGATGTGCGGGTGAAGCAGGTCCGCGGATTCGCCCGCAAGCTCAGCCGCTTAGAGATTCAAACCGTCGATGTGATCCAGCTTCTGTTGGAGTGCGACAATGGAGTCCTCTTGACGATGCACTTCGACATGATCCAACGTAAGGGCGAGCGCTATGTGAAGTTCATCAGCGAGAATGGGACGATCGTTTGGGAGGGGCGGACGGTGCGCTTCTTCCGAGCTGGTGGCACGGACTGGACATTCCTGCCCGAGTTGGAGCTGGAGGCTATCGAGCAAACCTATGTGGAGGAGATGCGCGCGTTCCTCGCCGCCATCCGTGGCGAGGCCGTATTCCCGAACGATTTCTCCACCGAACATCACATCATGACTGTTCTTCGCCAGGTCATCCGTTGACGGAGGAGGCCTATGCGCCGACGAACCTTCTTGCGGGGAATTGCTGCGGGGGCGCTCGCTCTTGGGGGCGCCTCTTGGCGATCGTTGACTGGTAGGCAATTACATCCTTCGGCTCCTCGGACGCCCGTCCGAACGCTTCCGATCGAGCTGGGCTCGGACAAACAAGTCTTCCTCGACTGGTGGTTCATTGAGCCCGGCTACGGCATACCATTCACTGTCGCCCAGCAGCGGGCGCGCTCCTGGAACCCTGTCTTCATGCCTCGGGGCGTTCGATTGACCGTCGTGCCGCCCGTCATCTCGCCGGAACCGATTCTCGTCCCCGATACTCCGGCCGATGTTTTCATGGGAGGCTATTGTACGCTCCTTTATGAGGACGGGCTTTATCGCCTCTGGTATGAAGGGTATGAGACGCTGCAGAGCGATGAGGAGGCGAAAATTTGCTACGCCGAATCCACGGACGGTTGGCGCTGGAGGAAGCCGAAGCTCGGGCTCATCGAGTACCAGGGGTCGCGCGACAACAATATCGTCCTCCTAGGGGCTCACGGCGCGACGATCTTCAAAGACCCTTCGGCACCTCCCTCGGAGCGCTATAAGCTCCTCTACACGGATCGGGCGACGGAGCCCGATCCCACGGGGACGCGACCACTGAATTGGCTGTTCGGCGCCGTTTCCCCGGATGGTCTGCGCTGGACGCGCTTACGCGAACCGGTGCTCAAGTACACAAGCGATACGCAAAACGTCTGCCTCTTTGACGAAGAGCTGAAACGCTATGTGGCCTATGTGCGCGGTTGGGAGCCGCAGACGCGGGCCGGCTTTGGTGGACGTCGGGTCGTGAAGCGAACGGAGTCGGTGGACTTCCGTCGCTTTTCGGATCCAGAGATCGTGCTCATGCCGGCTCCTGAGGATCCGCCGGACATGGATATTTACACGAATGCCTATCACCGGTGGCCGGGAGCCGCTCGTGCGCACCTGATGCTTCCGGCCTTCTACCGTCGCGCCGCCGATACCGTCGAGGTCCATCTGGCGGTCAGCCGCGATGGGCGCCGTTGGTTCCGTCCAAGTCGGGAGCCTTATATCCCTGTCGGCCCTCCGGGATCGGGCTCCGAGGGTCAAGTTTATGCGGGCGTGGGGATCGTCCCGTTGGGGCGAGGGCAGTGGGCCTTCCCAGTAACTCGGTCGAGAATGACGCACAATCTGAGCTGGCCCGAATATCTCACGCGTCCTTCTGGGGGGATTTGGCTCGCCACTCTGCGCGAGGATGGTTTCATGGCGCTTGAGGCGGAAACGGAAGGCGAGTGTTGGACGCAGGTGGTCTCGTTCACGGGGGGCGAGCTTCACGTCAACTTCTGGTCTCATCGCGGACGATTACGCGTGGGGCTGGTCGAACCTGATGGCACGCCGATCTCCGGCTATGCCCTTGATGATTGCGATGGCGTGGAGGGCGATGCCCTCTGGGTGCCCATTCGATGGAAAGGCAAAAGCGATTGCTCCGCGCTTCGAGGAAAGCTGTTACGGATCCATTTCCATCTTCGACGAGGTCGCCTCTATGCGTTCCGGTTCGTCTGAGGGAAGCAATGGGCATGTTCTCCTGATCCCGAAAACGCGGTTGATCCCGGCCGGTTCCTTCCGAATGGGGAGCGCAGACTGGGAGCGCTTTCCCGGTGAGAGTCCCGAGACCATCGTCTATCTCGACGCTTTCGAGATCGGCCTCTATCCAGTCACCAATGCCGAATATGCCTGCTTCCTTCAAGCGAGGGGATACGAGAAACCGCTCTTGTGGGAGGATCCGCGCTTCAACGACCCTCGACAACCGGTCGTTGGTGTCAGTTGGTACGACGCCGTGGCTTATTGCCGGTGGTTGCGTCGTGTGACCGGAGAGCCCTATCGCCTCCCGACCGATGCTGAGTGGGAGAAGGCGGCGCGAGGTGGGTTGGAGGGAAAGGCCTATCCGTGGGGGGATGAGCCGCCGACTCTGGAGCGCTGCTGGTGGGGAGGGCAGGAGAAACCGAAGCCGGTCGGCTCCTTCCCCCCCAATGGCTATGGGCTGTATGATATGGCCGGCAATGTGTGGGAGTGGTGCGCGGATTGGTACAATCCGAGATACTTTCGGAACCTTCCCCGACGGAATCCGCGCGGGCCGCGCATGGGGGAGGGGGAGAATAAGGTCATTCGTGGGGGCTCTTTCCTCACGCCGAAGCCGGAGCCCTTGCGCTGCGCGTATCGGCATCCAGACCATCCGACGCTTCGACATGAGTGCATTGGATTTCGCGTGGCGAAGTCGGTCGCGCGAGCGCGCTGAGGGAGACCGATGTTCGCAGGCCGGTTGAAAGGACGCATTCGGAGAGGGGAGCCGATCCTTGGGAGTTGGATTGCTCTGGCGGATCCGTATGCCGTCGAGGTCATGGCCGAAGCGGGCTTCGATTGGTTGGTCATCGATACGGAGCACTGCCCGATTGGCGTCGAGAGCTTACGCGATATCCTCATCGCCCTGAAAGGGGGGACGGCAGCACCGATTGTCCGCGTGGGGGACAATCGCCCGGACCTCTTCAAAACGGCACTTGATCTGGGAGCTGAGGGAATTCTTGTCCCGTTGGTCGAGACCGTTCAAGACGCGCGCCGGGCAGTCGAAGCCTGTCGCTATCCGCCTTTGGGATCACGGGGATTTGGTCCCGTGCGCGCCAGTCAGTATTTCACACGGCTTGAGGAGTACGTGCGTCGGGCCAATGAAGAACTCCTGCTCATTCTCCAAATTGAGACGGTCACCGCCATTCGGAATTTGGAGGCTCTCATGGCCGTGCCAGGTGTTGACGCGCTCTTCATCGGTCCGAACGACTTGGCCAGTTCAATGGGGTTCATCGGCCAGAGCGATCATCCGGAGGTGCGGCGAACAATCATGGAGATCATGACCCGGGCCCGTGCTGCCCAGTTCCCCTTCGGCATCCTGACTCGGACTCCCGAGGAGGCCACTTGGGCCATCGCTCAAGGGGCGACGCTTGTGACGATTGGTGGCGATCTCGGATTCTTGCTTCAGGGAGCGCACGAAGCGCTCGCTCGGACGCGCTCTCTGTTGGCTCAGTTTCGGAAGGGAGGGGGGGGATGAACCGAGAGCTGTTGAAGGAGAAGTTAGTCGGCGTCGTCGTCTCATTGCCTACTTTCTGCGATCAAGAGCATCGTGTACAGATCACGCCCTTTCGTCGGCATGTTCGGTGGCTGATCGAACGAGGGATTCGAACGGGAACGGGCGTTCTGCTTGGCGCTGGAGGGTTGGGCGAGGGGTATTTCCTCACCGACGAAGAATTCCGCGCGCTGACGGACGCTCTGGTCGAGGAGGCGGCGGGTCGGGTTCCCACCATGGTCGGCATCTTCGAGCTCAGCTCGCGCGACGCGGCGCGAAAGGCGCAATATGCGGCTTCTGCGGGCGTAGACTTCATTCAGCTTGCCCCTCCGCACTACATGCTTCCGTCGGAGGAGGAGATCTTCGCGCACTTTCGATACGTCCACGAGGCGGCCCCGATCGGCATCCTGGCCTATCACACGCCTTGGGCGATGCCCGCTCCCGGATATGAATTCTCGGCGCGACTGCTGGAGCGGTTCTTGGGGTTGGAGCGCGTGGTAGGGATCAAGTGGGCCTCCTACGACGTGTGGCACTACACTTCGATCCTCCGCCTCTTCCACGACTCGTTCTCCTTCATTGACAACATGCTTATTCTCTCCCTCGCCTTTCGACTTGGGGCAAGGGGGTTCATTGATTTCTTCGCCAATGTCGCCCCGCGCCTTTCCCTCAAGTTCTGGGAACTGCTCAGTCACCGACAGTACGACGAATTCGACGCCCTCTACATGCGGCTTCGCTTCGATCCCTTCATCCGCCTCATTCGCCCGGAGCAACAGCGCTGGATCGGCGTAGGCGAAGGCCCGACATCGCGGCTATGGTTGAGGCTCTTCGGCATGGAGACGGGGCCGGCCTTTCCTCCACAGGCCCCGCCTTCGCCGGAATACGAAGCAGCCGCTCGACGCGCTCTGGAACAGAGTGGTCTTCGGGAATGGGTCGAGTGGCGCCCGGAGGTCCTCGCCGAGGGATGAGAGCGATGGATCGGAGGCGAGAACGATCGGCGGCATGGCTGGCTCGGAGCGAGCGCGTGATTCCTGGGGGGGCGCAAACGTTCAGCAAGAGCCCGAGGAGTTTCGTTCAAGGCATTGCTCCAAATTTCTTGGCGCGGGCTCGGGGGGCCTTTGCATGGGATGTCGATGGCTCTCGCTACCTGGATTACATCATGGGTCTTGGCGCCGTGATCCTGGGGCATGGGGATGCCGATGTGCTGGAGGCCGCGCGCGCGCAAATGGAAGAGGGGGTCAGTTTTAGTCTTCCGCATCCGGTCGAGGTTGAGGTCGCCGAGCAACTCGTCCGTTTGATCCCATGTGCCGAGATGGTACGCTTTGCCAAGAATGGATCCGATGTGACCAGCGCTGCCGTGCGCCTGGCTCGCGCCTATACGGGGCGCGAGAAGATCCTCTGCTGTGGGTATCATGGGTGGCACGATTGGTACATCGGCGCCACCGAACGAAACCGGGGCGTGCCGGAAGCCGTTCGTCGTCTTACGATTCGATTTCCTTACAATGATCTGGACGCTTTGCACCGCCTCTTCGGCGAACACCGTGGCGAGGTCGCCGCTGTGATCTTGGAACCGGTGACCTTCGATCCCCCTTCGCCTGGGTATCTGGAAGAGGTGCGAGCGCTCTGTCGCCGCCACGGGGCTCTCCTCGTCTTCGACGAAGTCGTCACCGGGTTTCGCCTGGCGTTGGGAGGCGCGCAAGCCTATTTCGGCGTGACGCCAGATTTGGCTTGCTTGGGGAAAGCGCTGGCGAATGGATTCCCCCTGGCGGCCTTGGTCGGGCGCGCCGACATCATGCGCCTTCTTGCCGAGGAAGTCTTCTTCTCCACCACGCATGGAGGCGAAGCCGTGAGCCTGGCGGCTGCTCGGGCGACGCTCGAGAAACTCGAGCGGGGGGAGGGGGTGGCGTCGCTCTGGCGCGTTGGCGCGCGCCTCAAGGAGAGGACCAATGCGCTGCTTGCGGAGCATCAGCTCACCGAGTACATCGAGTGCGTCGGGATGCCGCCGTTCACAGCCCTGCGGTTCCGAGGCCGAGACGAGGGGGAACAGCTGACCCTCCGTTCCCTCTTTCAGCAGGAGGCGCTCGCGCGTGGCATTCTCACGCTTGGCATTCACATGCTCAGCCTCGCGCATACGGAGGCCGACATCGAATGGACTCTCGAGCAATATGCCGAGATCTTCGCGGTGATCGCCGAGGCCGTGCGTCAGGGTGACATCGCGGCCCGTCTGAAAGGGCCTCCGGTTCGTCCGATCTTTCGCCAGGCATGATCGCTCTCATGGGGAGGAAATCGGCAATGCCGACGATTTGGGAGTTGTTCGATTTGAGAGGGCAAGTGGCCATCGTGACGGGAGGCGCGGGACGACTCGGCTCGCAGATGTGCGATGCCTTGGCCGAAGCCGGAGCCCATGTCGTCGTCGCTTCGCGAGATCTTGAGCGTTGTCGGCGGAAAGCGAACGAGCTCTCCGAGCGGTATGCCGAAGCGATGGCCGTCTCCGTGGACGTGACCGTTCCGGAATCTGTGCGCGCGCTGAGAGACGCCGTCCTGGCTCGCTTCGGTCGCATCGACATCTTGGTGAATAATGCCTATAGTGGTCTTCATCGGCCGTTCGAAGAGATGACGCTCGAGGAATTCGAATCCGCCGTGCGAGGGGGCCTGACGAGCGTCTTCCTCTGCGCGCAAGCGGTGAGCGCCGTGATGAAAGAGGCGGAACGAGGGGCGATCATCAACATCGCGAGCATCTACGGGGTCGTCTCTCCCGATCATCGAATCTACGGGCGAACGGGCCTCAACAATCCCTGCAACTACGGAGCGGCGAAAGCTGGCGTCATCCAGTTGACGCGGTGGCTGGCCACATATCTGGCCCCCTATGGGATTCGCGTCAACTGTATCACCCCTGGGGGATTCTATGACGAACGGTTGCGCACGCGAGAGGATTATGAACAGGTCTTCGTCCCCAACTATATTGCGCGCACCCCGCTGGGGCGTATGGGGGGGGCGACCGATCTGAAGGGCGTCGTGGTCTTCCTCGCCTCGCGCGCCTCGGAATACATCACTGGGCAGAATATCATTGTGGATGGAGGATGGACGGTGTGGTGATTCAGCAGCGCTCGATCTACGCTTACCCATGGGACTTAAGAGAAGAGGGGATTGAAACCGCTCTGGCGACGATCGCCGATCTCGGGCTCACGGCCGTGAGCGTGGCGGCGAGTTATCATAGTGGGAAGTTCCTCTCCCCACGCCATCCGCATCGGCGCGTCATCTTCCCGGAGGGCGGGGTGATTTACTTCCGTCCCTCCGAGGCGCGGTTTCGCGATCTGCCCATTCGACCGGTGGTCAGCGAATTGGTTCGAGAAGAGGATGTGCTTGCTGGGATCGCGCGCGCTTGCTCGCGCTCTGGGCTTCGGCTCATCGGTTGGGTCGTCGGCACACACAATACCCGATTAGGGGGGCAGCATCCGGAGCTTCTCTCTCGGAACGCTTATGGGGATCCATACGTCTACGCCCTTTGTCCCAGTCACGAGGCCGTGCGGGCTTTCCTTCTGGCACTGGTCGAGGACCTGCTCGAACAATATCCGCTCGATGGCCTCGAGGTGGAATCTTTCGGATACCTTGGGTTCCTCCATGGATATCATCACGAATTCTACAGCGTGAGCCTCGGGGTCTTCGAGCAAGCGCTCTTGGCGCTCTGTTTCTGTCCGGCGTGCGAGCAGATGGGGAAGGAGGCGGGTTTGGACATGAAGCGCTTGCGGGGGAGCGTCCGTCAGGCGCTCGATCGGCGGCTGAACGGATCGGTCGAACGCGGTCCGGCGACTGCGGCCGATGATGTGGCGGCACTTTTGGATTTCCTCCTGGCCCATGTGGAGCTTCAAGCTTATCTCAGGCGGCGCAACGAACGCGTAGCTGCGCTGCTGGCTGAACTGGCCGTGTTCGCTCGTCGAAAGGGGGTCGAATTCTCTTGTTTGGGCCCGGTCTTCTCTCGCCCCACGGCGCTGGGATGGGTGGAAGGGTTCGATCCGCGAGCCGTCGGAGAGATCGCAGATCGCTTGGTCGTCGCTCTGTATTTCGAGGAGGCGGAGCGGCGAGAGGCCGAAGTCGCCTTCGTCGCTGACCTGCAGCTCCCGTGCGCGTTGGGGGCGGTCCTGAATCTCGGCCCCCCCTATACCCGGACGCTCGAAGATGTTGAGGTGGCGCTTCGGCATATGGCGGACCTTGGGTTCACCAGCGTGGGATTCTACAACTATGGGACGCTCCCCGCCTCCCGGCTTCAATGGATCCGGCATGCTCTGGCGGCATTGGAGGAATGATGATCGTTGACGTCCACACGCATGTTTGGCGGCGCGAACACTGGTCGGAGGAATTGGCGCGCGAATCCCAGCGTGCGCGGGGTTCTCCCGTCTGGTTAGAGGTGACCGAAGAGGCATATGCGCAGGCTCTGCGCGTCGTCGATCGCGCGATCGTCTTCGGATTGCGGGCGCGACACGTGGGGTTGCTCGTGCCGAACGACTTCGTCGCCGGGTTCGTCCGTCGCTTTCCGGAGAAGCTCATCGGATTCGCCTCCATTGACCCGCAGGAGCCGAGTTATATGGTTGAGCTTGAACGCGCCATCGAGGATTTGAAGCTCCGAGGGGTGAAGCTCGGCCCCGTCTATCAGAACGTCCACCCGATGGATAAGCGAATGCATTCGATCTATGAATATTGCGAGCGACGCCATCTTCCCATCCTCATCCATCAGGGAACGACCTTCGCTCGCCGCGCGCCCCTTCGCTTCGCCTCCCCGCTGCTTTTAGAGGAGGTGGCGTTCGCTCATCCCGACTTGGTGATGATCATCGCACATCTCGGACACCCGTGGATTGCGGAGACGATCGTCCTCATTCGGAAACATCCGAACCTTTACGCGGACATCTCGGCCTTGCACTATCGCCCTTGGCAGTTCTACAACGGGATGATGCTCGCTCTGGAGTATGGCGTCATGGAGAAACTGTTCTTTGGTTCGGACTATCCCTTCGCCACGCCGCAGGAGGCGATCGAGGGCGTGCGGGGGATCAACGACTTCGCGCGGCGGTGGAGTTTGCCTCCTCTGCCGGATGAGGCGATCGCTTGGATTCTCGAACGCGACGCGCTACGGCTTCTGGGACTCTCATGAGGGAAGGGAAGATTGGTATCGGCGTGATCGGCTGCGGGGCGGTGGCGCGTGGATTTCACCTGCCGGCCGTGCGACGACATCCGAGCGTCGCGCTTCTGGCACTGGCGGATGTGGATGAAACGGCGCTTGATCGTGCCGCCCGGGAGTTCGGGGCTGAACGGGCAACCTTCGATTATCGCGATTGGATCAAGGATCCTGCGATCGAGGCCGTCATCATCGCGACTCCTCCGGAGGTCACCCCTCAGATCGCGATCGATTGTCTACAGGCTGGCAAGCATGTGCTGTGCGAGAAGCCCATCGCGATCTCGCACGAGATGGGGCGCCGCGTGGTGGAGGCGGCCGAGGCATCGGGGCGAAAATTCCAGGTCGGGTTCATCTTTCGCTTCAATGCGGGCGTCCGGATGCTCAAGCGCTGGATCACCGAGGGGGCGATCGGATCCCCGATGGTGATTCGCCTGGGAGCCTTCAATGAACCGTGGATGGCCACCGACCCCGATCATAATCGTCGGGTCATCGAGGTACTTCGGACCAGCACCCCACTTGTTGTCGGTGGCGCCCATTTGGCCGATATGGCGCTCTACTTCGCCTCCTCTCCGCCGATTCGCGTGAGCGGGGTATCGGCGAGGACACGAGGCGAGCTTCCCGAGGATAATCATTGGATTGGCGTCATCGAGTTCGCGGACGGTTCCATTGGTAAGTTGGAGATGGGGTGGCTACATCCGATCGCCGAAGCCGATGAGCATCGAGGTCCATACCCCCAGGTGAAGTATCCAGAGATCGAGATCTTCGGCTCGCGGGGAATCGCCTGGCATGATCTGCGGACTGGGCGCACGCAACTTGTGCGTTCGGAGGGGGTCATCCAAAAGCGCCTGCCACCCTATGAGTTGAACTTCGACGCGCAACTGGAGGCTTTCCTCACGGCGATTCGAGAAGGTCGCCCGCCATCGCCCGATGCTCGGGATGGGTATCGCAGTTTGAGCTTGACGCTTGCCCTGCACGAAGCGATCCGTCGTCGCACGAGCCTCGAAATCGTTCAGGAGGAGGAGGGATGACGACATTGGGAAGAGAGAGGGCTAGAGGGGACGTCCTAGAGGATGCTCGCCCCTTCGATCTTCTCATCACCGGAGGTCATGTTCTCGATGGCGCGGGGCAACCCGGACAGGTGACCGATATTGGGATTCGGGATGGACGAATTGTCGCTCTTGGTGTGCTCAAGGGGAAACCGGCGCGGGAATGTATCGAAGCAGAAGGATTGATCGTCGCCCCGGGCTTCATCGACATCCATGCGCATTCGGACGTTTCGCTCCTGTTGAATCCGGTGGACGAACCGCGCCTTTGGCAAGGCGTGACCACGGTAGTCTTCTCCAACTGCGGCCTTGGATTCGCTCCGGCGACCGAGAGGTCGCTCGCTATGTTGAAGCGGACATATGCTGGGGTCTTCGGCTATTGGGAGTCACCATGGCGGGGGGGAAGCGTCCGGCAGTATCTCGATCTCTTTGCCGACCGGACGGCGGTGAACGTCGCTTACCTGATCCCCCATGCTGCTGTGAGGGCTATGGTCCTGGGCCTGGAGGGGCGGGCGGCCACCGAGCGAGAAGTGGCTCAGATGGTGGACCTTGTGCATCAGGCCATGGAGGATGGGGCTTTTGGTCTCTCGGTGGGGCTCGCTTATGCCCCCATGCGATGGGCGACGCGCGATGAGTTGTGCGCGCTTCTTCGCGCCGTCAGAGAAGGAGGCGGATTCTTCGCTATCCATCTGCGCGATTATTTCGGGGGACTTTTCGATGCGCTTGCTGAAGCGCTCGCCCTCGCTGAGGAGGCGGACGTGCCAGTCCAAATCTCTCATCTGCAAGCGGCTGGGCGGAAGAATTGGGGTAAGGCTGAGGCCCTTTTGGAGATGCTCGATCGGGCCCGCGAACGCGGTGTGGATGTGACTGTGGATTCCTATCCGTATATGGCCGGTTCGACATTCCTCCACGCGCTTCTGCCAGAGTGGGCGCAGGCCGGCGATGCCGAAGCCATCCTCGCGCGGCTCAGGGATCCGACCATGCGCCGTCGTGTTGTCGCGGAGCTGAATGTGGCTTCCCGAGATTGGGGGAGTGTGATCATCAGTGGTCTTTCGAGCGTAAAGAATCAGTCGCTCGTTGGGCGTTCGCTTCAAGAGATCGCAGAAGCTGGCACTGTCTCCATCGGCGAAGCGCTCGTGCGACTCCTTCTTGAAGAAGACCTTCATGTCTCGATCGTCTCTCATCATGGCGATGAGGCGGATGTCTGCCGAATCTTGCAGTATCCCTTTCATATGATCGGAAGCGACGGGATTGAAGTGGGACAGCGACCGCATCCCCGTTTGTATGGAGCGTTTGCGCGATTCCTCGGCCATTATGTGCGCGAGCGTGCGCTTCTTCCTCTTGAGGAAGCGATTCGGAAGATCACGGTGCTTCCGGCTTCTCGGCTCCGCCTCTCGGATCGGGGAGTGGTGGAGGTGGGCAAAGTCGCTGATCTCGTCCTCTTCGATCCGCTTACCATCGGCGATCGCGCCGACTACGCGCATCCACGCCGATTCGCTCAGGGGGTCGAATATGTGCTCGTTCGCGGTCGGGTTGTGAAAGATCGCTCTGGGATCACTGGGGCTTGTCCCGGGGAGGTCCTCCGCCCGCGATGAGGTTCGAACGTCATGGCCTTCGGGCATAAGGAGGGGACGGATATGCGTTTGGCGAGTTATGTATGGCAGGACAGGGAGCAGGTGGGGATCGTCGTGGGGGAGCAGCTCTACAGCTTGAGCTTTGAGGACCTGCGGTTTCGCGATGTACGTGATCTGTTAGAGCATGGAGAGGAAGCGCTCTCGGCAGCGCGGCGTTTGGAGGCAGCGATTCGAGCTGGGGAACACCCGCTTCCTGAAGAAGCGATAGCCCCGCTTCCGGAGGTGCGGCTTTTGCCGCCCGTGCGACAGCCAGAGAAGATCATCTGCTTGGGCTTGAACTATCGAGATCACGCGCGGGAAGCCGGGATGCCGATCCCTCGAGAGCCGGTCTTCTTTGCCAAGTATGCCAACGCTCTGGCTGGACCGTATGATCCGATCCCCCGGCCGGCGGCTGTCGAGCAACTCGATTACGAAGTGGAGCTGGCCGTGGTGATTGGGAGTGGAGGAAAGTACATCCCAGAGGCTGAAGCGCTGGCGCACGTGGCTGGCTATATGGCGCTCAACGATGTGAGCGCGCGAGACTTTCAGTTTCGGACTGGCCAGTGGACGCACGGCAAAACGTTCGATGGCTTCGCTCCCTGTGGGCCATTTGTAGTGACGACCGATGAGATCCCTGATCCTCACGCCTTGCAACTGCGGCTATGGGTGAATGGGGAGTTGCGACAGGATTCGCATACTGGGGAGATGATCTTCTCGATTCCGTATCTGGTTCATTACTTCTCCCATCTTTTCACGCTGCGGCCTGGGGATATCATCTCGACGGGGACCCCACCTGGCGTGGGTATGGGGCGCCGTCCTCCTGCCTTCTTGAGGGAGGGGGATGAGGTCGTCGTGTGGGTGGAGCGAATTGGCCAGCTTCGCAACCGCGTGGTGTCTGAAATCCTTTGATGGTGGGCAACGTCCTTGGGATGGGCGGACCGTAACGGAATGCGGTTATTGGGGGCAACGTGACATTGGCACATTAAGTCCGATAAGTGGCAGAGCTGAAAGATGAACTGGGTGATGAGCATCTGGCCTATGGCGAAGGATAAAGAGCTCAGGCTTTGTTCACTACGCTTGCGAATGCGTTTGCTCGCGAGCTTTGTGAGATGAGATTTGAGTCTGATAATATTATCACGTTTTGCGATTCTCTTTGGGAATTTGGTGACTTCTAACCCTTGTTTTCACCTAGGCTGGGCAAAAGCACTCGCTTCCACCGCATGAAGCTGTTGACCAGGACGACTGCCGCGCAGGTCATCATCATGGCAGTGAGCGTGGCGTTCACATAGCCTTGCAGGGGATTGCGGGTCCGTGCCATTGGCAGGAAGTTTTCGGTAATACTCAGCCAGCCCGCTGTGAGCGTTGTGGTAGTGACCCAAATCAGCGGCAGGAGGGTGACCCACGCATAGCGCGCCTTCCCCATGTTGATGATGACGGTGGTGGCAACGGACAGGGCCACAGCCCCTAGCAGCTGATTGGCGATGCCAAACATCGGCCAGATGGTGGAGATGGAACCGGTGTAGATGAAGTACGCCCAGGCGGCTACGACGAGAAAACTCGCGATGACCGTGCCGGGCATCCAGTCGGCTCGCTCAAGCGGGCGGTAGAACTTGCCGAGGAACTCCTGCAAGATAAAGCGAGCTACTCGCGTGCCCGCATCAATGGTCGTCAAGATGAAGAGAGCCTCGAACATAATGGCGAAGTGGTACCAGTACGACATGAGGCCACGAAGCCCAGGGATGCTAGAAAAAATCTGTGCCATTCCGACGGCCAACGACACGGCCCCTCCGGTACGTCCCGCGATATCCTCACCCACCTGCTCGGCGAGATCGGCCAGTCTAACGGGGCTGAGCCCCATCGATTCGAGCCAGCTGAATTTCGCCGGGTCCACGTTAATGTGGAAGTAGTCGCCGGGATAAAGAGCGGTCGCCGCAATGAGGCTCGTGATGCCCACCAACCCTTCGAGCAACATGCAGCCGTAGCCAATCGGACGAATGTCCGATTCCTTGTCGATCATCTTTGGCGTCGTTCCCGAGGATACCAGCGAATGAAAGCCGGAAATAGCCCCGCAGGCGATGGTGATGAAGACAAACGGGAAGAGCTTGCCCGGAATGATCGGGCCTCCCCCAGCGGCAAATGGAGTGATAGCCGGCATCTTCAAATCGGGATTGACGATGATGACGCCAGCGAGCAGAAACGCCACAACGCCGATCTTCATAAACGAACTCAGATAGTCTCGAGGGGAGAGCAACAGCCATACCGGCAGAATGGAGGCGAGAAATCCATACGCAGCCAGAAGCAGCGTGAGCTGTTCCTTGTCAAAGGTGAAGGCACTTGCCCATCGCGAGTTGGGAATATGCCCACCGAGGATAACTGACAGGATCAGGCCGATGACTCCGAAGAGCGTCCACTGCGCGATGGTGCCTTTGCGAAGGCAGAACATGAAGAGCCCCATGGCCATGGCGATGGGGATCGTCATGGCGATAGTGAACGTTCCCCAGGAGCTTTCGCGCAGGGCGTTGACGACCGCCAATCCCAGTCCCGCCAGAGCGATCACGACGATGAAGAGGATGGCCATGGCCGCGGTGATCCCGGCCACCGGGTTGATCTCCGTTCGGGCGATTTCGGCCAGGGATTTCCCCTGACGCCGGACCGATGCAAAAAGAATGACGAAATCCTGAACGGCGCCGGCGAGGCACACCCCGATCAGCAGCCAGAGGAATCCCGGCAGAAAGCCAAACTGGGCGGCCAGCACAGGTCCGATGAGCGGTCCGGCTCCGGCAATTGCCGCGAAGTGGTGACCGAA
>Ga0209289_100250_pt1 | contig 31978 bp, 46 predicted proteins | sample GXS110809BmetaG_FD_184121 | JGI IMG/M metagenome (GOLD analysis project Ga0209289, IMG submission 184121) | Hot spring microbial communities from Gongxiaoshe hot spring, China to study Microbial Dark Matter (Phase II) - GXS 110809B (SPAdes)... ...
TGGGTAATTTACGATACGACATTTTACCTCGGGACAATACCTATTGCAAGACTAAATTTAACAGGACAACTTATAGGTTATGAAAATATTCAAGTTCCAGCAGGAAATTTTTACTGTGTTAAAATTAACATCATCGCAAAGGGTTTCATTGTCAATCCCCAAAATATTCTTCAACCATATCAATTTAATCTATCTGGACTTTTATGGCTTAATAAAGAGGTTGGTTTAATAAAAACAGAGACGCCGCTACCGCTTTCACAAATTTTACAAGGTACCTTTTCTAACTTATCTGACTCGCTACGAATTGTTAAGCAGGGGCTATGGAATTACAAGATAAATTAATCTATAAATTCAAATATCAAGAACAAATTCAGCTCGCCAGATACCATTTTCATTTCGCACGCTGAATTTATACAATGTCACCGCTTTTACATCAATCCTAAGAGCATGTTTTTCTCTGTTGATTTCTTCACCAAATAGTTTTGCGACAAGATTTAAATCAACAATTTTTACATCAAATTTTGAGAAAAGTAATGAATGTGCATCTTTGAAATAGACGATCTCACTTAAAAAATCAAAAAGGAGCATTTCAACCGAATCAGAGCTTAAAGAAACTTCCTTTTCAATCAGTGGTTCAACAGTTTCAGTATCAACCATAACCTCGCTTACCGCAAGCCCAGAATCTTTAAATAGCTCATCTATAGTATCTGCCCATACCTCAACCGCAACATCAGCAATTGCTATATCTTCATTAAACTTAAACGGCATCACAAATGTTTTTTTATTTTAAATCACCACTATAACAAGCCCTGTTAACGCCCCTGACGCTGTACATATAAAATTAACAAAATCATTGTTAACCCAGCTCTTCCCACGAATTAAATCAGCGACGCCATCACAATGAAATTTTTTCTCGGTTACCTTTGAGCAAGCGTTGCACTTATACTGTGCCTGTAGCGTCGCACCAAGTAAACTATCAACAAAGCTACCAACAAAACCAGCAAAAATTATACTCACAAGTTTGAACAAATTCCATTTCACCCATAATGTAGCACTTGAAAATATGAGAACAGAACCAATTATTCCACCAATTGTCCCCTTAAATGAAACTCCTCCTGATGTTCCAGGTTCAACAGGTTTAAAATTAGTTATAAGTCGCGGTCTTGAAAGAAGCAATGTCCCTATTTCAGTTGCCCAGGTATCAAACGTCGCAGCGGAAACAGAAGCAAGATACATATAGTATAAAATTTCCTCTGGATAAAAATTATAAATCAATGCAATCACACCAGCAATCCCACCGTTTGCAAGAACCTGGTAAATATCCCTTGTGCTCGTTTTCTCAAAAATTAAATCAAACTTCTTCCTTCTTTTTTTCCCAATCTTTGAAATTAAACTTGACAATACAAAAAATGTAAGAATTGGCACAGTCCACTTCCACCCACCCGATCCGAAAATTATAACAGCAAGTAAAAAAGTTGCAACCGCACCATTTAAAGTTAAAAACTTCAATCTATACGAAATAACAGAAATCAAAAGAGCAAGAATAAAACCAAGCAAAAATTGATTCAATTTATCAACAATCACAAGTGAGTAAAGCATGAAAGCGGAAGCAAGCGGGATAAAAAGGTTATCAAACCCGTACGACCCAAGCCCTTCAACTACGCTTACAAATAAAGCAGTTAAAATTGAAATAAGAACTATTTCCCCAAAAGTAAGATTTAAATTGTTACCCCACCATGATGTTGAACCACCTGTTAAACTTAAAAAAATTAACACAACTAAAAACGAGATTAAAAACATCGCAGATGAACCTTGAACCGATTTTTTATCCCCAGTGAGATTATAAAGTTTTGGATTTTTTATCCCCTCACCAACTATTGCAGCAAAAGCGTCACCAAGTGCAAGAATTAACATTGAAATTGAAATTATCGCAGGGTTTCTTCCCCAGAAAACAAGGACAAGGATCAAAAAAGCAAGCGGATAATATACCGTCCCATAGGTTTGCCTTTCAATAGAATCCATCCCTTTAAAAACTTTGAACCTCAAACTTAAAAAGTTAACAACAATGAAAAACAAAGCAATTACCACAACTGGAACTATACTTTTGAAAATAACTGGAGCAGGAAAAACAGCGACCCCAACAGTTATATGGACAACTTTTCTTGTAACCTCGGGATCAAACTTAAAAATTTTTCTTAAAACTTCAGAAACTCCAATGACCCCAAAAATTCCCAAAACAAGCAGAATTGCATTTATCCAGTCCAAATTTAACCCTCCATTTTTATGGGGAAATTTTTATTCAACCCTGAAATTAAATGTAATAACCCCACTTTGTTTGATATTTTCAGATATTGGATTAAACTTCCATGTCCTCAATGCCTCAAACGCAGAGCGTTCAAAATCTGGATTTGCCTTCTCAAGTGGAAAAATTCTTTCAATTGTTCCATCTGGCAAAACAACGACCCTGAACCTAACAACAGCGGATTCTTTTATTCCTTGCGGAAATCTTGGCAACTCACCCCCAACCTTAATCCGATTTATTTTGCCCTCCCACTCAATATGATATGAAAACTTTGGCGAAATCCCGCCTCCAAAATCTCTTTTTATTTCTCCAATTCCATCCTTCTTTATCCCCGAAATACCAACCTCTGGTTTTATTTCTTTTCCAAAACTCGCATCATCCCCAACCTTATTAATCCCAAAACCTATTCCCTCAATTACACCTTTTCTTTCAATCGCATCAATTTTCTCAGCAAATTTATGGAGCAAAATTTCTTCCTCAGTTAAAATAAGTCTTGTCGGCAAATTTATCTTTGGAAGATTCGCTATTCGTGCAGGCAGAGATGATTTCCCAAAACCTTGAACGCCCTCGCCCCTGTTCAGCGTTTGAACTTGCTCTTCAATTGGCGGAACAAAAATAACCTCAGTAAATTTGATGCTTTCCTCAACCTTTACAGTGATCTTGTAAATCAACATTAAAAGAAAAATAACAAAACAAATCATTGCTGTATAAATTACCGCTCTTATTTCAATTCCCCTTTCCATATCTTACTTCACCTGTGTTGCAACAACAAATCTTGTTAGACCAGTTGATTTCGCTATATCCATCACATCAATAACCTCTTGAATTGGGACACTTCTATCAGCCCGAAGGACAACAAGTTTGTCCGTCTTTCCATCCGAAATTTCCTTTAACTTCAAAGATAAATTCTCTTTCAAAACCCTTTCTCCGAAAACATAAATTTCGTTCCTCTCCGTCAATGTGATTATTATATGCCTATCGCTTATCTGTTCCTTTGTCTCAGAAATTGGCAATTGAATTCTTATGCCTGATTGAGTTATAAAAGAAGATGTGAGAAGGAAAAAAATTAACAGTTGTAAAATTATATCGGTAAGCGACGCAAATGTGAAAACTGTTAAAGGTTTGTTTCTTGTTTCAAATTTCATCTTTCAGACTTGATCTGATTTTTGAATTCATCCGAACCCAAGATATCAATGAATTCCGTCGTCGCAATTTCAATCTCATGAACAAGACGACTTATTTTTGTTACGAAATAATTGTAAAATCCATACGCTGGGATGCCGACAATCAAACCATAAGCTGTGGTCAAAAGCGCCTCCCATATCCCGCCAGCAAGATCAGATGGCGAAACAATTCCCCCAAGCGCTTGAATTGTCATAAAAGCATTTATCATCCCTGTGACTGTGCCAAGAAATCCAAGCAACGGTGCAACGCCAGCAATCGTTGCAAGCATGCTTAACCTCCTCTCAAGGTTGAAAACCTCAGTTCTTCCCGCTGTCTCAATTGCCTCACGAACTTTGTCATCCCCAAAACCATGTTTCATCAATCCTTGCTTAAATATCCTTGAAATTGGGGTGTTATGAGTGTTGCAGTAATCTATAATTTCTGGGATATTCCCTGTCCTTATAAGACTTTTTATGCTGATTATAAATTCCTTAACATTTGCCTTCGCCTTTTTGATCGTCAAGAATTTTTCAATGATGACATAAATCATCACGACAAGTGTGATTGAAATTAAATGCATTATCAAACCACCTTTAAGATAAAGGTCAAGCGCTCTCATCTTCCGAACCTCTTTACTTAAGTTTTCCCTTCATTGTTAAGAACTTTTTTAACTTCTGTTTCAGGTGTAATTTTAACTTTTTCCTTCATCTTTTCAAAATTTTTCAGCATGATGATTTCATATCTTTCAATTTCATCAAAAATTTCATTTTGTGGCGAATTCGCTCTGTCAAGCTTAACACAGTGTAATCTTCCATATTCATTGCAAAGATAACAATGTTTCTTCCCTTTTTCAACAATAAGCTGGCTCACAACCCTAAAGTAATCCTCAAAATTCCTCTCGCCAGCAATGAAGTCAATCAAATTCACATCACGCTTGTTTGCAACTATGTATGAAAATTTTAAAGATTTACGATAATTCCCCGAGACAAGATCAATTTGCCTTATAAATTCCGGGCGTTTCCATTCAACCTCGGTATGACACCAATCTTTATCGGTTTCAAGCGCTGGGCAGTTCAAATTTCTAAGGCAAGGCGAATAAATGTAAAATCCCTGCTTTATCATCTTATCCCTGAAATCAAGAAGATCACGAGATGTTATCATCAAAGCTGGCTCAATCATGACCACGAAACCATCATCTTTTATTCCAGCATTTATAAGACGAAGCAACTTGTTCCTCTTTTCATAAGCAACCTCATTCAAAGTATTTGCGACAGTTATCAAATCAAATCTCTTATCAAACATCTCAAAAGCATGTTCAATATCAAAAATCGCTGGCTCAATTTCTATCTTAACTGTTTGGGGGTAATGGTTTTTAAGCTCGTTTAAAAAAACTTCAAGATTTTCCTGAAACTTTCGGATGTTTTGTTCAACTTTATCAAGTGCGACAAACTTAACCTCAACATTTTTAAAATATCTGATATTCTCGTGCATCCAGATTATCGTCCCCATTACAACTGTGCCAAGTCCAGTGCCAATATCAAGTATTTCAAATTTTTTCTTCCCCTTGAAAAAACCCGAATGAGAGATCTCATTCAGCGGGACATGAACTTTTAAAAGATTCGTTGTAGTAAAATAAATAAGATAACCTTTTTGAACCTCTCTATTGCTAAGGTAGTCGTAAAAAACAAACTCTTTGCGTAAATTTTTTCTTGTAAAATACTCCGACATTGCAGAGACGATTTCAGCAACACCCTTCAGTTGGCGAGGTGAGTTTAAATTAACCCCTGAAACCTTCGCAAGGAAACTTTCATAAAACTTTGGAATTTCAAGCACGGCTTTTGCATTTACGCATTGACTTTTTGCGAAAGCTCATCAAGCTTTTTCAAAACCTCTTCTGTATGTCCATCAACTTTAACCTTTCTAAATATATGAGCAATTTTACCGCTCTCATCAATTATAAAAGTTGTCCTTTCGGTTCCCATAAATTTTTTTCCATAAAGGATTCGTTCCTTCCAGACGCCATACTTTTCAAGAACCTTATGTTTCTCATCGCTTAAGAGTGGGAAGTTAAGATTATATTTTTCCTTGAACTTTTTATGCGATTCAACGCTATCAGCGCTAACGCCGATAACAACTGCGCCCCTTTCAAGTATCCGATTCATATTATCCCTGAACGAACAAGCTTCCTTTGTGCAACCTGGCGTATCATCCTTTGGATAGAAATAAAGAACCACTTTCTTACCACGGAAATCTTTCAAAGAAATTTTTTCACCAGTATCGGATAAAAGCGTGAAATTCGGGGCTTTTTGCCCAACTCTTAACTCAGGGGTTTTAGACGATTTATTTTTAGATTTAACTTTTTTAGCCATGTTTAGCTCCGTTTATGTTTCCAAGCAAACAAAAATTTTGCGGAGAGGGAGGGATTCGAACCCTCGGTACCGCTTTTGGCGGTACAACCGCTTAGCAGGCGGCTCCCTTCGGCCACTCGGGCACCTCTCCATTTTTCTGTTAATATACTAAATAAATTCTTGGAAATCAAACCTGAACCCAATCACACGCCCAACTTTGATTTTTTAATAATGTCTTGCTACATTTAATTTGAAAAATTAAAAACTTCATCCCAATGAATATTAACGGAAATTTCCCAAGAAAATTAACAGAGCGTGAAATAGATTGGATATTTTGGATGCTACCTGAAAATAAGCCCGGATACAGAGATTACCGCGAAATGATAAAAAAGATGATGGTCATAGGATACGGAAAATTTGAACCTGATAATCTAATCCTTGGGCAACCAAATGATAAACCAAACGAAGAAACATTCTTCACACCAGTAATTTCACTTGGTCAAATTGAAATGAAAAATGCAAAAATTCAAATCTCAATCCATAAAGAATATAAAAATCAAATTCAAATTGACATCGTTAACTTACTTGGTGATGTAATACCTGAAAATGTATATGAGATAAAAAGATGGAGCTATGCTCACTGGATACCCGGTGAAGTTTCCCCAGCCACAGGTCAATCAGTCCGCGAAGTGAAAATATTCTCAAAGACAAAACACAATCTGATACTTGTCATAAGTCCATCAGATAAAAAAATATGGCTGCATGAAATTGATTCAGGTATAAACTATATAATTCCAGTCACGAATTTCTTTAATGAACTCTTAAGACAACGAAAAGAAATTTTTGATAAGGCAAGCGGCTTAAATCCCAATTCCATCTTTGAAAACATTAATAAATTCTCCGATGCTGATATAAACAATGCCTTCATAAATTACAGTAAGCTTTTTGCAAAGGTTGATGTCGGAGCATACGAAGAAATGAAAGAGAAAAAAGGATTGCTTGATTTTCTAAAAAGAAAACTTTTTAAAGGGTATGGAAAAAGAACAAATAACAATTGAAAAGGATGTAATTGAAATTGGGAAAAGAGTTATAAGAATTGAAGCTTCAGCAGTTGCCGAGCTTGAAAAAAGGATTGATGAAAATTTCAGTAAAATTGTTGAACTAATTTTGAACTCAAAGGGAAGGGTAATAGTAACAGGCATTGGCAAATCTGGAATCATAGCAAGGAAAATTGTTGCAACAATGAACTCCACCGGAACACCAGCCCTTTACCTGCACCCTGTTGACGCAATCCATGGAGACCTTGGGGTCGTGAGAAAGGAAGATGTTGTGATATGTATTTCAAAAAGTGGTGACACAGTTGAAGTCCTCCGCTTGATCCCAATTCTCAAAAGAATTGGCGTTCCAATTATCTCCATGGTTGGAAATTTGAACTCACAACTTGCGCGACTTTCTGATTATGTTTTAAATGTTGCTGTTAAAGAAGAAGCTTGCCCATATAATCTTGCTCCAACTTCATCAACAACAGCAACCCTTGCAATGGGCGATGCACTTGCAATCGCACTCCTTGAAAAACGAAACTTCACAAAAGAAAACTTCGCGCTTTTTCACCCCGGCGGAAATCTCGGTAAAAGATTACTCCTAAAAGTTGAAGAACTTATGGTCTCCGGAAATGAAGTCCCGAAAGTTCATACATCAACCCCGATGAAGGAAACAATTATTGAAATGACATCAAAACGACTCGGTGCAACATGTGTGATTGACGATAACGGAAAACTTGTCGGAATAATCACAGACGGAGACTTAAGGAGGCTATTACACCGGACAGAAAATGTTTTTTCTCTAACCGCAGGTGAGGTCATGACAAAAAATCCGAAAACAATAAAAAAAGACGCACTCGCAGTAACAGCACTTCAACAAATGGAAACCTATAACATCACACAGCTTGTCGTGATTGATGATGAAAAAATTCCAATTGGAATGATCCATATCCACGACCTCGTCAAAGCTGGATTAAGTTCATCTGAAATAGACAACGAAACTGAACAATGAAGATAAAATTTATAATCCTTCTGACAACTGTTTTCTTATTTATATCATGTGAAGAAAAACTCAAACCGTCAATTGTTCAATTACCACATCAACAAATCCCATCTCAAGAATCATGGAACGCAACTATAATTTTCAGCGATTCAGGCAAAGTTAGAGCAGTTTTAAAAGCAAATCACATTATGGTTTTTCAAACTCAAGATGTGACGATCTTAAACCAAGGTTTCAGAGTTGATTTTTACGATGAAACTGGAAAACATACATCTTATCTTATAGCAGATAGTGGACGAGTAATTGAAAAGACAAAAAATCTTGAAGCATATGGAAATATCATTGCCGTCTCGGATGAAGGGACAAAAGTTGAAACAAGCAGATTGTTTTGGGATAACGAAAGAAATAAAATAAGATCGGACGCTTTCGTAAAGGTAACCTCCCCAAACGAAGTTCTTCAAGGTTATGGATTTGAAGCAGACCAAGATTTAAAAAATTATGTCGTTTATAAGGTAAGCGGACAGGCAAGAGTTGAGGAAAAATAAGTAATTAAAATGTGAGATCAATCAAAGTTTTTAAGCATAACCCCGATATCACTTGACTTTTAATCAAAATCTGATTAACTTTAAATTGAAAAAAATAAATTAAAAATGTCTTATATGAAAAAAGCACTTTTCTTATTACCCTTTATCGCCTTTGTAATGTTGATGGCTGGTTCAGTTGTTGAATATTTTACTGCCCAAAGCCAAAATGATAACATCATAATAAGATGGAAAACCTCCGATGAAACAGGAGTTCAAAAATTCATACTTGAAAGAAGTGTAAATCAATTGAACGAATTCACCAAACTTGCAGAGATAAATCCAAAAGGAAACAATTCAACCTATGAATATATTGACGCATCTGCTTTCAAACAAACAGACAATATCTACGCATATAGACTACAAGTTGTGACAACCACCGGCTCATTCTATGTTGGTCCTATAACAGTGCTTCATAAAGTATCAAGCGTGAAAAGAACTTGGGGAAGTATAAAAGCGATGTTTAGATGAGAAAATTTTTTAATTGAATTTAATCATTTCATTTTTTAATTTTAATCCCGACCTTGTGTCGGGATTTTTTATTAATAAAGGAAAAAATAAAAACATGCTCAAGATAAATAAAACCGTTGTCCTCGCCTCTGCATCACCAAGAAGATACAACCTTTTAAAACAAATCGGCTTAAGTTTTATCGTTCATCCAAGTGGGGTTGATGAAGACTCATTTCAAACATCTTCACCCGAAGAACATGTTTTGACCCTTTCAAAGAAAAAAGCAATTGAAGTTGCCAAGAACTACCCCGACGCTATCATTATTTCAGCCGACACCATTGTCGTCCTTGATGGAGAGATCATAAGCAAACCTAAAGACCAGGAAGAGGCGAAACTGATGTTAAAAAAGTTATCGGGCAAAACTCACAGAGTTTATACCGGATTTACAATCCTTGATACAAAGACAAATAAAATTTATTCTGACTTTGAAGTCACAGATGTTAAATTTAGAGAAATAGATGAAGATGAAATTGATGAATATGTTGCGACTGGTTCACCACTTGATAAAGCGGGGGCATATGGAATTCAAGATGATTATGGTGCGGTCTTCGTTGAAAGAATTAATGGTTGTTTCTATAATGTCGTTGGATTTCCCCTTACAAAATTTTACCTCGCAATGAAAAGATTTTTATCTGATGATTAAAAATCTTCATCAAAAAGTTATCATATCTGTTTTAGTTTGCACTTTGGTTTTTGCTTTTCTCGCAATTTACGCTGACCTTGAAAAACTTGTTTTAAGTTTAAAAAATTTCAAATGGATTTTCTTAATACCTGTTCTAACTCTTTCCCTGCTGAATTATATCTTCCGCTTTTTCCGCTGGGAATTTTACCTGAGAAAACTTGGAATAAAAATCTCAACAACAAAAAGTTTCCTTATCTTCATCAGTGGTCTTACAATGTCAATTACACCCGGAAAATTTGGGGAAACCTTAAAATCTTATCTGCTAAAAATAACCGATAATGTTCAGATCTCACGCTCTTCGCCAATAGTCTTTGTTGAAAGGTTAACTGATTTTATCGCCCTTGTAATTCTTGCATTGTACGGCTCATTCTATTTTAACTACGGCAAGGAAATCATCGCCGGCGTCGGATTTATAATCATTGGAGGAATTTTTATAATCAGCAAAAAGGGAAATTTTTATCTTGTATTTGAAAGGATTAGAAAAATAATCGGGGATAAATTTGCAACAAAAATTAACACCGCTTACAATAGCACAGTTGAATTAATTGACTTAAGGGTTTTAATCCCCTCGGTTTTGATTTCAACCGTATCATGGTTTTTTGAATGCCTTGGCTTTTACATTGTGATTCGTTCGTATTCAATTGATCTCTCGCTTAACCTTGCAACTTTTATTTATTCTTTCTCTACACTTGCTGGCGCAATCTCAATGCTACCTGGCGGTCTTGGATTTACGGAGGGAAGCATGAGCGGGCTTTTAATCTTTAATAAAATTCCGAAAAATACCGCAGTTGCGATAACAATAATAATCAGATTTGCAACTCTATGGTTTGCTGTTGCTCTTGGTCTGATAGCGCTTTACATTTTTCAGAAAAAAATTGTGAAATTTAAAAATGATTGAAAGAATAAAGGAAAGCATAAAATACATCAAAGCAAAAACAAATGACCTCCGTCCTCAGATAGCCATAATCCTTGGTTCCGGGCTTGGCGACCTTGCAGAAGAATTTGAAAATAAAATGAAAATTAAAACAAGCGATATACCAAACTATCCACTTCCAACAGTTGAAGGACATGCCGGGAATCTTGTATTTGGAAGATTATATGATATAAATCTTCTTGGATTTCAAGGAAGAATTCACTTCTATGAATCGGGGAAAATTGAAAATGTCATTTATCCGGTGCTTGTGGCGCATGAACTCGGTGTTAAAATCTTAATTGTCACAAATGCAGCTGGGGGATTGAATAAAAATTTTAAACCTGGCGATTTAATGATAATTGCAGATCATATAAACTTCATGTTTCTAAATCCACTTAAAATTTTCTCGCCAAATGTAAATAGATTCAACAAGCCAGCCTATGATGAAAAACTCCGAAAAATAGCAATTCAAACAGGAATTGAGCTTGGACTACCCGTCCGTGAAGGGATTTACTGTGGCGTTCGTGGTCCAAATTATGAAACACCATCCGAAGTTCAAATGCTTAGGAAAATCGGTTCTGATGCGGTCGGAATGTCAACTGTTCCAGAAGTTATAACTGCAAATTATCTCGGAATGAGGGTTCTCGGAATATCATGCATCACGAATTACGCTGCTGGAATAAGCTCAACGAAGCTCTCACATGAAGAGGTTACAGAAGTTGCGCAAAGGGTTAAAAACGAATTTTCACTTTTAATTAAAGAAACGATCAAAAAAATAAAACAAAGCGAGCTTTAAGATATGAAATTTCTCTTCGCGCTGTTAATTTCTATTCTCGTCTTGGGTTGCGGAGGAAATACAAAACAAAAAATAAATGATGAACATCAAGGCGAAAAAATAGAACTATCCGGTAAATGGCTTTTCAGAATCGGCGATGACAAAAAATGGAGCGATGTAAAAATTGACGAGTTCGGCTGGGTTGAAATTTTCGTTCCATCTCAATGGGAAAAACAAGGCTATGAATTTGACGGCATCGCATGGTATAGAAAACATGTTAAAATACCATCAACATTTAAAACTAAAAAAATTTACCTCTATCTTGGCAAAATTGACGATAATGATAAGGTTTACTTCAATGGCGAACTAATCGGTATAACAAACGGATGGACGCAAGAGAGAATTTACTTTATACCAAATGATCTTATAAACTATGACGGAGATAATGTTATAGCTGTAAGAGTTGAAGACCATGGGCTCGGCGGTGGAATTTATGAAGGACCAATTCTAATTGTATCCCGTGATGAACTATGGTATATGAAAAACGAAAAGAAAAAATTCGCAAGCCAAGAAAATTATAATGCGATCTTTTTAACAATTAAAATCATGGACTCGCTCCTGACAATGGGGAAAATATCTCCATACCTTTCATTTCTAAGTTTAAGATTTAGAGAAAACGAAAAAACATACACACTATGGAAGAGAGATTTAAATCAGATAAGCAACTTTTTAACCGAAAATAGATACTCAATTGATTATGTTGACTTTAAAGTTTACCACTCACCCGAAAACGATAGCATCCTCGTTGCGGACTATGTTCGCCTGATAAAGGATACAACCGGAGCTGTAAAATTCAGCGATGAACAGGTAAGATATTTTAAATTTGAAAATGGCTCCCTGCTTGAAATTGGGAACAGAAGTAGATTTTTTAGAGCAAACTTTTTCTCAAGATGGCTTCAGGAAGAGAGATATTTTTATGTTTATCTTCCACCAAGTTATGACACTGATATAAGTAAAAGATACCCTGTCTTGTATCTTTTACATGGATATGGCGGAAGTGATGAATCATGGAAATATGACAAGATAAATTCCATCGTTGATAGCTTAATCAATATCGGCAAAATTGTTGAGATGATAATCGTCATGCCAGATGCAGACACATCTTTTTATGCCAACTCAAAAAACAGGAAAAGAATGTATGAGCAATATATTGTTGAAGATTTAATAAATTATGTTGATGCAACTTTTAGAACTATCCCAAGCCGCGAGACCCGAGCTATTGATGGTGTATCAATGGGCGGATTTGGAGCGATGCTGCTTGGGCTTAAATACTTTGATAAGTTCACCTCAATTGGAAGCATGATGGGGGCACTTGAAATTCCATTTGAGAAGGTTAAAGATAGAAAGTATATACACGAGGGTGATTCAATCTACTGGAGATCAATTCAACCGACATCAATCGCACAGGAATTAACGCGAGATCACTTTGACAGTTTAAACATATTTTTCTATGTTGGGGATAAGGACTGGCTTAAAGATGGAAACTTAAAAATGCACGAGATACTAAAAAGCAAAGGGATAAAACACGAATTTAAAATTTACCCTGGGGAACACAACCGCGATTTTTGGTTTTCTCATTTTACAGAAAATCTAATTTTCCATTCAAATAACTTTTACAAAAGCAAATATGTAAGAATTAAAGAAAGCTTAAAATCACAATGAAAAAAATTTATTTGATCTTTCTTCTCCTCATTTCAACGCTTTCAGCTCAGGATTTTAAACTTAAATTAAACTTTGCAGGCGAATGGCTTTTTAAAACAGGGGATGATTTAAAATGGCTTGATCCCAACTTTGATGACTCCCAATGGATAAAAATAAAAGTCCCAGCAACATTTGAAAGTCAAGGCTTTGAAAACTACGATGGTTTCGCTTGGTATAGATTACATTTTGATCTTCCCCCCAATCTTCTAAAAGAAGAGATAATTCTTTTACTTGGCAGCATAGATGATGCCGATGAAACATATTTAAATGGAGTTAAGGTTGGAGAAACAGGCAAGTTTCCCCCTGAACGAAGAACCGAATGGACAACGCTTCGTGCATATCAATTACCAAAAGGATTGTTAAAAGAAAAAAATAATGTCCTTGCAGTTAGAGTTTGTGATTTCGGTTTTGATGGCGGAATTTTTAAAGGTCCTGTTGGTTTGATTTTGAAAAAAGATTTTGATATAAAGGTGAAAGAAAATAATAAACCACACCGATCTGCAAAAGCTCTCGTCTCAACTAATGGATTCACAGCCATAGTTTATAACACTGAAAAACATCAAATCACATCAATGTACGAACACATTTACAAAGTCATATCATCAGGAATTTACACAAGAAATTTTATAAATAGCGCAAACTTTATCGTTGAACTTGACGGTAAAGAATATGACTTATCAAAGATTTCCGAAGATGAGATTGGCTATATAAATGGAACAAACATAATTTTCGCAAGTTATAGAAAACTTGGCATCCAAACCTTCTATTTCGCCCCGTTTCAAATTGATGCACCTGTTTTAGTTGCGATTTGCAAAATCAACAAAAAATACAAACAAAGCAAAATCTATTTTAAAGCGAACACAATTCAAGGCGAAATAACATCGGAAGATAAGTTAGATGATGTAATTGATATTCAAAATTTACAGATCAAAAAAGTTGTTAAATCCAAAACAGTTAAGCGAAGCGATGGAACAGGTGGTGAAGTTGAAAAAAGAATTTTCATCGCCATCGCATCATCAAGAACAAGGGAAGAAATAGAGAGATTTTCAAATTTGACAGAAAATGACCAAATAATTGAAGATGAAATAAAATTTTGGGAAAACTTTATTAAACAAGCACATTTTAACCTCAAATTGACAAAAAAAGAAGCTGAACTTTTCAGACAATCACTTGCAATTATAAAGATGGCACAATGTCGGGAAAAAGGCACCTCCTATGGACAAATCCTTGCTTCACTCCCACCAGGTGAGTGGACTTACTGTTGGGTTAGAGATGGAGCCTATGCCATAAATGGCTTAATTGAGTTAGGATATTTTGATGAAGCAAAATCAGCTCTTGAATTTATGCTTAAAGCAAGGACAGGATTTTATAAAAAATTTATACACGAAGATGGAAAAGATTATGGAGTTAAAAGAGACTATAAAATCACCGTTTGCAAGTATTATGGAGATGGGGTTGAAGAATCAGACCATAATGAAAATGGACCCAACATTGAACTTGATGGGTTTGGACTTTTCCTGTGGACATTCGGAAACTATGTTGAAAAAAGCGGAGATCTTGAATTTGCGATAACATACTGGGATACACTGACGACAAAAATAGCAGATGTGTTAATATCTTCAATTGATAAACTTGGGGTAATACGGGCTGAATCAGGTCCTTGGGAAAGACATCTTCCGGGGAAACATTATGCCTATACCACAATAACAGCAATCAAAGGTTTAAAGTCAATCGCTAAAATTGCTGAACTTTTGAAAGATAAAACAGCTGAAAAATTCTATAATTCCTTCGCCGATTCAATTTTAAAATCTTTTTTAAAAAATTTTGTTGATGAAAATAAGGCGATAAAAGGAACAATTGAAGCAAAGAACGATAACGATTTTGAATATTTTGACGCAAGCGTGGTTGAAGCGATAAATTTTAACTTAATCCCTGCAGATGATGAAATTGCGAAAAAAACAATAGAAGCGATAAAAAATAATCTAAAAATTAAAAATAGATTTGGTTTCTTCAGGGTTAACAACGGTGATTGGTATGACAGACAAGAGTGGATTTTCATTGATTTGAGGCTTTCGGTTGCAATGAAAAAAGCTGGTTTTAAAAAAGATGCCGAACAAATTCTCAACTGGGTAACTTCGCAATCAAATTTAAATTACAATCTGATAGCAGAACTCTATGACGAGTGGAACTCTGATTATCAAGGGCAATATCCCATGGTCGGTTTTGGGGCTGGAGCGTATATTCTTGCTCTTCTTGAAATAAAAAAATGAGTTTAAATGAAACCAGACCATGATACAATAAGGCAAATTCCACTTTTTTCCGAGCTTTCAACCGATGAACTCCGCAAATTCACGCAAATATCCCAACTGAAAAAATTTTCCAAAAAAGAGCTAATCTTTTCTGAAGGAGCACCTTATCTGGGTTTTTATATCCTTCTAAAAGGTGCAGTGAGAATTTTTAAACTAACCCCAGATGGGAGAGATATAACCATACAAATAGTTGAACCATTTAATCTTGTTGGAGAAATCCCACTATTTGATGGGAAAACATACGACTCAAGCTGTGAAGCCATTGAGGATTCAACCCTGCTTTTTATACCCAAAGAAAGATTTCTTCAATTATTTGTAAAAAATCCAAAAATCTCCCTAAAAATTCTTCAAGGTTTTGCTAAAAGATTAAAAGAATTGACACAACAAATAGAGAAATTGACATCAAAAGATGTCCCACAACGACTCGCAACCTATCTGATTGAAGAATACGAAAAACAATGCCATGGCAAAGAAGGAAATGAGATAATATTAAACATTTCAAGATCAATGCTTGCATCATACCTTGGGACGGTTATTGAGACGCTTTCAAGAGCTTTGAGAAAACTCCAAGATGATGGGTTGATTGAGGTCAAGGGGAAAAAAATTGTAATTTTAAACTTGGAAAAATTGAAAAATCTTGCCCTATCAAAATAATTTCAAAACCAAAACCGGAGCCAAACTATGCTTAAAAAAATTCTGATCCTATTCATTCCATTATATATCTCACTTTCACAAAACTTAATTGTGCTGAATAAATCAGACAACACAGCAATGATTTTTGACCTTAAAAAAGATAAATTACTTATTCAAATTCCCACAGGTGAAGGACCACATGAAGTTGCGATCTCACCAAACAAAAAATTTGCAGCTATAACAAATTATGGAACACGCGAAAATCCTGGAAATTCAATCACAGTTTTAAATCTTGAAAAATTAACACTTGAAAAAACGATAAACCTTGGCAATTTCCGTAGACCCCATGGCATTGAATGGATTGATAATGAAAAACTGATCATCACAGTTGAAGCAAACAAATCAATTATCATCGTTGATGTCAAAAATGGGGAAATTATCGGCGCTGTTAGAACCGACCAAGAAATTTCACATATGCTTGTTCTCTCACTTGACAAAACAAAATGTTTTGTGGCAAACATTGGCTCTGGCTCTATAAGCGCGATTGATTTGAAGGAGATGAACCTTATCAAAAATATACAAACTGGCAGAGGTAGCGAAGGAATTGATATTACTCCCGATGGAAACGAAATTTGGGTCACGAACAGAGCCGAGGACAGCATTGCAGTCGTTGATGTAAAAACACTTGAGATGAAAACAAAATTTAAAGTTGATGGCTTCCCAATTCGGGTTAAATTTTCAAAAGATGGAAAGTATGCAATTATATCATGTGCAAGGAGTGGCGAAATTGCCGTAATTGACGCGAAAAATAAAGAAACGATAAAAAGAATAAAAACTGCAGAAAAGGTGGATGTTGAAAAAACGGGAAGATTGTTCGGCTCCGTTTTCGGCGATAGCCCTGTCCCAATTGGGATAAGTATTGATGATAAAAACTTAATTTATGTTGCAAATTCAAATGCTGATATCGTAAGCGTAATTGACATCAAAAATGGAAAAGTTATAAAAACAATCAAAACTGGCAAAGAACCTGATGGTATTGGAATATGGTAATTTGCTTTTTATCTTTTAACTCTATATCTTGCACTTGACCTGCTCACCCACTTGAATGAAGGTTAACTGAAATCTTTCCACGGGTGAAAGGGTTTAAAAACTTTTTAAACAAACTTTGGAGATTTACAATGCGTAAAATTTCTATCTTAGCTGCCCTGCTTTTTTCATTTATTGCTTTTTCAAATTCACAATCAGTTCGCGATGGAAAATGGTGGCAGGGGCTTGATAAAAATGCAAAAATATATTTTGTCGCTGGATTCTGGAATGGTGTGACCTGGGGAGATGATGTGTTAAAAGATGCGCTCAACAACCTCAAAAAGAATGGAATCATAAATCAAAACACTGCAGATGCGGTCTTCCAGAAATGGACCGCCTACACAGATATCGGCTCAACAACAGTTGGAGAAATAGTTGATAGAATTGATAATCTTTACTCAGATTCACAAAATCAACCAATCATAGTAAGTGATATAATGACCATCGTCGTCTTAAACATTCAAGGATTATCACTGTCAAATGATATAATGCAACAACTGTTACAAACTTACAGAAAAAGATAGAGTAAATTTCATCCTATATCAAATCTTAAAGGCAGCGGACAAGCGTTTGAAAAAGTCGCAACCATAACGAACTCCCCAAACTCAGCTGCCTTTTTGTAAGCATCCTGAAGCGCTTTAAAAACTTGCTCATCCTCACCGTAAACAAGCGTGCTCATTGAACCAACATGCGTTTCAAGACCATATGACTTAAAAATTTCAATCACACTGTTAATTGGCTCTATTATATCCATCTGCCTCAATGGGTATAAACTTATCTGAACCGCAACAGCCACTGTTAATTGTCCTGTTTCTTTTTACCTGAAAAAAATGTCAAATAAACCCCAAGACCTAATAATAACCCATAAAGCGTTGAAAGATATGGATTACTTGTGATTGGGCAGGTTCCAACCTTACAACCGATGAAATAATAATAACCATAACCTGCAATAGCCCCTATTCCAAGAAAAATAAACTTAAGTTTATTCACTTTGATCATCTCGTTTTTCTTTTAGACCGAGGACTTCGTTTAACTCATCAATTATTTGCTCCATCTCGTTTTCCTTTCCTTTATCCTTTATCGCTTGCTCAAGTGTTCCCCATATCGGTTCACCACAAACAATGCACTTAATTCCCTTTTTCATTAAGAAACCAACTGATTCAGGAAATTCTGTAACAAGATCCTCAATTGTTATGTCTTTTGTAATTTTTTTCATTTTTCCACCTCAAATTGTTTCTTCCATTCAATAATTCCACCAGAAAGATTATAGACGAACTTAAATCCATTTTTAACAAGTATCTCGCTTGCTCTTCTACTTCTCGCCCCACTTCTACAATAAACAATGATTTCAAAATTTTTATACTTTTTCAGTTCATCCAACCGTTTTTCAAGTTCTTGAACTGGGATATTTAACGCATTTTTAATGTGCTCCTCGGAAAACTCTTCCTTTGTACGAACATCAAGAAGTAAAACATTTTTTGCCTTTTGAATTTTCTCCCTTGCCTCAATAGGAGTTATATCTATGTAAGTGCTTGTCTGATTTTGACTAACTCTTGCAGTGCAACTTACAAAATAAAGCAACAGTGAAAAAAGTAGAAAAACTTTAAAGCGTGTTTTCACTTTTTAAGGCAAATTATTTTATAATGTGATTGATTAATATCACCCTGCTCAACAATTGAAAAATCAAGTTTATCAAGGATCTTAACAAGATCCACTTGTGATATCCTTTCTTCATACGGCGGTCCCGCTTCCTCAAACTGCTTCTTCCACTCAAGAATAACAACCTTCCCTTTATCTTTCGTTATTCTTTTGACCTCGTTTAAAAACCTCTCAATATCCCTATTTTCGTGCACAACAAACGCAAGAAGTGTAAAATCGCTTATTTCATCCGTGATCGGAAATTTATAATCATTCTCCGCAAGCAATACAATCACATTGTCAGGTAAATTGTTCTGTTTTAATCTATTTAACATCTCCTCTTGAACATCAATCGCATAGACTTTTCCAGAATTGCCGACAATTTTTGACGCTGGGATTGTAAAATAACCACTTCCACAGCCAACATCAGCCATCGTCATCCCTTTTTTTAATCCGCACTCAATCAAAATTTCTTCCGGTGGAAGAATTTTCCTCCTTTCGTCATTGTGAAGTCGGTGTGCATTTTCTGGGTTGAACTTATGCATAAATTCAGTTATTTAATTTTAATCTTAACGCTTACGGCACCTCTGAAATCTCCAGCGTGATAACCCACAGCTTTATCATTCGGATATTTTTCCCTCAAAAATTCTTTTATCTCCTTCTTCAAAACCTCCTCTGTTCCATGACAATTTAAACACATAGGTTGAACAATTAACGGTTTAAAATATCTCAAATATCTTTCCCCATCTTCATCAACAATTTCGTAAAATTCCTGTGGTAGTTCATTTTGTTTGTTAAGTTCATCAAGTTTCCTCAAAACTTTAACCTCATAATCATCTGGCTTGTCAAGTTCGTTTCTGTATTTCTCACTTATCCGCCTCACATAAACCTGATATTTTTCCCGATGTGCTTTTATTATCTCCTGCGCAAGATTTGAACATGCTTTAATTGCACCTGTATAACCACCTTTGGCAAGTTCATTAAAAAGAACTGCTTTCACAGAATCAACAAGCTCATTTGAAATTTCCCTTGCAAGTTCAACCGCTTTTTTAGTTTTTTCATCCGATTGAAACAAAAGAGAGAAAGCAAAAATGAAAATTAGAAATGTTTTATTCACCCTTTACCACCTCCGTTTCAGGCTGAATTATTTTGTAAGAATAATTTACCTGCGCTCCTGATTTTTTAAGCATCGCGGAAACAGAGCAGTATTTAGATTGTGAAAGCTCAATTGCATGTTCAACATCTTTTGGATTTATTTCTTTGCCATAGATTATGTATTCAATGTCAATTTTTGTATAAACTTTAGGATGTTCTTCTGCCCTTTCCCCGCTGATTTTCATCTCAAATTTATCAAATTTAACCCTTTTCTTCCTCAAAATGCTCACAACATCCATTCCAGTGCAACCACCAAGGGCAATTAAAACAAGTTCCATTGGTCTTGTCCCGGCGTCGCTTCCACCAACTGTTTCTGCACCATCCATCACAACCCAATGATTTGATTCCCCCTTCCCAATGAAGGTCATTCCATCTACAAATTTAACTTCAACCTTCGGCATTTTCACCCTCCTTATTTTTTAAAATTTATTATAAGCAAGCAAAAAACCAAGTAATGCAAAATATATTGTGCTTATCCTCGGGTTACACAAAAGCGGACACATACCACCAAGTTTTGCAAAATATCTACCTATGAAAAATCCCAAAACTCCACCGATAAGTCCACCAATTATTCCCGAAACCATTCCAAAACTCAGAATTTATTTTGCCCAGATATAATAATACCAGATGTTTTGATTCAATTCCTTCTCAATATATTCACAATTTTCACAACGCCAGACTTCGTTATCTCCGCAACATTTCCTGATAAATATCATCTCGTTTCCACAATTTGGACACTTCTTAACATCAACTTCAATGCTTTGAAAACTCAAGTGAACCGATTTTGTCATTTCATTTCTCATTTAAGAGCATAATTATATCTCTTTCAAAAACTTCCTTTGGACGATAACCCACATACTTTGCCCTTATATTACCCTTTTTATCAATCACAAATGTAGTCGGTATCCCACGAATCCCACCGTAATCTTGCGTGACTTTATAATTCCCAATTAAAATTGTATAATTAATCCCGAACTCTTTCATAAATGGCAAAACATCTTTAACTCCGCCCTCATCAAGCGAAATTCCGATTATCTCAACTCCTTTATCTTTATACTTTTTGTAAAGTTCAATAAACCCAGGTATTTCAGCTCTACACGGCGGACACCATGTAGCCCAAAAATCAAGAATTATAACCTTACCCTTAAAATTAGATAGTTTCACTCTTTTCCCATTCACATCTGGAAGATCAAAATCAGGAGCAGGTTTCACATCCGAAGGCATGGTCGCAAAAGCCGGTGTAATCGTTGAATAATTTTCGTCCTTCAATTCATTAGCTCTTTTTGAAGTATAACCAAGATAACCAACAGCTAAAATTAAAAGCAAAAGCCCAATTATAGGCAGGTAATTTGATTTCTTTTTCTGTTCTTTCCTTGGCATCATGGATCTCAATCTTTGTTTTTAAACATTCTGGATAACTCTTTCAAGTTTTTCACGAACCTCCACTGCAATTTCTTTTAACTTTGGATTATCAATCATTTGCGACATCACCACTGGGTCAAACGCAGATACAGTAACTTTCCCATCTTTTTCATAAACAATCACATTGCATGGAAGTATTAATCCAAGCTCATATTCAGCCTGTAAAGCTTTATAAGCATATGGCGGATTACAAGCGCCAAGAATGATATATTTATCAAAATCAACATTAAGTTTCTTTTTCAATGTCTCTTTAACATCTATCGTTGTTAGAACTCCAAATCCTTCTTTTTTGAGCTCTTCAGTAACTTTGTTAACCGCTTCTTCATAAGAGAGATCAACGACCTTTGAAATTCCGTATTTCATAGGAATTTTCTTAATTTATTTTCTGATTTAACACCGACGAAAAACTCTTTAATTCTTGCGTTCTCAATTATCACAGTTGAAGGTGTTCCCATTACGCCAAGTTTCAAAGCAACATTTATATCTCTGCTGACATCAATCTTAAAAATTTTTACCTTGCCATCTACAGAATTCATAAGTTTATCAATTATCGGGGTTTGAACTTTACATGCGGAGCAAGTGGGACTGTAAAAATAAAGCACAACTTTTTCACCATTCTTAATAGCTTTCCCAATTTCTCCACCAAGATCGGACAGAGATTTACCTTTTTTCAATTTTGCTCTCAAAACAACGCTTAAGTTCATCAAAATAAAAAATACAATTATAGCACCCGCGATGTAAATTATGAACATTTCTCAAATTCTCGCTTAATTTTATTAAAAAAGCCCCGATTTAACGGGGCTTTTTAAAATTTTAACTCCCCGAAGATTGAGTTTCTTTACGGGTAGATATCTTAAAAAGCGAATAAGCCGGACAATATCCAACAAGCCCTGTTATAAGCGGAAGTAAACCAATCAATCCCCAATATTTTGAGTTTCCTTCAACCCAAAACAAAAGAGAAAGGAGAAACAACCCAACGATTACACGCAGGATCCTGTCCCATGTTGCTTCGTTTACTTTCATAGTTACCTCCTTGAATTAATTTGCTAAAAGGTCAATATCTTCCTTGCTCCTTTTTCTCCTTCTGCGAGCTGGTCTTTCAGGAACAATAGCCCAGACACGGACATCAATGTTTTCAACATCAAGGTGAACCTCCGCTTCACAATATGGACATACCTTTACGCTTTGCTTTTCAAGGAAAATTTGATTCTTGCAATTTGGACAGTCCGTTATGACCATCCCAATTACCTTCGCCTTTTGCTTATTTACAGGTGTCGTGATCAACTTCTACCTCCTTCTTTAAGTTTTGCAAAACCGTTCAATTTTTAATAACAAATCAAAATCTGCAAATGTTTCACAATTATAAAGACTTTTAAAGATAAGCAAATTTTAATTGAAATTCAATTATTTCACGGCAACTGAGAATAACCGTTTTTCACCTTCCAAAGATAATATTTCTCAAACCAAACCTTAATCCAGTGCGACCATGGACCCGGGAAAAGAATGTGATATTTCCGTGGTTTAAAGATTCTACTCGCAATAAATAGAACTCCCATATTTCCAGCGTCCATTACACAAAGTGGGGCGATATCTGCAAATGGAAGCTTTTTAGCACGATTTACGCCAAGAACTTTTGAAGTGATATTATCTGCTGCAACCCTCGCCATAACCTCAGACATATAACCTGTCTTTGGAACACCAATTGGAATAGGAGTTGGCTCAGGATATTTCACCGCAACCGCTACACCAGCTGCATAGATGTTATCGTAATCTATATGTTTGTAGGTATCATCAACTGGTATAAATCCAGATTCATTGCCAAGTCCTGAGTCCCGCACGGCTTTCACACCAAGAAATGGGGGAATTATCATGGCATATTTATACGGCAATACCTCCCCATTTGAAAGATATATTTTGTCCTCACTTATCTTTTCAATTGCGACATTCGTAATGCCACGGATGTTAAGTTTTTTAAAGAAAAATTCCGTCATTTTTTGTGAATTTCCAACTCCACCGATTCCAAAGTTCGCAAGAAATGGTTCAGATGTCACGAAAGTAATGCTTACTTTATCTCTTATACCTGCTTTTCTTGCTGCATATTCAATGTTAAACACATACTCATATGCAGCACCAAAGCAACTCGCTTTCTGAGTCGCTCCAATCACAATTGGACCTGGATTTTTTACAAATTCTTTCCATTTCTCCCCAGCATGGAGCGCATGATCAATCGTGCAAATTGATGTTGTATACCCATCGTGAGGTCCAAGCCCTTCAACTTCTGAAAAGTTCAAATCAGGTCCAGTTGCGATCAAAAGAAAATCATAATTATATATCCCAGCGGTTGTTTCAACCTGATTTTTCTCTGGGATAATTTTCGTAGCCTCCGCATGAACAAAATTTATCCCTTTATTCTCAAGGATTGGTTTAAGTTCAAGCGAAATATCTTCGGGTTTCCTCCAGCCAAATGGGACCCAGATCAGAGAAGGAATGAAGACGAAATTTTTCGCCTTTGAAATAACCGTTACATCTGCTTTATCCTTAAGTTTTCTCTTTAAATCAAAAGCTGCTGTAAGACCAGCAAATGAGCCACCAAGAATAAGTATTTTCGCCATATCTAAATTTCCCGCTTTATCTTTTTAAGTTGTCCCTTAAAGTATAAATCTAAAACATCAGATATTTTGGCTTTCTTAGGAGCGATATAAATTACCTTCCCTTCCGAAAGCATCTTATCAATCATCGGCTTCCCAATGTGAGATGTAATTATAATCTCAACATCTTTTAAAATCTTGGCTACTATCTCTGCTCTTTTATGCCTTCCATAACCGTGAGAAAAATGCTGAGATTCATGAGAAGCGTGTGCTTCAATGTTGTTTCTCAATTCAACTCCATGATTATCTATATCCATGACCCAAAAGTAGCGAGCATGCCCAAAGACTTCAGAAACATATTCACCATCATCTGTTGGGACTGAAATTTTCATTTTTAAAGTTCTTTTGTTCTAAAGAATTACAAAAATCAAAATCCCAAGCAAGATGAAAAAAGCTGTAAAACGGATTCGGACAACGAAAATTTTTTATGTAGCTCTGGAACAAGATCAACAAGTGAAATATATATAAATCCACCAGCTGCAAACGGAATGAAGTTATATCTTACCAGTGCAACTTTCTCAGAAAAAAGATAGCCAACTATTCCACCAAACACCGCAAATAAAGCTGTTAAGAAGTTCAATACAAGCGCCTTCTTTTTACTAAATCCACTATAGATTAAAACACCGAAATCTCCGAGCTCTTGAGGTACTTCATGGATTATGATGGCAAGAGTTGTGAGCAATCCAAGTTTTATATCGGTAACGAAGCTCGCAGCTATAACCATTCCATCAATGAAATTATGCAAACTATCCCCAACCAGGTTCAAATATCCAAATGAATGAAATTCACATTTTCCCTCATGACAGTGTCTCCAATAAAAGAACTTTTCAAGCAAAAAGAAAATAAAAATCCCGAGGACAACGGTGTAAACCGCCCCGGGATTTTTTTCAATTGAATTAGGGATCATACGCAAAAAGGCAATCCCGATAAAAGCTCCGGATGCAAAAGAAACAAGCCAAAATATAACCTTTTCAAAAATTTTTTCCCTTACGCTGATGAAAATTATACCAACAAATGAAATAAGACTTACAACGATATTTGCTAAAATTATTTCTATAAACATGCGTGTTTTTTATTAACTTTTTCAATCTTCAATTACCGCAAGGATATCGCTTCTTGAGATTATCCTGTACTCTTTTCCATTCATCTCAATTTCTTCGCCTCCATACTTTGCAAACAAAATTTTATCACCTTCTTTAATTTTTGATTGCAGATCTTCATCTGTTCCCACCGCAATCACGATCCCGATTCTCGGTTTCTCCTTTGCGGTGTCTGGAATTATAATTCCAGAGCTTGTTCTTGATTCAACTTCTTCAAGTGGTTCAACAAGAACCCTGTCATCAAGTGGTTTTATCTTCATTTTTTCACCAATTTTATTTTTGTTTTTATTTTAAACCGAGTAAATGATCAATTTTTGCCCTGTCAAACCCAACAACAGGACGATTATTTATTAAAATAACCGGAACACCGGTTTGCCCCGTTAAACGAATCAAATCTTTAGCTGCTCTTGGATCTCGCGTGACATCAACTTCGGTAAATTTAATTTTCTTCTGCATGAAATATTGCTTTGCTGCCCTACACCAGGGACAAGTTGGTGTTGTGAAAATTATAACTTTAGGTTGCTTTTGTTCCATAGCCAAATCATTTTTTAATTTTCTTTTCAAGATCGTTTGCAGCGATTAATATCGGATCCCAAACAGGAGCAAATGGTGGGGCATAACTTAAATCAAGATGACCAATTTCATCCACGGTTAACCTTGCATGAAGAGCCGTTGCGAAAACATCTATTCTTTTAGCAACACCATCCCTTCCGACCATCTCAGCACCAAGCAAACGCCCAGTTTTTTTATCTGCGATAAGTTTAACTCTTATTTTACTTCCACCAGGATAATAGTGTGCCCTTGAACCATGTTCAATCACCGTTGAAACATAATCAAATCCCTCAGATTTTGCCTGTTTTTCAGATATTCCTGTTCTTGCCACCTCAAGCTCAAAAACTTTAAACACAGCTGTTCCAACGATACCTTTAAAAATTGCATTTCCACCCGCGGCGTTTTCTCCAGCGACTTTCCCTTGTTTATTTGCGGTCGTTCCAAGCGGGATATAAACAGGGCGATTCAAAACAAGATGAAATGCTTCAGCACAATCACCCGCCGAGTAAATTCCATGAACATTCGTTTCCATCTTTTGGTTCACAGCGATTGCCCCGCTTCTTCCAAGCTCAACTCCAGCTTCTCTGGCAATTTCAGAATTTGGCTTTATCCCAGCTCCAACTATCACAAGATCAACATCAATAACTTGCCCATTACTTAACACGGCCCTTTTAACATACCCATCTTCACCACTAAATTCATTCACAGATACTGATTTTAAAAGCTTCACACCGTTTCTGGCAAGTTCTTGCTCAACGATCTCATTTATTTCATCATCCATATTTCCAAGTATATTCGGCATTTGTTCAACAATTGTCACATCCAACCCAAGCGAAACAAGAGATTCCGCCATCTCCATCCCAATATAGCCAGCACCAATAATTAAGGCTTTTTTAGGCGAGTTTTCTCTGATGAAGTTTTTTATGGCAATCCCATCTTCAAGGAATCTAATTGTGTAAATACCTTTTAATTCAATCCCCTTTATATTCGGCTTAACAGCACGAGCTCCAGTTGCGATCACAAGCTTATCATAATTAACCTCAAATTCCCTCCCGTTTTCAAGGTTTTTAACAAGAATAGACCTTTTCGCAGGGAAAATTTTCAAAACCTCATGATGGACAAAAACATCAATATTTCTTTTCTCTTTAAAAAATTTAGCGTCATATACAACGAGATTTTCTGGAGATTTAATTATATCTGAGACAAAGTAAGGCAAACCACAAGAACCGTAGGAAACGAAACCGCTTTTTTCAAATACAACGATTTCCATATCAGGTTTCAATCTCCTCGCCCTACTTGCTGCGCTCATCCCCGCAGCAACTCCACCGATTACAACAAGTCGTTCTGCCATGTGCTAATTTGCTTAATTTTGTTGTTTCAGTGTTTCTTTGGTTTTTCTCGCAGCCTCAACAACTTTGTCAACATAATGTCTTTCTGGCAATGCACCTTCAAAGTAATAAACATCGTTCATTACAACTTTCGGAACCCCCATAACCATATATTTTTCAGCAAGATCTGGAAATTCAATCGCCTCAACCATATCGGCAGTGATAAGATCATTTTCCATAGCAAGTTGATGTGCAAGATGAACAGCGCTCGGGCAATATGGACAGGTCGGGGTTACAAAAACCTGGATATGAACCGGAACATCAATTTCTTTTATCTTCTCAATGCTTCTTTGGCTCAACCCAGAAACACCTCTTGAAACCATTTCAATATCTAAAAGAAATGATGCAAATTCATAGCCCGATGGTATACCAAAGTATCTTATTCCATAATCCCTATCCTCGCTTGCGATAACCGTTGCGGGAACCTTGTCTATTTTAAACTGCTCAACTTTATCCGTATCGGTATAAAAATTGTAAATTTCAAGTTGTATCTTGTCCGATAGCTCGGAGAGTTCAGTTAAAAGTTGCTTTGTCTCCCTACAATACTGGCAATCAAGCTCTCGTGTAAAGTGAATTACACGAACCTTGTTGACGAGGTTTTCCTCAAATCTTTTTCTCAATTCTTCTCTGTCATCTGCATCAAGAAACATAGTTTAATCCCTCATTTGTTTGAGTTTATTTTTAGTTAATTTTAAAATTTTAACCACTAATGGATTTGCTACCGAATAATAAACGGTATTTCCTCTGCGAACACTCTTTATTATCCCACTTCGCCTTAAAACAGCAAGGTGTTGTGAAACAAGCGATTGCGAAATTCCAACAAGATGCCATAACTCCGATACTGTTTTATCAGAATCAATCAATTCGCTGATTATTTTCAAACGAGTTGGGTTTCCAAGTATCTTTAATATCTCCGCTATCTGTGAAAACTCATTTATTTTTTCACCGAGCATCGCTTTTTCACTCCTTTAATTTTTCCCGTTCAACTAACTTGATAATTTTTATCACAAGCGGATGAACCACCCTGTATTTTATATTGACCCCTTCTCTTTCTGCCTTCACGATCCCCTTTGCTCTCAAAAGAGCAAGATGTTGGGAAATTTTGGGCTGTGGCTCCCCCAAACAATCACCTATATCATTTACACATAAACTTTGCTCAATCAATCCACATACAATTTTCAATCTTATGGGGTGCCCAAGAATCTTTAAAATTTCAGCCTCTTCGGTGAAATCACTGTTTTTTAACTTTTTAAGCTCCATATAAATATATTCAAATATCTTTATATTGCAATACAAATATAACAAAATTTTCGCACTTTGTCAAGTGACAGTTTGTCCGCCTGGTTTTAAAGTTCTCTAAAATTTTTAATCTTTCAATAACTTTTAAATCACCGCTGATGTTAACCCTGAAAAACTGACAAACTTTCAAAAACCTTGATTATAAACACGAGTATTTTTATTTTAGAAAAAAGTAAAAACATCAATGAGATGAAGATTGGACTGTTCATCCCATGCTACATTGATCAGTTTTATCCTGAAGTTGGTCTCGCAGTGGTCAAAATTTTAAAGAAATTTGGGATAAAATTTGATTATCCAATTGAGCAAACCTGCTGTGGACAACCCGCCTTTAATACGGGATACCGAAAAGAAGCAAAAGTCCTCGCTGAAAAATTTCTCAAGATTTTTTCAAAGTTTGACCACATCGTTTCACCATCTGGTTCCTGTGTAAGTATGATCCGAATTTTTTATCCTGAACTTATAGACAAGGATGATATTGCAATCATAACAAAAAAATTTTTTGAATTAACAGAATTCCTTGTAAATATAATGAACATTGATTCAACAGGAGCTGAGTTTGATTACACGGTAACATATCACGATTCATGCCATGCTTTGAGAGAGCTTGGGCTAAAAACCGAACCAAGAATCCTCTTAAAAAATGTTAAAAAATTAAAACTTATTGAAATGGTAAACTCAGAAGACTGTTGCGGATTCGGGGGAACTTTCTCGGTGAAATTTCCAGAGATTTCGGTTGATATGACAAAGCATAAGGTTAATTACATTCTAAATTCTGGAGCAGATTTTGTAACATCAACAGATCAAAGCTGTTTGATGCAAATTGATGGCTATGCAAAAAAACACGGGATCAATATAAAAACAATTCACATTGCACAAATTCTGGCAAATTTTTAACAAATTTTCTGAAATATGTTAAATTATACGCCTTCAAAATTCAAAGAGAATGCATTAAAAGCCCTTGCAAACGAAAATTTGAGAAAAAATCTAACCAAGGCAATTTCACATACGCTTTCAAAAAGGGCTGAAGTTGTTTCAGAACTACCCAATTGGGAAGAACTGCGACAGAAAGCTCATGATATAAAAAAACACGCAATTGAAAACCTCGCTTATTATCTTGAAATGTTTGAAACTAAAGCAACTGAAAACGGGATTAAGGTTCTATGGGCTAAAGATGCAGATGAAGCGAGGACTTATGTCGTTGAGATAGCTAAAAAAATAAATGCAAAGTTATGCGTTAAATCAAAATCAATGGTAACAGAAGAGATAGGATTAAGAGAATTTCTTGAAACAAACGGGATTGAAACGGTTGAAACAGACCTTGGGGAGTTTATAGTTCAGCTTGCTGATGAAATGCCTTCGCATATAACAGCACCAGCGATGCACAAATCAAGGGATGAAATAGGTAAACTTTTTACAGATAAGCTTGGGGTTGATTTCACAAATGAGCCAGAGGAATTAACAAAAATTGCAAGGAAATTTTTAAGGAAAAAGTTTTTAAACGCCGATCTTGGTATATCAGGAGCAAATTTCCTCGTTGCTGAAACAGGTTCAATTGTAATAGTTGAAAACGAAGGGAACGCGGGCTTAAGCACAACACTCCCAAAAGTTCATATCGCAATTGCTGGGATAGAGAAGATAATCCCAAGGCTTATTGATTTGACAGTTTTCTTCAAAATTCTTGGAAGAAGTGCAACCGCTCAGAGATTCACAAGTTATGTCTCAATTATAAATGCACCCAGAAAAAATAAACTTGATTCACCTGAGGAAGTTTATGTTATATTGCTTGACAACGGTAGAAGTGATTTATTGAGGTATGAGAAACTAAAACAGGCGCTTTATTGCATTAAATGTGGCGCTTGCATGCTTGCTTGCCCAGTTTATCAAAGAGTTGGAGGTCATCCTTATGGTTCAATATATCCTGGTCCGATTGGCTCAGTGATAACACCAGCGCAACTTAAACTTAACAATTCATACATTTTACCATTTGCTTCGTCATTATGTGGCAAATGTTATGAGATTTGCCCAGTTAAGATAGAAATTCATCACCTTTTGCTTTGGCTCAGGCATAGAGCGGTTGAATCGGGTTTTTCACCGTGGATTGAAAAACTTATCTTTAAGCTTTGGTTTATCGGAATGAGAAGTCATAAACTTTATGAATTTGGCTCAAAACTTTTAAGATATATACGCAAGCTCGGGATAAAGCCCAAATTTAAAAATTGGTCAAATGGAAGAGTTTTTCCAGAACTTGCACCAAAATCATTTAAGGAAATATGGAAAAATCAAGAGAGCATATAATTCATTTTCTAAAACAATTTCAAAAAGGGAAAACACAGCTTCCCGAGATAAAAGTTGGTGAAACCGCTGATAAAAAAGATCTCGTGAAAAAATTTAAATTTGAGTTTGAAAGAGCCGGTGGAGTTTTCATAAAAACGACGCGTGAAAAAATTTACGATGATCTATCAAAGATAATTTATTCTGAAAATGCGAGGAAGATTTTCGCAGAAAGCTTTGAACGGGGAATAGATGATATCATAAAAAGCTTACAGGCTGATCAGATAATAACCCAACCACATTCGGAAAAGCATCTCAGTGAGGTTGATGTATCAATTACTGGATGTGATTTTTTAGTAGCTGAAACTGGAACGATAGTTTTCATCCATAATGAAAAAAGATTTAAATCAAGTTTGCTTTTGCCAAGGATACACATTGTAATTGCACAAGAGAACAAAATATGCCCAACTTTTGAGGAACTTTTTGCACAGGTTGGTGGAGACTTTGATTCAATTCTTTTAATCACAGGACCAAGCAGAACAGCTGATATTGAGAAGGTGATCGTTCAAGGGGTTCATGGACCCCAAAAAATTTATCTACTTCTCATTTAAACAACGCTTTCATTCCTCTTAAAAATTCTGGCAGTGTATATTTCGGAAACCTGGGCCATGTCACGATGACCACAATTATGATCCATGCGATAAGCAATATTCCATAGACAAACGCATATTTCAATGCGGTTAAAATCATCAATCCATAAGGCAGTGCTTGCAAAGCCCAAGCTAAATATTCAGATTTGAAATACCAAAGGAGAAACGCGCCCAACAAGATATAACCAAAGCCAATCAAAGGGTTGATCAAATTTGAAAAGACTAAAAAGAGCCAACATCCAAGCGAAACCATAACATCAGCAGTTAAATCATGTCTTCCAATCCAAGTTTGAATTTTCCTTGGATCAAGCCGTGAAATTGGTCCATCAAGCAAATCTGTCACCCATGCAATCCACAGCAAAAGCGAAGCCGAGGGCACACCATCCTGCGGTTCAAAATATGAAAACCTCACTATGTAAAATCCTATTAAAAATCTTAAAGTTGTCAAAATATCAGCTGCAAGCTTTAAACCAAGTGTAATTTTCATCGTGAGCTTTTAGCTTATTTTTCAAAGTTTAAATCAAAAATTTTCCCAAAATTACGCCTGTGATTAACAAGGATGAGAAATAAAGTTGAAGTTTAGCAGTTAACAGATCAAGAAATGTAAAATTAACAAGTGCTTGGTTGAAAGAAATTTTGATGTTTTTCAAAGCGATTGGCAAAGTTATAAATGAAATTACCGAAGCAACAGGGAGATACCCTTTAATGATAAAATAAGCCATCAACAAATAAGCAAGGACAACAAGCCCAG
>Ga0209289_100251_pt1 | contig 31858 bp, 26 predicted proteins | sample GXS110809BmetaG_FD_184121 | JGI IMG/M metagenome (GOLD analysis project Ga0209289, IMG submission 184121) | Hot spring microbial communities from Gongxiaoshe hot spring, China to study Microbial Dark Matter (Phase II) - GXS 110809B (SPAdes)... ...
GGAGAAGAAACTGATAGAAAGATTATGAAACTTGGGGAAGAGCTGAGAAAAAGGATTGGAGATCTAACAGATGCTCAAGGGTTATTTTGGGAATCTGCTTCTGAAAATGGTATTAAAAAATTCCTTGAAGATAGGGGATATCAGATAAAAAGGATATCAAGACATGTTGAAGCCAAGACTTTAAAAGGTGAGGAAGGGGAGTTTGACATCATATTTGAGGCTCAAAAAAATGGAGAGGGGGAAATATTTATAGTTGAGGTCAAATCAACTGCTCATGCAGGTTACATAAATGAGTTTATTGAGAAGTTAAGATCTATTTTTGATTTCTTTCCTGAGTTCAGAGGTAAGAATATCTGGGGAGTTTTTTCCTCAGGTAGGTATGGAGATGGAACTGAAAGATATGCTATAAAAAGTGGGCTCATCACATTCGGAATATCAGGAGATGTTGTAACCCTCCTCAATCCACAAAATCAAATAAAACCTTTCTTCACTAATTAAGATTACGGGTTCATCAGGTAATTTTTCAGTTATGAGATTATGGATTTTCTGAAGCTTTTGGAAAGATTTGTAACAGTGATTATCAAATTGTGAAGGAGATATGTGGATTGACATATTGAGTTATAATACGGAATTGCTTTGTTGCAATCATATTAAAACATATTGAAATTTTATTGTAGCAAACATTTTTAGACATGGTGAAATGTAAAAATCTTTATATTTCCTATAAAGACAAAAAAATTATTTCCTACAACTAAATGAATTTTGTAAACAATTGCATGTAAAAGTGCCATCTTCTCTTTTGTTTCTTCTATCCTCTCTCTTAAATTCCCTGTAAATTTCCTCTTTTATTACTGAATTCATTGTCTCACATATCCATCTTTTACCAAAAATTCCAGTTGTAAAGTAAAAAGATGCAGAATCTTCTTTTAAACCTAGGGAATCACAAGAGGGAAGAAGAGAGAAAGATTTCTGGAAGAGTATGTTCAAGGTTTTTTAAAGAAGATTTTGGATTTTTTCATAAGACAATTTTCGGAATGCTCTGTGGAATGTAGAGTGATCGGGGGCTTTTGTAGATCCAAGGATTTTTTGCATGTCAGATGAGGGTTTTATAAGTTCTTCAGGGCCTTTCCAATGTATTTTGTGTAGATTTTCAAGAGGACAGAGGTGAAAGGGAATTTGTAGGTATGTTTACTTTTTGGATGAGAGTAAGAAAGCAAGGAATCTGAGCAAACCTTTAATGGGATTTTCAAGAAAGTTACATATCTTCCTTCCTGGGGGCTTTTTTTATAGTTTTCCTGGGGCATATTCTCACCTCATTATGGCATAGTTAAAAAGCTTTTTATATGTTTCAAAAATATCTTACCCTATTTTTAGTTTGTCTCAAAATGAGTTCAGCTATTTTTTTCTCAAGTTTTTCTGCGATCTCATGTTCTCCTTTTAGCTTATATAATACATACTTTCTGGAGTTATCTTCCATTATTTTTCTATCGAAGAAAGTAGGCGAAAAGATGCTGACGAGTATTATCCAAACAAGTAATATAGCTGACCCCATGATAAAAAGTTTTATCGGGGCATAAATGATTGGATTGAGCAGAAATGTGATGATGGTATCGCTTATCTTTACGAGCTTGAATCCAATATCCGCATTTGCCGTTAGAGCTATTTGTCCAGATATCGCTATGAGTAGGTTTATTATAAGTGGCATTGCGATCATAATCGCGAGCGTAGGTATTAAGCCTAAACGAGATACTATTGTTCCTATCCCAGATAATATTATCCTCATGCGTCTTCACCTCCTTTTTGCTCTTTTGCAAACCCCGTAGTATTCCTACTTGTGAGCCCCGTTTTAGAGCCTTGTCTGGACCCCGTTTTGTCTTAATTAAGTCCCTCGTTTCAGAGTATTACTTTAAACCCCGTGATTTTTGGATATTTTCTGAACCCTATCCTAAAAAGGGATTGTAAATTTATATTAATCATTTTTTACTGAAAGTTGTTTTTTTGAATTTGCTTTTCTGATATCTCTTTACTGCTGAATTATTCGGGATTACTAAAATCTTGGCCAATAATTTCCTTGTATTTCTTTATTGTAGCTTTATTTTCTTCTTAATCTGATTTAAGCAACAATAATAATTGGTTGAAATTTGCTTTTTTGATGTTTTTTCTTTTCTAGATCATTCTCAAAATCATTTCTAAAGATATGAACCCCAGATCTGTATTTTTCAGATTACTCTCTTTGCAAAAGGTTTTAGACCAATCTTGGGAAAGAATCTTACCTGAATTAGTATTGTTAGAGATCTAACCAAAACTTTTTGTTTTCAATGGTGTTGCAAATCTTGCGTGAATTACTATAGTTTGTTGCAACCTTGAGTTTGGTTGAGTTTAGGAATACATGACGGCAAATGCGGATGCGGAGGATGTTTTGAGCGATAAAAAACGGAAAGCAAAAAAAGCAAAAAAGGAATCATTGTAAAGAGGTAAAGCGTTCCATTAATCGACGGTATATAACACAAATGTTAAGAAGACCAGTGGGGATTGTTATTTTTGCTAATTGTAATTAATCCTTGACTTTGCGAAGGGTAGATTGCTCTGGGCGCATAGTGGGGAAGAGTATTATCTCTTTAATTGAATTAGTCCCAACCAATGTCATGACAAGCCTGTCTATTCCTATGCCTTCTCCAGCTGTTGGCGGCATGCCATATTCAAGAGCTCTTACAAAATCCCAATCCATATCTTCAAGCATCTCTCGAGTTTTCCTTTCCTTCAGCTGTTCTTCAAATCTTTTTCTTTGATCCTCAGGATCATTTAATTCAGAAAATCCATTTGCTATTTCCATACCGTAGATGTAAAGTTCAAACCTTTCTGTATAATCTGGGTCATCCTTTCTTCTTTTAGCAAGCGGAGATGTTGAAACTGGAAAATCTACAACAAATGTTGGTTCTCTGATTGAATCAGTAAATTTCTCTTCAAAGATCTTAAGGACTATTTCTCCCCAGTCTTCTGAATCAATTTCTATTTGCCCATTTATCTTTTCTTTGAGCGATTTTACATCTTTCAATTTTTCTATTGGTATCCCCAGTATTTCTGATACCTTCTCGGGTATGCTTACCCTCTTGAAAGGGATTGAGATTTTTACTTTTTCTTCTCCAAGCTTCAGGATTGGTTCAGAATTTATTTTGATAGCTAAATCATATAGAAGTTCTTCTGTCATCTTCATAAGGTCATTGTAATTTGCGTAGATCTGGTAGAGTTCAAGCATTGTGAATTCTGGATTGTGATATGATGTTATTCCTTCATTTCTGAAATTTTTGCCTATTTCAAAAACTTTGTCAAAGCCCCCGATTATGAGTCTTTTCAAATAAAGTTCTGGAGCTATTCTCAGAAATAGGTTCATCTCAAGTTCTTTATGATAAGTTTTGAAAGGTTTAGCAAACGCTCCAGATGGAACGGGCTGAAGGTATGGCGTTTCTACTTCTATAAACCCTCTCTCTGATAGAAAATTTCTTATATGGGATATGATCTTACTTCTTTTTATAAATATCTCTTTTACTTCTGGGTTCATTATCAAATCAATGTGTCTGTTTCTGTATCTTGTTTCTGTATCTTTAAGGCCGTGCCATTTCTCAGGTAATGGGTGTAAGCATTTTGAGAGCATGGTTATAGATTTGGTGTATATTGTTATCTCTCCTTTTTTTGTTCTGAAGATGCTACCTGATATCCCAACTAGATCACCACTATCTATGTATTTTTTGAAAAATTCAAGCATTTTGGGGTCATATCTTTTCTCAATGAAGCATTGAATTTTATCTGTATGATCTTGGATGTGGAAGAATGCTGAACTACCGAAATCTCTTATTGTCATGATTCTTCCAGCTATTTTGTGTTCTTTCTCTATGTGCTCTCCAGGTTGTATATCTTTATATTTCTCTTTTATCTCCACTGAACTTGAGTCTGGTATGAAAAAGTTCTTGTATGGATCTAAGTTTGTTTCTCTGAGTTCTCTAAGTTTTTGTGATCTAATTTTATACTCTTCAGACATATATAAAAAATAAACAAGCTTGATTTTTTATTTTTTGAATTCTGAAATGATTTTATTTATTCATTTGTCGTTTTTGTGTATCTTTTGATTTAGAACAGGGTGTATATGAACGGTGATATTGCTGTACTTGATCCAACGAATATTATCAGAGCCATTAGTATCAGAACAAGAACAAACGGAATGAGGATAAATTTTTTATTCCTTAAGATAAATGAAAGAAATTCTTTTATAAAGTCGATCATACTTTTTATTTTATGATAAATTGATTTTAAATTGTAAAAAACTTTAAGAATTCAAAAATAACTGCTAAAATGTAAAGGCTTGAGTATTCAGGATAAATTCACAGATATGCGAAAGAGCAAATATGAGACTCTTTTGGAAAAGGAGAATAAGGTCTACGAAGGTGGAGGAGAAGAGAGGATAAAAAAACAACATGAGGAAGGGAAGCTTACCGCAAGGGAGAGAATACTTCTGTTATTTGATGAAGGAACTTTTGAAGAAATAGATAGATTTGCTGAGCATAGAATATTTGAATTTGGAATGGATAAAAAGAAGTATCTTGGGGATGGTGTTATTGTTGGTTATGGTAAGGTAGACGGAAGACTCATGTATGCTTTTTCACAAGACTTTACAGTATTTGGTGGAGCATTGGGTGAGATGTTTGCCAAAAAGGTTTGTAAGATCTTTGATCTAGCTGCAAAGACTGGTTCCCCGATTATAGGTCTTAACGATTCTGGAGGAGCAAGGATTCAGGAAGGAGTTTTATCTCTTGGTGGCTATGGAGATATATTCCTGAGGAATGTCAGATATTCGGGGGTTATACCTCAGATTTCTTCTATTATGGGGCCATGTGCTGGCGGAGCCGTTTATTCTCCAGCGGTCACAGATTTTATTTTCATGGTCAAAAAGACAAGCTATATGTTTATAACTGGGCCTGATGTGATAAAAGCAGTGACATATGAAGATGTTACTAAGGAGGAGCTTGGGGGGCCAACTGTTCATATGGAGAAATCTGGTGTAGCTCATTTTGTGGCAGATAATGATGAGGATTGTATAGAAAAAATAAGGAAATTAATGAGTTATCTACCAAGAAATTACCTTGAAGACCCTCCTTATGTTCGAACGGAAGATAGGCCGGATAGATATACTGAAGAACTCAAATCTATTATTCCGGAGGAGCCCAATATTTCCTTTGATGTCAGAGATGTTATAAATGTTGTTGTTGATAAGGGAACTTTTTTTGAGGTTCAATCAGGTTATGCGCAAAATATCGTTATAGGATTTGCGCGACTTGATGGTAAGGTTGTTGGTATTGTTGCGAATAATCCCGCTCATCTTGCAGGGTGTCTTGATATAAATGCGTCTGAAAAAGCAGCGAGGTTTGTAAGGTTCTGTGATTGCTTTAACATACCTATAATAACTTTTGTTGATGTTCCGGGTTTCTTGCCAGGAACTGTGCAGGAATATAATGGAATAATAAGGCGTGGAGCGAAGCTCCTTTATGCCTATTCTGAAGCAACTGTTCCGAAGATAACTCTTATTATGAGGAAATCATACGGGGGAGCGTATGTTGTTATGGGATCAAGACATCTTATGGCAGATTATGTTTTTGCTTTGCCTCAAGCCGAAATAGCTGTCATGGGACCGGAAGGAGCAGTAAACATAATATTTAAAAAAGAAATAGAGAACTCTAAGAATCCGGAGGATGCGAGAAAGAAGTTTATAGAAGAGTATAAGGAAAAATTCGCAAACCCCTGGAGAGCTGCATCTTTGGGTTTTATAGATGATGTGATAAAGCCTGAGGAGGTTAGAAGAAAGCTCGTGAGGGCTCTTGAAAGCCTTGAGGATAAAGTTGAAAAGCTACCACCAAAAAAACACGGAAATATACCGCTATGAAAAAGTGCGCTGTCGTTTTCCCAGGTCAGGGTAGTCAGCATGTAGGTATGGGTAAAGATTTCTTAAAAGATGAAAGGTTTTCGAGATATATAGATGAAGCTGATAATGTTCTTTCCTTTAAGCTTTCAAAGCTTATATTTGAGGGACCTGAAGATGAGCTAACTCTAACTCAAAATGCTCAACCTGCAATATTTACTGTAAGCTATGGCATATTTCAATATGCCTTTGAATATCTTAAAGATAAATTTGAATTTTTTCTCGGAGGACACAGTCTTGGGGAATATACTGCCTTATCTTGTGCTGGTGCTATTTCTTTCAGTGATTGTGTGAATCTCGTGAGGCTCAGAGGTAAATTTATGCAAGAAGCAGTTCCAGAAGGACATGGAGGTATGATCGCTCTCGTTTCTTCAAGGGAAAAGGTTGAACAAGAAATTAAAAATTTTGAGAATGTCTGGATTGCAAATATAAATTCTCAGGAACAAGTAGTTGTTTCCGGTAGGAAAGATTCCATTGATCAATTTGCTGATCATATGAGGAAAAAAGGTATAAGGGTTATTCCATTGAAGGTTTCTGCTCCTTTTCATTGCCCCCTTATGTATCCTGCTCGTCTGAGACTTCAGAAAGTCCTTGAGGCGATACAGATAAATAAACTTAATTTTAAGGTCCTTTCTGCACATACACTTGAATACTACTCGGTGGAAAATGTCAAAAATACCTTGCTTGACGGTATAACTTCTGAGGTTAATTTCTACGGCTTTGTCAAAAAGCTATACCAAGATGAGGGTATAGATATATTTATAGAAGTTGGTCCTGGAAAAGTCCTTTCCTCTCTGATCAAGAGAATTTTGCCAAATGCAAAAATTATTTCTGTAAATGGACCTGTTGGTCTAGAACAGCTTAAAGATCTTTGAGCTCAACATATTTTTACAGATCTTTTTCTTGATACAAAATCTAAGATTAGGAACTTTCCAAGTGTCTCAGGTGTTGTGAAGAATGCTCTTCCCTTATTTATTCTTACAATTTCCTCAACAAACTTTTCAACTTGAGGATTTTCCTCTATCATAAATATGTTTATGCGTATATTTTCTTTTGTTGCTTCTTGAACTTCCTTGAGCGTTTCTCTCATTGCATTCGGCGAGCAGCCCATCACAGGCCATTCGACAAAAACTCTGTTGCCAACACAATATGCGGTAGGTTGCCCATCTGTTATAACTATTATCTGTTTTTCTTCTGACGATGATTTTTTAAGAAGCTTCCTTGAAAGCTTAATTGCATCCTGAAGATTAGTAAATGGATCGTTCATGTTCAGTTCAACAGATAAAAGTTCATGTGGTTTTATCTCCATAGCAACTGTGAAGAAAGCTATTATATACAGTGTGTCGTTCGGGAAAAAGGAGTTTATAAGAGAGTGTAAGGCGATAGCAACTTTCTTGGCACATTCAAATTTGTTTCCCCATGACATAGACCAGGATGTATCTATGAGTAAAGCTGTGCTTGTCCTTGCAAAGAATCTTGATCCATATATCTCAAAATCTTCAGGAGAGATTTTTACTTCACCTGTATTTTCATTATATCTTCCAGAGATTATTGCATTTTTTAGTGTAGAAAAGATATTTATATTAGTATTATCTCCAAATTCCCATTTCTTTCTGTCTTCATAATCTATCTCATAATTGCCAGATCTTTTGGTTTTATGCATTCCAGCTATTTTGCTTCTTATATCACAGAACAAATCCTGCAATATTTTATTTCCAATTTTTCTGACAGCTCTTGGCGTCATTTGTATCACGTTCCCGTGAACAACAAAGTAACCTGATTCATTTATCATTTCCATTATTTTTTGTAGTGAAGAGAAATCTGCTTCCGCCTCTTCCCCGAGCACTTCTCTTATCATTTCTGGTTGTATGTCTCTTATTGCCCCTTCTTTTAGTTTTTCTTCCAGCTCCTCTATTTTCTCAAATCTATCTATTAGTTCCATTGCCTCTTTCAGTGTCAGTGGTTGCCCTTCGTTAAAACCGTATGGGTGTTTCTTTAGAAATTCACCAAGTCTCTCTATATCTTTTAGTTTTTTCATCAGGTCCTCAAATTTATCTTCAGCTTCATCGGATAGAAAATCTTTTTCCTCTTTATATCTTTTTAGTGTATCTACATCTTTTTTGAATCCGCTTGGTATGTTTGAAAGCATCTCAGTTCTCTCACGAGCGTCGGATACTTCGTTAGTTTTTGTTTGAGAGTTTATCTCTTCCATCTCTTTATCTTTTATCTTTTTCGGGATAGAACTTTCTTTTTCATATGTCTCACAGATATTTTTTCTCATTTCTTCTAATTTTTTCCTTCTTAGCATCCTCATTGTATCTTGAGTTCCGCTTATAGATCTTGATCCTATGTTGAACCCGTATTTCATCATGTTTTCAAGCTGGCTTGCAGGATTATTACTCTTCATAATATTTTCCATTAGTTTTGAGAGATCTTGTGAAAACTCAAGAGAATTGATGAAACTTTTTTGCTTCCATTTGCTGTAAACGAATCTTGGCATTTCAAATAAATTTTATGTAAATTTATATTTAATTTCCATATATCAGATTCTTAAGTTTTTATATACTTCTGACATATGGGGTTGCTGAGAAGTGATATTTGCCAGATATAACTTCTTTTGATATACGGTTGTAAATGTAAAGACCTTCAAGAAAGAATTCAAGATAAGATGCGCAAAACTCTGGCTCTGTTCTGCCACCTATTTTCTTTGAAAGGTCATATAGTTCTGGTATCCTTTCGAAAACTAATTTATATTCGGACGAAGGTTTCATATCAGATGTTTCAAATCTAAAATCTTCTCTAAACAGAGATATGATAGATTCAAATTCATGAACTTTGTAATATTCATCAAAGACAGATTTGATAGCTTTTCTAAAAATTCTTTCAAGTATATCATATTCTGATTTTTCTATCATGGTCTCAAGCTCGACTTTGCCTATTGAAGTATATACTATATAAGATAAGTCAGATATTCTTGGGACAGCCAGCTTTTCCTTTAATATATACGCCCTTTTATACGCACTTGCTATTGCTATATCGTAGTTTGATATAGTCATTCTTACAGAGACACCGGAGTGTTGGCTGATCTCCTCTGACCTTCTGCTCTGCATTGTGAATTCAGATACTATTCTATCTACAAATTCCGGAACATCTATTTTAACACCATCTTGTAATTTCAACATTGTTGATTCCTGTTGAGATATTTTTATTTCTATATCCCTTGATCTGGGATAATGAGTTTTTATCATAGAATCGAATCTGTCTTTAAGTGGCGTAACTATTTTCCCGCGTGCTGTATAATCCTCCGGGTTCGCTGTTGCTACAACTAGTATATCAAGAGGAAGTCGGATTTTGTATCCACGGATTTGGACATCCCTTTCCTCCATGATATTGAAAAGGCCGACCTGGACTCTCTCTGGAAGATCAGGAAGTTCGTTTATTGCAAATATACCTCTATTTGTTCTTGGAATAAGCCCAAAGTGTATTACCTCTGGATCAGATAAAAATCTTCCCTTAGCAACTTTTATTGGATCTATATCTCCTATAAGGTCTGCAATGGTCGTGTCTGGCGTTGCTAGTTTTTCTCCGAATCTTTCTTCTCTTGGGATCCAGATTATTTCAACATCGTCTCCGTGTTCCTGAATTAGCTTTTGGCACCTGGCACATATTGGGTTGAGCGGATTATCATTTATTTCGCAATCAGATATCGCAGGTATGTATTCATCAAGAAGACTTAAAAGAGATCTTATAAGTCTTGACTTTCCCTGTCCCCTTTCACCAAGAAGTATTATGTCATGCCCCGCAATAAGTGCATTAATAAGTTGCGGAATAACTGTTTCTTCGTATCCCCACATATTTTGGAATATTTTCTCACCCCTTTCAAGTTTTTCAAGGAGATTTTTCCTTATCTCATCTTTCACGCTCAGGATTTTATATTTTGATTTTTTGAGATCACCTATTGTCTTTATATTTTTTATCGTAGTATTGGATTTCATCTATTTCTTTATTATTTTAAGAATTTCGATGCTTCAATATTTGTAAAAACAGATAATATTGTTTTTTGTGTCAGTTATCGTTTTTTGGACGGATTTATAATAGCCCTGAATTCCTTTATTTTACTATTTTAGGAATAGAAAGAAATAGTTCTGATATGAAATCTCTCATTTCGGAGAAAAGAAATCCACCAATTAGTACCGCAAGAATTATCACAGATATTATTTTTGGTGCAAATGTTAAAGTTGCTTCCTGAATATTTGTTAATGTTTGAAGGAATGACACAATCAGCCCTATGATTAGACTTACTAGCAAGAAAGGAAAAGTTAAAATCATAAGCACTTCAAATGACCTCTTTACTATGTCTGATATACTCGCTGTATCCATAAATTAAAGGAAAATTTCTCCAAGAATTTCCTTCATGTCTATTACAACTATCGGAATTTCATCTTTTCTGAATATGCCCTTTGCGTATCTTGTCCCGGAAAATTTTACAGATGTTATTGGTTCAAGATCTTCTAGATAGTAAGTGAAAACCTCGTTCACATCATCTACAAGTACACCTATTTGGTTCCCCGTTTCGTTTTCTATAACTAAAATTTTGTTTTTCTTTGTTGTTTCTATGTCTTGCATATTGAAAAATCTCCTCAGTGAGAGAACAGGGATTATTCTTCCACGTAGATTCATTATTCCAAGAACATTGTAATGGGCATTTGGAACCGGGGTTATCTTACCAGATCTTACAACTTCTCTTATGTTTTCAACATCTACACCGTAGAATTCTTCTCCAAGCTTAAAGTTAAGGAGATAAGAAGCTTTTTTTACTTCTCCTTTCCTTTTCTTAGTATCCTCTTCTTTTTTAACTTCTTGCTTTTCTTGGGGTTTTTTGACCTCGGGCTGGGTTGGTGTTGGAGAAGGAGGTGGTGGGTAAGGATAAAAAACAGGTGGATAAGGATATTGCTGAACAATCTGGGGTGTTACTACAGGAACCTGCTGAGGTGTTTGAATCTGAGGTTGAGATGGTGGTTCTGGAGGCTCACCTTCTGGCATCTTCCATATGCTTTCTGAAATTGCATCCATTTCAAGCTCTTCTAAAGGATTCTTTCCGAATATTCCCATAATCAATATTAAATTTTATTAATGATTTTTAGTATATGTAATTTTTATAAAATTCAGATATTGATCAAAGTAGGGATTTTTAGAACGTCTATTACTGGTACGATCTCTTTCCGCCCGTCTGCTCCTATCTCCTCTATTATGGCTGATATTCCTCGTATTTTTATCATATCTTCGTCAAAATTTTTCATAACCGAATCCTTTATGTCAAATATTTCTTCAACAATCAGTCCGACTTCTGTGTTCTTCCCTTCTCCTTCAAGTATTAAGAGCAAAAATTTATCATCGGGTAATTCTGTTTTCTCATTACCAATAATTTCATCTATGGTCACAAGAGGTATTTCTCTCCCGCTTGCAGATACGACTCTTCTTCCTTGAATTTTCTTTGTAACTATTGCTTCACTTTCCGGATAGAAAACCTCGGATCTTATGATTGAAGAGAGCGGAACAGCATATTTCTTACCTTTCCAGAGAAATATGACAACCTCAACTATTATCTTCGCTGTAGGAATTTTTACAGTAAAAGATGTTCCCTCCCCCTTCTCCGATGTTATTTCTACCTTGCCCTTCAAGCTTTCTATTTCTTTTTTTACCTCATCTAGACCGGCACCTCTCCCAGCGCTTTTATCTGCTGTTTCCTTTGTGGAAAATCCAGGAAGGAAAAGTATCTCATATACCTTTTCTTTTATCCATTTTCCATCTGGTGTTTTGAAATCTTCCTCTTTGGCTCCAAATTTTTTCATCAGCTCCGGAAAATTTTTTACCCATTCAAGATATTTGCTTACAACCTTTTCAGGGTCTATCCCTTTACCATCATCTGATATCTGGATTATCGTATATCCTCCTTTTTTTTCTGCAGTAAGATTTATTCTCCCTTTTGGATTCTTGCCTTTTCTGATTCTTTCATCGGGGTCTTCAATGCCATGTGCAACAGCATTTCTGGCTATGTGGAGTAGAGAGTTTCTGATTTTTCTGGCTATCTCCGCATCTATTTCTATATTCCCCCACTTCTGTTCAATTTCCACAATTTTCCCCGTCTGAACAGCAGTTGTTTGGATGTCTCTTACTATTCCTTTTAAGATTTCTGATATTGGGATCATTCTGACCTCAAGTATTATATCCTGTAGTTCTCTCATCCTTCTTGTTATTTCATCTAAGCTATCTCTTATTCTCTGATCTGATTCAAATATTTTTGTTGTTTCAATAACTCTGTTCAAAGAAGATTGCAGAGCATTTTTAGCTGTAACCATATCTCCTATTATGTTCATTATCCTTTCAACATCATCTATTCCAACACGAAGTGTAAGCTTTTGTCCTTGAGTTTTTGCAACCGTTTTTTTCTCTCTCCATATGACATAAGTTTTTGCTATTCTCTGAAGCTGGGATATGTCAAAATTCTCTTTGTTTGGAACTATTATAAAGTTGAAAATTATATTATCCCCATCAACTCTCGTGAAAATAGAGACTACTTCAAACCCTTGTTTTTTTATATTTTCCATAACTTCTCTTGTTCCTATGTCAAAATCTTCATCCATAGAGAATTTTACAAAAGACAGAAGAACTGTTTTTCCTTCATCAGTAAGCTTTTTGATTTTTATAAGTTCTTGTTGTTCAATTGATTCAATTATCTCCTTGATATCTGGAGACTTGCTTATTATCTCTTCCTTGAACTTTTCAATTTGGGCTATTGACTGCTTCGTCTCATCTATTTCTGATCTCCTTACATCAATAGCTTTTTTTTCTTCCCTCGCGCTTTCTCCTTCATCTGTTATCTGTACATCTATATCAACATTATCATCTCTCATTTCTTTTGATGAGGATAGTGATTCTATATTTTCCTTTATCTTCATAAGGATTGATGTTGTGTCAAAGACAAGTTTTTCAGATATTGAAGTTTTTCCATCTCTTATCTTTACGAATGCATCTTCTAGTTTGTGGAAAACATCACCTATTTTCATATATCCAATGCTGTATGAATTACCTTTTAGTGTGTGAAATTTTCTGATTATATTATTTATTATTTCTAAATCTAGTTCTGGCAGGATCTCTTTAAGGTTATCGAAATCTTCAAACAAAGAATCGAGTATTTCTTCTGCTTCATTAAAGTATATTCGCAGGAGATCTTCCTGGCCGACCATATATTTATAATAATTTAATTCGGTTTTGGCAAGGACAAATTTCAGTTGGAAGTTTTATTCTCCTATCATTAATTTTTTCAGGTATCTATCCTGTAGCGCTTTATTTATTATTTCTGGGTTTGCGGAAGATGCGGCGTTGAGAAATTCAATTGCCTTTGTCTTTTCACCTCTAGCTGCATAAAGGGAAGCTAAATTGAAGAGTTTAGCAACTTTTTCGTTATCATCTTTTGGTTCAAAAGAGTTTAGAATGTCCTCTGCTTCTTGGAACTTTCCCTGATTTATATAAGATGTAGCAAGATTTATGATAACTCTTGGATTATCTGGTTTTATTGATAGTGCAAGTTTTAGATTTTCTTCTGATTTCTGATAATCCTTTTTTGCAGTGTATGCTGTTCCAAGAACAAAATATGATAGAAACTTAATTTCATTTTCGTTAAATATTATGTCTGGTATTTGTTTTAATCCATATTTTTTTTTAGATGGTGAGATTTCTAATTCATAAAGTGCTCTTTGAGCATATTCTATAGCTTTATCATAATCTGATTTCATTATATATGCATTTGCTACTGTAGCATATGCTTCAGGGATATTTGCGGGGTTTGAATCCGTTGACCTGAGTGTGTATTCTATGCCTTTATCCACCTGCCCTATTTGTATATACATCTTACCAAGTTCTCTTGTACCTTTTCCAAAGTATGGTACCAGTTTCAATGTTTCCTCTAGTAGATTCAGAACCCTTTGGTCTATTATCCCACCATTTGAAGCAAGATAGAGATAAGCCATATCATAATAGGTTCTCTCTGCGGGGTTTTCATATTTCAATGACGCTAAGTAGAACCTTTCAGATATAGGGAAATTTCTCATTCTTTTGTAGAACTGGCCGTATCTATAATACACTTCGGCAAGGGCAAGATTTCTTGCAGCAAAAAAACCAGGAGATGCTCTACAGATTTTTCTCCATATACAAGGACCAGACTGACAAGTGGGTATTCCGTCTTTGCAAGGAGCACCAATGGAGGCAAGGATGAAGAATAATCCCGGAACAAGATACGTTATTTTACTTTTTGGAGAGAATTCTATTTTATCTTTATTCTTGACTTCGGACCATATTACTTCAAGGAATCCAACAAACATCCAAAAATGCGTGACAGATCCTGGCCATTGTAAAGAGAAATTAAAAGATGCACCAGCTAGTGTTGCAAATATACCTATCACTATACCTGTTGCTATGAAAAATGTATTTTCATTTTCCCTTTTGCGTCCTTCTCTAAATATATCAATGTATGTTGAGAGAATTACCAAAATTATTGCAAGAAAGATGGTAAAGCCGATAATACCGAGATCGGCCATTATTTGCACATATTCATTGTGTGCCTTATCAACTCTTGTATTTGTAAACATTGTAGCCTCATCAAGTAATCTTGGCGCATATTTCCATGATAATATCTCATAGTTTCCTGCTCCTACTCCAAATAACGGATTATCTTTGATCATTTCATATGAAGCATCCCAAGCCATTAGCCTTGTGGTAACTGACGACCCTGGCCCAACCTGAACGAAAGATTTAATTCTGTTTTTGATCTCCCTGCCATATTGAGTGAAGTTTAAAAATATGATGAAAATCATCAGTACAGAAGCTACACTGATTGCAGAATATCTAAGAACTCTTTTTACTTCTGCTCCGTATCTTATTTTTTGTATGATATATATTAAGGTAAATCCTATGATTATAAAAGTTAGTCCTACCCATCCTGCTCTATTTTTGGCTCCAAATATGTATATGAAATTTAGAACTGAGGATATTATAAAGAGGTACTTGAGTATGCCTTTTTCCGCTAATGAGAACCCTATAACCAGAGAAAAAGCTAAGAGGAGATATTCAACTGCAAAGTTGGAAAGCCCGAAAGTTGTTATGGGGTTTGGGCTTCCGTACTGATCCTGAGGCATCGGATAGAATCCAATAAGTTGCAGAATACCATATCCTGATACTATAGATGATGTTATGGCTATAGGTATTGCTATTATCTTTATCTCTTTTAGGCTTAGCGTTTGTGAGGCAAGATAAGAAAGTATCCCGGGAGCTATCATAACTGCAAGGTTCTGAACTTTATATGGGTTTATGGCCCAAGTTACGCTTAAAGTCCCATAGGCGAGAAATATAAAAACTAAAGGCAAGGTTCTTGGTACATTAAAAAATATCTTTTTATTCTTCAGGTAGATGTAGGTTATGATTATTCCAAATAGTGCCATAGATATGTAGCCCCAGGCAATTTTTGACCACACATATTCTATCTGGTACTTATAAAGTGGTATCATCACGGTGTAAATGATAAATGGAACTGCTTTAAGTAATGATTCAAAGCTAACTTCACTTTCTTTCTTAATTTCTTTCTTCTCTGTCCTGGTAATTTTTTGAAACTTCTGCTTATCCTTTTTCATATTCTTTTAAACAATATTAGTAATTGTTCGATGCTTATACTTTTTCTAGCTATTTTATGCTCTGATAGTACTCTATAAGTATCTGTGATATTTCTTTTCTCATGAATTCTTCGGGAGGTGTTTTGTTTTCGGATAGCATTTGTCTTGCTTGTGTCCCTGATATTGTTATTCTTTCTTCGCTACCATGCGGACATACTTTTTCAGATGTCATACCCATACATAATTTGCACCAAAAGGAGTTCTCAAAAAATAGAATTTCAATTCCTAAATCTATGTTTTCAAATATCTTGTGAGCATCGTATGGCCCGTAGAAATTTTTATATCCAGCGTGATCTCTACCTATTATGAAGTGTGTGCAACCGTAGTTTTTTCGCATTATGGCGTGATGAACTGCTTCCCTGGGTCCTCCATATCTCATCGCTGATGGAAGAACGGCAAGGAAAACATTATCTTGGCGATAGTATTTTGATATAAGAACTCTGTAAGACTTGATAATGAATTCTGCTGGAACATCATCTTTTTTGGTTTCTCCAACAAGAGGATTTAAAAATATCCCATCGCATACTTCCAGAGCACATTTTTGTATGTATTCATGTCCTCTATGTGGAGCATTTCTCGTTTGGAAGCCAACTATTTTCTTCCATCCCCTTTTTATAAATTCCAGACGCGTTTGCTCTGGAGTGAAAAATAGATCAGGAAACCCAAGATCATCTAGTTCAAAAAGCTTTATCTTTCCTCCTATATATCTGTCTCCTATTGATTTTAGATATGCTACAGATGGGTGTTCCTCAGATGTTGTTCTATAGACCATTGATGCTTCCTTTTCTTTGTCTGGTTTAAAAATATCTTCTATTTGTATAAGACCGTATATTTTACCATTGTATGAAAGATATACTTGATCAGCTCTCTTTACTCTCTGGTAATCCTCTTCTCTCACAGATAGAGTTATAGGGATACTCCATATTATTCCGTTTTCTAATCTCATTTTATTCACACATTCTGTGTAGTTTCTTTTGTCCATGAAACCTTCAAGCGGACTAAGAACACCTATACCAAGCATTTGAAGGTCGCACCATTCTCGCCTTGTTATACTTATTTGCGGTATCTTCTCATTTATCTTGTGTCCCTTAAAATATCTTGTTTTTATCTTCCCTCCGTGTGCTTTTGATGGAAATTTATTTATATCATCTTGCCTTTTCATACCTTCTCCAAATATATTTTGAAATGTTTAGAAGAGGTAAAAAATAATTTTTTTGGTTTGGTGAATTTTTTCTCCACTCTTGATTTTGGTGTCTTTTTTATTTTTACCTTTCATTATAAATATTTTTCTGTCGCAGAGGCGAAGTATATTTATTCTGAGAAAAAGTGAAGAAATAGATGGTCTCTGCAGATGTGAAGTGTATTTTATTTCATTTTCGTCTGGATTCTGTCTTGGATATTTAAAAAATAGCAAAGATTCAGCTTTGTATTTATTTGTTTGTTTATTTAGACACTGAGATCAGTTATTGATTTTCTCCTCCTCTTCGAGAAAAGAGAAATCAAGGGAAAGAAAGTTTTTGATGATCTCTTCGTTTATCATCCCTATATATCTTCCAACCAGCTTCCCATTGTAGAAAAATAGAGATTCTGGAAGGCCGTATGGTGAATATATTTTATCCTTAAGTACCTCCGATAAAAGTAGGATAGGATAGTTAATTTTGTTTTCTCTGATGAATTCTTTTATGTTTTCTTTTGAGTCATCAGCTATTGATATTATGCTTATTTCATATTTTGATTGAGCTGATACGAGTTCTGGTATTTCTTTCCTGCAAGGGATACAGTATGTAGACCAGAAGTTTATTATAACGAAGTTTGATTCGGCTGGAAAAATATTATTTGCGGGAATATATTCTCCCGAGAAGACCCTTTTGTATATTTCAGATGAAGCTCGTGCAAGGGCTTTGCGTGAGGACTTTAGTTCATCTTCTTCAGAATCAGCTGAAATTTTAGCTAATTTCTCTTCAATGGAACTTATGTCAAATATTGAAAAAGATATCTTGTTTATTTTATTCGATAAGAAGATTAAACCAAAGGTTATAAGAGAGATTCCAGAAAATATTTCAACTCCTCGCAGAAATGATTTGAATCTGCGAGAAAATTCTATAAACTTTGAAATAAATATTGAGGCAATTATAAAGGGAATTCCTATTCCAAGTGAGTAGATAAATAGTAAGAAAGCACCGTATCTTAAGTCGTGAGAAGATGCAATGACAAGAATTCCAGCAAGAATCGGTCCGATACAAGGAGTCCATCCAACAGCAAAAAATATCCCAAAAACCAGAGGGAATATATATTCAGGCAGTTTGAACCTTGTTATATCAATTCTCTTTTCTTGCATGAATCTCTGAAATTTTATAACCCTGATTATGTTTAACCCGAAGAATATTAGCATGAGCCCGGCAACGAACATTATTTCATTTTTGTAAGATCTGAGAATTTTCCCGATAAATGCAGCGGATGCTCCAAGTATAGAGAAGGAAATAGAAAAACCGAGTACAAAAACTATAGAGTATAATAAAGCTGTTCTTGTGTTTATTTCTTCTTTTTTTAGAGATATTCCAGTGATGATGGATATATAAGTTGGTATAAGTGGAAAGAAGCAGGGAGAAGCAAATGACAATAAGCCACCAAAGAAAGAAATAAGTATTTCTAACATTTTTAATTTTATAATTAGGTATTTTGACGAATTCGGAGAACAATTCGGATAAAGTGTATTTATTTTGAATTAGTAGCGCTTGGAAATGAATCTTCTGGCTATTTTTCAGAAAAAAATCAACATTTTTGATATAGTTTTTAAAATTTAGGGCTATGCTAAGTGTTGGACAAAATGCTCCGCCATTTGTTGTATCTGATGTATATATGAAGACGGTAAAGCTTGAATCAGGTAAGAAAAAAGTTCTTGGATTCTTGAGATATATAGGTTGCCCTTATTGCCAAAGAGATATTATGAAGCTTATTTCAAATAGGAAAAATTTTGAGAAAGCAGATGTCATTCTCTTTTCACATAGTCCAGCAGATGTTTTGAAAAAATATTTAGATAAGTTATTTGATTTCCCATTCAAAATGGTTTCAGATCCACAGAAGTTGATATATAAAATGTATGGAGTTGAAGATGGTAATGTTCTTGATTTTGTAAGCCCATCGGCTATTATTGATAACCTAAAGACATTACCTACTTTAAGAGACTATAAGTTTGTTCCTGGAGGTATAGATAAAAACTTTTATACAAGGCCTGCGTTTTTTGTGATAGATGAAAATAATGTTATAAAATATATTTACAGAGCAAAGAATGTCGCTGACTCATTTGATATAGATGATCTGCTGAAATATCTCTAAAGTTTGAATTATTTGCATACAGTTGAATTTGTTTTTGAGGAATAGTGGAGTTAAATCTTTTGTGACTAATATCTTGCGTAGCTAAAACATTTATGACTATTTTTAGCGTTTATATGAATTATCCGATTTTCTCTCTCGTTTCTTTTATCATCTAATCTGCTCTAATCTGTGCCAAGAATGTCTTTTGTAAATTGTAACTACATAAAATTATCTCATTATATGAATGCTGAACTAGATATTGGTATATTCTCAATTTAGAAATCAAACGTTTTGTATAAGGAATTTGCAAACGGCTATTTCTTTTTGTAGTGAGTTTTTCTGTATTCGCATATTTTTTGAAAGAGGCATTCTTCGCATTTCGGGTTTTTCGCTTTGCATATGTTTCTTCCGTGATTTATGAGAAAAATATGTGCAACTATTTTATTTTTTATGTGTGGTGAAACCATCTGAAATATTTTCTCTCTTGAGCCGTTTGCTATCCCTATCCTTCTTATTATTCTTGAGATATGTGTATCAACTGGGAAAGTATCAAATCCTGCGAAAGCCATTATTACAGAAGCACTTTTTGGACCGATACCTTTTATTGAACATAAGAATGAAAAAAGCTTTTCTTCTTCCTCCTCTTTCATCTTCTCGGGGTCTTCAAATCTTCTGAGTATTTCTTTTAAAGCTGTTTTCATTCTCTTTGTTTTTATTTTCGGTAATCCGCATACTCTGATAAGCTTTTCTATTTTCTTTGAATCTGCTTTTATAATATCTTTCATATCTTTGAAGTTTCTTTTTATGTTTGAAAATGCAATATCTCTTAACTTATCTGATGTATTCTGTGATAGGATAGTCTTCACAACTATATCTATAACCTTTTCCTTTCGCCCATCTTCTATTATTTTTTCTATAGGGTATTTTGTTTTATTTTCAGATATTATCCTTTCAAGTTCTTTTATTTTTTCTAGATCGGCTTTTACTCTTGCAGGCATTGTAAATTTATTTTGGATTTTTTGATTTTTTATCTTTTTTGCTGACTATGTTGGTAAAGGAGGTTGGAATATGCCAGATATAAAAGATATAGGTTTGGCAGATATTGGTAAAAGTAGGGTTGAATGGGCTTCTAGAGAGATGCCTGTTTTGAAGCTTATAAGGGAAGACTTTGCGAAAAGAAAACCATTTAAGGGTGTGAAGATTGGCTGTTGTTTGCATGTTACATCGGAAACTGGGAATCTTGTTTTGACTTTGAAGGAGGGTGGTGCGGAAGTTTTTCTCTGTGCCTCAAATCCTCTTTCTACTCAAGATGATGTTGCTGCCTTTCTTGTAAGAGAAGGTATAGATGTGTATGCTATAAAGGGTGAGTCTAATCAGAAGTATTACGAGCATATTCAAGATGTTATTTTGAAAAAGCCAAATATAACCATAGATGATGGCTGTGATCTTACAGTTGAGGCTCACAAGCGGAATATATTGCCTTTTGGGGGATCTGAGGAGACTACAACAGGAGTTCTGAGGCTAAGAGCTATGGAGAAATCTGGGGATCTCAAGTTTCCTGTCATAGCTGTCAATGATGCACAGACTAAACACTTGTTCGACAACAGATATGGAACTGGGCAGAGCACAATAGATGGGATACTTAGGGCAACAAATATTCTTCTTGCAGGTAAAAAGTTTGTCGTTGCTGGATATGGTATGTGTGGTAAGGGAGTTGCTGCTCGGGCGAGGGGAATGGGAGCAAGTGTCATAGTCGTTGAAGTTGATCCAATACGCGCACTTGAGGCAGTTATGGATGGTTATGATGTTATGGATATGGACTCTGCAGCACAGATCGGTGATGTTTTTGTTACAGTTACGGGAAACAAAAGTGTCATAACAATTGATCATATTAAAAAAATGAAAAATGGTGCTATACTTGCGAACTCAGGTCATTTTGATGTAGAAATTGAAGTCGCAAAAATGAGAAAATTGTTCAAATCAAGAGAAGTCAAAACATTTGTTGAAGAGTTTGATGTTGATGGGAAGAAAATATATCTTTTAGCTCAAGGAAGACTGGTAAATCTTGCAGCTGCTGAAGGACATCCATCTGCTGTTATGGATATGTCATTTGCTAATCAAGCTCTTTGCGCAGAGTATATGCTTAATAATCACCAAAAACTTCAGAAGAAGGTATATAAAGTCCCAGATGAAATAGATAGAAAGGTTGCCGAACTCAAGTTAAAATCAATGGGTGTAAAAATTCAAGAACTCACGGAAGAGCAGAAGAGATATCTTTCAAGTTGGGAAGAAGGAACATAGGAATAAAAAGGATATTCTTTTCAGAGTCCATAAATTTGTGAAGTGGAATTACTCTTTTGCAATCGTGGTCAAAGTGCTGGTTTATGTATTTTACTTTTCATATACTAGCGCACTATCATAAAAGTTTGGTTTGATGGATGCGACAAATTGTTCTTGATCATTTAGGATTATATGCATTGTGTTTTTTATTAAGTTTCTTTGCTGTGTGGTAATCATGGTCAAAATATTGATTTTATGTATGCTTTGTTGCATTCATCAAAAATTACCACACTTTTATAATTCTCTCAAGGAAATAATGCACAGTAAAAATTATACAATAAAAGGAAAGAAATCTGAAGTTTCCTTTATATTCAGAATTTGTTAAACTAATGCCCTTTTGTAAATCTACATATTGGAGATTTCTTGAGGAGCTTATAAATTCTCAAATGCAGAAAGATTTAATTATTCCCGATTACTTTTCAGAAAAACTTCAATATGACTGACTATGTTTGCAACAAAGCAATTTATATATTTTACTTTTCATATCTTATTGCATTTTCTTATTTAGGAAAGTGCTTTTTGATTTTATGAATTCAACAGAACGAAGTTCCATAATTTTTTTCGGACTTGATATAATTACGATTTTTGTTTTACGGGACAATTAAATCTGCTGAAACATAATTTTTTGGTAGATTAGCTATTATTAATTTATGACAAAAGACGGAGCTAATGTAAGGAATGTTATCATTATAGGTTCTGGTCCAGCTGGTTATACAGCAGCTATATATACGGCGAGAGCATTGCTAAATCCTTTAGTTATAGCGGGCTCACTTCCTGGTGGACAGCTTATGCTTACAACAGAGGTTGAAAATTTCCCCGGCTTCCCTGATGCGATTCTGGGACCAAACCTTATGGAAGCGATGAAAAGGCAAGCTGAGAGATTCGGTGCCGAGATAATTTATGAGGATGTTGTTTCTGTTGAACTTGGGAATCCGTTGGAGAGAATTCCTTTTAAAGTTATCACAGATGGGAAAAAGGAGTATTTTTCCTGGAGTATAATCGTCGCAACAGGTGCAAGTGCGAAATATCTTGGTCTTGAGTCAGAAAAGAAACTTATAGGTAGGGGGGTATCTACTTGTGCAACATGCGATGGAGCTTTCTATAAGAACAAGAGGGTAATGGTTGTGGGTGGTGGAGATTCAGCAATGGAAGAAGCACTCTTTCTGACGAGGTTCGCCTCAGAAGTCATAGTTGTTCATAGAAGAGATAAACTCAGAGCTTCAAAGATAATGCAAGAAAGAGCTTTCAAAAACCAAAAGATAAAGTTTATATGGAATTCTGTAATACATGAAATCCTTGATGTAGAGAAAGGAAAAGTTGAAAAGGCAGTTTTGAAGGATGTTCAAACCGGGAAATTGACCGAAATTCCAGTAGATGGAATATTTGTAGCAATAGGTCATAAGCCCAATACTGATTTTCTCAAGGGGAAAATAGATATGGATGAAGCCGGATATGTAAAAGTGGAAGATGGTTCTACCAGGACATCCTACCCCGGGATATTTGCCGCTGGAGATGTTAAGGATCCAAAGTATAGGCAAGCTATAACTGCTGCTGGTTCCGGATGTATGGCCGCCATTGATTGTCAAAAGTTCCTTGAGTCCATAGGAATAGCTGATTGATCTATGATGTTTTTCTTTTTTTATTATTTTAAAGTATGCTCTGAGGTGATATATCTAATGTGATTTTCACCCCATCTATGAAAAATTTGCAAGCTTTGAATAATCTTCTTAACTTCTCCGTGTCTTTTTCTCTGAGATAAAGGATAATTTTTACATTATATTTTTTCTCTATGATGTACCTTAAGGATTTTGTTGGTTTTTCATATTCAATTCCTATGCTTTTTAATTTCTCATCAAAGGATTGAGCTACAGCCCAACATTTTTGTTCGTCTGGACTTGAAAAATTTATAACTCCTATATCTGTGAATGGTGGTAGATTGAACTCTCTCCTTTTGTCTATCTCTTCTTGGAAAAATTTTTCATAATCCATTTCAACGGCGTATTTTATGACAGGATGATCTGGTGAGTAAGTTTGGATTATACTTATATCTCTGGAATCTCGTGTTCCTATTTTTCTCCCAGATCTTCCTGCAACTTGAACGAAGAGAGAGAAAGCTCTTTCATCTGCCTTGAAGTCTGGTAATAGGAATTCTGTGTCTGCTAGTAGAACTCCTACAAGAGTGACTGAAGGGAAATCAAACCCCTTTGCTACCATTTGTGTTCCAAGAAGTATAGATGGTCTGGTCTTTAAGAAGTTATTAAGAATTTCTTTTGCTTGTTTTTCGCTTTTCACTTTATCTGAGTCCATTCTGAAAACAGGAACTTTAAATATGCTTTTCAGTTCCTCCTCTATTCTTTCTGTGCCGAATCCTATGAGTTCAAGTTTTTCTGAACCGCATTTACTGCATACAGTTGGAACATTGTATCTTCTACCGCACCAATGGCAGACCATTTCCTCGCTCTTGTGATAAACTAAAGCTCTATCGCATTGACTACATTTGAATTTATGCCCACATGTTGTGCATATGACAGATAAAGCCCAACCCCTTCTTGTGAAAAGAAGTATTGAGTTCTCGGATGAATCTATCCTTTTTTCTATTTCATATTTAAGTTTGAGAGACAATGGAAAAGAGATGAATTCTTCCAAAGGAGTTTCCCTGAGGTCTATAATTTCTATTTTTGGAAATAACATTCCTGGTATCCTTCTTTTTATTTCAATCAGTTCTAGTTCTTTTTTTTCTTTCGCTTTGTAGTATGTCTCTACCGATGGAGTTGCTGATCCAAGTATTACTTTCGCTTTTTCTATCTCAGCTCTCATGAATGCTAATTCTCTTGCATCATAAAAAACATCGCCGGAATCTGGATTTTGCTTATAAGATGGGTCGTGTTCTTCATCTATTATTATTAGTTTTAAGTTCTGTACAGGAGAAAATAAAGCCGATCGAGCTCCAACAGCGATGTTTGTTATACCATATCTTAAAGCAAACCAGTGTGTTATTCTCTGCTTTTTTGTTATACCCGAGTGTAGTATTGATATTTTTTCAAATCTTTCCCTTAGCCTTGAAAGCAAAAAGGTTGTGAGAGATATTTCAGGCAGAAGGAAAATAGCTCCTCCGTTGTATTTCTTTATAGCCTGTATGTATATCTCTGTTTTTCCACTCCCGGTAGCCCCATGTATTAGAACTTTTTCTGCCTTATCTAATATTTCAAGGGCTCTCTTCTGATCTTCTGTAAGTTCAATTTTCGGCTCGTTAATACTTTTAAACTCTTTCTCAACCTCTTTCAGAACTTCCTCTTTTGTTTTTATGCTCTGAGTTGGAACTATTTTTATAAATCCTTCCCTCTCTAATTTCAGAAGATTTTTAGACAGCCTTTTGGCTTTGCTAAGACTTATTTTCTTTGATTTTTTTAGGACCTGGAACAGCTTTATGTTTGGAACTCCTTCCTTTTTGCAAAGAACAACAGAAAGTTTTAGAAACTCCGGGGGGCACATTAATCTTAATGCATCCGATATTTTGCAGAAATATTTTTCTTTCATTCTGTAGCACAATTTTATCATTTCTTCCGTGAGTATCTGAAAGTCTCCATCAGGAAAATAAAAATTCTCACATATCTCCTCATGTTTCTTCACCTCTCCTACAACTATTCCTATGCTTTTGTTATTGTTTAGTTCTATTATTACCCTTTTGCCTATATCTTCTTTTTTAGATTTTATATATGCCTTCTTGCCATCGGAGCTTATCACTTGTAATATGGTCTCATCGCTACTGGACATATCTGAATGATTTTGTGTAAGATATTATCGTATTTCCTGAAAATGCTATGTACTTAAAAGAAATTTCTCTTATTTTGATTTTGGGAACTGAACCGATTGCTTCAAACAAGACTTCTTTGTTATCAAATAGGTTCGGCAAAACCGATTTGTTCCTTTTATCAAGGTTGTATATCTTCCAGAAGACCTGATACTTATTTGCGTCGTCTGTCCCATATATCTCAACATAGCTTGATATGCAATCCCTTGATATATACTTACCTTTAAGATCTTCTATTAAGCATTCGCTTTGCGGATTTATTGAGAGATCATCTATTGGTAGATTTTGTGGCATAAGTAAAAATAAAAATATCTTATCTCCGGAAATTTCTGCATCAAAAGAAAAATTTTCACTATTTAGATAAATCAGTTTGTGATACACAAAAGGTTTTTCAGAGATTTCATACCTCTCAAATGTCTCTGAAATTTCTGTGTTTTCATTTAATTTCTGTTTCTTTTCCATGTAAGTCTTTACATAGTATGAATCTGAAATGAGGTTCTTGGGTATTCTTATTTTTAAGTTGCGTCTCTCTTTTGATACTTTCTCCTTGTATAGAAGGTAACTTCCTGCCTGATTTTTGGGATAGAGTTCAAAAAAAACTTCCTCTGTCAAGCCTTCGGGAAAAACGAAGTTTATTGTTGTTTCTATGTCATCTTCTGATGGGGGTAGAATATCCATGAAAGAGGTTGTTTGGGTTATGTTCTCAAGTTTTCCAAAGTATATGTTATCTCCGGACTTTCCTATAAAGTTGATTTTGAATTGATTATCAACATTTGCTAGAAAGATTGGTATTAATATTTGGTTCTGGGTGATTTCAAGCTGGTATGATGTCTTCCTTTCAGATAGCTTTTGTATCGATGAAAGATTTATATCGGGAATTATAGGGAGAAGAGGAGGGGTTATAAAATCTATATCTCTTATTGAGCTTGGTGGGCTTAATATAACCTCTGTCATGCCGTTGGGAGTTGTTATATTTTCTGGGAAATTTAGTATGACATCTGATATTTTATAGTTGTTAAGAGTGTAAAATCGTATTTCGTCGAATATCAGGAATGGTATATTTGATAGGTTTTTTGTGGATAGATAAGATGAAAGTAATATAATATTATTTTTCACTATACCTTTGGTTTCACCTTTAAAGATAGATCCCAATGCTGTGTTAAAAATTTCATAGATTAGAGCATTCTGACCTATGCCTGAGACCAAAGTGATGTCAGCTATGGTTGTTTTTTCGGGGAATGATACTAAATCTTGGGTCCTACCAGGGATTCCTGTGTATTTTGATGATATTTCTCCATTTTGTTTATGTAATAATGATATCGTTTTTATCAAGTATTCCTCTTGAGATACGTTTATCCTCCCACCCTCTATTGGAGCTATTGATATGTTTCCATCACCATAGATTATTAGAGCTATGTTCTCAGTAAGTTGAAGATATGAGGTCCCGCAACTTATGTTTAAAGATATCTTACCAGATTCATCTTGGAAAGGTGTAGCTTGTATGTTTTGGATTGAAGGACATACTGCAAAGGAAAAATTTACATCTAATGCGTTCTGTTTGCTATTGCTACATGAAGCTGTAAGTATGAAGGCGATGAATACTATAATGATAGAAAGTTTTACGCTAACCATTATAATTAATTTTAATTTATCTTCACGCAAGGTTAAGTTTAGAATTTTTAGGAAAGTATATCTTTGGGAGTACGGAAGATACTGGTAGATTTACCAGAGATGATTTTTGAACAATTTCAAAAGAGATAGAATATCAAAATTTCAATGAAGCGGAAGGACATTTTTACATTTGTTAAGTTGGAAATTTTAACATAAATTTAGCAAGAAGTCTCCATCCTCTATAGGGTGGAGATGAATTGCAAAAACTTGAGTCAGTCTCGGATTACAATTATATGTAACTTTGATAACCAAAGGGTTTTCAAGGATGGTAAGGCAAGGACGTCCTGAACTGTGGAGATGTGAATAACCTCTATGAATCAGGAAGCTCCATCTTCTATAAGATAGATGTAGTTCACTTTAATATTGAGTCGTAATTGTCGTTTTTGCAATTCTGCGGTAGGTAGCATGAATGATTTCAAAATACTTCTTGAAACATCTGAAAAACCGCAAATTTTTAAATGATATTTTTATTTTTATTACCTATGGAATCAAAAAAAGATGTTCTTAAGTTCAAGGGAAAAGTTGTGGAAGTAAATAGGGGCTTTTTTAAGGTTCATCTTGAAACAGGTAAGGTTATACTGGCGTATCCATCTGGTGCTATGAAGAAAAACTTCATAAAGATAGGTGCCGGTGATATAGTTGAGGTTGAGATTTCTCCTTACGATCTTGAAAAAGGAAGAATAGTCTGGAGATACAAGACAAAAGAAGAAATGGAGAAAAAGGAAGGCTGAAAATGTTCTATGTTCTCTTGTTTTATTTTATCTCACAAGTATTTGAAATAAGGTCTAATATTTCTTTTTTCTCAGGAAATTCAAAAAGGACATTGGGTTTGCAAGATCAGATATTGTATCCAGCTTATGAAGGTTTTTTTCTATCAAGGGGAATGAATTTAAACAACTCTGTTTTCTTCGCTTTTGTTTTAGATTCAGACGTTTCTGCAAAAATTGTTGCTGAACCTTTTTTTTCTTATCCTCGCCAAGAAGAGCCAATTTACTTGCATCGATTTTCATCTTCATTAGGTTATAAGTTTTTTTTCATAGAGGGTGGAAAAGATACTATATCTTTGGGCCCAGGGGTGCATAACTCTTTACTCCTTTCGCGTAACATAAGGCCTCAGAACTTTTTTGCACTGAAAATAAAGGATTTGGAGTTGCCATGTATAGGTAATTTTTGCCTTGGTGCTTTAAGTTTTACAACAGGTTTTATCTTTGCAGATGATGATAGCTATAAGTTTCCAGATCCAACTTTCTGGATTATGAGCTTTAGCTGGGATATTTGGGCGCTCAGACTTGGAGCTTCAAGAATAATTGGATTTGGTGGAAAGGGGGGATGGAAACCCAAAAACTTGAAAGATTACTTTGATCTATTTACAGCAAAGTATGAAAATGCTATTGGAGTATGCGATTGGATACAAGATGAACAAGAAAAGAAAAGATGCTATGATTACTGGTCATCTCGGGATACAAATCAAGTTGCGGAGGTTTTTGGTGTGGTTAAGTTTTCTGAAATAATGAAGAATTTTGGAGTTGAACTTTTTGAAGATCTTTCTGGATATTTTGAATATGGCGGAGATGATATAGTTGCTTGCTGGCAAGTGGAAGATAAGAGAATAAAAAGCTGTTTTCCATCACCTTTTGGCTTTACTGATGCTGGTTGGGTTGTTGGACTTCAGGGTATTACCAGGAATGATTGGCTTTTTCAAATAGAGTACACATGGTTCAACAAAATGAGAAAGTTTTATGCCCACTCAAATTATCCTATGGTTGTTAATGGAAAGTATCTTGGTGCCCATAACGGTCCGCTCTCTGATGATATTTGGATAAAGGTTGCAAAAAATCTCTATGGTTTGTATGTCGGAGGAGTTTTTCACTTCACTTCAAGATGGTCTGGACTCTATCAAATTCAGGAGAAAACATATGAGTTTGGTCCAAGAATATCTTTTGATTTTGATGGCGATTCCAAGACATTGGGTTTTTCTCCTACTATCTACATAGTGAAAAATCCAGATTCGGGTGATAATCCTTTTGAACCGAATTTCAGAATCGGAACATTCGTTGATTTCTCAATATCTTTTGTCTTCATATCGAGGTTCTGAAAATCAGTGTTATCTTGAAAAAATTAATTAATTAAATTTATGTTATATGGGTAATAGGATTTCTATCCCGTTGTTTCTCGGTGTTCTTCTTTTGTTTTCTTGTTCTCAAGGGGTGAAGAAAAAAGTTCTATCGGAGGAGGACTGGTATGCACCGTTTCAAGGGGCATTGCTATGGAAAGATTATATAAGATCTTCTGCTCAAAGGATAAACTTTGGTGAAGAAGGAAATGATGGAATGATTAAGATAATGGTCCATAGTCCAAAGAGGATTACAAATATAACTATAGGAGAGATAGAGTATCAGATACCGGATAAGTGGGAGGGTTATATTATAAGAGTTGATTTTGCAAAGGTGGATGATTCGGCGTCTTTAATTGGTTTTAATCTTATGTATTGTATTGTAGGTGAGGTGTGCAAACCTGCTGAAAAAATAAAGTCAGAACCTCAAGCAGAATATTTTTTTACAATAACAGCCGGATTGAAACCTATATTTATAATATATCAGGTTGTTGGAGGGGGTTGTTCGCTATTCGGGTGTAGTCAGGGTTATTTTGATCTCAAATTCTATTTGTGCCATAGCGAGCTTGATCACTTAGCTTGCAAATCAGATGAACTCTCTTATAGACCCCCTAACCCGGTGTTGCAATATGATACTATATCTGATGGCGATTTAAGTGTGGGAACTGAAGTTTATCTTGAAGATCTTACTATTCAAGTGAAATCTATAAAAGAGGTAGATTTCGGTTACCAAACATGGGTTATGGAACCAGATAATGTCAGAAAATATGCTATTTTTTCTGATTTAATTTATGAATTAGAAGTTTCTCTTAATGGTAAAGCTCATATACTCAAATCTCAAATAAAAGATTTTCCAGCTTTGAGAATTTATGGCTGCGGAATATTAGCCGGAGAAATGAAGTGTTGGTGGGGCTTTGGAGAGGTTGAAATTTCAGGAAGTGATCACGAGGAGAAAGTGGTTCAAAATTTACAGGCTAAGTTTTTTGTCCCAGCAGCTTCTGAGATAAAAAGAATAGCGGTTCAAAAGCTCTATCAATGATCTTTGCTGTTATACCAACTGTAAGACGAACTGTTTTTAATGTTATAGAAAATCTCTTTGAACAGAGCTTATCTCCTTCAAGAGTTGTAGTTGTAGATAACTCTCTTTCTCTTGGGGATGAGATCAAAAGAACTTTCAAACAAGTTGATGTTATAACTCCCGCAGAAAACATAGGTAGTGCTGGTGGATATGCTGTTGGCATGTCAAAGTGCCTTGATTATCCAGATTGCCGATATATCTTTACATCAGATGACGATGTTCTTTATGAAAGAGATGCTATCAAAGAACTATATAAGGGTATTCAAGAACTCAAAAATGCTGGTGCTGTAAGATGTTCATGGATTGGTTATGATGGAGAAACTAAACAGGTAAGAACTTCTGTCTGGACTGGTGTTCTTATTAGTAGAGATGTTGTAGAAGTTATAGGATTACCTAAAAGGGAACTTTTCTTGTATGGAGACGATGTTGAATATTTTTTGCGTATGAGTAAAAATAACTTCAATCTATACATAGTTAAGCAAGCTAGGTATCTTAAGCGAAGAAGAGACTATAGGACACAAAAAGGATTTTACTCAAGTCCATCAAGGCTTTACTATGCTTTCAGGAATGAGATATATATAGGTATGAATTATGATAAATCTATGATCTTGAAGTCTTTCGGATATTTCCTGAAAAATGTTGTATTTATGGATTTGAAATCCATTAAAGCATCTCTGGAGGGTATAAAGGATGGCCTTATTGGAAAGCTTGGGAAAAATCAGAAGTATCTTGATTTTTATTAGTTTTTGTACTGTTAGGATCAGCAGAAAATAAGGAATGATAAATCACATTAATTAGAGCAATCAAAATAAAATAAATACTCATTAATTGAATGGAATTTTTTTGAATTTTGTATCGGAATTTTTCTGTCTTTTTTACTTAATTTGCAATTAAATTTAATTGTAAATTTTTGTGGTAAAGGGAGGGAAATAGCTATGCCAAAGGTAAAGATTCCTGGACCTTTGAGGAAACTAGTTGGAAATAAGGATGAGCTTTTTATTGAGGGTAAAACACTAAGAGAAGTTGTAGAGAAACTTGGCGAGATCAATCCTGAGATAAAAAATAGGATCCTTGACGAAAACGGTGATGTAAGAAGGTTTATAAATGTTTATGTAAATAACGAAGATATAAGATTTATCAAGGGTATAGACACTGAGGTCAAAGATAGCGATGAGATAAGTATAATACCTGCTATTGCCGGTGGTTTGGTGTAATTTTCATGGATTTTGTTTAAATATCTGGGATTAGAATTTAACTCTACTCTGTTGAGAGCTTATAAAATTTTTAGGATCAATTCAGAAAAAACTTTTGATAAAAATAAGTGCTGAAAAAATTTATTTTGAGTTCCGAAGTATTTTTTCAATGTCCTTCACACCTTCTGCTTTGTTTATAGCTCTCTTTATCTCCTTCAGCTTCTCTATATCCTTTATGTCTTTCAGTAGCTCTATCAAGTATCTACCTTCTTCTCCAAGTCTTTCCTCTATGTCTATCTGAATTCCCTCCTTCAATCCCTTTTCTATACCCTCCTTGAGGCCCTTTTCTATACCTTCCTTAAGTCCTCTCTTAAGTCCCTTCTCTATACCTTTCTTAAGTCCCTTCTCTATACCTTTTCTTAGACCTCTTTTAAAGAGTCTTGTTTTTGTCAGGTCTATCTTCCCTATCTCTTCCATCTCCCTCTCCACCTCCCTATCTCTCCCTACCAAAACTGACTAGTATATATATCTTATTCACTAACTCCATTAACTTCTGTCTTGACAAAAATCTATAATTCATTATCTTCTCAAAAATCTTTCTCACATCCCCATCCCTACTCAAAATTCCAAGAGCATTTACATTC
>Ga0209289_100253_pt1 | contig 31651 bp, 29 predicted proteins | sample GXS110809BmetaG_FD_184121 | JGI IMG/M metagenome (GOLD analysis project Ga0209289, IMG submission 184121) | Hot spring microbial communities from Gongxiaoshe hot spring, China to study Microbial Dark Matter (Phase II) - GXS 110809B (SPAdes)... ...
ACTTTGTGATGGAATTTGTGAATGGGAAAGACTTAGCGACAGTTCTTCGGGAGAGGGGAAGCCTTTCAGTTGAAGAGACTTTAGTGATAGCGGAACAGATTGCTTCGGCATTGGATTATGCTCACCAGAGGGGGATAATTCACCGTGACATAAAAGCGAGCAACATTATGGTGACGGTAGATGGATTGGTTAAGGTGACGGATTTTGGGATAGCGAGGGTGTTGGGAGGGGAGAGGTTTACGCAGACTGGTGTTTTGGTAGGGACACCTGAGTATATGGCACCTGAGTTGTGGGAGGGGAGAGATGCGAGCAAGGCAAGTGACATATATGCATTTGGTGTTTTGGTTTATGAGATGTTAACAGGAGAAGTCCCTTTTTCTGGGACAACACCAATGGCAGTTGGATACAAACATGTCCATGAACCTGTGCCGATAGAGAGGTTGAGGGGAAAGGTAAGGGAAGGAGTTATAGATGCATTAGAGGTAGCTCTAGCAAAATCACCCGAAAAGAGGTTTCAAAGTGCTTTGGCATTCGTAAGGGCAATAAGAGAGCAGCAAACAATTTCGCTCCTAACTGTCACACCGACCGTTACACCACTATCCTCTGCTGCGCCAACTTCATCAGATGTAATACCTGGAGCCGTTAGCCCATTGTCACCTGTAAAAGTCACTGTTCAGAGATCGAATTGGTTAATTTGGTTTGCAGGTTTACTAGTAGTTTTAGGGACGGTAGTTGTCATAGGTGGCAGTTTCATATCTAGGCATCTTGAAGAGTATCATGAGAAAAAGACCATTTACCCTAAGGAGAATAAAGGGACTGAGATGCCCTTTAGTAAACCTGATACGGAATTAATTCCATCGAAAGCAAAGCTTCGGATGAAAGTTTGTGAAGAATCGAATCTCCTCGCCCGTGCAGATTGTCCACGAGTTATATGGAAGGAATTTGAAGAGGGGAAAGAACCTGATCAAGAATGCATTTTACAACATAGAGAAAGTGTCAAAGTAAAAGATGAAGAGATAATTAAGTCTATAATTGAGCAATGGAAACAAGCATGGCAAAATGGCAATTTAGAGGAATATATGAATTTTTATTCAATTAATTTTTATTCCCGGTATATGAAAATGAACTATAATCAATGGAGAGATTATAAAAAGAAGATTTTCTCGCGCTATTATAAAATGGAGATTACAATCCAATCCATGACAATTACGATTCAAGATGATGAAGCAGTTGTGAAATTTTACCAAGTTTTTAAGGGATACGGTGTCAGAATCTATATGGACAGGGGCTGGAAGACTATAAAGCTGATTAAGGAAGATGGTCAATGGAAAATAGTACAGGAAGAGTGGAAGGAGGATAAATAATGTCTACGAATTTGAACATATTATGGCTTTTTGCTCTATTGCCCGGTTTGGTACCATCATCCTCAAGCAATCGTGGAGTCGTGGTGTTGGTAGACAAAAAGGACAACTACTTGGTTGTCAAGCGTGGTCAGACTGTGCTATTCATTTTCCGAACCTCTTGTGGAGCTGCAACACCCGTTGGTAAATTCAAAATTATCTCCAAAGTAAGGCTCACAGACCCGAAGGGAGAACTTGGTTCGCATTTTTTGGGCATTAACTCATATCATCGCCGCACTGGTCGTCAGTTCGGCATTCATGGCACAAATCGCCCTGACCTGATTGGGAAATCCGTATCAAGAGGATGTGTGAGGCTAATCAATAAGGATGTAGCGGTTCTTTATTCTGTCGTAAACATTGGAACACCTGTGATTATCAAGGCTGATTTTCCTGATATACCTCCTCAGCAGAGTGAAGTGCGTCTTAGAAGCATTTTTGACTTGAAGGAAGCTAAGAAAATATATTGGCAGATCGCAGGATACTCGGTTGAAGGGCGACCCATTTACTATGCCGTTTTCGGCGAGGGTGAGAATGTCACACTTGTTCTGGGTGGTATTCACGGAGATGAGCCCAACACAGTGGAACTTGTAGAGAAGTTAGCTAGATATCTTTCGGTTAATCCAAAATGTCTGCGCAATGTGAAAGTTGTTCTTGTCCGATGTGCCAATCCTGACGGGCGCGCTAAGCGACAGCGGACTAATGCTCGGGGTGTCGACATTAATCGCAATTTTCCGACTAAAGATTGGAATTTGGGACGAAAAAGTGGGCGTTATAATCGCGGAATTGCTCCTGAATCGGAACCTGAGACCCGCATCATTGTGCGGTTGATCCAGCGTTACCGTCCTGATAAGATTATTTCCATCCACGCGCCGCTACATCAGATAAACTATGATGGTCCTGCCGCTCGCATAGCTGCAATTATGTCAAAGTATAATGGATATAGGGTTACAAGCAATATTGGCTACCCTACCCCAGGATCGTTGGGAACTTACGCGGGAAAGGAGCGAGGAATCCCAGTCATTACTTTAGAGTTACCAAACGAATCTTTTGACACGATATGGAAGAAAAACAAAGACGCACTATTGGCGGCTATTAAATTTGAGATAAAGGTGACTAAATGACTAAGTTAGTGTAATAACTTTCTGAATAAAAGTTTTGAGTATTTTATAACTATGTGAAAAATTTTTTCATAATTACCAAAATTGTAACAATTTTGCATAGCATTTGTTCGTTAGTAAAATTGGGCGTTTACACAAGAAAAAGGGTTATAGATTAAACTTCTTGCGTGATAGCAGAATAATCATTCCCCTACCTTTCTCTGTCAACTTTCTTCTCCTTTCACATCAACCATTCCATCCCCATCCTCCTCATCTGCTCCATGTTCACCAATCCTGCCAATATCTCTACCGTCTCAGTGTGTCCCTTCCCCCTTTCACGATACCTTCCGCCAAATATAAGCATTGCTCTCGTGAAGTTCAAAAAGGAAACCTAAAAGGGCAAAGGTAAGATAGTGGCGAAGAAAGAAAAGGGTCATAAAGACCCTCTCTTGCAAAGACAATTTGAATTTTCCCCCTGCACCTATTTCTCTTTCCCTTTCCCTCCTTGACAGCCTTCTCCTTTCGTAATCTGGATAGGCTTTTTTAAGAACAGCCATAAGTTCATCAAATTCTTGAAGAGAAATTCCAGTAAGGCGACGAAAGAAGTTAGGGGACTTTTTGGCTTTCTCTAAGTTGAGCATGGTCAATTGCATCTCTTTACATGAACTTAGGGCTGGGTTGTAATAGTATCAGCGTCAAAGCCATAAAGCAATGACGCAATAAGTTTATCGGCAAAAGGAGATGGTTGGCAATGGGCGTGAGCGTTCAGGCTGAGGAAAAGCAAATTGCTGTGCTGATAGACGGTGAACTTTTCACAGCCTACAAATTTCATCCTGACCAGCACTTGCCTTATCTCTTCCCTGTTTGTGCCATCGGTGGCGTAAACTTGACCGAAGAGTTTCCAAACCTTTATCCGCATCACCGTTCCGTTTGGCTGGGGCATGGCAATGTTAATGGCTACGACTTTTGGTCTGGGCGTGAAACGGATGGGCGCATCAAGCATGAAAGTGTGTTGAGGCAGGAAAGTGGTGAACGGGAAGGATTTCTTGCTGTTCGCTCCCTGTGGCAAACGCCAGAGGGTCATATCTTGCTGACCGATGAGCGTTTGTTTCGCTTCTGGCAAGACGCCAATTGCCGTTTCATAGATGCAACCATCACCTTGAATTCTCAATTGCCAGAAGTTCTGCTTGGCAAAACTAACCATGCCCTCTTTTGCGTGAGGGTTCGTCATAAACTTGCCGTCATCAGTGGAGGTCAAATCCGAAATAGCGAGGGTGGCATTAATGAGCAAGGCACGATGGGGCAGCAAGCGAGGTGGTGTGCCTTCTTCAATACGGTCAATGACACGCCCATTGGCATCGCATTATTTGACCATCCCGAAAACCTTTGGCATCCATCCCCTTGGTTCGTCCGAGATTACGGGTTTATGTCACCATCGCCGTTCAATTGGGGTGAGCAAGTGTTGAAAGCCGACAAGCCGATTACCCTTCGCTATCGCATCGTTGCCTTCACGGAAGAGCCAGACTTAGATGCGTTATGGCAGCAGTTTGCGACAAGTTGAAATACTGCCTTACGAAAAAGCAAGAACGACAGCGAGTAGTTTGCGAAAATTGCTTGTGATAGAGGCAGGGCAGATTTAGGCAGCAATTTGCAGTGGCATAAGTCAGTGTTTCGGAGGTGAGCAAAAAATGCATTCTGTTCTCGTTGGGTTCATTGGTGCGGGGAGCATGGCGAATGCTGTCCACTATCCGAGCGTCGCTGATTTGCCAGAGGCTCAATTAGTCGCAATTTGTGATTTGGATGAAAGGCGTTTGAATTCAACCGCAGAAAAGTATGGCGTCCCCAAAGAGCACTGTTACACCGACTATCGGCAAATGTTGGAGCGAGAGGATTTGGATGCCGTTTATGTCATCATGCCACCAATGGGCTTAACTCCCATCGTTTTGGACTGTTTGCGGGCGGGCAAACATGTGTTCATTGAAAAGCCACCAGGTTGCAACAGCGATGACGCTTGGGCGATGGCTGAAGAGGCTGACCGGCAAAAAGTCAAAACATGCGTCGGGTTCAATCGTCGTTATTCTGCCGTTTACCGATATGCGAAGACGAAAGTTTTTGAGCGTGGGATGCCATCACTCGCTTTCGCTGAATTCCACAAGGACATGTTCGGTCAAGGTCCATACTACGGCATGAGCATTTTGCGGACTGACATCATCCACGCCGTTGACATTTTGCGGGATTTGCTCGGAGAACCAATTGAAGTTTGTGCCCATGTCTGGTCTCACTACGAACGCTGGCGGAATTCCCACAATCAATTTGCTGCGATAGTTCGGTTTGATAGTGGTGCAGTCGGCATATTGGCTGCATCACGAACTGCTGGAAGTCGCTATGAGCGGTTTGAAATTCACGGCAAGGGCATAAGCGCTTACATACGAGCGCCAGAGCAAGCGGAAATTCACCTTCAAGGTTCAGATGTTGAAATCGTGACTGATGATCAACTGACTGGCACGACTGACCGACGGATAACTTACGGCTATTTTGAAGAGACGAGGCACTTCATCACTTGCATCCTGCAGAACGAATTGCCTCTTACAAACTTCACAGACGCTGCGAGGACGATGGACTTGGTTGAGCGGATTGAGGGGTTCGCTTTGCCATGAGGTAATGAGCAAGAATTTTCCTGCTCCTTTACAAGTGTGACTTCCGTTTTTTAAAAATCACCACCTTTACGGCATAATTACAACGACCATTGCCACAAGGAGATGAGGTCAATGACTTTGTGGCAGCGAAGCGCAGTTGGGGCACTGGCTTTTCTGGTCATTGCTCAGGTGTTGGGCATTCATGACGGTCTTAATCGCTGGATAACGGATGTCCATTGGCGATGGCATGCAAGGTTGAAGCCTAACCCGTTTCCAGACGAAATCGTTGTCATCGCCATTGATGACAAATCGGTGCAAAAGTTGGGGCGGCTCAAATATTGGTCAAGGGCAAAATATGCCCAACTGATTGAGCGATTGAATAAAGCGAAAGCCGTTGGGGTTGATATTGTTTTTGCTGAGCCTGACCAAATTGACCCAGCAGGCGATAGGAAACTGGCTGAAGCGGTAAGGAAGCATGGTAAAGTTGTTTTGCCTTTCTTTGAGTGGCGTGCTGGCGAAGAGCGACCTTTTTCTGCCGAAATTCAAAAGCAAGTCAATGTCCTTCTGGACAAGATGCCAGAAAATCCGCAGGCAGTTGCAAATTTGCCTTCAGTGAACCCTATGATGCTCCAGCCACCAATAAGCCAACTTGTTTTGTCCGCTTCAGGTCTCGGTTATGCGGATGTAAATGCTGATCCAGACGGGGTTTACCGAATGCCCATACTTTTGAAAGCCACCAGCGACGGTCACCTTTTGCCCCATTTTGCAATTGCAATCGCTTGCGTTGCTCAAGGGATTTCGTTAAAAGATGCCTTGAGAAATGCCCCCAACACCGTTGACTTTAACGGACTATTTGTCCGCTTTTACAACGGGGTTTTGCCTTTGCAACCTATTGCCCGTCGTGGAGGTTCTGCTGCTCAGTTTGTCACCAACGCAATTGGTCAACCAGTTCCAACGGTCAGTTTCGTTGATGCTCTTTCAATGTCGCCAGAAAAATTTGCTGGCAAGATTGTTCTTGTTGGTGAGACGGCTACTGGCACAACGGACATTCGCCCCAACCCTCTTGATAACAGTTTGAGAGGCGTTGAGTTTTTGGCAGAGATTCTGGCAAACTTGCTTTACTTGCCACCGGTTCGCCCATTGCCTTTGGCTTTGCAGTGGCTTTTTATTGCCTTTGCTGTTTCCACACCAATTTGGCTTTACACTGCTTTTCCATCACGGAAAGCCAACATAGGCGCTTTCTTCGTTTTGTCATTTGTTGTTGCTTTTAATGAAGCCTGCTTTTGGCTTCGCATCATCCCCGCTTGGTCACCCGTTTCTTTGGGCTTTTTGAGCGCTACCGCTTTGATGTGGCTGCAAAGGTTCTTGCAAGAGGAGGCGGAGAAGAGGCGAATTCGTGAGACCTTTTCTCTTTATGTTCCGCCACAAGTTGCCGACGAAGTTGCTAAAAACCCAGACATTGCTCACCTTGAAGGAAGACGCCTTCGTATCGCTGTCCTTTTCTCAGATATACGAGGCTTCACAACTTACTCGGAGCAAAACCCACCTGAGTTAGTGGTCAGGCAAATGCGCGAGTATTTGACTGAAATGACCGCTGCTGTCCACAGTCATCAAGGTGTCCTTGACAAGTTTATCGGCGATGCCGTCATGGCTCTTTTCGGACCCTTTCTACCTGATGGGGCAAATATAAGTGTTCTTGCTGTCGCATCAGCCCTTGAAATGCTTAAACGGCTTGAAAAGTTGAACGAGCAGTGGAGAGAGCAAGGTTTGCCTACATTCCGAATTGGCATCGGCATTCATGTTGGCGATGCGATGGTCGGGAACATCGGCTCGGAACTCAGAGTTCAATACACTGCTCTGGGCGATACGGTCAACTTGGCTTCAAGATTGCAAACGATGACAAAAGACCTGAAGGCAACCATTGTCGTCAGTGAGGAGGTGGTTCAAGATGTTGTAAATGAACTTAGCGACCTCGCTGAATTCATTGACAGAGGGACGGTTAATGTCCGAGGGCGTGAACAGCCCGTTCGGGTTTACGAAGTTAAAAGGAAAATCCCATCGGAGGTGATGCTCAATGTTTAGTCGGACGAAAACATCCAAGCCTAAAAGTGACGCTGAAATACTCCTTGATTCGGTGAAGGAAGCACAGAAGCAATATGAGCGAAGGGCAAGAGCAAAGAGGAGAAGGGAAAAGTTAGGATGGCTGGTCGTTTGGTTCAAGGAATCACCAAGTTGGCTCAAAACTCTGATAATCGTTGCGCTTGTCGCTTTAGTTGGGTTCATCGCCGATGGCATAAGGCGAGAGAGTGCCGAGTTTAAGGCAACCTTGGTTGCTTTTAACGGTCAAGTTTGGGTTCAGAAATCAGACAAATCAGGTTGGGTTGCACCAGAGCAAAATATGGCACTTCGTGACAAAGATTTAGTGAGAACGGGCGCTAATGGGACAGCGACAATTGTTTTCCCAGATGGCAGCGCAATTCAACTTGAACCTAACACCGAGTTTGAAGTTCGCCTTCTTGACTTTTTCCGAGGAGGGCTTCGTGACCGCTCGTTTATGGTTCGCATGGGTGCAGTGACCGCTTATGTGTCGCAGTTCTTTGGAGCGAAATCCCAAGCGACAGTTTGCACGCCAACAGCAGTAGCAGCAGTCAGGGGCACTGGCTTCAGAGTTGCCTATGACCCTAACACTCGCCAAACCTACCTTCAAGTTGTTGAGGGGTCAGTTCAGTTCAAAACTCCTGTTAGCGAAACAATGTCTCAAGCAGGTCAAATGGGTGCATCTGTAGGCTATCAACTCCGAGCAACTCAAAGTTTGCCAACCGAAGCGCAAAGGATTTTGGCGAGCAATATCTCCAATCTTCGCCAACACGAAAAACCACCTTCCTTGCTTCAGCGAATTGAATGGGCGATTTTGCATCCCCTTGACCCATTCCTGCAAATTCTCGGTTTGACGCCAGGCGGTTGGAGTTACGCTGCTGCCGATTTCGCCAGAAGGACGATGGCTTTGGAAGGAATGAGAAGGCTGCGAGTCCACATGGAAACCCTTAACGAAGTTCCTGACTACCTAAACCCTGTGACTTTGGCTGAGTTGAACTTGCATCCAAAAGAAAAGGAGCGCATCCTTAGAACCTTTGCTGGTAACATGCTTGAAAGTTACCGAAAGATTGGGCGCGACCAATATATCATCAGGGCTCGTGCAAGGGACAAGAAGCGAACTCTTTTTGAAGCCGATATTGCTGGTGTTAGGCAAATTAAGGAGTGACCTAAACATCCCTTTTGGTTGGCGCTATAATTTTAAGTGCTAAACGGCGGGCGTAGCTCAGAAGGTTAGAGCGTCAGGCTGTGGCCCTGAAGGACGCGGGTTCAAGTCCCGCCGCTCGCCCCATTTTTCATCTGCAACAAACCTTTCAACCTGTGCATGATTTTCTTCCCAACCTCAGGGTCATTAAAAGCCACTTGCAAGAAGGCGAAGAAGTAGTCATAGAAACTTCCAACATCAAATCGCTTCCTATCGCCCAAATTGACGCATAAAACATTTTCGCCCCACTCAATCAACTTCTGGATGGCGTCAGTAAGTTGCCATTCGCCTTTGCTTGGTCGCACAGCATCAAGGGCTTCGTAAATTTTCGGTGAAAACAAGTATCTGGCTGCGACAGCGTAACGGCTTGGTGCTTCCTCCGCTTTGGGCTTTTCAACAATTGCCTCAACCTTAGCGACATTTCCCCTCCATCGTTTGATAGCGACGACACCATACTTTTTCGTTTCCGAGCGAGGAATTTTTTGGACAGCAACTATTGCTGCAGGCTTAAATTGCTCAAAGGCAGCCACCATTTCTGAAACCAACGAACCTTTTTCCCTTTCCCAGATTATGCAATCGCCGTAAGCAACTAAGAAAGGTTCATTTCCTGTGAAACTCGCTGCAATCTTGATGGCGTGACCGCTACCGAGAGGGTTTGGTTGTCTCATGTAAGCAATATTTACGAGAAGCCTTTCCGCCGAAGGAACTTTTTCATCCCCAAAAAAATGACGAAGGTCATCATCCTCATCAAAGTAGTCCTCAACGCTCCGCTTTCGCCTGCCAGTGATGAGAAGGATGTTTCGGATGTTTGCTGAAGCAAGTTCCTCAACGACATAATGGAGCACCGGCTTTCGTCCCAAAGGCAGCATCTCTTTGGGTTGTGCTTTCGTCAATGGCAAAAGCCTTGAGCCAAGACCAGCAGCAGGGACAACAGCAACCTTAACAGTCCTACCCCTCAGTGTCATATCCATCACTTCCCTTCTTTGCAAATCACCAAGGCAATAACCTCTTCAACCTTCGCAGTATATTTTCCCACCTTCGCCACCAAGGTTGTATGACCTCGGTAACGGCTCTATAATGCTTGATGCCGTGAAGAACTAAACCTATCATGGTAGCATAAATTGGGTTTTTCAACTCCTGCGGTGCACCGATAGGCAATAAGGGTTCGCCAATTCTTACTGGCAGACCGAAAACACTTTGAGCCAATTCTGAAACTTCTTCAAGCAAAGAACCGCCACCCGTTAAAACAACGCCTCCTGCCAGCAAAGGCAACCAACCTTTGCGTTCCAATCTTTCGGATGCAATTTCAAAAAGTTCTCTCATTCTCGGCTCAATGATTTCAGCAAGAGCCTTCCTTGGGATGGGACGCTGTTTCCCTCTGCCCAGTTCTGTAACTTCAACGGTCTCATCAGAACCTACTTTTTCTGGCAAAGCGCAACCATAATTGACCTTCAACCTCTCTGCTTCCTCAATGGGCGTTCTCAAACCGATTGCCAAATCACGGGTTACATGGTTGCCTCCGATGGGCAAAGCGAAAGTGTCAACAAGGGCATTCTCCAAAAACACAGCCACATCGGTAGTTCCTCCACCGATGTCAATCAAAGCAGTTCCCAACTCTTTTTCGCTTTCTGAAAGTGTTGCCATACCTGCTGCCAGCGGTTCAAGGACTATACCCTCAACTTCCAAGCCTGCTTGCCTAACGCATCTTGTTAAACTCTGAATGAATGATGTGGCTGCTGTCACAACCAAAGCCTGAATTTTCACTTCACGAGCGGAGAGCCCGATTGGGCGTTTTATTCCGCTGACGCCATTGATGGTAAACTGGCGCGGAATTGTGTCCAAGATTGAGTGGTCTTCGGGGATAGACAGGCTTCTTTGAGCCATTTGAATCAGAGCATCAACATGCACTTGAGTGATTTGTTTTTCCTCGTCTGTGATTTTCAAACCTGCTTCAACTGGGAAGGCGCGAATGTGGTGACCAGTAATTCCGACCCATACAGAGCGAATGTCCATCCCAGATGATTGTTCTGCCCTTTCCACGCTATTGATGATTGCTGCCGTTGCTTCTTCAATGTCAACGATAGTAGCCCTTTGAACGCCTTGAGATGGGACATTTGCAAAACTAATGATATCCCATCCTTCTGGCAGCACTCTTGCCACGAGGGTGCAGACTTTCGTTGTCCCTACATCCAAACCCACTATCGTCGGGGTTGCCCTATACACACTTTCTTCACCCTACCCGACTTACTCGCTGACGCCATCGCTGAAGCATTATTCGCCTAACAGCAGCCAGATTGTTGAATATTCGCGTTCCAAAAGCGACAATGGCTGCCAGCGACAAATTGACATTCAAAAGGTCACCGATGTAAGCGATGGAAGCAGCAGCGACCATGTTGACGAAAAAGCCTGAAAGGAAAACGCCAGTGTCGTAAGTGCCTTCCATGTTTGCCCTCCATGCGCCCAATGTGGCATCAATGGCTGCCAGAATAGCCAAACCCAAATAGTTGGGTAACTGCTGCTGCATATTAGCAGGCAATATGGCTACTGAAGGCAACCAGAGCCCCAAAGCCAAACCAATAAGCAAAGCCAATAGCCCAAGCCACATTTTTCCATCACTCCTGAATGCGTGAAATGCCCGCCCCTTTTTCCGAGGGACGAGCCAATTCTAACTTTGGCGTCACACTCAGCGAAGGGACAATCACATCTTGGCGCTGATAGATTTTCACGGGAATGCCGAGAGCACTCAACTGCTCAATTATGCCACTGGGCATCATCAACGCCTCTTTCAGTTTGTTTGGGTCACCGATGGCTGACAACTCGTAAGGTGGGCTGATAGTAACTCCGTTGACAGTTATCAGGTTTCCCACACACCTTATCGCCGTAGTTGAAACAACCCTTTGGTTGTTGATGGCTATGGCTTCCGCTCCAGCGTTACGCAATTCGTTAACGAGTATCAGCAAATCGGTATCGTGAACGATGCCTGATGATGGGTCTTCAGGGGAGCCTTGTTTTGGTGCATCCGTCAGCCAAACGATTACGCCAGGACCGCGAACTTTTGTCAAACCAGCGAGAATTCTCAAGTTATTGAGTTCCGCCGCCATCCTTTGAGTTGCAGCCTTCCCTTCAGCCATTGCTTTTTCGTAGTCGCTGATTTGCTGTCTCAGTTTATCAACTTCTTCACGCATTCTTTCAACCTCGTCTTGCGTCCTCAAAAGTCGCTCAATCAAAACATTGACGCGGGAAGTCCCCATCACAGACCGTTGAAACCCGAGGGTTCTGACTTGCAAACCTATCAGCAAGCCCAAAGTCAACCCCACCAAAATCATTGCCAGTTTTTGGTCATTGGTTTGCTGCTTCATTTTCTTTTACTCTCCCCCTTTTCGGGTTTTGTTCGTTCTGCCATAAACTTATGACTTTTAAAGCACTCAAATCAGCCACAGAATTTGGTGGTAAAAGGTTGTTTTGGTAAATGGCTTTACTGAGCAGCAACTTTAACTCCAAAGCCTTTGAATTGCCCAAACGAAGCCAAAAGCCTTCAGGCAAGTAAATGGCAACTTCACCAAACTGGTTAACCCAAATGGCACGGACTTCAATCCCTTGTTGAGAACTCGCTTCCAAAACCTTGTGCACCAACAACATACATTTTTGCACTGGGACACCTTTCGGTAAAAATAGGAAGGGCAAATTGGTGGCAAACAAGGGAACTTCTGCTCTCTTTATGCCATTGCGGTCAAAGACGATGCCTTTTGAGCCTTTCGCAATCACTCCTGCCAACTCATAAGGTTCAGCAATCACGATGACTGTCCAAGGCAATTTTCTTCGCACTTTCAACTTTCCGACAGGTTCGCCTTTGAGCCAGTGGCGAATTTGACTTTCCGATATAAGCCAGATTGGTCGTCCCATTAACCTCTCATTGACTTTGACGACTGTCCCCAAACTGATAGGTGCTCCACCTTCCCAAATTACACTTCGGACGGCTAAACCTTTCGTGGCAAAAAGAACTGCGCTAAAAAGAGCCAAGATTTTCAAAAACCTTTTTGAGCCCCGCTTCATGCTTTGTCACCAGCCTCTCAAAGGCGTTTGAAGGGCTTCCTCAAGCAAAATTTCCATCAACGCTTCAAAACTTATGCCTGATGTTTTCGCCGCATCTGGAACAAGGGAAACTTCCGTCATGCCAGGGATGGCATTTAACTCCAGCACGAAAATGTTTTCATCGCTGTCAACCATCATGTCTGTTCTCGTCACGGTCCTGCAACCAAGCAAGTTGTGAACCTTAACGGCGATTTCCTTCGCTCTTTGCTGCGCATCATCAGAAATTGACGGAGGTATCCTATGGTCAGCCATGCCCGGCGTGTATTTGGTTTTGAAGTCAAAAAAGTCGCCAGTCTTTGGCACAATTTCAATCACAGGCAAAGCCTTAGCCTTACCTTTACTTCCCAAAACGGCGACAGTGATTTCCTTGCCAATGATTTTTCGCTCAATCAGAGCCTCAGGGTCATAATGGAACGCCTCAGCAAGGGCTTCCCTCAACGCTTTCCTGTCTGGATGATTGACCACACTTGCGCCAATGGTTGAACCCTGAGACGAAGGTTTAACAACACAAGGGTAACCGATAGCGTGTTCAACTTTGTCAAGGGCTAATTCAGGGTCTCGCTCAAATTCGTCACCATCAACAACGCAAAATTCGGGAGTTGGAATTCCCTCGGCAATCAAAAGGCGCTTGAACTGAATTTTGTTCATCGCCAGTTGGCAAGCCAAAGGCGGGGGTGAAGCGTAGCGGACTTGGAAAAGTTCAAGCATCGCTTGCAAAGTTCCATCTTCACCGTAACCTCCATGCAAAATCGGGAAAACCACATCGGGTTTCAAAGCAGTAAGCCAATAAGGTAGTGTCATCGGTGAGCAAGTGAGAATTGCTTCTGGATCGGGAGGCGGGATGTTAGCGGGTGGCATTGAGTTTTTATGGCGGAAAGAAATATCAACAGCCCAAACATCGTGCCCGTTGCGGGCAACGGCTTTCGCTACTGCTCTACCCGACTTCAAGGAAATTTCTCGCTCAGGGGCGTCACCACCCATCAGCACAAGTATCCTTGCCATTACTGAGTGTCACCTTTCCCTTGCCCGAAAGGGTTAAAAGCGATGCAGAAATTTGACCGTGAAGGTCACGCTAATCCCTAAGCCCTCAATTGTCTTCGCCGACAATTTGCACCTCGTATTCCAGCGAAATTCCAAACTTTTCCATCACAGTCCTTCGCATCAACTCAGCCAACTCAATAACATCTTTCGCCGTTGCGTTTCCCAAGTTAACGATGAAGTTGGCATGAACAGTTGAGACTTGTGCATCGCCGATGCGGACACCTTTTAAGCCAGCAGCATCAAGCAACCGACCTGCTCTTTCGCCTTGCGGGTTTTTGAAAATGCAGCCAGCGCAGGGCATGTTCACAGGTTGGGTTTCCCATCGGTAGCGCCATCTTTGGTGAATTCGCTCCATGATGGCTTTTGGGTCATCATGACTCAAACTCAAAACAACACTGACGACAACCAAACCCAGTTCCTTCAAGTTACTTTGCCGATAGCCGAATTTAAGTTCGTCCCTTTCAACGACCTTCAGGTCACCTTCACTGGTCAAAACAGTTACCCTTTTGACCCTATCGCCTATAAACTCCTCGGTTGAACCAGCGTTTGAAATGAGAGCGCCTCCAACTGTTCCAGGGACACCAGTGCAACATTCAAGCCCGCTCAAACCTCGCTGTGCCGATTTAACTAACAAATGTGGCAGGTAAGTTCCGCCTCCAACCTCAACTTCCTTTGTGTCAAAGTTGATTTGCGTTAGTTCACCGCTGAGCCTTAGGACGATGCCCCTTACCCCACCATCTCTGACAATCAAGTTGCTACCTTCGCCCAAAATCAAAATCGGCAAATTGCGTTGGCAAGCGAACCGAACAACTTTTTGTAGTTCGCTAAAAGTATGGACAGTCACCATTGCATCAGCAATTCCACCGACCCTTAAGGTGGTGTGGTGTCTCATCGGCTCATTGAATTTTGGTGGTTCGCTGACCAGTTCTGCTAAATTTTTGCGTTCCACTTCCGTCATTTGAATTTCTCCTCCGATTGGCAAGGTGCAGGACGGTTTCAACGCCCAACACCCTCATCCCCTCTACCTTCTCCTGATGCGTTAGACAATGCCGATAATAATTTTGCAGCGATTTTGTAAATATTGCCTGCCCCCACAACAAGCAAAGCGTCTTTGGGAGCGACAACGGATTGAATTTCAGAAACAATTTTGTCCCAGTCACTTTCAAATCGGACAAGTTTGCCAGGTTCACTTTCGGTCACTGCTTTTGCAATGAGGCTTCCAGAAACACCTTCTATTGGCTCTTCCGAAGCAGCGAAGATTTCCGTCACCCAAACGCCGTCAGCATCACTAAAAGCGGAGCCGAACTCTCGCCAAAGTTTTTTTGTTCTGCTGAACCTGTGAGGTTGGAAGATGACCCAAATGCGTCCTTCAAAAACTGACCTTGCCGTTTTAAGCAAAGCCGCTAACTCCGTTGGGTGATGAGCGTAGTCGTCAACGATGGTGACGCCACTAACTTGTCCGATAACTTCAAACCTTCTCCTGACACCTTTGAAAGTTGAGATGGCTTCGGAAATTAGGGGAAAAGGCAAACTTAAAACTTCGTAGCACAAAACCAATGCAGCCATTGCGTTAGCCACATTGTGCTCGCCTGGAACTCTCAATCTCACTTCACCCAAAATTTTCGGTCGCCTTTGAACTTGAAAGACCCAAGAACCGTCGGGAAGTTTCCTTATCCCTTTCGCCTGATAATCCGCTTCCTTTTGCAACCCAAAACTCATCCACCAAACTGGTCGGTTAAGTTGAAATGGCAATCTGGATGCTCTCGGACAGTCCGAATTCACCACCAACAAACCCTCTTCACTGAGCCTTTCAACGAATTGCACAAAGGCATTCACAACTTCACCTTCACCAGCGTAGTGGTCTGGATGGTCAAGTTCAATGTTGGTGATGACGATGTGGGTTGGCGAAAGTTTCAAAAATGAGCCGTCCGATTCATCCGCTTCAGTCACAAACCATTCACCTGAACCAACTTTACAATTGCTGCCAAAGTTAACAACTTCGGCACCGACAAGGACTGTCGGCTCGTAACCGAGTTGAGCAAGAATGTGACCAATCATCGCCGTTGTTGTGCTCTTGCCGTGAGTTCCAGCAACTGCGATAGAGCATTTGCCCTCCATCAACAAAGCAAGAGCATCGGCTCGGTGCAGGATTGGCAATCCCCGTTTTTGAGCCTCAAGCAATTCAGGGTTATCCTTTGGGATAGCACTGCTGACTATCACTGCCTCAGCATCAGCGATGTTGGCGGAATCGTGTCCGACGAATACTTGCCCACCAGCCTGACGAACCTTTTCAGCGTAAGTTGACAACTCCAAATCCGAACCTGTAACACTAACGCCCTCCGCAAGCAAAGCCAAAGCAATTGCACTCATGCCAGCACCGCCAACTCCAATCATGTGAACTTTGCGAAACGGGAATGACATCTCTTACGCCTCCATCGGCAAACTAAATTTCGCTGCACCAATTTGTGACCTTAAGGTTAAAAGTTCGCAATCGCTAAGGCTTTACGAAATTTGCCCGCCAGTGACTTAACTTGAACGAAATTGCCAAACTTTATTGATGAGACGAACCCGTCTAAAAGTTTAGCAAAGCGAGAGGTGAAAATGGTGAGCGAACAAACTCGCATCCCGCCGAGACAAAAAGTCGTTAAGACCTTTCCAGTCCTGTCCATTAGTAGCACGCCACAAATTGACATAGCCAGTTGGAGACTTAAATTGTTTGGGCTCGTTGAGAAGGAGATTGAACTCACATACGAGCAAGTTCGGTCATTGCCCATAGCACGACGGGAAGCAGATTTCCATTGCGTCACAGGTTGGAGTAGATTGGGCGATGTTTGGGAAGGAATTTGGGTTCGTGAAATCGTTTTACTTGCTTCGCCAAAACCAGAAGCAAAGTTCGTCATGGTTCATTGCTATGATGGCTACAGGACAAACCTGGATTTGCATGTTCTGATTGATGACGGCATGCTCGTTTGGGCAATTAACGGTGAACCCCTTTCGCCTGAACACGGTTTCCCCCTCAGGTTGATCGTCCCAAGCCGATACGGTTGGAAAAGCGCCAAATGGGTCAGCGCCTTTGAATTTATGGCTGAAGATGAACCTGGCTTCTGGGAAGAACGAGGTTACCATATGCGTGGTGATGTCTGGGCAGAAGAACGATACCAAGACCAACCTGTTAAACGCAAGGCTAAGTCAACGATTGGTTTGTGATTGTAATGCTAAGCAACAACCAAAGCCAAAGACCCGACCACAAAGAGGCGTCAGGTTGTTGAAATGGAAGAACGAGCGGCGTTCGTGGCAATCAATTGTTTGCCCTGAAGTATTCTCACGACAAGATGATGCTGGTCGTGACAACGGGAGAGGAATAGAAGCGTGGAAGACATATCGCCTGGAAAGAGTATCCGCCTTTGCCAATCCGAAAATGGTCAATGCTAATGGTCAGTGCTTAGGATTGTGTTGGACTATAGTTTTGCACAGCCCTTATTTGCCAGTAAAATTAGGCGTTTACGCAAGGACAAGGGTTGCGGGCAGACTTGAAGAGCACAAGAATTCAGGCATCTAATTGTAGGGCGCAGGCTCTGTCCTGCGCCCACAAAAAATCGGCATGGGAAAGAGCCCTACAAGTCGGCATGGGAAAGAGCCCATGCCCTACAAGTTTAACCAACAAACCTTTGATGGATGGGCAGATATAGTGGGATGAGGTTTGGGTTGAGTTGGAAGGGTATTTTTGCAACCATGCTTTTATGGACAACAGGACAAAATCCCACGATTTGCCTGTGTTTTCAGAACGCGCAAAACTATAGTTGGAGAAAGTTGCGCCGATAAAGGACGAAAGAGGAAGAACCATCTCGCAATGGAAACTCTCTTTGTTCGCCAACAGGAATTTGCTCTACGAAAGCGGGCAAGAAAGAGTGCGGACTTTCTGGTGATTGGTGATGACTATGTGCTGCCTGAAGGAAAGCCTGCCGATAAAAACGAGATGAGACCAACCACTGGCGACAGTTTCGGCATCGTTTATTACGATACAGCAAAGGCATGGATTGAGCATTGATTTCAGCCTCAATGAAGGGGCGAAAATAGCCTTGCCACCACCATCCGCTCAGGTGCATTGTCAAGCCACAAACGAACTGGTGCGCTTAAGCCTCGCAATAAGCAGCGAAACTGAAGCGAAGTTGATGTCAAGGGCAAGTGAATTTTTCTATCGCTCGATTCCACGACAAGCGAACTTCGCCTTATCAAATCTGGCGACAAGTTAACGGCAAGCGTCAAAACCGCTTCGCCTTGCTCGTTCGCCAAAACGATGGGCGAGACCAAATTCATGGGCTCAGGGATAGCATAGGCGACTTCAAAACTTCGGTGTCCCTTGTCCCATCGCAACTCAACCCGCTTTCGGTGCTCGCCAACAGAAGCGGGAATTTGCAAGCGGACTTGCCTATCGCTTTTCGGCAATAGCGTCACTTGCTGCCCGTTAATTTGCACCTTTTTCGGTTCATTGCCTTTGTTGCGCAAACTCACGATGGCTTGATTTTCGCCGAAGTATCTTGGCAGCCGAATTTGCTTGACAATCACATCGCCAGTTTCCAACATCCCAATACCGAACCTTTCAGGCGTGTGAAACCAACCGAAAGTTGGTGACCATGCCCAATGCGTTATGCCTTTGTCAACTTGATTGCGGTTGCGACAGAAGTTGATGCGAAGGGTTAGGGAATGGGGATCAGGGACTGGGGACTGGATGAATGGCAGGGACGACCAAGGAATTGCAAGTTCGCAAACCCAACGGTCGGAAGCGATGTTCGTTGCTGCTCGGAAATCAGTGTTCCAGCCGACATTAAAAACGAGTTCGTCGTAAACGCTGCCGACAGCGTTGACAATGATATGGGCGTAGTGGCTTGGCTCTTTTTCGGAAGCGATGAAAACCTCAACACTCTCGTCCTGCCAAACCCCATCACTGTCTCTTGCCCATTGTGATTTCCTCATCCCTTTTGGGTTCGGCTCAAGGCAAACGAAGGCGATGTAAAGGTTTCGCTCGTCAAAACCGACGAAGGCTTTTGTGGCAATTTCCTTTGGCATCGGTTGCCCCGTTTGAAACTCGCAAAACGGTTCGGCAACAGCAGCGCTTCGCCACTCGTTTTCGCTCACTTGCCCGTCAATTTTCGGTGGCGTCTCAAGTTTCGGGACTGAAATGACAGGCAACGGAACGGAAGCGGTCAAGCCTGCACTTTCTGGTGGCAAAAGTTGAATGCGGACTGAAACTTGGCGCTCCTTCGTTTCAACTTGAGCGATGCTTTTGCTTTGCAACGCCGAAACCAGCCTTTCAATTTGCCGAGCCAAGATGAAGCGAACTTGCTGCAAATCTCGGTTGGTGTAGTTTCGTGCCCCAACTTCGTTGCCCCAAGGGACACTGTCTTCAATCAATCTCAAAACCGCCTCGGCTTCGTCGGTGATTTCAAGTAACCGTTTTGCCCACGAGTGAACAGTAAGTGCATTTGCACCTGTAGGGGCGGATGATAATCCGCCTGCTTTTTTCAAGCGCATTTCATGCGCCCCTACAAACTTTTGGCAAACCTGCCTTGCGTAAGCAATTAAGTTCTTCAGCGTGTAGGCGTAGCGGTAGTCGTTAATGCCCTCACGAATTGCTTCCCATTGAATTGTCGGGATGATACCGACGATGCTTTTGTAATCGTTTGGTCGCTCAAGTTGCGGATAGACAGTGCATTGGTCTTTCGGCTCAACGGAATTTGCTTTGCTGCCGTCAAAATCGTTGAACGGGTCTTCGTGTGGGCGAATGAAAGTCCACGAAACTTGCCCGTCAGCCTTCGTCTTCCAAAACAGCCATCCTGTCAAGTATCGGTTCGCAAACATCCGCCCTTCCTGCCCAAGATAGCAACCGCTGCCATACCAGAAAAACTTTTGCCCGCTTTTGTCGCATTCCTTGCGTGCCCATTCAGCCGTCTCTTTGCGGTTGACTAAACCGACGGAAAAGCAGGGGTGAGTCATCCACTGACCTGCAACTTCGTAAGTTCCACGCTGGAAGAAAGTCACATAAGTTTTCGCACCGCCTTCACGCCAAAATCGGTATTGCTGGATGGCTCGCAGGTTTTCTGGACTTGGTTCGTCCCAACCGTAAAAGAGCCAATCAAAGCGATGTGGGCGCAAAGTCTTGACAACGGTTTGCGCAATCAACCTCATTGCTTCCTTCAGCGGTTCGTCCCATTCTTTGTTCAGGTCAACCTTCAAGCCCAGCACATTTGCTGCTTGGTCTTCAATGAAAGTGCCGATTGTGTGCGGTCCACGCAACCCCACTTTCCGCATCAACCTAAGCCAGCGCAAAAGCGGTTCTGGGTCGTAAGCGACTTTGCCCTCCTTCAACTCCGTCAAGTCAAGTTTGCCGAAAGGTAACTCCGTCAAGCCATCAATGCCAGCATCGGCGATTTCCTTGAGAACCAAAAGCAAATTTTCGTCGGGCAAATTTCCGAGAAACCAACTATCGCTGTAAAGCAGCCATCGCTTATCTGGAGGCTTGAGCAAACGGAAAGGCAAGACATGAATTGTCAAGGGCAACATCAGTGGCGCTTTGTTGGCTACTTGCAAGGTCACGGCGAACGAGTATTCGCCAGCCTCGGCATTTTCTGGGACGGAGACTTGAAGCCAAAAAATTCGGCACTCGCCTTCAGGGATGTCAAGATGACGCTCCTCCAAAGTCCCACCTTTTGCGGGAAAAAGGGCTTTGCTATCTCTCATGGGCAAAAGCAATTCAGGCACAATGTAGTAAATTCGCCCACGCCAATCGGTTCTTTGAGCCCAAAAGTGGGCATAGCGGGTTTCAAGAGACACTGTAGGGGCGGATGATAATCCGCCCGCTCTTTTCGGGCGCATTTCATGCGCCCCTACAATTTGGACGGTGAAATTCTTCAAAGGCTCAAGGGCGAAAATGGCAAACCAAAGGTTGGTCTTTTGACCTTGTGCTGCAAAAGTTGAAATTTTCGTCAACCGTTCCTCGGGTTTCGGGCGGCTCCAAGGCTTGATGTCAAAGGGTTCATGGCGGGTGAAAACGATGAAACCTGCTTTCCGCTCCGACTCGGTTGGCTTTGGTGGTTGCCATTCTTCCTTTGCTCTCGGCGCTTCCGTGAACGGCGGACCAGGATCAACATGCTCATAAACGGTGTCATAAATTTGCACAGGACCTATGACCTTCTCTTGCGCCATCGCAAGAGCGTGCGACAGAAGCACCAACCACATCAACCATCGCATTGCCCTTCACCTCTCATCAAGTTTTTCCTAACTTGGCTGTGCGTTTTCTGTGTTTTCGCTTTTGGCTAAGTGAAAGGCTGACACCGCTTCTGTTAAGGTCGCACCAAAAATTCAAAGGTTTTCGGGTCTTCAAAGAAAGCCTTGTAAACGGGTATGCCTGTCGGCAAATTTCCCTTTTCCCAATCAGAACCTTTCACCACTTCTGGCTCAGGTGCTTCGGGGTAAGTCGTGTTTCTCTCCCAAGCATAGCCGTTGTCCTTCTTGACGATGTAGTAGGCAGCACCTTTCATCAATCGGATGGGAGTGTATTGTGAATCAAAGGCTCTTGCCACCCAGTTTGAAGTTACTGTTGGTTCAGTTTCGCTGGGGATGACAGCGATGTGAGCGCAATTGGGTGGGATGACGACTAAATCGCCAGCCTGAATTTCCAAGATGACAAAGCGGGTGATTTTCGGTGGAATGGCGAAAACATCATCAACGAATTGAAGCAGGAACATACAACGCCCGTAGATGACTTCGTAAACCTCAGGGAATGTCACACCGATACGGGCATAAGGATGATAGTGACCTGCAGCCTTGTTCCATTCGTCACCATCTTTTGCCTTACCGTCAACACAAAGGACGCCGGGGTTGAAAACCGTCAAGTCATAGCGCAAACCGCTGGCAAGGATTTGAGGCTCGTGCTCTGGCAGCCTGATGTTGCGATACATCCAGTAGAGCCAATTTGGAGTGTTGGCTTCGGGGTTCTTCATCACAGGCTTTAACTCACTCACCAGCCTAACTGCTGGCTTCTCATACAAAACTCCTTCGCCGATTTCCAACTGCCAACCTTCCTTGGCACGAACCAATTTCACAGGCAGTCCAACCTTTTCTGTCAAGTCAATCATGGCGTCAACCTCCTTTTTTGGTGTCTGCAAAAGTTTAACCCTCAGCATCAATCGTGGTAATCGCCAAAGCGACTGCACCCATTATTCCAGCATCATAGCCGAGTTGAGCACGAACGACTTCTAAGCCCTCGGCTGTCTGAGGTAAAGTGTAGCGTGGCAAGCGAGCCCTTAAAGGCTCAATAAGCAGGTGCTCTGGTGCTTCACCAACACCGCCACCTAAGATGACGAGTTTTGGATTGAACAAGTTAGCAGCAGCACCGATAGCGAATGCCAATGCGTCAATGGCTTCAGCGAGAATTTGCTTTGCCATTTCGTTCCCTTGCTCAGCCAGTTGAAAAACCTCTTCGCTTTTCATCGGTCTCCCAAACCTATTTGTTCCCTCTCGCCCAATTGCACTGCCTGAAGCCAGCGCTTCCAAACAGCCATTCCGACCGCAGGTGCAAATTGGTCCTTCAGGCTTAACAGTCATGTGCCCAATTTCACCAGCCAAGTTTCTCCAACCACGAACCAACTTCCCGTCAGCGATAATTCCGCCTCCAATTCCTGTTCCGATGTTGACATAGAGCAGGTCATTGATGCCTTTACCAGCGCCAAACATCCATTCTCCGAGTGTCCCTGCATTTGCGTCGTTGTCAACAGATGTAGTGATGCCGAAGCGATTTTCAAACTCCGCTTTCAGGGGAAAATTTTCCCAGCCTTGAACATGGTGGGATAAGTAAACGACGCCTCGCTGAAAATCAACTGGACCACCAAAGCCGACACCGATGCGAGCAACCCCAAACCCTTTCTGCTTCCCTTCCCTTAGCAAATTCCGAACCATTTCACAAATTGCCCTAAAGCCACCTTTAGCACCTTCCTCTGGCTTCGTTTGAGTTCTCAACAACCTGAGGATTTGACCGCTCTCAGTTGCCAATGCTGCGGTCATTTTTGTTCCACCAACATCAACGCCGATAACAGCGAGTTTTTTCATCACAGACTTCACCCCCACTTTAGCCACTATTCGCCCGCCACCACAAAAAATAACTTTGCCTGACGAACCTTGCAACTGCTTTGCGAAAAGAGGGTTCAAGTTCCCTTTGAAGCCAGTCATTGCGACGAAGTGCTAAAATGGTTCAGTGACAAACTTTCTGTCGGAGTTGGTCAAGATGTTTGAACTCATCCGAATGGCTAAGGTTGCCCAAAGGCTTTACAGTAAGCGGGTTGACGATGTGGTTGGGGAAGTCAAAAGGCAAATGGAGAGACTTGGCATTGAGCGGCGACTTAAAGGCAAAAAGATTGCCATCACTGCTGGCAGTAGGGGAATTGCCAACATCGCCGAAATCATAAAAGGCGTCGTTGAGTTCGTTCAAAATTGTGGCGGTGAACCTTTCGTCTTTCCAGCGATGGGAAGTCACGGTGGAGCGACTGAAAAAGGGCAAGTTGCCATTTTGCGTGACTACGGCATAACCGAAGAATTTGTTGGGGCACCCATTTTGGCGACGATGGATGTTGAAAGAGTTGGCATTGTCAACGGCATCCCTGTCTATGCCGATAAATTCGCTGCCAATGCTGATGGGATTATCGTTGTCAACCGCATCAAGCATCATACTGACTTCTCTGGCGCCCATGAAAGTGGCTTGTTCAAAATGATGGCTGTTGGGATGGGTAAGCGTCATGGTGCTGATGTGGCTCACACTTACAAGGCTTGGAGTTTGAAGAACTTTATTCCCAAGATGGCTCGTGAGATTTTGAGGAGGCTTCCAATTGTTGCTGGACTTGCCATCGTTGAAAACGCTTATCACGAGGTGGCTAAATTGGTTGCTTTGCGACCAAGGGAAATTGAGGGTGGTGACAGTGAATTGCTTCGCTTCTGGAAAAGGATTCGCCCCAAAATCCCTTTCAACCACCTTGATGTCCTCATCGTTGAGCAGATGGGCAAAAACATCTCTGGCACGGGCATGGACACGAAAGTGATTGGTAGGCTGATGATAACGGGCGAAAACGAACTTAAGCATCCTATGCCACGAGTTATCCTTGTGCTTGACTTGACCAAAGAAACTCATGGCAACGCTGCTGGTTTGGGTCTTGCGGACATAACAACCAAAAGGCTCATCAGCAAGGTCAACTGGCACGATACTCATGTCAATGTTTTCACCAGTGGCTTCATTGAGCGTGACCGAATTCCCGTTGTGGCTGAAAATGACCGCCAAGCGTTAGAGTGGGCTCTTGAAATCGCAAAAGTTCACGACCCAGAAAAGGCTCGCATCGTCCGAATTCGTGACACAAACACCCTCGGCGTGATTTACATCTCTCAAGGTCTTTGGGATGAAGCCAAGAACAATGCAAGGCTCAGGTTTTTGGGCGAAGAGAGGTTGAGGTTTGAGGATGGAAACCTAACCCCAGTGGACTACTCCCTTTGACCCTTTGGCTGGCAAGATAACTGACCTTTGCTGTAACAGAAGGCAATTTATTCAGCCTTCCCAATTCACAGGAGTTGCACATTTGACTGCTAACCCTTCGGTCGCTAATGGATGACAAATCACCAGCAAATTTTAAGTGCAAAAAGTTATGACAAACTTTTTGCGAGTTCACATTCCGCTGTTGGAGGTGGTTTGAGATGACGCTTCTGGCAAGGAAGTTGGGCAGTGCATTGTTGATTTGCCTTTTGCTTGGTTGCTTGTTTTCAGCGCCCGCTTTCAAGACGAAAAAAGTCGGAGAAAAAATTACCATCGCTGGCATTGGGAAATGCATCCATGCCTACTGGCGTGAAGTGGATTTGGGCATGAAAGCAGCGGAGAAGAAATTGAAGGGTTGCCAAGTTCGCTGGTTCGTTCCGTCAAAGGAAGATGTGAGGGCTCAAATTTCCACCTTTGAAAGTTTCATCGCCCAAGGCGTTGATGGCATCGTCATCGGTCCCTCCAATCCTGCTGCTATCAAAGGTGCAGTGAAGAAAGCGTTAAGCGCTGGTATCCCTGTCATAACCTTTGACACTGACGCACCTGATAGTGGTCGGTTGCTTTATGTCGGCACAGATAACTACAAGGCAGGTTATGAAGCGGGTAAGATGATGGTTAAGGTTTTGAATGGCAAGGGCAAAGTTGCTATTTGCACCGGTTCACTAACGGCGCTCAACAGCGTTCAACGGATGGAAGGCTTCAAAGAGGCACTCAAAGGAACAAAAGTTGAAATCGTTGAGACTTACAACGACGGTGAAGATAAGGCTAAGGCTTTGGCAAATGCTCAAGCAGCGCTGCAAAAGTATCCCGACCTTTCCGGCTTCTATGGCGTTTACGCCATCAACGGACCAGCATGCGCTCAGGCTGTTAAGATGGCTGGCAAAGTTGGGGAAGTGAAAATCGTTTGCTTTGACACCACCGCTGAACACATGCAACTGATTAAGCAGGGACTTATCAACGCAACTGTCGGGCAAAGACCCTTCATGATGGGCTATAAAAGCACTGAGATTTTGTATCGCATGGTCACCGAAGGGGTTGATAAAGTTTTGAGCAATTTGAAGATGAACAAGTTGCCACCTCAAAAGCGACACCTTGACACTGGCATTGATTTCGTCACTAAAGGGAACATGGAAGCCTACCGAAAGCAGTTGCTCAAACTGGGAATTCCCGTGCAGGGTTGGTGAACACGAAAAAAACTTATCGGAGGGATTGAAGCAATGGATACCGCCAAAAGTCTCGTTTATCGTTTCGTCTGGAACGCTTTAGCGCTTTTCTTACTGGCGAAAGGCATCTACGGCAACCGAGTGGAAATCAGCGGTTTCGGTGCTGCTGCTGGTGTCGTGTTGCTCCTCGCTTTAGCACAAGCATTTGTTAGACCAGCCCTCTTCCTTTTTCGCATTTTGACTTTTCCGCTTAACCTTCTGACTCTTGGCTTAGTCAGTTTCGTCGCTGGTTTGGTGCTTAACGCTATCGTGTTTTTCGCTATCGGACAAACGCATTTGATAATTGGCTTTCATGTCAAAGACTTCGGTGCTGCCTTTGGGATGACTTTGCTTTACAGCGTAGCCAACGCTATTGGCAACATGCTTTTCGGCAAGAGGGAAAAAAGTTGAAAGTCAACAATTTGAGAGAGCAAAAGCGCACATTGCAAAATCTCGTCGTGGTGCTAAAGGCATGGCTAAGGTGAGCAAAATGCGTCGCCGAGTTCTCGTCATTTTGGCAGTGGCTTTTGTTTTCTCATTGACGAGCATTTTTTGGGTCCTTTGGATTTGGTTTTCGCCAGTAGGGGCTTTAGGAGAAGTCAAACTTGTGGTTTACCGAGGCGACAATTTTCAGCGGGTCGCCGATGAAATTGAGAGGATGGGCTTAATTCGCAGCCGATTTTGGTTTGAGGAATTATCAAGGTGGCGCAAAATCCCGCAACGATTGATGGCAGGAATTTACCACATCAAAACTCCAATTTCCCTTTGGAGACTGACGAAATTGCTTGCTGAAGCCCAACCAGAACTCATCCGATTGACAGTTTGGGAAGGCATGATGGCAAGAGAAATTGCCGAACGGGTTGAAAAGTTGAATTTGGGCAGCGCCGAAAGGTTCATGGAAATCGTCAAAGAGCCAAAAGGCAAAATTGATTTGCCCTTTGATTGGAAAGGTAACTTGGAAGGTTTGCTCTTTCCCGCAACTTACTATGTCCCTCCCCTCAGGTCAGGCGAAGAAGTTTACCTCATCCAACTGATGGTTAACGCTTTTGTTGAAAAGTTTTGGAAGCCTTACAGCAACGAGATTGAACTCAACCCTTTTTCGCTTCTTGAGTTGGTGACTATTGCCTCAATGGTGCAGTGGGAAGTGAAGATGGACGAGGAGCGTCCCGTCGTCGCTGGTGTGATTATCAATCGGCTCAAAAGAGGCATGAAACTTGAAATTGATGCGACCGTGCTTTACGCACTTGGGAAAAGGAAAAGGCGCGTCCTTTACCGAGACTTGAGAATTGACTCGCCCTACAACACTTACCGCTATAAGGGTTTACCGCCAGGACCAATTTGCAACCCGGGTTTGAAGTCATTGCTCGCTGCCTTACGACCTGAGGATGTGCCTTACCTTTACTATGTGGCTCGTGGTGATGGCTATCACACTTTCAGCAGCACTTACATGGAGCATTTGAAAGCGGTGGAAGCATACAGGCGGTGGCGCTCTCAACAAAGACAGAGATGAAAGCGCTTTTTGAGACAAATAGGACTTACGCAGTTGATGTCATTTTGTGTAGGGGCGGACGATAGTCTGCCCGAAAACATCCTTTATAAGGGGTTAAAACTGCCCTTGCAGGCGGCTTAGCAGCCACCCCTACATCCAACTGCATAACTCCTACCAATGGTCTTTTTCGGGAGCGAATTTTTCGGTAACACCTTCCTCAGCTCCCCAAACTTTTGCTGGGGTCACTTTTGCTCCTTCAGGCGGTCGGACATGACCCAAACGAATTGGGTCATCGGTCTCCTTAATCCATTGCTCCAATTTCTGTCTCATTTCGTCCAGCACTGCTGCATATTGCGGGTCATCGGCAAGATTTCTCCTCTCCATCGGGTCAGTTTGCAAATCAAAGAGCATCTCCTTAGGGCGGGGCGTTTTGAAAACTTCTGGTCGGTTTTTGCGATACCAATCTTTCGTCAAACCCTCGTCAACATTGGGAGGCAGCCAAAACGGTCTTTCGGCGAAACTGCGGATGTATTTGAACCGTTCTGTCCTAATGCCACGCATTGGGTCGTAAGCAGCGTGATAAGTCAACTCAACGAAAATTTGTTCGTGAAGTTTGTTAACCTTGCCTTGAACGAGCGGAAGCAAACTTTTGCCGTCAATGTTTTCTGGTGGCTCAATTCCGACAATTTCGCACAATGTCGGCATCAAATCGGCATTGGAAACCATCCCTTCAATAACTTTGCCGCCGTTGAATTCATCTGGTCCATGCATCAGCAACGCAACCTCAATGCCAGGGTCAAAAAGTGTCGCTTTCGCGCCGGGGAAAGCGATTCCGTGATCGGTGGTAAAGATGAACAGCGTGTTGTCCCAGAGTTTGTGCTTTTTAAGTGCTGAAACGATTTGCCCAACGCTTTCATCAACTCGCCGAACGGATTCGTTCAACTCAGCGATGTCATGGTTCACTTCAGGCTCATCTGGCAAAAAAGGTGGCACTTTGACTTTCAGTGTCGCCTGGGTCAACTTCGGAAATGGACGATGTGCTTCAAAAAACCCAACAGAAGCGAAAAAGGGTTGCGATGGCTCACTTGACAGGAAATCAAGCAAAAGAGGCGTAACCTTTAGGCAAGAGAGAGTGTCAGGGCGGTGAACATTTTGGTAGCCCAAATTCCTAACTTTGTCCCTTTGAGTTTCGTGTTGCAAACCGAACAAGTGAGTTGAATAGCCTGCTTGCGAAAGCAACTTAGGCAACAGAGCAACATCCTCACGCAACCGAAAGCCTCTGTGGGCAAGCCCAATTAAGCCGTGCCTATGGGGCATCAATCCTGTCAAAATGCTTGCCCTACTCGGACTGCATTGTGGAGCGGTGCAGAAAGCATTGGTGAAGTTAACACCTGCCTCTGCGAGGGCATCCAAATTCGTCGTATCAACACCACGACCGTAGCAGCCAAGATGTCGTCCAGTGTCATGAGTGATGACGAGCAAAATGTTGGGGCATTTTTTGTCCATCCCACTTGCACTCCTTCGCTTTGACCATGCTTGACTTGCAAATGCTCTCACTCCAAACATTCCCGTCAATCCCAAAAACTTTCGCCTTGTCAAACGCAGCATCTTGCTCCCTCCAATTGGGTCGTGCTGTCTGGCAAAGTTCAGAACTTGGGAAGGGTTTTCCAACGAACTTGCTATTCAAACTTGTCACCAACTTCTCCCTTCAATTGTTCCAAAACTCCTTTCAATTTTGCCACGATGCCAGCATACTTGGGGTCGCTGTAAAAGTTGTGGGTTTCGTTTGGGTCAACTGCCGTTGAAATCGTTGGGATGCCAGAGGCTCAAATCCCTCTGGCGGAAGCAGCGATTTACTTGGCAACAGCCCCAAAAAGCAACAGCACTTATAAAGCCATCGGTAAAGCGACGAATGAAGTGGAAAAGCATGGACCTCAACCTGTGCCGATGCATTTGAAGGATGCATCATATAAGGTGCGCAACGGTTTCGGCTACCTTTATCCCCACGATTTCCCTGAGCACTTTGTTGAGCAAGCCTATTTACCACCGACGGTGCAGAGACTGCCCTTTTACGAACCGACAGATCAAGGCTTTGAGCCCATCGTCAAGGAAAGGGTGAAGCGAAGGGAAAGGCGGTAAAGGCACGGTATTGTCATGCCCTCACCTACGGGTCATCGCTTGTGATTTCCCTCCTTGTCATCCCTTAGATGTTGCGTTATCATTAAAGCGTCCATGCTCACCGCCTTGTGGGCGATGAGCGGGATTTTGTGACTCAAAGGAGGCGATGTGCGATGAGTTGGAAGCGAAGAGTTGTTGTATGGGAGCATGGGTTAATGCTCCTCGCATCATCTTCTTCCAATTGACTCGGCACCCTGTGCCGAAAGAAGTCGGCATGGGGCAGAGCCCATGCCCTACATTGGTGATGAAAAAACGGCGTCCTGCGCCGAAAAAACTTAGGAGGTGAAGAGAGATGAAAAGGCGAACCATTTGGATGATGGGAAGCATTCTGATGGTCATGTCAGCGGTGGCTTTCATCATCGCTGGGTGTAGGGGTGGAGGCGGAGGCGGGGGCGTGGGTGGAGGCGGCGCTAAAACGGTTCTGGTTAGGACTTACCGAAGAACGCAAATAGCCTCACCTAACTTTATCGCTTTTCAGGACGGCAACGGTCAATGGCAAATTGCTCAAGGTTCTGGCGGTCAATACACCTTCACTATCAATGACCCTAACGGCAGGTATGGATTGGCGATTGTGTTTGTCACACATTGGCCTGATGGGGTGACCGAAGTGGAAGTTAATATCCTCCATGCCACTGTTAGCGAACTTTCAGAAATCAACTTGGTCACAGAAGAATTCCCTGCTGCAAATCTCGTCACTGTCTCAGGAACGGTCAGCGGTCTTGGTATCGGCGAAGGAGCAATAATTGCTATGGATATGGATGATGATGAACCCTCTTTCTCCCGCAACACCTACTCCTTAGATGTTCCGCCGGGCACTTACGACTTGGTTGCTGTCAAAGGCTCCTTAGCGCAAGTAGGGCCCATTGCCGTGAACAAAATGCTCATCCAGCGCAATGTCATTGTGCCAGGAAACACAACCATCAATGTTGACTTCAATGACCCTAATGCTTTCGTCCCTGAAACACGCAACGCCGTCATTGGCGGTGTTTTGTCGGGAGAGTATGTTAATGGCTTCGTGCGCTTCCTAAGCCACAACAAAACCGAAATCACGGTGGGAGAAAGATTTGGAGGTTCATCATTCTCATTTACTCCTGTTCCGACCAACAAGCAGCTTGAAAACGATATCCACTACCTCAATGCAATAGCCACGACTGACACCACTATTCGGCTAATTGAGCGCTACTTTAAGGCGCCGATGGACATCTCCGCTACTTTACCTTCTCCCTTTGGTAACGCTTCTGTGACGGTAGGAGTGCCACCTCCTCCTTACACCCGCTTCACTGCGAGTTGGGATGCCTATTCTGGAGCGCAAGCCTATTTCGCCCGGTTCATCAGTGTAACTGGTAGAGCTGTTTCCTGGTTTGTCGGCTTGAGCGCCGGTTGGCTTGGAGGGCAAACAAGTTACACTTTGCCTGACCTCAGCGGCTTAAGCGGATGGGACAACAATTGGGGCTTCCCATCCAGCGGTCTAGTCGATTGGGAAGTCGGTGCTGTTAAGACCAACCGACCCATCCAAGATTATGTCAATGCTAAATTTGTGCCTACTGATGGTCTTGAGGTTAGCATCGCCGGTAAGAGGGGCAGGAGCACAATTACGCCGTGAAGATGCGGTAGGTGCGAGGCATGCCTTGCACCTACTTACTCAAAATCACATTCAAAAATTGTCGTAATGTAGGGCACGGGCTCTGTCTCGTGCCGATTTTTTAGGACTTACGCAGTTGATGTCATTTTGTGTAGGGGCGGACGATAGTCTGCCCGAAAACATCCTTTATAAGGGGTTAAAACTGCCCTTGCGGGCGGCTTAGCAGCCGCCCCTACATCCAACTGCGTAACTCCTATAACACGGAACATTTGGCTCAGCAGAGGCTTCGCCTTCTATGTAGCGCCAAGTTTCAACCCAACGCGATTTGGTCAACAGCGTCATCCCTTGCAAGTAACAACCATAGCACAAACTATCTCGTGCTCCCAAAATGTTTGGGAATGAGCCCGAGCAGTCTTAGCGAAAGAACGAGAAGTTTGCACCTCAAGCCCCTCGCTGCCGACTACTGCCTTGTATCATTACCCAGCCCTTCAAAAGGGCAAAGAGGATGAAAGTATCAAAAGCGATTGCCCCCACAACTGCCCCAACCTCTCCCGCAATCAAATTCGCTCTCAGGAATGCTTCTGCCCGTTGAAAGTGTTGGACAAGGGTGGTAACAGTTCCTGCCGACATTGTTGGCATTGTTATGCCCGTGCTAATGCCAAAGAAGATGCCCATAAAGAAGCCAACCGCCGCACCGATAAAAGTGATTTGGAGGAAAACGATTAACGCACGCCACCACTCTGCTTTGTCAATTGCCTTAACAATGCCCGCAAATAAGCCAGAGATCAGCCCTAAGAAAGCACCAATTCCAGCAGCCTCAATCAAGTGACGACATTGCCCCATATGCCAAATCAACTCGCCCAAAATCACCACAACCGCCCCAAACAGAGCACCTAAAAGCGAACTCCAAACGACAGTTTTTACAAGTCTCATCCCCCTTCACCTCAAAACCCTAACATCACCGCGACGGACAGTGATGCCGATGTGGTCAAGGAATTCAAGGAGCGGGATAGCGTATTTGCGGGTTGTATTGACGGCTTCGCGGAACTGCGACGCCGTGAAACTC
>Ga0209289_100254_pt1 | contig 31585 bp, 34 predicted proteins | sample GXS110809BmetaG_FD_184121 | JGI IMG/M metagenome (GOLD analysis project Ga0209289, IMG submission 184121) | Hot spring microbial communities from Gongxiaoshe hot spring, China to study Microbial Dark Matter (Phase II) - GXS 110809B (SPAdes)... ...
CATCGGTAAGGTGACGGAAGATGGTGGGAGATTTTTTGGCTCTTTGCAAGTTAAACATGGTCACTTTCACTCCTTAACATGGTCTTATATGTGGGTTATAATAGTAGCGTCAAAGCCAAAAGGCTATGACGCAATAAGTTTATTATGCCAGCGAAGGATTCACAGCCAACTTTATAACCCTTGAAATGCGGAGTGCTTTTACTCTTGAAATTCAATTCACTTTGTGGCATAATAAAAATAAAATGCCCAAGTGGGCAGAAAAATTAGGAGGTGACTAAAGATGTTGCTACGGCGTTTGTTCGTTGAGGAAGAGGGGCAAACCCTCGTTGAGTATGGGCTTTTGGTGGCTTTGATCGCTTTGGTGGTCATTGCTGCCTTGACCGTCCTTGGTAAGAAAGTCGCTAACACCTTCAACACCATTAACAACACCTTGCCGTAACAAGGTGCGATGAGAGGGGGGATAAGGTTGCTCTTATCCCCCCTCTTATAATCTGGTTGCAGCCTCTAACTTTGATCTCCAACACATAATCCCCTGCTTTGTCGGCAATAGCAAAATGATTTCCATAAAGCCAAATTTAGTGCAGCAGAAGTTTTTTTGTTTGGATTTCGGTTCTGAGTGAGGTGATAGGCATGGGCGAAACTCAGTTTGAAAATTTGCAGGTTTACGACATAACCATCATTGGCGGTGGACCGTCAGGACTGTTTGGCGCTTTTTACGCTGGGATGAGGCAGATGAGCACGAAAATCATTGATGCTCAATCTCAACTGGGCGGGCAACTGATTGCCCTTTATCCAGAAAAGTTCATCTACGACATGCCCGGTTTCCCAAAGGTGAGGGCAAGTGAACTTGTCCAACGCATGATTGAGCAGGCTATGCAATTCAACCCGACCGTTTGCTTGAATGAGCCAGTTGTTGGGCTTGAAAGGCTTGATGAGAAACTCTTTCGGCTGACAACTGACAAAAGGGAGCATTACACGAGGACGGTGCTAATTTGCGCTGGGATTGGTGCTTTCACACCACGAAGGCTCGGCAGAGCAGAAGTTGAGAGGTTTGAGGGCAGAGGTGTTTTTTACACTGTCACGGACATTGATGCCTTTGCTGGTAAAAAGGTTTTGATTGTCGGCGGTGGTGATAGCGCTGTTGATTGGGCTTTGACCCTTGAGCCAATTGCCCAAAAGGTAATGCTCATCCACAGGCGAGACCAGTTTAGAGCGCATGAGCATAGTGTTGAACAACTCATGCGTTCTTCTGTTGAAGTGCATTTATTTCACGAACTTGAAGCCCTTCAAGGCGATGAATTTCCTCAAGAGGCTGTCATTTTCCACAACAAGACAGGCGAAAAGAAAGTCATCCCAGTTGATGCTGTCATCCTTGCCCTCGGTTTTGCCACTGACACAGTAGCCATAAAAAACTGGGGCTTGGAGATGGATGGCAATCACATCAAAGTTGACCAGCGGATGATGACCAACATAGCAGGTGTTTTCGCTGCCGGCGATATTGCGTTTTATCCTGGCAAAGTGAAACTGATTGCAACGGGAGTAGCAGAGGCAGCAATCGCAGTTAACCAAGCGAAAGTGTTCATTGACCCGACGGCGAGGCTTCAGCCTGCATTTAGCAGCACCGTCGGCGTTCCCACACAGCAAAGTTAAAAATTTCATCTCGGCTCATGAGGGTTACGACCATTAAGGCTTATAAGCCAACCTTTGCCAACTTCAAGATACATCCCCGCTCTCGCTTTGATGGCTCGGATAAGCCCAAGTTTCTCTTCCTTCATTACATGGCTGACGCCATAAAGGACGACAGTTTTGACGCTCCAACAGTGTTCTCGTGCAAATTTATTCAAAGCCGCTTCAAGACCATAACCCAAACCTGAAAAATCAGGCAATTCGTGAACTCGCCTTAAAGGCAATGCTCTTTGTCCTGAGACCCAAGGCGCAATCAAGTGGGACAAGTCAGTCCAAATCCGACCGCCGCGAAAGATGCCCAAAGTCATATCAATGCCGTCGCAAATAACAGGATAGGCGAGTTCTTCAACATGGGAGGGTTTAAGCCCTTTCAGGTCGGCGTCAAGGAGAACAACGATGGGACATTTTGCTTCCTGCAATCCGAACCAGACAGCACCAGCCTTGCCATGATTTCTTTCAAGCCTTATCGCTCTGACACCAAATTTTTTTGCAACCTTAAGTGTCCCATCGTTAGAGCCGTCATCCACCACGATGACTTGCCTCACAAGTGTGCATGCGATAACCGCTTCCAAAACTGACGGTAACCGCTCTTCCTCGTTGTAAGCCGGAATGACCACCGCTATGTCCATCGTCAATCACCTACTCTCATTTTCAACCCGCCATGCCTCTCAAGATACTAACCCGCTCTCAAGCAAATTGCAACCCTTTTGCAAACCAAGCAGCCATTTTCGTGAGAACGATTTCAGCACCATGTTCGTCTAATCTGTGACCGATGAATTCCGAATTCATTCGGCGAGTTTTTCTTCCGTCTAAGGATGGCAACAAAAATTCGCTAATGGCTATAGGTTAAAGCCCATAGCACGCTTAGGCAGAATGACCATCAGCAGTAAAGACGGAGGTGATTGCGATGCGCCGTTTCTTGTGGTTGCTCGTCGCTTCCTTTGCCGTCAGCCTCGTGGCAGCACAACAACATCGCAGTTCATCCGTGTCGTCGCCCTGCTTTCAAGTCGGTAAACCCATCATCCATCAAAACCTCGCCGTCTTTCCCGTTCGGCTCATCGGCGACATCCCTGAAGGTGATTACCTGACGCTCAAAGAAGCTCAGAAGGAAGGTTTAGTCGTCATCAGCGAGTTGCCTGAAGGCGCGTCAGTGCCTTATGTGCTCGTGGAAAACAAAGCCGACAAACCTTTGCTTCTTTTGGGTGGCGAAATCATCTTGGGCGGAAAGCAAGACCGCATCGTGGAGCACGACACCATTATTCCGCCCAAAACCAAGATGAAGGTGAAAGTTTACTGCGTAGAACCCGGGCGATGGACGCCCAGCGAACATGGTGAAAAGTTTTTTGCCCCGATGTTAGTGGTTGCACCTTAAGTGAGAAAAGAAGCACAAGTGGCGAAAAGCCAACAGCGAGTTTGGGCGGAAAACGAAGCCGTTCAATTCCACGCCTTTGAGCGTGCCTATGGTAACCAACCTATTCCTTCCGCACCCAGCCAAAGTTATCGCCGCGTCTTGACCGATGTGAAGGTGAAGGAAGAGACCCAAGCCTATGTGCAAGCCATCCAAACCCGACTCCTCAAAGACCCAAAGGCATGCGGAATCATCGTCGCCGTTAACGGGAAGTTGGAGTGGCTGGATGTGTTCGGCAGTCCACGACTTTTTCGCAAAGCGATGCCAGCATTGATGCATTCCGCTGCCGTTCAAGCCGTCGCTAAGCGAGGTCAAGACAAGCAAAAGCGTATCCCTTCCGTTGAACAGGCACAAAGGTTTTTAACCGAAGCGCAAAGGGGACGACGGAAAGTGGAACTGGAAACTGCCCAACAATTGTTGGAAAAGACGGAGGGGAAAAGTGTCGTTGGTTTTGCTTTGAAAGATAAGCGAGCGCCGGCAGAGGCTCCTACCGTCCCAGCGCACATTAACGCATACAGCAAGTAGCATCTTCGCCTAAGTGTCTGTTACACCGTCGCATATCAAAGTTGCACCATCGTTGGTGCTAAAATTGGAAACGGTCAAATCACACCTGTATCGTTTGAGGGAGGTGGGGTTGATACCCCCTTTACTTTGCTTCAGAGACGATTAGGCTTTATCACGATGACTTTTTGGCTTTTGACGCTCTGCCAAAAGAGAGTGTGGATTTGATTGTATTTTCCCTACCGTATGTGGCATAATAAAAACAAAATGCCCAATTGGGCAGAAAAATTAGGAGGTGACTAAAGATGTTGCTACGGCGTTTGTTCGTTGAGGAAGAGGGGCAAACCCTCGTTGAGTATGGGCTTTTGGTGGCTTTGATCGCTTTGGTGGTCATTACTGCCTTGACCGTCCTTGGTAAGAAAGTCGCTAACACCTTCAACAGAATTAACAACACCTTGCCGTAACAAAGTGCGATGAGAGGGGGGATAAGGTTGCTCTTATCCCCCCTCTTATAATCTGGGTGCAGCCTCTAACTTTGATCTCCAACACATAATCCCCTGCTTTGTCGGCAATAGCAAAATGATTTCCATAAAGCCAAATTTAGTGCAGCAGAAGTTTTTTGTTTGGATTTCGGTTCTGAGTGAGGTGATAGGCATGGGCGAAACTCAGGTTGTCGCCATTTAGGGCACGGGCTCTGTCCCGTGCCGACATGTATGGCGCAGGCTCTGTCCTGCCCCACAAAATTTGTCGGCTGGGCATGGAAGCTCCGCCCTACATCAACCAAAAGGGTCATAACCTCAGGAAGAAGAGAAAGACAAGAAAGCAAAGATAAAACCCCTTCTGTTCTCTTCCCTTCAAAAATCAAAAACCCAACAGGAAGGCATAACTTACCGATGGAACAATAGGCAATTGCCAAGCCTTGTCCGACCGCTCCCCTCTTTTGCAAAGGGAATGAAGGAGAAGGAGAGAAAGAGAAGAGAAAAGCCTCATAGCGAAAGGGGAGAGGATGAAAAGATGACGATAGAGGCGGTAAGATGAGATGAAAGGATTTTCACTGAAGGTTTTCCTGTCAGAGAGGCAACAATAAAAAGTTGCCAGAGGAGAGATTTGGTGACATGAGAGAACGATGGAAGAGACCAAAGCCATGAAAGTTTCCATCGGGAGAGGCATCGCTCAAACCTCCTTTTGTTGGTTTTGTTGAATTGAGAGCCTCTTCCGAATTTTTCGCCTTTCAGGGCATTCTGCAAACCTTGCCCTTGCATAAACGCCCAATTTTACTAACAAATAGGGGCTGTGCAAAACTATAGTTTTGAGAAAATCAAGGCGAGACATAATTATCGTTGTGCTACCTGTGGTTCAAAGAGGGCAAGATGAGTTTGCGTTATCCTGGCGTTATGACACGGTTGCAAAAAGGGCACATGAACCCCCGCAAGCCGCTTGAACCAGGCAACATCATTCCCCAATGTGATGCTTGCAACAGGGCGGACAGAGGGAAATGGGTCTATGACGAACGGGGTCGGGTTGTCGGCGTAGCAGAAGCAAAAGTCATAATTCAATCTATCCAGAAGGGCTATCTAACTGAACCATCTCAGTGGCAACTTTATGAATTCCTGAAAAAGAGGTTGAAGGGAGGCGATTAATATGGTAGTCTCTAACCAATGGATTGACCGTTTGATTTGTGGTGATGCTTTGGAAATTCTGAGGAAGATGCCCGATGCTTTTGTTGATGCTGTCTTAACTGACCCATCCTATTTTTTTGACAAGTTGGACAATAGATGGGAGATTGACAAAGTGGAGAAGCGATTGCCAAGTCAGAAAGTTATCAAGCACCTTCCGCCCGGCATGAAATTTGACCCTGAACAAGGGCGTCAATTTTACCGCTGGTATTTGAAGGTGGCAGGGGAACTTTATCGTGTCCTAAAGCCAGGTGGGTTCTTCTTCTCCTTTGCCAGCCCACGAACTTATCATCGTATGGCAGTAGCTGTTGAGGACGCTGGCTTTTGGATTCGTGATTGTTTCATTTGGCTATATGTTCAAAATCAGCCGAAAGCAATGGGACTTGATCACTTTATTGACAGAATGCTAATAAGTCCAGAAGCCAAGAGGTCATTGAAAGAGCGCTTAACTGGTTGGAAAACGCCACAAGTGAAGTCATGTTTTGAACCGATTTTGGTGGCACAAAAGCCTTATGAAGGCACTTTCCTTGAAAACATGCTCAAACATAATGTTGGATTGTTCAACATGAAAGTGCGGGTTGGCTTGAACATGTATCCCGCTAATGTTCTGATTGTTGATGGCGTTGAAGCGTTGTTGGACAAATACTTCTTAGTGCCCAAGCCTCCTATTCAGGAGAGAGGAGACTTCAACACACATCCTTCAGTCAAACCCATCGCTCTTTGCGAGCATTTGATTCTGCTGTCAACGGCTGAAGGGGCAATTGTTCTTGATCCCTTTGTTGGTAGTGGCACGACGGCGATTGCAGCAAAAAGAACGGGGCGCAACTTTATCGGGATTGACATCAACCCCGACTACATTGAAATTGCTCGGAAACGCTTACAACAATGGCAGCAGGATTTGTTCGCGCAGGAAACACAAAACACTGCCAAGGAGGGACTAAACGATGCCAGTTAAGGTTCGCATTCCGACGCCGTTGCAAAGCCTAACCGTATGGGGTTGCGGAGGTTATTATTGAGGGGAAACGGTTCAAAAGCAGTTTGTTCATATTTGAAGGGCGAAAATTTGAACGCATCTGGGCAAGTTGAAAGGTTTTGCAAAGCAAAGGGTTCATTCAGTCAAACTGTCTCAAAAAACGAAGGTCGTTTTCGTAAAACAGCCTGATGTCATCAATGTTGTATCTAAGCATTGCAAGTCGTTCAACTCCCATCCCGAAAGCGTAACCTTGCCACTTCTCAGGGTCGTAACCGACATTTTCCAGAACCGCTGGGTGAACCATGCCGCAGCCGAGAACCTCAAGCCATCCCGTTTGCTTGCAAACACTACAACCGCTGCCTTTGCAGAAAACGCAACTAACCAAAACTTCAGCGCTCGGTTCGGTGAAGGGGAAGTGATGGGGTCGGAAGCGAATTTGAACCCATTCGCCAAAGAAACGCCGGGCGAAAGCATAAAGCGTTCCCTTTAAGTCGGCAAAAGTTACATCTTCGTCAACGAGCAATCCCTCAACTTGGTGAAACACTGGCGAATGAGTTCGGTCAAATGGGTCGCGCCTGTAAACTCGCCCGGGCGAAACGATACGAATTGGCGGCTGTCGGCTTTCCATAACGCGAATCTGAACTGCTGATGTTTCCGTCCGAAGCAAAACCTCTTTGCCCGGTTCCCAATCGCCGGCGATGTAAAAACTGTCGTGGTCATCTCGCGCTGGGTGGTCAGGTGGAATGTTCAAAGCGATGAAGTTGTGCCATTCATCCTCAACCTCAGGACCGTCAACGACCTCAAAACCCAAATCGGTGAAGATGCTACAAATTTCGTTGATGGTCAAAGTCAGCGGGTGAAGCCCTCCCGGCTGCCAAATTCGCCCGGGCAAAGTGACATCAATCCGCTCGCGAGCCAATCGCCTTTGCAAAGTTATTTCACGAACTTCCTGCTCCCGATTCCAAAGTGCTTTCTCAAGCCAATCGCGAAGTGCATTGGCTTCTGAGCCAACTTGCCTTCTCTCCTCGGGAGAAAGTTGTGAAAGGCTGCGCAAAATCGCATTCAGTTCGCCTTTGCGTCCCAAAAACCTTCTCCTAATTTCCTCAACTTCTTCAAGGGTTTCAGCCTTTTCCAAAGCGTGTTCTGCCTCTTCTTTGAGCCTTTGCACTTGTTCAAGCAATTCAGTCGCTTGCATAAACCGACCTCCTCGCAATCGTGAGAGTGCGACCGCTGAAGGAATGATAACTCCAGCAGCGCAGCAAAGCAAGACAAGTCTTTCCGCCTTTGTAGCGTATTGGAAGGTTTGGCTTCTGCCGAGCCGAAAACTTCTCAGCAAGCCAAAGGCTTGCCCTCCGAAAAATTCGGAGGGCTCGGCTCCTGCCGAGCCGAAACATTAGAGGGTTGGTTTTCTGCTCAACTGAAAAATCGGCTTAATGTAGGGCGCGGTTTTACACCGCGCCGAAAAAGTTTGTCGGCAGGGTATAAAACCCTGCCCTACAAGGAAATTTGGCAAGCCAGTAGGCTTGCCCTCTGAAAAATTCGTTGTTTCGGAGAGGTGGGTCCCTGCCCAACCGGGATGAATTTGGCACGCCAAAGACATGCTTTCCATGGAGAAGGCGAGGCTCCTGCCGAGCCGAAAATCGTCACTTATCACGCTTTACGCTTCCAAATCCGATGTCGCATAGTTTTTCAGGGTTGTTGGCGTTCTGCTGCTTATGCCAATAGGCTTGGGACAGTGGCTAATGACGAATCTGGCAGCAAAACTTTTTACGAGTTTAGGACTTACGCAGTTGATGTCACTTTGTGTAGGGGCGGACGATAGTCTGCCCGAAAAACATCTTTTGCAAGGGGTTAAAACCGTCCCTGCGGGCGGCTTAGCAGTCGCCCCTACATCCAACTGCGTAACTCTTAGAGTGTTTTAGCCATAACTATGCCCAAAACGGTGATCCGAGATGGTTTCCGTAACGGCTCAAAACATTGTCAAGCATCTTGGCAAAACGCTGGTGTTGAAAGGTGTGTCGCTTGAAATCAAGCCGGGCGAGTTCTTTTTCGTGCTCGGACCTTCTGGCTGTGGCAAGACGACTTTTTTGCGCGTTCTCGCAGGCTTTCTGTTCCCTGACGAAGGGCGCGTCTTTTTCGGCAACCGCGATGTAACCTTTTTGCCGCCACATAAGCGAAACGCAGCGATGGTCTTTCAGCATTATGCGCTGTTCCCACACATGAGTGTCTGGGAAAATGTGGCTTATGGGCTGAAAGTCCGAAAGTTGCCTCGCAATGAAATTGAACGAAGGGTGAAAGAAGCGCTAAGACTTGTTCGGCTTGAAGGTTTTGAGAAGCGGTTGCCTTTGCAACTTTCGGGTGGTCAACAACAAAGGGTGGCTCTTGCGAGAGCCATAGCCGTCCAACCAGACTTGCTTTTGCTTGACGAACCTTTGTCCAACTTGGACGCGAAACTGCGAGCGGAGATGAGAAGCGAATTGAAAGCGCTCCAGCGTCAATTAGGTGTCACGACAGTTTATGTTACCCACGACCAAAAAGAAGCACTCGCTATGGCTGACAGGATTGCCGTCATGCACGACGGTCAAATCGTTCAAGTTGGAATTCCAACCGAACTTTACCGCAAGCCCCGCACTCGCTTCGTTGCGGAATTCCTCGGCGATGCGAATGTTTGGGAAGGGCGAGTCAAAAGCGTCCACTCGGATTTGGTTATCGTTGAAACCGCTTTCGGTCAAGTGAATTGTCAACCCCCTTCTTTCACGCTCAGGGAAGGCGAAAAAGTTTGGGTCATGATTCGTCCGGAAATGATTTCCATAGCGTTTGACCGAGCGGAATCGCTGAGCCAACCTAACACCTTCTCAGCCCGCATTGAGCAAACAGTTTACTTGGGCGAAACCGTTGAAGTCGTCGCTAAAATCGGTGAAACTTCTGTCAAGGCTTTGCACTTCCGACCCACGAACGGAGGGTTGCCGAATGAAGTCAGGATCAGGTTCGCTCCCGACGACCTCACCCTTCTCCCTTACGAGGTCGCTGAGGAGGCTGCGCTATGAATACTCGCCAACGACGCTAACGCTTTGGGCTGCTTTATGGCTTGTCTTTTTCGGCTTCCTTTTCTATCCCATTGCCTTCATGCTCAAAGGCGCCGTCGTTTACGAAGGGCAATTCACTCTTGACTTTTTCGCATTGCTCTTGCGTGACCCGCAATTAGCCGATGCACTCAAAGGCAGTTTCGGGCTCGCGCTTACATCAACGGCTTTGACTTTGGCTCTGGCTATCCCTATCGCTTACGCAATGGTTCGTTACCGACTGCCGTTCAAAAGCGTTCTGAGTGTGCTGTTACTTGTTCCGATGATTTCGCCGCCATTTGTCAGCGCCATTGCTGTCCGAAAACTTTTGGCTCGGTTCGGTCCGATAAACCAACTCCTCATTTCACTTGGGCTCGTTGACCCAACAAACCCGCCTTCTTGGCTTGACTTTCCTTTTTGGGGCATTGTGATCTTACAGGTGCTTCACTTTTTGCCCATCGCTTACCTTAACTGCGTCGCTGCGCTGGCTCGCATTGACAGGTCACTTGAAGAAGCAGCGCAATCTTTGGGCGCTTCGGGTTTTCGTCTCTTCCGCACAGTCACTTTGCCGCTAATGACACCCGGCTTGTTCGCTGCCGGAAGCCTTGTCTTCATTCTCGCTTTCACCGACTTGGGAACACCGCTCGTTTTTAACTACACCCGCGTCATCGCCGTCCAAGTTTTCCACCGGGTTGAGCAAGCCCTTGAAGACCCGACGGGCTATGCGATGGTTTTGCTCGTGATGGTGTTGAGCGTGTTGATTTTCTGGACGAGCAAGCGTTTTGCTGAAAGGTGGCAAGTGCAAACAATCCCAAGGGCTGCAGGTGAAACGGGTGAGCGAGTTTTGCCGCTGCCGTTGACAATTGCAATCACCGCTGCAATTTCGTTGGTCGCTTTTTTGGCAATTTTGCCCAACATCGCAGTTGTGCTCAACGCTCTCGCCGACCGATGGTTCATGACGATCCTGCCCGACCGATGGACTCTCCGATACTTCCAGCAGTTGCTCGTTTACCCTTTGGCAGCGACGAGCATCCGAAATAGTTTGTTTTACAGTTTCGCTTCGGCTTTGCTTGACATTGTTTTGGGTTTGGCGATTGCTTACATTGTTGTTCGCCGCAAAGCGCCTTTGCCCCAATGGCTTGACAGCGCAGCGATGTTACCCCTTGCGATTCCGGGCATTGTCGTCGCGTTCGGTTATGTCGGCGCTTTCGCCAATACTCCCCTTGACCCGCGCCAAAATCCTGTGCTTTTGCTCGTCATCGCTTACGCCATCCGCAGGCTGCCCTACATGGTCCGCGCTTGTTACGCTGGTTTGCAACAAGTCAGTGAAGCCCTTGAAGAGGCGTCTTTGAACTTGGGAGCATCACCGTTGCGAACTTTCCTTAAGGTGACATTGCCTCAAATTGTCCCCCACCTGATTGCCGGTGGCATAATGGCGTTTGCGTTCGCTATGCTTGAAGTTTCCGACAGCCTCATCCTCGCGTTTGACCAACGCTATTTCCCAATCACGAAAGCAATTTACGCGCTTTCAAACCGACTTGAAGGCGGCGTGCAGATGGCATCGGCGATGGGAGTTTTGGGTATGCTTGTGCTCGGACTTTCCTTCGTTATTGCAAATCGCTTGATGGGTCGCAGGATGGGCGAAGTTTTCAGGATGTAAGGCTTGTTTGCAAAATGAAGCAGGTGATTTTGGGAAAATGGCTAAGTTGTTGGTCGCAACGACGAACAAGGGCAAGTTGCGGGAAATTTTGGCGCTGTTGAAAGACAAGCCAATAGAAATCGTGACACCCGACCAATTGGGCATCGTTTTGGACTATGAAGAAACGAGCGACGATATCCATTTGGTTGCGCGCGAAAAAGCGATTCACGCGTGGCGCAAATCAGGGTTGCCATCCCTTGCGGAAGATACAGCCCTTGAAGTTGACGCTTTGGGCGGTTTGCCCGGTGCGAGGGCAAAAGTGTTCTTTGGCGAAAATGTTTCTGACGCAGAGCGATGGCGTGGTCTGCTGAAGTTGCTGAACGATGTCCCACCAGAAAAGCGAACGGCTTGTTTCCGCTGCGCGATGGCGGTGGCATTTTCGGAAAGCGATTTGCTCTCCGCTGAAGGTGTGTTAGAGGGCATGATAGCGACCGAACCGCACGGCGAAGGCGGTTTCGGCTACGACCCTGTGTTCTTTGTCCCATCACTTGGCAAAACTTTGGCGGAGTTGAGCGTTGAGGAGAAAAATGCCACCAGCCATCGTGCCAAAGCGTTACAGGTATTGTTGCCAAAAATTTTGTGGCGGTTGAAGGGATAGGAGCGAAGCGAGGCTTCACCTCACTCGCATCGCTCCCATTCTTCATCTCACGCGCTGGAACTTGGGTTCGCCCTTGCCGACATAAATTGCCCGCTCGGCGTTGATATAGTCCAAAACTAAAGCCCAGCGTGGCTTATCGGAAGTGTTTGGCGCTGAGTAGTGAAGTGTCAAGCCATCGTGGAAGGATGCATCTCCCGGCTTTGCTTCCACGATGACGGCTTTGCTGGTGTCAACTTTACTTGAGTCCACTGCCAAATGCCCCAAGCCATAAGTGTCTATATGGTTTGTCGTTATGTTGCCGAGTTTGTGAGTGCCCGGTATGTATTGCATGCAGCCGTTTTCCACTGTTGCTTCGTCCAAAGCAATCCAAACAGCAACATGGATGTGAGGTTCGTTTTTGGGCTCAAAAGGGAAATAGGGCAAGTCTTGATGCCAGGGTTTCTCAACTCCGATTTTAGGTGGCTTGAGAAGTGACTTGTCGGCGAAAAACCAAATGGCGGAAGTGCCTAACAAGTCTTCCACTATGTCCAGCAATTTGGGGTTGGTGGCGAATTTTGTCATAACTTCATCTCGCCCAAACAAATTCCAAACTTTTCTGGCAGCGTAAAGTATGTCGCTGGGAATGTATTTGCCTTGAGCCACTAATGGCTCCAACTGAATGTGAACACCCTCAAAGGTCACTGTATCGTTCTCTGGCATTTGACCTTCCCGCATCGTCTTCAGCCCTTCCCTGATGTAATAGGCGAGTCGCTCCTTGATTGCGTTTATTTCATCGCGGGAGAACAAGCCCCGCAAGACGAGGAAACCATCCCGCTCAAATTGTTCGCGCTGTTCAACCGATAACGCTTTAAGCGTCAACATCTTTGCGCACCTCCTTAGTTGCATTTTCGTTCTGTGAACACAAAGGCAAAACCGATATAATTCATGGGGGCAAAGAGGGTGAAATGCAATGGCGGAAGCGGACAAAATTTTGTCGGAAACGGAACGACGGACAGCAGCGCCGTCAACAATAGTTCGCAACAATTTCAAACCTTACCCTACCGCTGAAAATTTGCGGGAGTGGGCATGGGTATGGGAGGCGATGACTGTCAAATTCCTTCACGCTCGCCAGCACGAATGTTTGCCCCACTGGCGCATCGCACCGAGGAGGTTGCCCAACGCTATCTTGTTTTTCGTTCATAAGGGCAGGGCACGATGGTGGATAAGCGATGTTTGCATCGTCGCTGAGGAAAACGACCTTGTGTTTATACCCGAAAATTTTTTGCATTCTGCCGAACACATGCATGAGCGGAAGTTTTGCGTCAGTGCTGTTCACTTCACGGCTCGTCTTTTGGGGGCAATGGATGTGTTAGCGCTTTTGGGCTTTCCTTTCCATGTGCCCAAAATGCAGCAAGTGCAAAGTTGCGTTGAAGAACTTTTGAGGATTTCAGCGTGCTCACCTTTGGGTTGGCAAAAGCGTGGAGCGGCGTTAGTTACGGATTTGATTTTGCGGGTTGCCCAAGAACGCCCCCACCTTTTGCGACCAATGGCGACACCCTTCGCTTCAAAAACCTTCAAATTTTTGCAGCCAGTTTTGCAGTTCATTGAAGACCACTTGGCAGACAAAGTGGATGTGAAAGGGATGGCTCAATTGGCAATGTGTTCCGAACGGCATTTGCGAAGGTTGTTCCGACAAACATTCGGGATGTCACCAAAGCAATGGCTTTTGGAGCGACGGTTGCAAAAGGCTGCGCTATTGCTCACCCAAACTGATTTGCCTTTGAAACTCGTCTGCGTTCAATGTGGTTTTGACGATTTGTCACACTTCCATCGTTTCTTCCGACGACGCTTTGGTCATTCGCCAAAGCAATATCGCCAAATCGCTCAAAAGAGCCTTTGAGATGCAAGTTTTTTGAGGGCGCGTAAAAGCGAACAAAAAATTTTTTTCGGTCAGACTATCGCCTGCTCACAACTTTAGCCCAATTGAGGCTACTTCAGCCGCCAAGCGTAATTTGCCTCATAGTATCGCTTAAACTCGTCACTCTCTCTGATTTGTCGCCACCACCATTCGTTTTCGCGATACCAAGCGACTGTTTGAGCCAAAGCGGTTTCAAAATCGTGCTGTGGTTCCCACCCAAGTTTTCGCAACTTCTCCCAGTTGACCGAGTATCTTCGGTCGTGGGCAGGTCTGTCGGCGACGAAGCGGATGAGGCTTTCGGGCTTACCCAAAAACTGCAAAATCAACTTGACGACTTCAATGTTTTGACGCTCGCATCCGGTCCCGATGTTGTAAACTTCGCCCGGTGTCCCATGTTCAATGAGAAAGTCAAGGGCGCGACAGTGGTCCTCAACGAAAATCCATTCGCGAACCTGCCTCCCGTCACCGTAAACTGGCAACGGCAAGTCAAGCAAAGCGTTTGTTATCATGAGCGGGATGAGTTTTTCCGGGTGCTGGTAAGGACCAAAGTTGTTGCAACATCGGGTGATGATGACAGGAACGCGAAAACTTTTGGCGTAAGCGAGGGCAAGCAAATCGCCACCTGCTTTGCTCGCCGCATAGGGGCTTGACGGTTTTAGCGGTGCATCTTCACCAGCACTTCCGTCAAAGATTGGACCGTAAACTTCGTCAGTGGAAATGTGAACGACCAATCCTGTCCCGTGTTCGCGGGCACATTCCATGAGAGTGTGGACTCCCAAAACATCGGTCCGGACAAAATCGCCGCTTGAAAGCAACGACCTGTCAACATGAGTCTCGGCAGCGAAGTTGACGATGATGTCGGCTTTCGCCACCCAAGGCTCCAATTGCTCTCGGTCGCAAATATCGCCTTGAACGAAAGTGAAATTGGGTTGTCCCTCCAAGTCGTGCAAGTTGCTTCTGTTGCCTGCGTAAGTCAGTTTGTCGTAGGCAATGATTTCCCACGCCGGATGTTCCTGTCGCCAGTAACGGATGAAGTTGCTCCCAATGAAGCCTGCGCCGCCGGTCACCAAAATCTTCGGCATCATCGGTTCACCTCGTTGAAAACATTGACACCTTGCAAAAATATTATCGCACCTTTCGGGAAGAGTTGGAAGCAAACTGAAGGGGAAAGGCAACTCAATCAAAGCACGCGGGAGTTGCTGCTGTTTGTTGAAATGGTTCGGGCGATAAGCCTTTCTCGGCTCCAGAGAACGCTATGGACAGGAAAGTGGGCGATAAAAACACGCATTGGGCGCAGGCTATCGGTGTCCAATATCACGATCCCTTCCTTGCCCGCTGCGATGGCTATGAAACCGTCACGCAATGCGATGTCAAAGGCTGGGAATTCCGTTATATGTGCAATGAGTTCCGCTTTGTCTCCATTGAGTTCAAAAACCTTCAATCCGCCTGAACCGCAGGCAATGAAGATTCGCTTGCCCCACCGGACAGCCCCCGCTATTCCGTTAAATGGTGCTGTTTCGGTGTGCATCATTTTAGGTCACCTCTCAAGCAGGCAAACACTATGGACGCAATTCTGGCAAAAAGGTTTACTCACAAAACAGGGAAACTTTTCGCCGCTAATTAGCAAGGCAGAGGCTTGTCCCAAAGAGGAAAAATCGGCACGCTGGGAGGCGTGCCCTCCGAAATGAACACTGGGAGGGCGAGGCTCCCGCCGAGCCGAAATTCGGGGGGTCGGGCTCTGCCCGACCGAGATGAAAATCGGCTTAATGTAGGGCGCGGTTTTACACCGCGCCGAGAAAAATTTCGTCGGCGGGGTATAAAACCCTGCCCTACAAAGGAAAATCGGCTTAATGTAGGGCGCGGTTTTACACCGCGCCGATGAAAAATTTGTCGGCAGGGTGTAAAACCCTGCCCTACAAAGGAAATTGGCTTAATGTAGGGCGCGGTTTTACACCGCGCCGATGGAAAATTTGTCGGCAGGGTGTAAAACCCTGCCCTACAAGGGAAAAACGGCTTAATGTAGGGCGCGGTTTTATACCGCGCCGAAAAAAATTTGTCGGCAGGGTGTAAAACCCTGCCCTACAAGGGAAAAACGGCTTAATGTAGGGCGCGGTTTTACACCGCGCCGAAAAAAATTTGTCGGCAGGGTATAAAACCCTGCCCTACAAAGGAAATTGGCTTAATGTAGGGCGCGGTTTTACACCGCGCCGATGAAAAATTTGTCGGCAGGGTGTAAAACCCTGCCCTACAAGGGAAAAACGGCTTAATGTAGGGCGCGGTTTTACACCGCGCCGATGGAAAATTTGTCGGCAGGGTATAAAACCCTGCCCTACAAGGGAAAATCGGCACGCCAAAGGCGTGCCCTTATATCTCGCCCATGAGCCGAAAATCTTTCTAAGCATCAGTAGGCTGCGAAAAGCACGACGCTCATTCCACCGTCAACGGGCAAAGTTATGCCGTTAACATAGTTGGTGCAGGTTGAAAGGAAGATGGTGGCTTCTCTCAAGTCTTCGTAAACTCCCAACCGATTTGCAGGTGTGGCGTTGAGGAACCTTTGCAGCCTTTCAGGTTCACTCTCCAAAATTGCCCTGTTTAGGTCAGTTGGAATTACACCCGGCGCAATTGCGTTCACGCATAAGCCGTGCCTCGCCCACTCGCAAGCCAACTGTGCAGTCAAGGCTCTAATTCCGCCTTTGCTTGTTCCGTAAGCAGCGACGAAAGGCACAGCCCTCAAACTCGTTTCGCTTGCTATGTTGATGATGTGCCCTCGTTTTCGTTGAAGCATTCGCTTGCCGACAATCTGGCAGGCACGGGCGACGCTGAGCAAGTTGATGTCAAAAATGTCCTCCCAAACTTCGCGAGGGATATCTTCGGCGTTGTATCGGCGCAGAATGCCTTGAGCATTGATGAGGATGTCAATTGGACCGAATTCGCTTTCAATCCAGTCGCAACAGGCTTCCAATGCGGCGTCATCGCGGGTGTCAAAGGTAAGTTTGTCTATGTCCACCGGCTTAGGGTATGGACGAATTTTCGCCAACGAGTTGACGGTCGCTTCAACTTTTTCTCGGGTTCGTGAATTCGGGAAGACAATTGCTCCTTCCTCAGCGAGGAAGTGAGCAATAGCAGCACCGATTGAACTGTAACCGTCGCTTGCCGTCCCACCAAGCACCAAAGCGACTTTGCCATCAAGTTTACCCATCTTCCAACCACCTCCGTGAACTCAATTTTGTAGCCATCTTCCGAGACAGTAAACCCCGAAAGAGAACTTTGGGGGAATGTCGCACTTTCGTCATCATGCCAATGAAACAATAGGGGCGCATTTATGCGCCCCTACAAACTTCCCCTCGGATTTAACCAAAACTGATTCTCTCAATTTGGTCAGGATTGAACGAGCAGACATCAACCTAATTCAATCTTGAACTGGTGGTGGAGTGCAATTGGGGTCGTGGCAATTGAAAAATTCTCTCGCGCGGGAGACAATGGTTTGTGCTGAATGCCACTTCACATGACCATCAACAAATCCAAGAACAGACCCACCAGTGTGCCGAGCATTCCTCAAATTGATAGGATCCGTATTGCACACCCAACCATTGGCTTCAGCATATCGCCATCTTCCATAACCACAACAGTAAGCATTGTTTCCTGGGTAGTCTCCGAGAGGGACTGTGCTTGCTGGAGTGTCAAACTGTCCAAGGGAAGGTGGTTTGTAACCGCTCCCTGGCCATGAAGGAATCACACTCGGAGTCCCATATCCATACCCGATGTTGACCCAATCTGGTTGACTGGGGCAGACAAAAATTTGGCGGTTCTTAAGATACGGTTCAAGTCGGTCATACCAAGGCCAGTTTGAAGGAGCGTTGGGATTACCACAGTGACCACACATGCCTGGAACAACCCGTTCATCGTAATCTTGAGCATATTGGAGCCAACCAAGCATAAGTTGCTTAAGGTTGGATGTGCAAGATGCCTGTCTTGCCTTCTCCCTTGCCCTTGAGAACACGGGGAACAGAATTGCTGCCAGGATAGCAATTATCGCTATCACTACCAGCAATTCAATCAAAGTGAAACCGACGCGGGTAGACTTGATGCGATTTGATGCCACGATTTGCTTCTTTGGATGCAGCATTTGCAACATTTCTCATCCCTCCTTTTCGCCCCTTTTAAAGGGGTGATTTTTGTCGGTTTAAATTATATCGCACTTTTTTTTGGCGTCAAGATGTGGAAAACGACTGAAAATTGGGGTAATTTCAGGTGGGAAACGACCGCCTCTTTCCGATGTCCGTGGCAGAAATTTCTTTTTCGGATTGATGAATTGCTGGCAAAATATTTGCTGACAAGTCAACTTGAGAAAGGAGAGAATGAGCAATGCGATGGTGGTTATTGATTGGCGTAACTGCGATGACTTTGAGTGCGCTTACAGCACAGCCTAAAGTTTCACTCTCTTTCCGCATCACTGAAAAAACTACCCTCAGTGAAATTCTAAGTGCTCTCACTCGTCAAACGACGGCTCAAATTCGCATGGATGAGGCGATGAACTCTTTCGCTCGTCGCTATACTTTTCCACCGCACATGTTTGGAGCGATTTTAAAAGGCAAAAACGCTGGCGAAGTTTTGTCATTTTTGTTTGGGGCAGGTTGGGAAGGTTCAAGTTTGAAGGGAGAAATCAGGTCGCAGTTTCCAAACCGCATGCTTGCTCGGACACCAATGCCTGTGTTTATCGGTAGCAAAAAACTTTGGACTTGCAATAACCGAGCATTTGAGTGGAAATGGGAGAAACCGAAAGGCGGACCTGTTGGCGGGATAATCACTATTTGGCTGCGAGTTCAACCAGATGGCGACATAGTTAAGCGTGAGCCCATTGACCTGCGACCGCTTCAAAACGAGTTCTCTCTTGACTACCTGCGTGACCGAATTAAGGATTTGAGTGGCGTTTACTTCAACATTGACCCAGAATGGCATCAAAATGTGCACTACAAATTGCTGCCAGAGTATCGTGGTCAGGTTTTACCTGCTGACCCGCAAATACCTTTGTTCGTCCGAAAGATGAGAAAAATTTTTGGAGATTTGCTTGATAGACCACACACCCTTGGGGAATGGCTGAGCATTTTTGCTGAAAGTCTCAATGAGCACAGCAAGGCTCGTGGCTGCCTTTGGAAGTGGACATGCAGCGATGGTGCAAACCCAATTTACACCCTTCGTTGCTATGCCCACATCAATTAACCGTAGGACTTACGCAGTTAATGTCATTTTGTGTAGGGGCGGACGATATTCTGCCCGAAAACACCCTTTATAAGGGGTTAAAACTGCCCTTGCGGGCGGCTTAGCAGCCGCCCCTACATCCAACTGCGTAACTCCTAATAAAGTTTTATGGGACGGCTTTGTAGAAATTCCGTGCGTTGACATGGCAAAAATTCCATGCTACTGACTTAACTTGTAGTCGCTGGCACATACAAAGCCAGAGGTGAAATTGATGGTGACTGAATGTCCGTTAAGCCTTCCAGCGGTCTTGCCAACCAAGGGCAAAAAGAGGGTTCTGGTTGCAATGAGCGGAGGGGTTGATAGTTCAGTAACTGCAGCCTTGCTGAAGGAGCAAGGCTACGAAGTTATAGGTGTGACTTTTCGCTTGTGGGCAGGAAATGAAGGTCAGGAACATGCAAAGGCTTGTTGTGGGATTGACTCCGTTGAGGATGCCAGAAGGGTTGCCAACAAGTTGGGCATACCTCACTTCGTCTCTAACATGACTGACTTTTTCGCCAAAACTGTCGTGGCAAATTTCGTTAACGAATATGCAAAAGGCAGAACCCCGAACCCGTGCGTTCGGTGCAACGAGTTCGTCAAATACAGGCTCTTCTTGCAACGAGCCGAAGCGTTGGATGCCGACTACATTGCAACAGGACATTACGCAAGGCTCGTGAAAGGAAACGATGGTCACTATCACCTGCTCAAAGCGGTTGACAGGAACAAAGACCAAAGTTATGTGCTTTACATGCTCAAGCAAACCGTGATGGCGAGAGTTTTATTGCCTCTCGGAGAATTGACGAAACCGCAAGTTCGCGAAATTGCAAAGAAATTAGGTTTGCCCGTTTACAGCAAGCCCGACAGTCAGGAAATTTGCTTTGTTGACACCGACGATTACCGCGACTTTATCAAAAAGATGCGACCTGATTTGGTTAAGCCAGGTCCAATTGTGACCGAAGACGGAAAAAGGATTGGCACTCACATGGGCGTTGCCTTTTACACCATCGGGCAAAGGCGTGGGCTTAGAATTAGTAACCCATCAACTGAACCACTTTATGTCGCCAAGATTAATGCCGAGACAAACACCATTGTGGTTGGGCGAAGAGAATTGGTAATGACGAAAGAGGCAACTGTTGAAGCAGTGAATTGGGTGAGGGGAGAGCCTCCCAAGGGGAGTGTCAGGGCAAGAGTCAAACACCGATATAAGTCACCTGAAGGGTTGGCTTGGATTGAAGTGATTGATGAAAAGAGTGTCAGGGTGATTTGGGATGAACCTCAGTGGGCAGTTACGCCGGGGCAAATCGCAGTTTTTTACGATGAGGAAACGGGCGAGGAAGTTTTGGGAGGCGGAACGATTTGCAAGACAGTAAGCAAGGTCGGATTGCAATGACAACCTTGTTAAAGCCAGCGAATCTTAGGTCAAGAAAAAAACCATCAATCTAAGCCAATCTCTTTCAGAAACTTCAGCGCCATTTGCAAATGCCATTGCAATTGCGCTGTGTCCCAATTTTCCGTCCCGTGCAAGCAAATCACTTTTTCTGCATTGCAACCGCTGACTTTGATGGCATCCACCAAACCTTGAAAGTCCAAGATGCCATTGCCCGGAAACTGCTCGGCTGGGAATTTGTTCCAATGTTTACGCCACCATGACAACCCATGATTTTGTGGGGCAACATCCCAAAGGTAAAGCAAAAGAATTCGGTCTGCAAAGCGGTGCACCCATTCGTTAGGTCGCTCACCGAGAACGAAACAATGGGGCGGGGCGAAAGTTATGCCTACCAAATCGGCGGGAAAGCGGCGACAAAATTCCAACACTCGGTCGCTACTGTCCAGCAATGTGTCAGAGTGGTTCTCAATTGCTAACTTTACGCCTGTTTTCGCTGCTGCATTTAATGCTGGTCGCAAAAATTCTGCCATCTCATCCCAATCTTGTCCTTTCGCTCCGTTAACCACCATAGGCACACCTAACTGAGCAGCGAATTCAACACCTCTGCACAATCGTTGTGGGTCAGCAGTGTAAATGCTCAATGCGCAAATTCTCAAACCTGCTTCCATCACTTCGTTGGCTATATGCTCAGGCTCATCTTCATCCAAACGAACATGCTCCACCCAGTTCGGAATGCTCCACAAGTCCACGCTGGCAATGCCTACCTCTTTCAACGAGAGCAAAGTTTTTGTGCGGTCATGCCCAGCAAACAGCAGCGATGAGCAACCGATGCTTGTCATCGCATTCGCCCCCTTTCGCTCAAGTCAAAGACGACCAGTAAATCGCTTTTAAGAAACTATGGCACTTTGAAAGCCTGAGGTCAAAAACAAACGAAAACCGACAAAATAACTTTGTGTAGGACTTACGCAGTTGATTTCATTTTGTGTAGGGGCGGACGATAGTCTGCCCGAAAACATCCTTTGTAAGGGGTTAAAACTGCCCTTGCGGGCGGCTTAGCAGCCGCCCCTACATCCAACTGCGTAACTCCTATTTAGTGGAAAATTCTCACTTTGAACGGCAGTGAAATTCAGGAGCGGAAAAGTTTGGCACGCTCGTGCCGGGTTTTCAAAGTTAAGACCAAATCTTGAAGGAGGCGAAAGTTATAATGGACGAAAGAAGACTTGAAAGGATGATTGAACGAACGAAAGGGATTTTGAAGTTGCGCCCAAACTTTGTCAGACGGTTTTACAAAGACGGTGGTCGGCTCGGATTGACTAAAAAACCTGGTGGAACTTTCAACCCGAAAACGAAACTCTTCATCCCAGAGCGTTGGATTGCCTCATGCGTTGAAGCCCGCAACCCAAACCCCATCAGAGGTGAGGGTTTGAGCAAAGTTTGGTTGCCCCGTTACGAAGGTGAAGTGACTTTGAAGGAGTTGCTCCAAAAGTTTGGTGACTTGCTTTTAGGCGAGGAACGAAACCGAATTCACAACAGCGAATTTCGTGTCCTCGTCAAAATCCTTGACCCAGCCGAACCCATAGTTTTTCACTTTCACGCCCGCGATGAAGATGTTTGGTCTCATCCAAAGTTTTTTGCTGGTCACCGCTTCGGCAAAGATGAAGCCTACTTCTTCCTTGATGCTCCGAAAGGCATTTGCCCATACACTCATCTCGGTCTCTTTTCTGGAGTTGACGAGAAAGAGTTGATGGCAGCAATTGAAAAAGGGCGCAATAAGTTGCTTGAGTTTTCGCCTCACTACTTGCAACGAAGCGGAGAGGGATATTTCACGCCAGCAGGTGTCCCGCACCGACCAGGCACAGCCCTTTGTCTGGAAATTCAACAACCCAGCGATGTCTATACTTTGCTTGAAACTGAAAGCGATGGAAGAAAAATGAGCCCAGAGCAAATTCATCCTGGCTTCCCAGACTTAAAAACCGCTCTCCGCTTTTTGGATTTCAAAACGGCGCAATCCCCTGACCTTTTGGAGCGATGCCGATTAGCACCTGAGTTGATCAGCGAAACGAAACAAAAAGGCGGTCAGGAATGGTGGATTTTCCCCCTGTCGCTGACGAGCAAATTTAGCGGCAAAAGATTGGTGGTTACGGGAACTTTTGAAAGCGTTGAGAGCGAACCTTATGCCCTGCTGATTTGGAAAGGTAAGGGCAAACTCAATGGCAAGCCTATCAAAGCAGGCGATGAATTTTTCGTCGGTTACATCGCAGCCGTTAATCCTCACTACTTTGAATGCACAAGCAGTGAACCTTTGGAAGCCTTCAAACTTTTCCCGCAGTCAACCAAATGATTGAACGCAAAGAAAAGGGCAAGCACTTCAATGAGGCGGAAACAAAAATGGTGGGCGGTGGAGGAATTGAACCTCCGACCTCGTCGTCGTCAACGACGCGCTCTCCCACTGAGCTAACCGCCCATTTTCGGCTGCAAAAATTATAACACAACCACCAACAATTGTCGCTCGTAGTGTCAGGGATTAACCCAATGCTTTTCCGTTGGCTAAAAGCCGACGCTACATTTTTAGGCGGTGATTTGACGATGAGGTTGAAAGTTCGCGGGCAAGCGAAACTCAAAGGTGCTTTTTCCGTGCCCGGTGACAAATCAATATCGCACCGAGCGTTGCTTTTAGGCTCAATTGCTGAAGGCGAAACGGTTGTTGAAAACTGTCTTGTCGCCGAAGATGTCTTAAGCACTGCTCACTGCTTGCAAGCGCTCGGCGTGAAAATTGAGGGCGTAGGGACAACGAGTGTCAAGGTTCACGGGGTTGGCGGAGCAAATTTTTCTCCGCCAACTTTGCACCTTGATTGTGGCAACTCGGGCACGACGATGCGATTGTTGATGGGTCTTTTGGCAGCCCACGAGTTTGAAAGTTGGCTGACAGGGGATGCATCTTTACAGAAACGACCGATGGACAGAGTTGCCATTCCGTTGCAGCGAATGGGTGCGAAGGTTGAAGGGCGAACCGAAAAGTTTTTGCCGCCAATTAGGATGTGCGGCGCAAAATTGCGACCAATTGAGTGGGCCTTGCCCGTAGCGAGTGCTCAAGCGAAATCAGCAATTTTGCTCGCAGGTTTGTTCGCTGATGGAACAACAATTGTGCATGAACCAGCACCTTCCCGCGACCACACCGAGCGGATGTTACAAGCCTTCGGTGCGAAAGTTATTGTGCGAGACTTGACAGTTGCTGTTGTAGGTCCAGCCAAGTTGCGAGGGACAAGCCTTGTCGTTCCCAATGACCCATCCTCGGCGGCGTTTTTCCTATATGCCGCTGCGGCGATGCCTGATGCAGAAGTGACGGCATTGGGAATTAGTGTCAACCCAACCCGCACCGGCTACCTTGAGGTTCTCCGTCAGATGGGTGCAACGGTTATTGTTCACAACGAACGAACTCAAGCGGGCGAACCCGTCGCTGATGTGACGGTGCGTGGGAGCAAATTGCGCGGTGTGAAAATCGCAGGCGAACTTATCCCGCGCACCATTGACGAATTGCCTGTTTTGGCTGCGATTGCGACAATAGCCGAAGGCACGACGATCATCCGAGATGCTCAGGAATTGCGGGTCAAAGAAAGCGACCGCATTGCCGCAATGGTGAACGAATTGCGCAAATTAGGTGCTCAAGTTGAAGAGTTGCCCGACGGCATGGTCATTCATGGTGGCGGTAAATTGCACGGCGCTGAAATTGAAAGTCACGGCGATCACAGAATTGCGATGGCATTAGCGATTGCTGGCTTGCTCGCCGAAGGCGAGACGATTGTCAATAACGCCAATTGTGTGGCAATCTCCTTTCCACAGTTCCCGCAAGTTTTAGCATCACTCGGCGCAGAGGTGGAAATGGAATGAAACGACCGAAAGGGATTGTCGTTGCCATTGACGGACCTGCAGGTTCAGGCAAAAGCACCGTCGCAAAACTCGCCGCAAAGCGGCTCGGTTACCTTTATGTGGACACTGGTGCAATGTATCGCGCTGTCGCTTTGAAAGCATTGCGGTTGGGCGTGGACATTCACGATGAAGTGGCGATGAGCCATTTGGCTCAAACGACTGACATAACTTTGCGCCAGCAACCCGATGGTGGTGTTCAGGTTCTTCTGGATGGAGAAGATGTCACCGAAGCGATACGGACACCTGAGGTTTCCGAAGCGTCATCGGTTGTCAGCGCTCATTTGAGTGTTCGCGAAGCGTTGACGGCAAAGCAAAAATTGTTGGCAGAACAAGGCGGCGTCGTGATGGAAGGGCGCGATGTCCAAACTGTTGTCGCACCCGACGCCGAAGTCAAAATTTTTCTGACCGCAAGTTTGGAAGAGCGAGCGAAACGGCGCTGGCTTGAATTGCAGCAAAAGGGGATTGAAATCGCTTACGAGCAAGTTCTGCAAGAATTGCGCGAGCGCGACGAACGGGATAGCACCCGTTCCGTTGCTCCCCTTCGCAAAGCGCCTGACGCCATTGAAATTGACACGACAGGCATGACAATTGATGAAGTGGTTGACAAGATTGTTGAACTGGCAAAGCAAAAGCAAACCAGCCGAAAGGGGTGAGAGACCGATGAGATGGGTTGTGGCAATTTTAGCCTTGCTTTTCGTTGTGCTCTTTGCTGCTGCCATTTGGCAATACACGCCTGAAGCCAGAGAACGAGCCGAGATTCGGAAAGTTGTCAAGGATTACCTTGCCCAGCAGTTTTACAAAAACCCGCAAATTCTGGACATCCGAATTTACCGCAGTTACGCGCTTGCAGTTGCTTACGACCTTGAGACTTTGATTCTGTTCCTGCAGAAGCGCAAAGGCAAGTGGGAAGTGGTCATTCACGGCAACCTTCTCACCCGGGAGACAATCCGCACGAAAGCAAAGGGCGTGCCTGAAGAGGTTTTTGAAGCGCTGAAAATCCCGAAGGCGGGAACGATCGGGGGAGCGACGATAAAATGAGCAAGTTCGCTTGGGTCACTTTTGACTGCTACGGGACGCTTATTGACTGGGATGCTGGTATCCGTAACTTCCTGAGCGATTTGCTCGCCCGCAAAGGTGTTTCCGCTGACCTTGACATTTTGCACCGTCGCTGGGAGGAAATCCAGTTTGACCTTATTCAACGCGAGTATCGCCCCTACAAGGACATCCTGAGGCTGAGTTTGGAAGCGACGCTGAAGGAGTTTGACATCCCGTATTCGCCCGAAGACGGTGACGCTTTTGCGGCGTCCATGCCAACTTGGAAACCTTTCCCTGATGTTGCGTCAGCCCTGCAGGAATTCAAGCGTCATGTTCGCATCGCCATCATAAGCAACACTGACAACGACATTTTGCGAGAAAGCGTCAAGTTGATGGGCGTGGAATTTGATGCGCTCGTAACTGCTGAAGATGCGAAAGTTTACAAGCCAAGTCCGCTCATCTTTGAATTTGCGTTGCAGCGTTTGGGCGAGCCGCCCGAGCGCATCTTGCATGTCGCCTTCGGCTTCAAATACGACCTTGCACCGGCGAAGCAAGTTGGCATGGTGACTTGCTGGCTTAACCGCGTGAGCGAACCGAAACCCGAAGGTATTAAACCAGATTTCGTTGCCGCATCACTTCACGAAGTTGTGTCATTGGTTTCATCTTAAAGGAGTTGGTGGCTGACTGGTATGAGTGAACAAGGAAATCCGAGCAGGTTTGCTACTGTTGATGTGATTTGTTTGTTAGCATTCTTTATCGGGCTAATTGTGCTTCTCAACTTTTACGGCTATGCCCTTTTGCCTTCTTTTCCAGACGAGAGCCTGTTTTTGCAACCTGCACAAAACCTTATGGAGGGAAAAGGCTTTGGGACACCTGCGCTGGACAACCTACTACCTGGCATCTCACAACGAACTTATTGGCAACCGCCTGTCTATTTTCTCGTCCTTGCTGCTTGGGGCAAGTTGTTTGGTTTTGATGTCCTATCATCAAGGTTGATGAGTCGCTTTTGCGCTATCGGGGTCTTAATCCTTTTGTGGCTATTGGCAAACCGATGGGGTGTTAGTCGTTGGCTGGCGTTAATTTGCGTTATCTGGACAGGTTTAGACTTGACATTTCAATACAACGCCAATTTTGGAAGGATGGACACTCTGAATGCGTTTTGGTTGCTGGCAAGTTTATTCTCATTCACGACTTATGAAGAGAAAGGTAAAGATTGGCAAGCGGGGTTGGCAGGTGGCTTTGGCGCTCTTGCAACTTTGACTCATTTCATCGCCATTCCCAATGTCTTGGCTTTGGGTGCAATTTTGGCTTGGTGGAAACGGTGGAAAGCATTGGTTTGGTTCTCGTTCCCAATCGCAGTGGGCTGGGTTCTGTGGCTCACTTACGCTGCTCAAGATTGGCAAAGTTGGCATGGTCAGTTGTGGTTGCAATTTGCCCAAAAAAGTAAAAACGGTTTGTTTATCGTTCTGCCTCGGGCATTATTTTTGCAAAGTTTCCTTCCATTGTTTGGGGTTTTCTCCACAAATGTTCCACCTATTTGGTTCGCTTTGGTCGCACTGTCAGTATGGGGGTGGATGCGTAAACACTTGCCTATAAAAAGTTGGCAAATCGTAAGCCTTTCAATGACTTACTTTTCAGCCGCCATTGGTGGCGAACCTTGGTATATTGGCTGGTGGACACCGTTTGGCTACTTGTGGCTTTGTTCTTTCCTTCAATTTGGTCTGGAACGCCTGCTTAAAGGGTTTTGGCTATTTGCTCTTCGTGTTTTTTGTGCCCTTTGGATTTGCTGGCAACTACTCTGGATTGGACGAACTGTCACTTATGTCCCAATTTTGAAACGAGATGTTGACAAGTTTTACTCAGAACTACAGACCACTTTGCCAAAGGGTTCCAAAATTTTGCTTCACAGCATCCCTGATGCGTTTCCATATCTTCAACGAACTCGTCCTGATTTGAAAATGGTTCAACTCAGCCCAACACCAATGCCATTAAAAGCAATTGCTCAAGTTTCTAATAGCAGTGACCTTTTCGTTGGCGTAACTGAATGGGCGGAAAAACTTGGTCTCACTTTAGCCGATGCCAAAAGGTATTGGTTTTTCCGAACCCCATTAGGTGGATGGAGTGTCAAGATTCATCTGCTAAAAAGTTTGAGAGTGAAGGGCAAATGAAATGAGCGTCTATGTCTTCGCTGCATTGGGAAAAGTTTTACTTAACAAGTTCGTTTCTCCTGCTAATTTTTGCCAAAACCTTTAGTAACCATGCTTTTCGCTTTTGGTGTTCACACTTTGAGGCAAGACCTTTATGGTGTCTAAAACTCGCAGTTGACCAATTATGCACAAAGGTCGGAGGAGAAAAAGGCTATGCGTGTAAGGGACGGTGAAAATTTGTTCCGTCTCGTCATTTTGCCTTGTGGGCTATTTTTGACCGGCATTGCTCTTTTGCTTGTTCTGGAATTGGTGGTTGCTGGCAGTTCGGGTTTCCCCTTTGACGACAGTTGGATATTTGCCCAATATGCTCGCAACCTTGCAAATGGGCATGGATTTTGCTTCAACATCGGCGAACCTTCCAGCGGGTTCACTTCCTTTCTTTGGCTTTTGCATTGCACTGTTGCATACAAGTTGACTGGCAGTTTTGTTTTGCCAATGAAATTGATGGGAGTTTTGTTTGGGGTAGGGAGTGTCGTGATGTCGCATCTTGTCGTTGAGACACTAACGGGTGATAAGCGAAAAGCACAAATGGCTTCTTATTTGACAGCAATTTCTCCACCACTCGTAGCCAACTCATTAGCAGGCATGGAAGGAAGTCTATATGCCTTCACAGCGTTAACAGGAATTTGGCTACATCTGCGCTGGCGGATGACTCCTTCATTTTGTTGGCTTTGGGAAGGTGTCTGGTGGGGCATTGCAGTTTTGACAAGACCAGAAAATTTGCTCCTTTGGGGCATCACAATAGCAGACAAACTTTGGCGAAATCGCAGAAGTTGGCATAGTGCTTTAGGGTGGATGGCACTTCAGGTGGTTCCCTTAGCGGCACTCGCATCTCTATGGATAGCAGTGAACCTAAACACAACAGGGACACCGTTCCCGTGCACATATTTGGCAAAAGTTTTGCCAGTCCGCAAAGTTTTTTACGGGCATTGGGGCATCCCTTTGGGCATTATCGTTGCTTTGATGCAGGGGCTGACGACTTGGCTGATTTGCCTGACTGTGCTTTTCCCATCCGTTGTTGCATTGTTAGCGTGGAAACTTTTCACTCAAATTCGGCAACAGGATATAGCGAAAAGTTTCTTGAATTGTTGGCTTTTTGGAGCCGCTACGCTTATGACTGCATCGCAGGTGGTTCAGTTTCCGATGGGTTCATGGACAGTTTGGGGCTTCTGGGGGCGCTATTTGCTGCCCGCTTACTTGATAGCGGGAATGGCTTTGATGATGGGGTTGCCTTCGTTCCGTTGGGTGTTAGTGATAGCGATTTTAGGATGTGTGCCAAGTTACATCAACATCGTTTCCGAATATGCTCAAAGCGTTGAAGTTATGCAGAGGATATACATCCCCTTTGGAAAATGGCTAAGTAGGCACACACCGCAAAATGCCATAATAGCCACTCACGACATCGGCGCAATTGGTTTCTTTTCGCATCGGCATATTTTTGACACTCAAGGTCTCATCCACGCCGATGTCGCAAAGCGATTGCCAGAATTATGGAATGACAGCGAAATGTTGCGTGAGTTGCGACGGCGCAATGTCAGTTATCTCGCCGTTAGCGATTCATGGTCACTTGTAAACACGCATCCTGAATTGTTTGAACTGATTAAGGCAGAACCAGGTTGGAACTTGGACAGCAAAAGGCAGTTTTGCATCTTCCGCATCCGTTTGGGAGCAAGTAAGTAACAAAACTGGTTCTCAGCGTCCTGAAATTACCAAGTGAAAAACTTGTGGGGCGAATGAGATGAAGCGGGTTGTTAGCGTCAGTTTGGGCTCATCAAGAAGGGACAAAAGGGTTGAAGCGGTGTTTTTCGGTGAACGATTTTCGGTTGAGCGAATTGGCACGGATGGAGACTTGCGTAAGTTCGCCGAGTTGATTCAAGAACTTGACGGTAAAGTTGACGCACTTTGTTTTGGAGGTATGGACATTTGGATTAGGTGCGGCAAACACAGATATGCATTCCGTGAGCCTAAAAAACTCGCTCAACTCGTCAAGCAAACCCCAGTCGTTGATGGGTCAGGACTTAAGGACACGATGGAGCGAGAGGCAGTCCATTGGCTTCAACGCAACAACATTTTGGATTTCCGCAACCGAAAGGTTTTGCTTGTCAGCGCCATTGACAGGTTCGGGATGGCTGAAGAGTTTTGGAAGTTGAGGGCAGACTTGAGGGTTGGCGATTTGTCCTTTGGGCTTGGAATTCCAGTGCTCATTAAATCGCAAAGGGTTTACGAAACTTTAGGCAAAATCCTTTTGCCTTTGATCGTCCAATTGCCCATCAGTTGGGTTTACCCTACGGGGAAAAAGCAAGAGCAAATAGAGCCAAAGTTTGAGCGATTTTACCATTGGGCTGAAGTTATCGCTGGCGATTTCTTACTCATCCGCAAGCATTTACCTGTCCCTACTCCCTCGTCCCCTGTCCCATTACTTGGCAAAATCATCCTTACAAATACCACTACGAGGGACGATGTTGAACTGCTTCGCCAACTTGGAGTTTTATTGCTCATCACGACCACACCCGAACTTGAAGGGCGAACTTTCGGGACAAATGTGATGGAAGGTGTGATCGTTGCCCATTTGCAGCGTCGCCCCGATGAACTAACAAGGGACGATTACATGCAAGCATTGAAAGAATTAGGTTGGCAGCCAAACCTGAAGAAACTTTTTTGAGATCATGTTTTGGAAGCGAGAGTTTTGACAACTCAAGAGACTTCTTGCGTGATAGCAGAATAATCGTCCCCCTTCCTTTCTATGTCAACTTCCTTCTCCTTTCACATCACCCATCCCATCCCTTTACCTTACAACTTCCAAACCTTCCTACCAACCCTGACCCCTCAAAAACCTTCAAATCATGAATGCTCCCCTTCCATCCACTTGAAAAATCCAAAATCAACCCATCACCCTTCTCATCAACTACTTGGCTCTTTATCACATGCCTCTTCTTTCTCCCTGAATAGTTTCCCCTCCTATCTCCCCCTTCCTTCGGTCTCCGCCTCTCTTGTTCTGTTGCGTCTATCAGCAACTCTATCTCTGCCATCTCTTCCAACAAATCCTCAAAAGAACTTATCTTCTTCTCCTTACCCTCTCTGGCAAAGGGAGGTGTTCCCTCAAAAAACTCTTCATCATCTCTAAATTGCGATAAGCATTGCTCTCGTGAAGTTCAAAAAGGAAACCTAAAAGGGCAAAGGTAAGATAGTGGCGAAGAAAGAAAAGGGTCATAAAGACCCTCTCTTCCAAAGACAACTTGAACTTTCCCCCTGCACCTATTTCCCTTTCCCTCCTTGACAACCTTTTCCTTTCAAATTCAGGATAGGTTTCTTTGAGGACAGTCATAAGTTCCTCAAAGGCTTGAGGTGTAATATCGGTAAGGTGACGGAAGATAGTGGGAGATTTTTTGGCTCTTTGCAAGTTAAACATGGTCACTTTCACCTCCTTACATGGTCTTGTAGTGGGTTATGATTATAGAAAATTTCGGCGCATCAGGAGATGCGCCCTCCAATGCAAAGCCAGAGCGGTGATTTGGACATGACATCGCGGGAGAGGCTGATGCTCGCTTTTCGTTGTGAGACACCGGACAGAGTCCCTGTTGCGCCCCAAGGGTTCGGGCGCATTCCTCGCGATAGCCCACTTGGGCGCGAATTGGTGGCAAAAACCGATTTCATCCTCTATGCCGGTGGCGGAATTGACCCGTTCGTAGGCAACTCTTTCCAGACTGAAACCTTTACGGACGGCAACGCAACGGTGACGATATACCACTCGCCTGTAGGGGATTTCAAACGCGTGACTAAGCGAACAGCAGCGACAAGCGCTTGCGTTGAATTTCCGTGCAAGACCCCAAACGATGTTGAGCGCTTGCTTTCCGTTCCCTACATTCCGCCAACAGAAGAGCAAATTCGCCGAGCGGCTCAGAATTTCATTGCCGAAAAAGATTGGCTCGGGGACGAAGGGATTGTGTTGTATGGGATCGGGGATGCAATTTGTTTCCCCGCCGAATGGCTCTCACCTATGGACTTCTGTTTGCTTTGGGCGGATGCACCGGATTTGATGGCTGAAATGGTTCGGGTTGCTAACGAACGGTTGCTCCCTTTCGTTGACCAACTTTGTCGCTTAGGCGTGGATGGGTTCCGAATTGTCGGTGGCGAATACGCTTCAGAGCAACTTGGACCGAACGCTTACGAGCAATTGGTTGTCAAGCCGGACCGAGAATTGGTTTCGCTAATTCACTCGCACGGTGCTCTGGCTTACTTCCACAATCACGGACCGATAATGCGTTACTTGCCAATGATTTTGCAAATCGGG
>Ga0209289_100256_pt1 | contig 31510 bp, 42 predicted proteins | sample GXS110809BmetaG_FD_184121 | JGI IMG/M metagenome (GOLD analysis project Ga0209289, IMG submission 184121) | Hot spring microbial communities from Gongxiaoshe hot spring, China to study Microbial Dark Matter (Phase II) - GXS 110809B (SPAdes)... ...
AAACAACTGGTTTGTTGTATTTTTCGCTTAATTTTTGAATCAACTCATAGAATCTTCCATCATACGTGCTTCTTTTTAACTCAATATCGTGTTTTGACGAGATAGCAAAAATTTCATCGTCGATAGCCTTTTTTAGTAACTCGGGTGTTTCTGTACTGAAACTATTTACATCCAGTCTCACCACAGGATAACTTTCCCAATTCCATTTGTCGTATATCCATGTACCTTCGAATAATTCTTTTTCTCCCTTGAATAAATACTCAAGTACACTCACCATTAAACTCTTACCAAATCTTCTCGGTCTGGATAGAAAATAATACCCTTTTGGTCTTTTTACTATTTCGTATATGTACATTGTCTTATCAACGTATATGAAATTACCTTTTATTAAATCTCTAAAATCTATCACACCTATTGGTAATTCTTTCATTTTTTTCACCTCAATTTTGGAGTGCTCCACTCTTTTTTATTATACCATAGTCTGAGATATATCCAAAAAAATGGTATTTTTCGAAAGTCGAAGTTAAAGATTTTTTGTCAATTTTGGACTCTTAGGATATTTTTTATGAATTATTGAATTATTATTTGATGTTATAGCAAAAGATTAGTACATGGGGGTGTCGGAATGGACAAAAACAAACCGTTTTTATCTGTTGCTATGATTGTCAAAGATGAGGAAAATAATCTTCCAAGGTGCTTGGAAAGTCTTAAGGACTTCGTTGATGAATTTGTTATCGTTGATACAGGTTCGAGCGATAGGACGGTGGAAATTGCAAAGAAATACACTGATAAGATATATTTTTACCAATGGAATAATGATTTTTCTGCTGCACGAAATTATTCTTTGCAATTTCCAACAGGTGAGTGGGTTTTTATCGTCGATGCCGATGAGGAAGCCACTGAAGAGATGAAAAAAGGGCTGAGAGATTATTTAAAAAAACTTCCAAAAGATGTTAATACTGTTTATTTACCAACAATTAGTTATCTTGATTGGAGTTTTGAAATGCAGGAAGTTGCCTCGTCAGCCCGTATTTTTAGAAATGGTACAGTTAGATTTGAGAACATTGTTCATAACCAAGCAATTTACCAACCTAAGGTTGATTATGCACCGTTTTCTTTATTGCATTACGGATATATCTGGACAAGGAAGTTGAAACAAAAGAAACACGCAAGGACCGCTAATCTTATTAGGGAGCATTTAAAACAGGCAAAAGATATTAACGAGAAAGTTTATTACCTTGTTCAGCTATACAAAACAGAAACAGTGAGTCCACATTATTGGTCTCACGTACGTGTTGGATGGGAAATTGCTAATTTAATTACGAAAGTTCAGACTGTTCCAACAATTGCTCTTGAGTTTATGTATATTTTCGGTATGGAACTTATATCTAACCAAATTAAAGAAGGAGAAAAGTTACTCAATGCTTGTTTAAGATTAGCACCGGAATATCCGGATCCGTACTGTGGATTTGCAATTAAATATTTTAATGAGAGAGAATATCAGAAAGCCTACGAATTTGCAAAGGAATATTTTAGAGTACTTGATGCCGTGATGGCAGAAAAGGAAAAGTTTACTTGGACTATTAATTCATTAAAAGAAAGAGATAAGATAGCAGGTATAATGGTAACTACTGCTTTGGAAATGGATGATAAAGAATACGTTGATAAGTATCTTGATGAAGTAATTGAAATGAAAGATTTGAATTTGAAAGCAACGTTTATTGGCGCTATAATGCTTGTCTTTTCAAAGAAATCAGCAGAGTTTTTTGAGAAGTATGGCTACGTATTTGAGAAGATTTTGGAGATTGCATTCACTAACAGAATAGGATTCCCAATGAAAGATTTGCTTATAAACATGGTTAAAAATAGAGTTGTGATTTCAGAAAGAGCTATTTCTTTACTTAAGAATTTTCCAGTATCTAATAAATTAGAGTTTTGGTTGAGAGAAAAAGCGATAAAACCAGATTACGATTTTGTTTATTCGTATTTCTTAAGTGATACACCAGAGGATAATTTTTTGGACATTTATGGTATCCCCGGTCTTGTTTTTCTGTATTATCTTAAAAAAGATTATTACGAACCAGAGAATATTATAAAATGGTTGCATAGTTTATCAAAGAAAACTGAGAATGCTTTATTTAAGGGATTAATTGAGGCGCTCATCGGGGACACTTATTTGAGGCTAAAGAATGTACGAAACGCTTTGAATTATTACAAAAAAGCTGCTCAAAATAATCCACTGATTTCTAAGTTTATTAAGCCAATTATTGAGGATTTGAAAACAACGCTCATCGATTTGGATATCGATGGTGTTGCCGACGATTTGTGGAAGTATTATGTTTCTAATAATGATTTTATTATACCACTTGATAGATATCCGAAAGATGAACTTGAGTATGTTCATTTGTTATCTAATCATGATTTCGTTAAATATGTTTCAGCTATAAGTACCAACGATAATCAAATAAAAATAGAGTTGTTGACTCAAATTGCTAAGCCACAATTATTTTCAAATTATTATTATCATCTCGCAAAAGCTTATGAAAAAGATGATCTTGAGACGGCATACAGTTATCATATTAAAGCAATAGAGGAAAACGAAGTTTTGGCAGATATAAAGGAAAAAAATTATAGGTACACAGAGCTCTATCCAGCTCATTTACCAGATTATTACAGGGCAGAAGATCCAAAAATCTGGGTCGGAAATTTATCGGAAGTTTTTTCTTGCAGGGGGATTATTCAACCCGTCAGAACGTGGAAGAAATCGAAGGAGGATTTTTATTACGCTATTCCATTACCTTCTGAAGATGCTTTAAAACTTTTCCTAAAGAGAGAATTTGATGCTCTTAAAAAGAATAATATGCTTGTACCTAAGAATCTTTTTGAGTCGGTTATTTCAAAATTGGAATGGGAAGAGTGCAGAGTGTTTTTAGATGTAGAGAAGTCAAACTTCGATTTCGCTATTTTCCCAAGGTTGGGAATGGAGATTAAAGAAAAGAGTAAGAATCTAATTATCTTATCAGGTTTTGAGAGAACATACGATGTTGGGAACTTGCTTAGCGATGTGAAATCAGCCGTGATATTTTCGGTGTTACCGAATATCGAAAATCGTGATGATGAGGTTTGGTATTATCCAGGCTTCACGATTTTGAGAGATTATACGCAGATCAAAAAGTTGTTAAGCAAACTCGGGTTTAGGATAGTTTCAAAGGAAATTGATGGGAACTTTATAGGAATTGTAATAGAAAAGATAGAAAAGAATAAATGAATTAATTTTGCATAAAAATTAGGAGGTGAGGTTATGCGGATTAACCACAACTTATCTGCTCTTAACGCATGGAGGCAGATTACTCTTACTGATTCTGACATGAAGAAGTCTTTGGAACGTTTGTCTTCTGGTTTAAGAATTAACAGGGCAAGCGATGACGCAGCAGGTCTTGCAATAAGCGAAAAAATGCGTGGTCAAATTCGTGGTCTTGAAATGGCTATGAAAAATGCTCAAGATGGTATTTCGTTGATCCAGACAGCAGAAGGAGCCCTCAACGAAGTACACGCTATTTTGCAACGTATGAGAGAACTGGCTGTTCAAGCTGCAACAGATACTAACACAAACGTTGATAGAGACCAGATTCAAGCAGAACTTAATCAATTACGCGATGAAATCGACAGAATAGCACGAGCGACAGAATTTAACACTAAAAAGCTTCTCGATGGAAAGCTTGAAGGGTTTAGATTCAGAGCTGATGTGAAAGTTGTTACCGGTGGTAATATAGATTTAAAAGCTGAAGAAATAAGTTTATCAAAGTCAGATGTAAAAGCTATTGCAACTTGGGTATCTCAAAATGTTACTGGAAGCCTCGGTACGGTTTTAATCGATGTTGGTAACACTGCAGGTAATTACGATGTTGTTTACAAGAAACTAACAACTAACATAGGAACCGATCTCTGGGTTGGTTTCCAAAGTGTGGGTAACAATCAGGTAAGAGTGTTAGTTTATAAAGATGCTCCTGGTGGAACGCTACTTGGTTCAAATACTTTAACTGGTGATGGTAAAGTTTATTTACATGATTTTAGTTCAGGTAATCGTGTTGTTTTCATGGGAGCTCTTAGTATAGACCTTTATGCAAGTGCAGGTTCTGGATTGAATACTGTACGCTCAGTTACTCTGGTTGATTCTAAGATGTTTGTTTCAAACAATGGATTCTTAACGGAATCTATTAGGACGAATATTTCAGGCAGTCCAACGATACCTGTTGTCAACCTTGGTGGTAATAACTATACTTCTTCTATACAAATACTTGTTCATGGAGTAGCTATAACATTGAGTTTTAGATCAGTTAGTGCGGATTCTATTCTCGTTACGGCATTGAGAAATGGTACTGTATTAGGTTCATCGAGGTACGACCAATCAAATGGTACAATTTCTTTCAAGCTAATTAAAGATGTTAGAGGTTCCAATACCTTATTGAACATCTCAAATATTAGTATACGTATTCAAGGAAGTGGGGAACAAATTACTTCCATACAATTTAGTGGTACAGCGTATTTTGACACTGTAAATCAAAACATCGTTGCAAAAGCAGATAATATAGTTACAAATACTTCAAGCTTGACGTTTACTTCCTTGCTTATAGGTTCTAATGCAAAGGTATTTGTCGGATTCCAATCAGTTGGTGTCAATCAGGTGAGGTATGTTGTTAAAAGTTTCAGTGGCATGACTATTACAAGTGGTACTCTTAAAGCAAGTGATTTGAATGCTGTTGGCTTGAAAACTGTGAATCTTGGTGATGATTTGGTTTTGAATATTCAATTTGAAAGGTTCCAGAGTGAATTAAACAGACTAAATCAAGCAGATTTGTATATAACTTCTAAAACATCTAAAGCGGAAGAAGGTTCTTATGTCTTTGAAATAGGTCAGTTGAATGGTTATGTGAGTTCACCTCTTGATTTTAGAGTTGTTAAGAGTTCCTCTGATGGACTAAGTGTTTCGACAACTGGCGAATTAAGACGTGGATTTGTCGTTAAAAACGGTGTTGTCATGTCTTGGATGCCAGATATTTGGAAGATAGATATGTATGGTTCTTTACCGAATGAGGAAGTTGTAGATACTGCTGTATTCAGAGTTGATGAGCAAAGAATGGAAGATAATTCTCTTATTTTCCAGATAGGTTCTAACGAAGGTGTCAATATGATGCTTGGAATTGATGATATGCGTTCTGAGGCTCTTGGACTTACGAAAGAATCAGTTGATGTTACAACTCAGAATGCCGCTGAACGTACTATTATGATTGTAGATGCCGCAATATTGAAAGTTGGTATGGTAAGGTCAAGGCTTGGTGCTGTGCAAAACCGTCTCGAACATACTATCGCAAACCTTGGTATAGCTGCAGAAAACTTAACAGCTGCAGAGAGCCGTATAAGAGATGCAGATATGGCAAAGGAAATGATGGCATTTACAAAGCAACAGATATTGATGCAATCTGGCATGTCGATGCTTGCGCAAGCTAATGGATTGCCACAGAATGTGTTGCAATTGTTGAGAGGATAAGCTTAACGCTAAATAGAGCTAATTTACTATGATGGGTGTTTTTAGGCTGACCTCCCATCCTGAAAGGAATTTGGTGGTACGATAAAAAGGTATGTTACACGATTTAATTATATCAAACAGGATGGAGGTAGCCTTTATTCTTTCTAAAGTTCCATTTGGATTATTTTGGTTTTCTATCTGGTAAGTATGTCTACACCTGTTCGAGAGATTTAAAAAACACCCCTTGACAGAAATGTGTTTACATAGTAAAATGTGTATCGCTGGTTGAATGTGGGTGCGTAGCTCAGTGGGAGAGCGCTTCCTTGACGCGGAAGAGGTCGTAGGTTCAATCCCTGCCGCACCCACCAGTTTTTAAAAAAGGGTCGGTTCTTAGGCGATACAGCAAGCTAAAGTTGCTGGGGCGTCGTCTAATTGGCAGGACCCTGGACTTTGGCTCCAGTTGTGTAGGTTCGAGTCCTACCGCCCCAGCCATTTTTCATAAGTATTTGCAAATTCTAAAGATTAAAAACGTACTAAGGCGCCGTTGCGCCTTATGTTTTTGTTATAGGTCTGAAATATTAAGTAATCCTTATAGAAAATCCTAATTTATAAAAAACGCCCGACATAGTGTACGAAACAAAAAATTCACACGGGCTTTATTGTATTTTTGAAAAACAACGGTTATAATATCACACGAATGTGCAGGTTGAAGGGAGGGTTAAGATGCCAACTATTAATCAGTTAGTGAGACACGGTAGACAAAAGGTTAAGGAAAAATCCAAATCACCAGCTTTGCAAGGGCATCCACAAAAGAGAGGAGTTTGTGTTAGGGTTTCTACGATGACACCGAAAAAGCCAAACTCTGCTCTTAGAAAGATTGCTAAGGTGAGATTGAGTAACGGTATCGAAGTTACAGCATATATCCCAGGTATCGGACACAACTTGCAAGAACACTCAATCGTTCTTGTTAGAGGTGGAAGGGTTAAGGACCTCCCAGGTGTCAGATACAAGATTATCCGCGGTACACTCGACGCAGCTGGTGTGGAAAGCAGACGCCAGAGCAGAAGTAAGTACGGTGCAAAGAGACCAAAAGCTGGAGCAGCAACGGGCGCAAAGGGTAAGAAGTAAGGAGGGAATCGAATGAGGCGAAGAAGAGCCGAGCCAAGAATAGTTCCACCAGATCCAGTGTACGGTGAAGTTCTTGTAACAAAGATGATTAATAAAGTAATGTGGGATGGAAAGAAATCAATCGCTCAAAAGATAGTTTACGGAGCTATCGAAATTCTTGAACAAAAGACTGGTAAGAGCGGTATTGAAGTTTTTAAACAAGCAGTTGAAAATGTAAAGCCTATTGTTGAAGTTAGACCAAGAAGAATCGGTGGTGCTACTTACCAAGTTCCAGTTGAGGTTCAAGAACCAAGGAAGACAACACTTGCTATTAGATGGATTGTTGATATTGCAAGATCTAAAAAAGGTAAACCAATGCAAGAAAAATTAGCTGAAGAACTTTTGAACGCATACAATAACACAGGTGCGGCTATTAAGAAGAGAGAAGACGTACACAAGATGGCAGAAGCAAACAGAGCATTTGCTCACTTTAGATGGTGAACAGTGAACGGTTAACAGTGAACAGTAAATAATTTATCTTTGCACCGATAACTGATCACCGTTCACAGAATATCTGACTATGCTTCGAGGAGGAAAGTATGGAAGAGATAAAGGCTCTTTATGTTGACCTGAATAAGTTAAGAAACATAGGAATAATGGCTCATATCGACGCCGGTAAAACAACAACCACCGAGCGTATATTGTTTTTCACAGGTAGAAAGCACCAGATAGGTAGTGTCGATGATGGTACGGCAACGATGGACTGGATGATCCAGGAAAAGGAAAGAGGTATTACTATTACATCAGCTGCGACCACATGTTTTTGGAAAGAACATCGTATCAACATCATCGATACACCAGGTCACGTTGACTTCACAATCGAAGTTGAACGTTCGTTAAGGGTGCTCGATGGTGCTATCGCTGTCTTTGATGCAACTGCAGGTGTTGAGCCTCAGTCAGAAACTGTCTGGAGACAGGCAGATAAGTATAAGGTTCCAAGACTTGCATTCATGAACAAGATGGATAAGACCGGTGCTGATTTTGATATGGCGGTTCAAACAATGGTCGATAGACTCGGCGCTCATCCAATTCCTGTTCAAATACCAATGGGTGCTGAAAGTGATTTTAAAGGTGTAATCGACCTAATTCAAATGAAAGCTATAAGATGGCTCAATCCTGAAGGTACAGAAATGGTATACGAAGAAATTCCAGCACAGTGGCGTGATAAGGCAGAAGAAGCAAGAGAAGATATGATTGAGAAAATTGCCGAAGTTGATGATGAAATTATGGAATTGTACCTTGAGGGTGAAGAACCAAGTGAAGAACAAATTCACGCAGCACTCAGAAGAATTACGATAGCCGGTCTTGGTACCCCAGTTTTCTGTGGATCAGCTAAAATGAATCTTGGTATACAACCTTTACTTGACGGTGTTGTGAGATATTTACCATCGCCACTCGATTTACCACCAGTTCGTGGTTTCGATAAGGACGGTAACGAAATTCAAGTTGTTCCAACAGAAGATGCACCATTCGTTGCTTATGCATTTAAAATTCAGACAGACCCATACGTTGGTAAACTTACATTCTTAAGGGTTTACAGCGGAAGACTGGAAAAAGGTAATTACGTTATAAATACGACAAAAGGTGTAAAGGAAAGAGTCTCAAGGCTTATATTCATGCATGCTGATAAGAGAGAAGATGTGGAATACGTCAGAGCAGGAGATATCGTCGGTATTATCGGTATGAAGAGTACGATAACCGGAGATACCGTCTGTGAGGAAGGTACCCACGTTATTCTTGAAAAAATGGAGTTCCCAGAACCTGTTATTTCTATCGCTATCGAACCTGTTACAAAAGATGACGAGACAAAACTTTCTAAGGCATTGCAAGCGTTACTTGATGAGGACCCATCACTTAGAGCATATGTTGACCAAGAAACTGGAGAGACTATCCTCTCTGGAATGGGAGAATTACACCTTGAGATTATCGTTGATAGGTTGAAGAGAGAATTCAACGTCAACGTCAGAGTTGGTAAACCACAAGTTGCTTACAGAGAAACGATTACGAAGGATGTTAAAGTCGAAGGTAAGTACATCAGACAGAGTGGTGGTAGAGGTCAGTACGGTCATGCGATTATACACTTCGAACCACTCGGTTTGGATAAGACGTTTGAATTTGTTGATAAGACCGTCGGTGGTGTGATACCAAAGCAGTACATACCAGCGATAGAAGAAGGAATAAAAGAAGCAATGCAAGTTGGAACGTTGGCAGGTTATCCTGTTGTTGGTGTAAAAGCAACGTTACTTGATGGTTCTTACCACGAAGTTGACTCTTCAGAAATGGCATTTAAGATAGCAGCAAGTATGGCATTTAAAGAAGCGATGGAGAAAGGCAGTCCGGTGCTTCTTGAACCTATCATGAAGGTAGAAGTTACAACACCAGAAGAATACATGGGTAACATCATCGCTGATTTGAACTCCAAAAGGGCGCATATAGATGCCCTTGAGAATAGAGCACATCTGAGAGTTATAAGAGCTCTTGTACCACTAAGTGAGATGTTTGGATACGCAACAACTCTCAGGTCGCTTTCACAAGGTAGAGCAAATTACGTTATGACACTTTCTCATTATGATAAAGTGCCTGAGAAAGTGGCAGAAAAAATATTGAAAAACGCTTAATATTTTTTAACTGAACGCCGATCACTGAATAACAATTCAATCTCCACCACAGGTGAAGAAGGAGGGGCAAAAGTATGGCAAAGGAAAAATTTATAAGAACCAAACCACACATGAACGTAGGTACGATAGGACACATTGACCACGGTAAGACAACACTTACAGCAGCTATAACAAAGTACTGTTCACTTCTCGGACTGGCAGACTACACACCATACGAAATGATTGACAAGGCACCAGAAGAAAGAGCAAGAGGTATCACCATTAACATCACACACGTTGAATACCAAACAGAAAAGAGACACTACGCACACATCGACTGTCCAGGTCACGCTGACTACATTAAGAACATGATCACAGGTGCAGCTCAGATGGACGGTGCTATCCTTGTTGTTGCAGCAACAGACGGTCCAATGCCACAAACAAGAGAACACGTTCTTCTTGCAAGACAAGTTAACGTTCCTGCAATGATTGTTTACATCAACAAAGTTGACATGGTTGACGACCCAGAACTTGTTGACCTTGTTGAAATGGAAGTTAGAGACCTTCTCAGCAAATACGAATTCCCAGGCGATGAAATTCCAGTAATCAGAGGTTCAGCTCTTAAAGCAGTTGAAGCACCAAACGATCCAAATCACCCAGATCTCAAATCAATAAAAGAACTTCTCGATGCAATGGATAGCTACTTCCCAGAACCAGTTCGTGAAGTTGACAAACCATTCCTTATGCCTGTTGAAGACGTATTCTCCATCACAGGTAGAGGTACAGTTGTTACAGGAAGAATCGAACGTGGCGTAATCAAACCAGGTGTTGAAGCAGAAATCATCGGTATGAGCTACGAAACAAGAAAGACAGTTATCACAAGCGTTGAAATGTTCAGAAAAGAACTCGATGAAGCAATGGCTGGAGACAACGTCGGATGCTTGCTCAGAGGTATCGATAAAGATGAAGTCGAAAGAGGACAAGTTCTTGCAAAACCAGGTTCCATCACACCACACAAGAAGTTCAAAGCAAACATCTACGTTTTGAAGAAAGAAGAAGGTGGACGCCATACACCATTCACAAAAGGTTACAAACCACAATTCTATATAAGAACAGCTGACGTTACAGGTGAAATTGTTGACCTTCCAGCAGGTGCAGAAATGGTTATGCCTGGTGACAACCTTGAAATGACAGTCGAACTCATCTACCCAGTTGCTATCGAAAAAGGTATGAGATTCGCAGTTCGTGAAGGTGGAAGAACAGTCGGAGCAGGTGTTGTTTCCGAAATTATTGAGTAATTAATACTGGACAAAAAAAGGACGTATCTGAGATTTTTTTCAAGACTTGATTAAGTTAAACCTTGTATGTGTAATCGGGGGGGTTCCCCCCCTTTTCTAAGAAGGAGGGTAAGACATGCCAGGGCAAAAAATTAGGATCAGGTTAAGAGCATATGACCATAGATTGCTTGACGAGTCTGCTAAGAAGATTGTTGAAGTTGCAAAGCAGACCAATGCAAAGGTTTCAGGACCAATTCCACTACCAACAGAAAGAACGCTCTACGTTGTCTTAAGGTCACCACTTAAACACAAAGACTCACGTGAGCAATTCGAAAAGAAGGTACACAAGAGACTTATAGATATTATTGAACCGAACTCAAAGACGATTGACGCACTGATGAAGATTAATCTTCCAGCAGGTGTCGACGTTGAAATCAATCTGTGAGTCCTCGGAGGTGTTTTGAGATGAAATTTATTATTGCAAGAAAGGTTGGAATGACCAGATTGTGGAAAGATGATAAGGTTGTTCCCGTTACAGTACTTAAGGCAGGTCCATGTATAGTTGTTCAAAAAAAGACAGTAGAAAAAGATGGTTACAATGCAGTTCAACTTGGTTTTGAAGAAGTTAATGAAAAAAGATTAACAAAGCCTATGCTTGGTGTTTTCAAAAAGGCTAATGTTAAGCCAATGAGAGTGCTTAAAGAATTTAGAGTAGATAACGTAGACCAATACACAATTGGTCAAGAAATAACAGTTGCAATTTTTCAAGAAGGCGATAAAATAGACATTACTGGCTGGTCAAAAGGTAGAGGTTACTCTGGTGCCATGAGAAGATGGAACTTCCAAGGTGGACCAAAAGCACACGGTGCAAAATTCCACAGGGAACTTGGTTCCGTCGGTCAACACACTGAACCAGCAAGAATCTTCAAAGGCAAAAGAATGCCTGGAAGATACGGTAACGAAAGAGTTACAGTACTCAATTCAGAAGTTATAAAGATCGATGCAGAGAATAACCTATTAGCAGTTAAAGGTGGAGTGCCAGGAGCGAGGGGCAGCCTTGTACTTATAAGAAGTGCTGTTAAGGCATAATAGACAGCACTTAGCAAGGACGTGCTCCGAAAATGGAGTAAGGGAGGACGAAGATTATGGCACAAGTTACGCTTTACAACATCAAAGGTGAAAAGATTGGGAACATCGATTTGAGCGATGAGATTTTTAACATTCAGCCAAACCTCGATGTAATGTGGCGTTACATCGACATGCAACTCACAAATGCAAGAGCCGGTACAGCTTCCACAAAGACAAGAGGAGAAGTTTCTGGTGGTGGAAGAAAACCATGGCCACAAAAACACACAGGTAGAGCAAGAGCAGGTTCAATAAGGGCAATCAACTGGAGACACGGTGGTGTTGCACACGGTCCAAAACCAAGAAACTATTTGAAGAGAATGAACAAAAAGATGAAGAGACTCGCTCTCAAATCGGCGTTGTCTGCTCGCTTCCAGGAAGGTAACCTTATTGTTTTAAGCGATATACGATTTGAAAAAGCACAAACAAAACAAATGAGAGAAGTTCTTAAGAACCTCGGAATCGCTGACGAAAAAGTGTTGTTCGTTCTTCCAAAGAAGGAAAGCGTATATGAAAATGTTAAACTTTCTGGAAGAAATATCCCCGGTGTAAAGGTTATAATTGCCGATAATCCAAACAATGGTAATTCAGTTAACATCGATGGTTTGAATGTATACGATATAATCAACGCTACAAAGGTTGTCCTTACAGAGGGCACCGTTCGCAAAATCGAGGAGGTGCTCAGCAAATGAGAAAAGAATACTCCGATATCATCATCAGACCAATTATCAGTGAGAAATCAATGTCTTTGAGAGCAAATCGTGAATATGTTTTTGAGGTAGATAAGGACGCAAATAAATTGGAAATAAAAGAAGCTGTTGAAAAATTGTTCAATGTTAAAGTTGAAAGAGTAAACACGATGATTGTTAAACCAAAGCCAAAGAGAGACCTCAGAAGAGGTTACTTGGCAAGACAAGGTTATACAAAAGAATGGAAAAAAGCCATAGTCAAATTAGCAGAAGGCTATGTGATTAAAGAACTCCAGGCATGAGGGGTGAAAAACAATGGGTCTTAAAAGATTCAAACCAACAACTCCAGGTAGAAGATTCATGGTTATTCCTGACTTTTCGGAAATCACAAAAGAAAAGCCCGAAAAGTCACTTGTTGTACCTCTTAAGAAAACAGGTGGAAGAAACCACCACGGTAGAGTAACAGTTAGATTCAGAGGTGGCGGTCACAAGAGACTGTACAGAATAGTTGACTTCAGAAGATGGGAAAAAGAAAATATACCTGCAAAGGTTGCCTCTATAGAGTACGATCCAAACAGAACGGCAAGAATTGCTTTGTTGGTCTATGCAGATGGTGAAAAGAGATACATCCTTGCACCAAACGGTTTAAACGTTGGCGATACAGTAATGTCAGGACCGGAAGCAGAAATCAAACCAGGTAACGCACTTCCACTTGAAAATATTCCAGTTGGTACAATAGTACACAATATCGAATTCTTACCACGCGGTGGTGCAAAGATCGCAAGAAGCGCTGGTATGGCTTGCCAGCTTATGGCAAAAGAAGGCGAATACGCACTCTTAAAGATGCCATCTGGTGAACTCAGAAAAGTTCACGTAAGATGCTATGCGACAGTTGGCGTAGTTGGAAACGAAGACCACAAAAACGAAGTTTCCGGTAAAGCAGGTAGAGAAAGATGGAAAGGTAGAAAACCACACGTACGTGGTGTTGTCATGAACCCAGTTGACCACCCACATGGTGGTGGTGAAGGTAGAGGTAAAGGTCACCATCCACAAAGCCCATGGGGTGTACCAGCGAAAGGTTACAAGACAAGAAGAGGTAAGAGAGCAAGCGACAAATTCATCGTCAGAAGAAGAAACGGTTAATCAGGAGGTGTAATAAATGAGCCGTTCAAGTAAAAAAGGACCATTTGTGGATCCCAAGCTCCTCAAAAAAATCAGATTACTTAACGAAACAGGAGAAAAGAAGATAATAAAGACATGGAGTAGAGCAAGCACAATAGTTCCAGAAATGGTTGGACATACAATAGCAGTGTACAACGGAATGAAGCACATACCAGTTTACATAACAGAGAACATGGTTGGTCACAAACTTGGTGAATTTTCCTTCACAAGAAGATTTGGTGGACACACGAACAAGTCAGCCAAAAAAGGTGAGGTCAAGAAATAAGGAGGGAATTGATAATGCAAACCATCATTAAAAGAGAAGGACTCAAAAGGTCCAAGTTCCATGCGAAAAGGAAAGAGACCCTTGCAACGTTACCAAAATATGAAGCACGTGCAGTTGCGAGGTTTGTCCGCATATCTCCAAGGAAAGCACGCTCTGTAATCAACTCAATCAGAGGTAAAAATGTTTCAGAAGCTTTTAATCTTCTTGAATTTTCGCCTAAAAAGGCTGCACGAATCGTCTATAATGTGTTAAAATCTGCTGTAGCGAATGCAACAAACAATTTGGGGTTGTCAGAGGATAACCTTTATGTTGCTGCATGTTATGTAAATGACGGACCAAGAATGAAAAGAGTATGGCCACGCGGTAGAGGAAGAGCAGACATCATCCAAAAGAGGATGTCTCATATTACTGTTGTTGTTAGAGATAGAGAAAAGGAAAATAGTGCAAAATAATAAATAGTTGTGAGGTGATATCGGTGGGTCAAAAAGTACATCCAAAGGGTTTCAGACTCGGTTTAACAGCAGAATGGGATGCACAGTGGTTTAATGAGAAAAAATACAGCGAATATCTTCTCGAAGATGAAGCTATAAGAAACTTCTTGAGAAAGAACTACAACCAAGCAGGTATCGCAAGAGTCTTCATCCAAAGACCAGATGCTGAAAGAGTTTTAGTTTCAATCTACGCGGCAAGACCTGGTATATTGATAGGTAAGAAAGGTTCAGGTATAACTGAACTCAGACAAGCTCTTGAAAGCAATTTCAACAGAAAATTCGGAATCGATATAGTTGAAGTGAAAACGCCAGAGACAGAGGCAGTGCTCGTAGCAGAATCGATAGCTCAAAAGATAGAAAAACGTGCATCTTACAAAATCGTTATGAAAAGAGCCATAACAGCAGCACTTAGAAGAGGAGCAAAGGGAATTAAGATAATGGTCGCAGGAAGGTTGGCAGGAGCAGAAATAGCAAGAACAGAATGGTACTTAAAAGGAAGACTTCCACTTCAAACACTCAGATCAGTTATAGACTATTCAACAGCCAGAGCAGAAACAAAATACGGAACCATTGGTATAAAGGTCTGGATATACAAAGGTGATCAGCAAATCTAAACGGTGAACGGTATACAGTTAACGGTGAACAGTGTAAAGTAAAGGATTTTATATAGTTTATAACCGTTAACCGATAACTGGTCACCGATAACCGAGTATCGTTCCGCTCAACGAATAGGACAAGGGAGGTAAATAGCCATGTTGATGCCAAAAAGGGTCAAATACAGAAAACAACACCGAGGAAGAACTAAAGGCGAAGCAAAAGGTGGAGCACTTGTAATGTTTGGTGAATATGGTCTTAAAGCACTCGAACCAGCTTGGATAACATCTCAACAGATAGAAGCATGTAGGCTTGCAATCACAAGAACACTTAAAAAAGAAGGAAAACTTTGGATAAAGATATTCCCAGATAAATCATACACGAAACACCCACCTGAAACAAAACTTGGTAAAGGTAAAGGTAACGTTGAAGGTTGGGTTGCAGTAGTGAAACCTGGAAAAGTAATGTTCGAAATCGGTGGAGTCGATGAAGAACTTGCCATAAAGGCGCTTGAATATGCAGCAACAAAATTACCTATTAAAACAAAAATCGTGACAAGACATCACATAGGTGGTGAAGCAGTATGACACCAGTGGAAATCAGAAATATGAATAACGATGAATTGCTTAAACTTCTCGAAGAAAAGAAAAGAACGTTGATGAACCTAAGATTCCAAAACGCTCTCGGTGAATTGAAAGACTTCAGCCTCATCCAGAAAACAAAAAGAGACATAGCAAGAATCAAAACTATCTTACGCGAACGTGAACTTGGTATAAGGAGGTAATACAAATGCCTAAGAAGAGACTTGTTGGCGTTGTTGTAAGTGATAAAATGGATAAGACCGTAACAGTAAAGGTCGAAAGAATCGTAAAACACCAAAAATTTGGAAAGTACGTTAAAAAATCTAAGAAATTCTACGCACACGATGAAAATAACGCATGTAAAATTGGAGATATCGTCGAAATCGAAGAATCAAGACCATTAAGTAAATTGAAAAGATGGGTTGTTGTTCAAATACTTGAACACTCTAAGCTTGGAGTAGAAACGCCAGAGACAGAGGAAGAATTAGAAATCGAAGGGGGTAGTGAACAATGATACAGAACGAAAGCTACCTCGTTGCGGCGGATAATTCAGGTGCAAAAATTCTTAGAGTAATAAGAGTACTTGGTGGTTCGCACAAACAATTTGGAAGTATAGGTGATATAGTTGTTTGCAGTGTCAGAGAAGCGGTACCTAACACAGATATAAAGAAAGGTGACGTTGTAAAAGCAGTTGTAGTAAGAACGAAGAAAGAAATCAGAAGACCAGATGGAAGCTACATAAGATTCGATGATAACGCAGCAGTTGTACTTGACAAATTTAATCAACCAAAAGGTACACGTGTATTTGGACCTGTTGCAAGAGAACTAAGAGAAAAAGGATTCATGAAAATAGTATCTCTCGCACCAGAAGTATGGTAAGGGGTGGTAATCGATGGCACAGAAAATAAAAAAAGGTGACACGGTACAAGTTATTTCTGGAAGAGATAAAGGTAAAAGAGGCGAAGTAATTCAAGTAATGCCAAAAGATGAAAAGTTGATAGTCAGAGGTGTAAACGTTGTAAAAAGACACCAAAGACCAACAGGACAATTGAGACAAGGTGGTATAATCGAAAAAGAAGCACCACTTTACTGGTCAAAGGTTATGCTCGTATGTCCAAGCTGTGACAAAGCTACAAGAGTAGGTTTCAAAGTCCTTGAAGATGGCACAAAAGTGAGATACTGCAAGAAATGCGGAGAAATCATAGATAAGAAGTAAGGAGGAGTAAAAAATGGCCTACGAATTTGTTCCGTTGAAAGAAAAGTATCAAAAAGAAGTGGTGCCAGTTTTAATGAAAGAATTCGGATACAAAAATATTCACGAAGTACCAAGATTGGTAAAAGTTGTAGTCAATATGGGTGTTGGAGAAGGTTCGAGAAATAAGGATATCATAGAAGCACACGCAAGGGAACTTACAATGATAACAGGTCAAAAAGCTCTTATCACAAAAGCAAAGAAGAGTATATCAAACTTCAAGATAAGAAAAGGTATGACCATAGGTGCAAAGGTAACACTCAGAGGACCAAGAATGTACAACTTTGTGTACAAACTTGTTAACCTTGTTCTTCCAAAGGTTAGAGACTTCAGAGGACTCAATCCAAATTCATTCGATGGAAAAGGAAATTACAGTTTTGGTTTGACAGAACAACTTGTTTTCCCAGAAATTTCACCAGACCAAATCAAAAGAATTCAAGGTATGGACATAGTTGTTGTAACAACGGCAAAAAGAGATGAAGAAGCAAGAAGATTGCTTGAATTACTTGGTTTCCCATTCAAAAAGCAATAATTGAGGAGGGAATTTTTAATGGCAAAGAAATCAATGGTTGAAAAATGGAAAAGGCCGAAGAAGTTTAAAACAAGAGAATACACAAGATGCAATATCTGTGGTAGACCACATTCAGTCTATAGAGAATTTGGAATCTGCAGAGTCTGTTTCAGAAAGATGGCTAACGAGGGAAAACTCCCGGGCGTTAGGAAGGCAAGCTGGTAATTATGGAGGTGTTAACCGTGTGGAGCGATCCAATAGCTGACATGCTTACAAGAATAAGAAATGCAAACCTCGTTTTTAAAGATCAAGTAGATGTTCCAGCATCGAATTTGAAGAAAGCAATAGCAGATATTCTCGTAAAAGAAGGATTTATAAAGGGTTATACATACATCGAAGATGGAAAACAAGGTATTTTGAGACTTCAAATGAAGTACAAAGGTACAAGAAAGAACAAAGAAAGAGTAATTCACGGAATTGTCCGTGTTTCAAAGCCTGGAAGAAGGATATACGTTGGTAAGAACAACATACCAAGAGTTAAAAATGGACTTGGCATTGCTATAATATCCACATCAAAAGGCGTACTCACCGACAAAGAAGCAGCAGAACATGGAGTCGGTGGAGAAGTTATTGCCTACATCTGGTAAGGAGGTGTAGTCCATGTCTCGTATAGCAAAGAAACCTGTCGTTTTACCTTCAAACGTTCAAATTTCAGTCACCGACTCTGAAATTAAAGTGAAAGGTCCAAAAGGTGAGCTCAAATTGGCTGCTCATCCTTTTGTTAGTGTAAAGGTCGAAGGTAATGAAGTTTGGTTTTCGCCAAATCTTGAAGTTGCAAAGAGAAAAGCCGATGAAAGAAAATTCAAAGCAATGGTCGGTACATACTGGAGACTTGTAAGAAATATGGTTATTGGTGTTACAGAAGGTTTCAAAAAAGAACTTGAAATCGTTGGTGTCGGTTACAGGGCACAATTACAAGGTAATAAACTTCTTATGAACCTTGGTTATGCTCACCAGGTTGAGTTCGAAGTACCAGCCGATGTAAAAGTCGAAGTACCAGCTCCAAACAAGATAATAGTCACTGGAATAGACAAGCAAAGAGTTGGACAAGTTGCAGCAGATATACGCAAGTGGAGAGAGCCAAATCCATACAGTGGTAAAGGTATCAAGTACGTAGACGAGGTACTCAGACTCAAAGAAGGAAAGAAAGCATAAGGGGGTATAAGACGTGATTAAAAGAGAAGATCGCAGGAAATTAAGACTTGTTAGACATAAAAGGATAAGAAAGAAATTATCAGGTACCACTGAAAGACCAAGACTCGCTGTCTTTAGAAGCGAGAAACACATATACGCACAAATAATCGATGATACAAAAGGCGTTACACTCGTTGCTGCATCAACAGTTGAAAAAGCAATGAGAGAGAAACTCAAAAAGACATGGAACGTTGAAGCTGCTAAAGAAGTTGGAAAGTTAATTGCGGAAAGAGCATTAGCAAAGGGAATAAAAGAAGTAGTTTTTGACAGAGGTGGCTTCAAGTACCATGGTAGAGTCAAAGCCCTTGCAGATTCAGCAAGGGAAGCTGGATTGAAATTCTAAGGTTTAGGAGGTGCTCACAGTGTCAGAAATTGCCGAAAAGATAAAACAAGCTGGTGAAACTTTTGAAGAAAGAATAATCGAGATTAGAAGAACAACAAAAGTTACAAAAGGTGGAAAGAATCTTTCTTTTAGAGTTCTTGCAGTTGTCGGAAATAGAAATGGTAAAGTTGGTGTTGGTGTAGGAAAAGCAAGAGAAGTACCTGATGCAATAAGAAAGGCACTTGTTAGTGCAAGAAGAAACATAATAGAGATGCCAGTTGTGAAAGGTACGATTCCTCACGAAGTAGTTGGTAAACAAGATTCTGCAAAGATACTCATGAAACCTGCTGCTCCTGGTACTGGTATCATTGCTAACGGTACAGTCCGTGCTATACTTGAGCTTGCTGGTGTACAAAACGTACTTACAAAAGCTATGGGTTCAACAAATCCTGTAGTTATCGCTCAAGCAACAGTTGATGGAATAAAGAACCTCTTCTCAATCGAAAAGATAGCTGCTCTTAGAGATATAACCCCCGCTCAAGTAGTTCGCGGTGTTAAGAAGGAGGGCTAATGTATGAAAAAGCTTAAGATAACTCTTGTTAGAAGTCCAATAGGATACAAATACGACCAAAAAGATACAGTAAGAAGACTTGGATTGAGAAAAATGCACCATACTGTTGTGAAAGAAGACACTCCACAAATAAGAGGTATGATTGAAAAGGTAAAACACCTTCTCAAAGTAGAAGAAGTTGAAGAATAAGGAGGGGAATTAAATGATTACCATAGAAGATCTCAAACCAACCCCAGGTTCGAACAAGAAATACAAAAGACTCGGTAGAGGTCAAGGTTCAGGTAAAGGTAAGACCTCAGGAAAAGGTCACAAAGGGCAGAAATCAAGAGGTACAGGTAAAGTAAGAGCATGGATGGAAGGTGGTCAAACACCACTTCACAGAAGACTTCCAAAGTTTGGTTTCAAAAACTTCACAAAGAAGGTCTATGCAGTTGTAAACCTTGATACTCTTGAAGAAAGATTTGAAAGCAATGATGTTGTTACTCCGGAAGTACTCATTGAAAAAGGTATAATTAACAAAATTTACGATGGTATTAAAATACTTGCAAGAGGCGAAATAACAAAACCACTCGTAGTTAAAGCACACAAATTCAGTGAAAAAGCGAAGGAGAAAATAGAAAAAGTCGGCGGAAAAATAGAGGTGATCTAATAATGTGGAAAGCGCTGCGCAATGCGATGAAAATTCCAGAGGTAAGGGATAGGGTTATCTTTACATTTCTTATGTTACTTGTTTTTAGGCTTGGTATTTACGTTCCCGTTCCAGGTGTAAATATTAAAGCTTGGGGGGAAGCGCTTTCCAAACAGGGCACCGGCCTTGCCGGCGGTGTTCTTAGTTTTTACGATGTTTTCACTGGTGGTGCTTTCAGTAGATTCTCTGTATTTTCAATGAGTGTTACACCATATATCAACGCATCAATTATCATGCAGTTACTTGCATCCATTATTCCTTCTTTGAAAGAACTTCTTAAAGAAGGAGAAGAAGGTAGAAAGAAATTCCAACACTATACAAAGAACCTTACACTCGGCCTTGCAGCACTTCAATCTTTTGTAGTATCCTTTGGTTTGGCAAGAAGCTACCAAGGAATAATAGCTATAAACACATGGCTCTTCTCATTTGTCTCAACAGTCTCTCTTGTTGCCGGTACTATGTTCTTACTCTGGATAGGTGATAGAATAACAGAAAAAGGTATCGGTAATGGTGTAAGTATAATGATATTTGCAGGTATCGTATCGAGATACCCAGCATACTTCAGAACAGCCGTTCTTGGAAATCTCAACATATTCGGTTGGATATTCCTTGTTGCAATAGCTATATTCATGATCGTTGCAATTATCTATGTCCAACAAGCAGAAAGAAGAATCAAGATAGAATACGCCACAAGAATGGTTGGAAGAAGAATTTACGGTGGAACAAGCACGTACTTACCAATAAAGGTCAACCATTCAGGTGTTATCCCTATAATCTTCGCATGGGCGATAGTCAGTATTCCAGAAGCAATTGCACAAATTACAGGTGCACAATGGGCAATTAAGCTCTTCAGTATGCAAAGTCCATTTATGATGATAATCTATGCACTCTTGATATTCTTCTTTACATACTTCTACAGTGTCGTTGTTATTGATCCAAAAGATATATCTGAAAACATCAAAAGATACGGTGGATTTATACCTGGTATAAGAGCAGGTAAACCAACGGAAGAATATATCACATACGTTCTCAACAGAGTTACATTCGTTGGTGCGATATTCCTCGTTGGTATATCACTATTGCCATATTTAGTTGAAGGTATAACAAGAGTTAACATATGGCTTGGTGGTACAAGTGCTCTTATCGCAGTTGGTGTTGCTCTTGATATTGCTCAGCAGATAGAAGCACACTTAATAATGAGAAATTACGAAGGTTTCGTTAAGAAAGGTAAGATTGCTGGAAGAAGATAATTTCCAAAGCTAAGAAGGTGGAAAGTATGAATCTGATATTTCTTGGACCTCCAGGTGCTGGTAAGGGTACTTACGCAAAACGAATAGTTGAAAAATACAATATCCCACACATATCAACGGGTGATATATTTAGAGAAGCTATAGCAAAAGGTACGGAATTGGGTAAAAAGGTACAAGATATAGTCAATTCAGGTAACCTTGTACCAGACGAATTAACAAATGCCTTAGTCGAAGAAAGACTGAAACAACCAGACTGTGAAAATGGCTTCATACTCGATGGTTACCCAAGAACGTTGAATCAAGCGCAGGCACTCGATGGTATGCTCAAAAACATGGGTAAAACACTCGATGGAGCGTTATATTTTGAAGTGGATGAAGAAACAGTCGTGCAAAGAATATCGACAAGAAGAGTGTGTTCAAAGTGTGGTAAAGTATACAACATAATCACACTCCCATCGAAGGTTGAAGGAATATGCGACGATTGCGGTGGAGAACTTATTCAAAGAGACGATGATAAAGAAGAAATCGTAAGAAGCAGGTACAGAGTATACATCGAAAAAACCTCTCCGTTAATCGAATATTATAGAAATCAAAACAAACTTTTTACCTTAGATGGCAGAAAAAGTGTAGAAGAAGTAATGAAAATGTTGTTTAATATATTGGGTGGTATTCAAAAGCAATGATAAGACTTAAAACGAAAGAAGAAATTGAGAAAATGAAAATAGCTGGTAGGGCGGTTGGTACGATTTTAAAGGAAGCCAAAAAGATTGTTGTTGAAGGGGCAACCGCCCATGATATTGAAATACTTGCAGATAAGATTTTGAAGGAAATGAAATGCAAACCAGCTTTCAAGGGATACGGTGGTTATCCATACATCACTACGGTTTCTATAAATGAAGAAGTGATACATGGGTTTCCACTCAAAAAGAAAGTTTTTAAAAAAGGTGATATAGTCTCAATCGATGTTGGAGCAATTTACGATGGAATGTACGGAGACGGAGCTGTAACGTATATCGTTGATAGAACTGACGAAAACGGAGAAAAACTTGTAAACGTTACTTATGAGTCATTGATGGAAGCTATTAAGATAATAAAACCCGGAATAAAACTTGGTGATGTATCCCATACAGTTCAGAGTTATGTTGAAAGTCACGGATTTGGTGTTGTAAGAGATTTTGTTGGGCATGGAGTTGGCAAAGCTCTTCACGAAGACCCACAAGTTCCAAATTACGGTAAACCCGGAACAGGTGTAACTTTAAAAACTGGAATGACACTTGCGATAGAACCTATGGTTACTGAAGGCGGCTGGCACGTAGTTATATTGGAAGATGGATGGACAGTTGTAACTGTTGATGGTAAGAGAGCAGCACACTTCGAACACACAGTTTTAGTAACGGAAGATGGTCACGAAGTGTTAACCTTACCTGACTAACTTTCAAACGTTTATTTGGATATCTTTTAATGCGTGAGGTGATTTCTCTGAAAAACAAGGAAGACGTCATACGAATGGAAGGAACAATAGTTGAAGCACTACCAAATGCCATGTTCAGAGTACAACTCGACAACGGATTTAAAGTACTTGCCCACGTATCAGGAAAGATGAGAAAGAATTTTATCAGGCTTGTACCCGGTGATAGGGTAGTAGTTGAACTAACGATATACGACCTTACACGTGGTAGGATCGTTTACAGAAAGAAAATCGATGCGAAAGGCGAAGAAGAAATTTTAGACGATGATGAATAATCGAAAGATAAAACACTTCCGAAAGGAGAGATAGTATATGAAAGTAAAAGCATCTGTAGGAAAAAGATGCGAACATTGTAAGGTTATCCGCAGAAGAGGAAAGGTTTTCGTTGTTTGTAAAGTAAATCCAAAACACAACCAAAGACAAGGTTAAGGAATAAGGATTGAGGAGGGAGATTAATGGCTCGTATCGTTGGTGTTGAAATACCGAGCAATAAAAAGGTTCATATCGCACTAAGATATCTTTACGGTATAGGACCAACACGCGCAATGGAAATTTGTAAAAATACAGGTATCGACCCAGATAAAAGAGTTAAAGAGTTAACGGAAGATGAAATCAGCAAGATTTCTTCTTTCATTCAACAGAATTACAAAGTTGAAGGTGAATTGAGAACAGAAGTCATGAGAAATATTAAAAGGTTAATAGATATCGGTTGTTACCGCGGCTTAAGGCATAAACTGGGGCTTCCAGTTAGAGGACAAAGAACAAGGTCAAATGCAAGGACTCGAAAAGGTCCAAGACCAAGCAGGATTAAGAAAAAAGGTAAATAAGTTAACGGCATCGGTAAAGCTAAAAACAGTGAAGAGTTGAAGTATTGCTGAAGGAGGGAAAATTAATGGCAAAAGGCCGACCAAAAGCAAAACAAAAGAAAAGAGTAGCGGTTGACCACGGTGTGGTACACATAAAGTCAACGTACAACAATACGATAATCAGCTTAACAGACCCGACAGGACACGTATTGAGCTGGGCGAGTGGAGGTACAGCAGGATTTGAAGGGACAAGAAAAGGTACTCCATACGCAGCTCAACTTGCAGCTGACAAAGTTGCAAAAGATGCAGTTAAAATGGGAATCAAAAGAGTCGATGTTATTGTTAAAGGACCAGGCGCTGGAAGAGAAACAGCCATAAGAACAATACAAGCAGCAGGACTTGAAATTGATAACATAAGAGATGCAACTCCAATTCCATTCAACGGTTGCAGACCACCGAAAAGAAGAAGAGTATAACACGGTGAAACAGTGAGCAGTAAACAGTGAACGGTGAACAGTGAAAAGTAAACGGTTAATAAGTAATTACAATATAACCGACCACTGCTTACTGATAACCGTTCACAGTTAACTGATAACCGATAACTGACCACCGTTCACCGACAACCGAACAACTGATAAGGAGGGAAAATAATGGCACGATATACAGGTCCTTTGTGCAGACTTTGCAGAAGAGAAGGAATGAAATTGTACCTTAAAGGCGAAAGATGTTTCAGCGAAAAATGTCCATTTGATAAAAGACCATTTGCACCTGGTCAACATGGTAAAGAAAAGAAAAAATTAACACAATACGGGTTGCAATTGAGATCCAAACAAACAATGAAGAGAATCTATGGTGTACTTGAGAAACAATTCAGAATTTATTACGAGAGAGCAGCAAAACAATCAGGCGATACCCGTGAAAACTTGGTTGTTCAAGTCGAAAGAAGACTCGATAACGTTGTTTACAGACTCGGATTTGCCGTTAACAGAAGAGTTGCAAGACAACTCGTATCACACGGTCACATACTTGTTAATGGTAAGAAAGTTGATATTCCATCATACCAAGTAAGACCAGGTGATGTCATATCCATTAAAGATGGAAGCAGAACAATTGAACCTATCAAACAAGCTATTGAACTCAACAAAGGTAGAGCTATTGCCAACTGGCTTGAAGTTGATTACGATCAATTCAAAGGAGTATACGTGAGAAATCCAAAACTCGAAGAAGTTACCGACCTTCCAGTTAACGTACAAGCTATTGTCGAATTCTACTCGAGGTGATATTAATGATTCAAATTACAGGAAGGAAATTCAGGTTAGAAGAGCAAGCAGAATACGAAGACCGTTATTACGCCAAGTATACACTTTCACCACTTGAAAAGGGGTATGCTGTTACAATTGGGAACACGCTCAGAAGAGTTCTGCTCTCTTCTATACCGAGTTTTGCGATAACGGATGTACGCTTTATCAAACCTGAAAAGTATCATGAATTTGATACTGTTGAAGGTGTAAAAGAAGATATAATGTACATACTGTTAAATCTGAAAAAGGTACAATTAAGAGTAGAAGCGTACGTAGAATCTCCAGTTAAGCTCATAATTTCCAAAAAAGGTCCTGGTATCTTGAAAGCTGGGGATATAGAATGTCCAGCAGGTGTAGTGGTAGTAAATCCAGAACACTACCTTGCAACATTAAACGAAGATGCAGATTTAGAGATAGAACTTTACGCAACTTTCGGAAAAGGATTTGTACCAGCTGCTGACAGAAATGAAAGACCAGAAATTGGTTGGATCGTTCTCGATGGAGTGTACAGTCCGGTTATAAAAGTCAACTGGCTTGTTGAAAACGTACGTGTTGATAAAAGAACAGACTTTGAAAAACTCATCCTTGAGATAGAAACAAAAAAGAGTATTAAACCAGCAGAAGCACTCAAGCATTCGTTAAAAATAATACTGGATCACTTCAACTTCATAGAACAAAGTTTGAGTGACGTTGAAGAATTACCTATACCGGCTGTACCAGAGGCAACAGTTGTAATTGAAGAAGGTACTTCTTCCGAAGACGTAATGACCAAAAAAATAGAGGAATTGGATCTCTCTGCGAGGTCTCTCAACTGTCTTAAGAGAGACAAGATAGAAACAATAGGTGATTTACTCTCCAGAACGGAAGAAGATTTAATGAAAATCAAGAATTTTGGTTTAAAATCTCTCGATGAAGTTAAAGAAAAACTACGCGATAAATTCGGTTTGTCGCTAAGGAAGGGGGACAAGTAAAATGAGACACAGGATGAAGAGAAATAAACTCAATAGATACGGTACACATAGAGTTTCTCTCATGAGAAACCTTGCAAAAGAAATAATCGAACACGGTACAATTATGACCACAACAGTTAAGGCAAAAGTTGGAAAAGAATACATCGAAAAGCTTCTCACAAAAGCAGTTAAAGCTTACAAAATAAAAGATGAAAACAAACCTGAGAGTGTTGCATTGAGAAGACAAATCTTTGCAGAACTTGGTGATAGAAGACTTGTAAACAAACTTGTCGATGAAATTGCTCCAAAATACGTCGGAAGAAACGGCGGATACATGAGAGTCATAAAAGTTGGAGCAAGAAGAGGAGACGGTGCAGAGCTCTCAGTATTGCAACTTGTAGACTAACCAACATAACTACAAATAGATAAGGGGCTATATGCCCCTTTTAAAAATGAGTAACGGAACAGTGTTAAACTGGAGGTGCAACAATGGATGTAAAAGAAATCAATAAAGATAAAAACGTAATCGAAAGAGAATATATATTCGATTCAAACGATGTTAAGAGACTGGAAGATAAAGCCGTTAACTCTCTTAACAGAAGAGGTTACCAGATAGAAGGTTTCAGAGTCGGAAAAGTTCCGAAAGAAATTTACAAACTAAGATTAAAAGATAGCTTCTATGCTATCTATGTCGCCGATGAAGCGATAAGAGAAGTTGAAAATAACTTGGACAAAGAAGAATTAAAATTGGTAATACCACCGGTAATTGCTGAGGCAAAATTCGACGAAAATGGTGGTAAAGTTCTCGTGGAACTTCACCTTGAACCGGAAATAAAAATCGATCCAAGTCAACTAAAATTGAAAAAAGCAAAAGAAGATGAAGTACTCGATAGTTACGTTGATATGTTAGTTGATCATATTATTGACGAACATGCTTTACTTGAGCCAAAAGAAACGGAATCAGAAGAAGGAGACCTTGTAAAAGTAAAAGAAACTATCCTATTCGGCGAGAAAAAATTAAGAGATGCCGAAGAGAGAGAATACGTACTATTGCAAGACGACGAGAGGGATGTAGTAAAACAACTTTACGGAAAGAAAAAAGGCGATGTTGTAGAATTTGAAAAAGTTTTTGAAAAAAGTGAAGAAGAAAAACTCATTTACAAGTACGTCCTCGAAGTCGATGGTGTGTATAAGAGAATATTACCAACCTTGACAGATGACTTTGTAAAGACACTCGACATTGAAGAAGTCGAAACTGTAGAACAACTGAAAGATAAGTTCAGAAAAGAAGGAAAAGAAATATACGACAAAGAAATAGCAGATTCTTACAAAGTACAGATTATTGACCAATTACCAAGCGTGACAGAAATAGAAGTTAGTGATAAAACCATTCAAAGAGCCGTTGAAAATATAATAGATAATCTTAAAGAAGAAGGCAAATACGATAACTACATTCAAAGTTACGGAAGCGAAGAGAAACTTGTTGAAGAACTTAGAAGCTATTACCTGAACCTTTTAAAGAAAGATCTTGCGGTAAAGAAAATCTCTGAAGAAAACGATATAAAAGTTACAAACGAAGATATAAAGGAATTTGCAGAAAGAGCATCCATAGAATGGGGAGTTAGTCCAGATAGAGCAGAAGCAATCATAAAACAAAGACAAGACCTCAGAAACGAAGTGATTATGGAAATCGTTGAAGAAAAAGTTGCTAAAATTCTTCAAGAAAAAGCGCAGATAGAAGAAGTATCGCTGAAGAAATAAGAAAGTGAACAAAGTTGAGGAAGAAAAGAAAGAAGAATAAAGAGCTTTTTCTTTGTAGGAGTGATAAACTATGGAAATGGATAGAGAAATGAAAAAGATATTGGATCAGTACGTTCCAATAGTTATTGAAACTACTGGAAGATATGAGAGAGCATACGATATATATTCAAGACTATTAAAAGACAGGATAATATTCCTCGGAAGTGCTATAGATGACCATGTGGCGAATTTAGTCGTTGCTCAATTATTATTCCTTGAAGCAGAAAATCCGGATAAAGATATACAACTTTACATCAACTCTCCCGGTGGTCTTGTAACAGCAGGACTTGCTATTTACGACACAATGCAATACGTAAAATGCGACGTTGCAACGATATGCGTTGGTCAGGCGGCATCGATGGGAGCAGTCTTGTTAGCCGCAGGTGCAAAAGGAAAGAGATTTGCACTTCCAAATAGCAGGATAATGATTCACCAACCACTTGGTGGTGCAGAAGGTACCGCTAAGGACGTTGAAATACTCACAAAAGAACTGTTAAGAATCAAAAGAATAATAAACGAAATACTCAGCAAACACACTGGGCAAGATATTGAAAGAATAGAAAAAGATACCGACAGAGATTTCTTCATGAGTGCACAAGAAGCACAGGAATATGGTATAATAGATAAGGTCATTAAACCAGGAGAACGGTGAAACAGTGAACAGTGAACGGTGAACAGTTAAACAGTGATCAGTGAACAGTAAACAGTGAAAAAAGAAAGCTAAAGAATTTGATATTACTGATAACCGTTAACTGGTTACTGATTACTGATAAAAAATTACTGACAACCGTTCACTGATCACCGCTCACTGATAAACCGATTACAATACGTTTTAAAGGAGGTATAAAGTATGTCAGGTCACAATAAGTGGGCAAATATTAAGCACAGGAAGGCAGCGCAGGATGCGAAGAGGTCAAAGATATTCACGAAACTCATCAGAGAAATAATCGTAGCGGCAAGAGAAGGTGGCGGAAATCCAGATACAAACCCAAGACTCAGAGCCGTTCTTGAAAAAGCAAGAGAAGCAAACATGCCAAAGGATACAATTGAAAGATCAATTAAGAAAGGTACAGGAGAACTCGAAGGCGAAAAATACGAAGAAATTATATACGAAGCTTACGCACCAGGTGGAGTTGCACTTTACATACTTGCTTTGACAGATAACAAAAATAGAACTGCTCAAGAACTAAGACACATACTCAGCAAAAATGGTGGTTCACTCGCAGAAAGTGGTTCAGTTGCATGGATATTCGAAAGAAAAGGCGTTATAGAAATACCAGCAGAAAAAGTGTCCGACATGGATGAGTTCACACTCCTTGCAATCGATGCGGGTGCAGAAGACATCGAAGAAGGCGATCCTGTACTTGTTTACACAGCTCCAGAATCATTAAGTGCACTCAAAGAAGCACTTGCCAAGAACGGTTTCGAAGGTGAGTCAAAGATAACATACAAACCAAAGAACAGTGTCAAAGTTACCGGGTCAGAAGCTGAGAAAGTACTCAAACTTGTTGATGCACTCGAAGATAACGATGATGTACAAGAAGTCTTTGGTAACTTCGATATAGACGATGCGGAACTCGAAGCGATAATGGCTAAACTCGAAGGTTAATAAAAACTTCAATTTGCAAAGGTGTAGATAGATGTCGTTAAAAAAAATAGCACTGTCCATCTTAATTCTCTCTATAATAATTTTTAATAATGCCCTCTTATTTGGAGAGACGCTATTTTTTAGCGTCTCTCCATTTGATACGAAATACGGTTTTTCCTTCAGGTATGATTTCAAATTCTGGAAATTTGAAATTGACTTTTATACGCCAGTTGATGTTAGTTTTTCAAGAGGCTTTTTAAAATTCGAACTGAAAGAAGACAACATTATTAAACACTTTACATTCGATGAATATCCCTACAAAGTCACATACGACAGCATAAACGATATACCATTTACTACATTCATAAATCCAACCATTAGAACATGGAAAGCAACATGGCTCGATGCTGGTTCCTATGGTGATAACCTTTTCTATAAGAACAAATATTTCTCATTAATAGGGAATGGCAACGAAATCAACGCTACATTTAATTTACTCGGCTTCGATGTATTTTTCGAGAGAATAGACGATAATTTTAATGTGGGCTTAGGAAAAGGAATTTACATTTTTGCTGGTGAAAAGATAGGAGTTGGAGTTAATTACATTGGAAAGGATATTCTCATTTACGCTTTAAGTTTTCTTAATAATGAAAATGAGTTTAAAACGCTCTTTGGATTCACGCTTAAAGCGAATAATTTTGAAATAAATATTGGCACCGATGATATAAATATGAGTTCTTTATTTGGCAATATCGAATGGAAGGTAGGTGACTTATATGTCGTTGGACGACTTCAAAGACAAGAAGTTCGCTTGGCTATCGAATTTGCAATCTGGTGAATTTCACGAATTACCATGGGATGAATTCGAATGGTTCGTTAAAAAAGTAAAAGAGAGTATGAATCTGGATCTTTCCGGCTACAAACCGGAAAGAATGAAAAGAAGAATAGAAATGCTCGTCAGAAAATACAATTGCAAATCATACAAAGAATACTATGACCTCATAATGAAAGATGCCAAGAAAAAAGATGAATTCTTGGATAAACTCACAATCAACGTAACAGAATTCTTCAGAAATCCAGAAAAATGGATGGAATTGAGAGACAAATTTTTACCTGAACTATTAAAAGAAAGTGGTTCAAGATTCAAAGCATGGAGTGCTGGATGTTCTTCTGGAGAAGAACCATACACGATTGCCATTATACTTGAAGAACTAAAAGCTCCTCCGAGTGTAAAAGTACTTGCCACTGATATCGATATAGGTGTACTTACCAAAGCACAAATTGGTGAATATGAAGAACGGTCCATGGTAAGTACCCCTCCTGAATACATTCAAAAATACTTCATCGTAAGAGATGGTAAGTACATTGTCAAACCAAACGTAAAAGCACGTGTACAGTTCAAAAGACATAACTTATTACAAGATCCATTCGATAAAGGATTCGACCTAATAATCTGTCGAAACGTTGTCATTTACTTTGAAATGGAAGCAAAAGAAGAATTGTACAAAAAATTCTCTGAAAGCTTGAGACCTGGGGGATTACTATTCGTTGGTAACACGGAGAGAATATTCAATTACAGAAACATAGGACTTGAAGTTGCTTCACCGTTCATATATAGAAAGATCTAACTATAATTAACTTAGAAAGGCTGATTAAATGTTTTGGGTTGTATTAGCCGTTTCGATAGATCAAATAACCAAGCATTTAGCGAATATGTTTTTGCAATCGCAATATATACCAATCCTTGATTTTTTTATTCTTACTTTTGCAACGAATAGAGGTATCGCATTTGGATTATTCGCTGGTGTAAAAGAAATAGTCATATATCTTTCACTTGTAATCGTTGTTGCGATATCACTTGTCCCAACATTTACAAAATTAAAAAGAAGTACGGAAATATTTATATCCTTCATAGTTGGAGGCGCACTCGGAAATCTTATAGATAGAATCAGGTTCGGCTATGTGATAGACTTCCTAACAATGAAATACTGGCCCACCGTTTTCAACATAGCCGATATGTTTATATTCTTTGGAAGCATATTTTTACTTATTGAATTATTGCAAGCTGAGATCAAGTACAGTAAAACAGTTAAAGACAGTGCTGAAACAAATCGGAGGGAATTTTCGAGTGGATATACAAGTTACATCGAGAGAAGACGGATGGCGCTTAGACAAATTTCTGATGGAAAAGACTCCGGAATGGATATCCAGAACCTTTATTCAAAAAGCGATAAAGAATGGCGAAGTAATGGTC
>Ga0209289_100257_pt1 | contig 31497 bp, 18 predicted proteins | sample GXS110809BmetaG_FD_184121 | JGI IMG/M metagenome (GOLD analysis project Ga0209289, IMG submission 184121) | Hot spring microbial communities from Gongxiaoshe hot spring, China to study Microbial Dark Matter (Phase II) - GXS 110809B (SPAdes)... ...
GAGAATTCAGTGTTTGTAATCCTGTAAGCAAAGACTTTTGAACTTCCGGCAATGCTAACTATCGCAAATTCTAAACTTCCATCTCCATCTATGTCGTCAATAATCGGAGATGAAAAACCAGAGGCTACTGAATAGGTAAAGGGAAACGGATACACCCGTAAGAAGTTTTCTTCGGAAACATAAATTTCATTACTTCTACTGAAAACAAACTTTGTAAGCCCATCCGTATAGAAAACACCAAAGGAAGTGTATGGATCCACCCCTCCGCTTGCATCATGGTATAACACTGAACAGTCTGTTAGATTCATAACAAATCTGGAATTTGTTGTTCCAAACACACCTTTCCTATTATAGATAGCTACCTGCGGTTTTATATTTACTAAATTGCTAAAAGGTGCAGTTTCACATATCAGTGATTTCCTCCCGTTAAATATATATATTTTTCCATCATCTGATCCTATTCCAAAATCAGTTATTCCATCTCCATCAAAATCAACCAGACCAGCTGATGATCTCACTTTATTTCCAGTCTGGTATGAGAATAAGACAGTTGTGAAATCAGTTCCAGAGAGAACATAGACTTTATTATCATCTGAACCAAAAACAAGGTCAGGAACTCCATCAAGATTGTAATCTAAAGTTGTAGGTGAGGAGTAAATTTTCCCACCGGCTCCGAAACTTGATATAAGCGTTCCTGTTGCCCCATTCACTATATAGAGAGTTGAGTTATCTGATCCTACGGCTATGTAAGGTATCCCGCTCTTGACGATTATAGTAGGTGATGATGGGAAGGGTGTTCCTATCCCAACTCCGGAAAGGCTTATTTCCCACAGCGTATATGTTTGACCATTCACGACAGATGTTCCAGATATAGCAAAAAGAGTTTCATTGTTATCCTCTGCTAAGATTATATCTTTGTATCCATCATTGTTCAGGTCGTATATCAGAGGAGTTGTTCTGACTTTTCCCCAGCCGGATTTTGTTGCTGTAAGCTTTATTTGAGGAGAAGAACAATTTGTTCCGTTCCCTCCACAAGATATGATGTATGCTCCTCCGGATCCAAGAAGTGATGCTTTATCTGACCCTATGACTATTTCCGGTATTCCGTCATTATCTATATCATCAGCGCGTGCAGAAGAATATATTCTTCCCATTTCAAGAGGAGATACCGTTGCCTCTACAGAACCATTTGCTAAATTGATTATTATTACTTGACCTGAGTTTAGTGTAGTATCTGTAGTGCCTATGATCACTTCCATTTCTCCATCTTCATCAATATCAAAAACAAGGGGTGAGGAACGGACATTCTTGTTCAGACCAGCATCCTGCTGCCAAAAAATGGAACAATCTGCTCTTATTCTTACTATTTCTCCTGATAAAGGTAGAAAGTCTCTACCAACTACAACAGTTGGTGGGTTCCCTTGAATTACAGCTGGAGATGAAAAAGAAGGAGATGTAAGATTACAAGTTGTCGCTGTTTCGCTTCCACCATACACAAAGTAGAGATTATTTCCTGCAGTAAATACAACATCGGTTATTCCATCTGAGTTGAAGTCGGCAAATGCTGGCTTTGATCTTACCTGATTTGCAACATGGTATTCAAGCAGTGGGTTTTTGATTAATTTTAGGACATCTATTACATTATCTTCTCTTAAAATCACCGCCTCGGAAAATCCATCCGAATCAATATCTCCTGTTGTTATGAAATCAAGAGGTTTAGAAGGTAAATTGAATTCAAAAACCTGATTCGTTCCTACATATCCTAATATTTTCTGGTTATCTGTTCCAAAAACATAGTGTGTTAAGCTTCCTTTGAAATGAAATAAAGCTGGCATAGAGTTACTACCTGGTGGATTTATATTGAATATTTCAGTCCCCCCTGTAAATGCTCTTATTCTGTCATTATTATCGGAGGAAAACAGTATGTCTGGTATTGAATCACCGTTCATATCAGTTAAAACTGGCGGATATGAGTCTATAGGAACATTTATCTGATATGTTGATTGACCGTATCTGTTTATATAAACAATTTTTCTGCCAGGTCCTGGGTTATTCATAGGAATAACAACCGTGGGAGAGCCTTGATATATGGCTATAGCAGGATTTCCTGATCTCCAGCCAGATCCTGCATAATATATCCACAGGGGTTTTGCAAATACCTCAAGGTTTTGTTTTACTGTTGATATAGCATAGACATATCCTGAATTATCAGCTATTATGATTTCTTTTGTATTATCACCATTAAGATCAAATGCTTTAGGGTTTATGATGAGGTTATCCCATGTTTGTGCTACATCTGTGAGCTCAAATGCCCACAATAAACCTGGTGGTGTAAATATGTTCGTTGTGGTTATAGGTATGCAGGAACCTGATGAGTTTGTAGCCCATACTCTGAACCAAAATTGGGTCAGTGGTTCTTGGAAGGTTAGAGTTTTTAATGTAGTATCTGCCGGGATAACATATGTGGCAGAAGGTGAAAACAATGGAGATTTGCTTTTTTCAACAACAAAGTTTGATTCGTTCGTGGCAGGGTCGTTCCATGTTATTTGTATGCTTATATCTCCAGTTGATGAACCAAAAAATGATGTTGCAGTTATACTTGTAGGACAAGAAGGGATATAGCAGGAAACAAGTCCTTCATCAATATTTGTGTCGCAATTATCGTCTATGCCATTGCAGACTTCCGATGCACCTGGGTTTACGGAAGAGTTGTTATCATCGCAATCACCTGAATTTAGAGCTGTGTAAGTGGAATTTTCAGGATATGGGTCTGAACAAGAAATAGAGCTACCTCCAGCTGGATAATAGTTATCAAAATCAGCATCCTTATACCATATTGTGTTTGGATTTATCAAAGCATTGTTATCATTGCAATCTAATGGATTGTATACAGAGGTAAACCCTGTGGGCATGGAGTTAGCACATTGGGAAACAGAGGTAGTCCAGGAATCTGAATCTTGATCTTGGTAGAACCATCTTTCCACAACACCAGAGCAATCATTATCTTGTCCATTGTTACAGTTCAAAGGAGCTCCTGGATATATAGATGGATCAGTATCATTGCAATCTAATGGATTGTATACAGAGGTAAACCCTGTGGGCATGAAGTCAGCACATTGAGAAACAGAGGTAGTCCAGGAATCTGAATCCTGATCTTGGAAGAACCAAGCTTCTACAACACCAGAGCAATCATTATCTTGACCATTGTTGCAGTTCAAAGGAGCTCCGGGATAAATTGAAGCTGTGGTATCATTACAGTCGTTTGTGCCTAATTCAGAGCCTACTGTAATTTGACCTGGAAATACCACATTTGTACAACTTGATAAGCTATTTGGTGCATACAGGTCTCCATCTGAATCTGTATACCCATATTCATCCACCTTCCCGCTGCAATCATTATCTTGTCCGTTTAAACAGTTCAAAGGAGCTCCTGGATAGATAGAAGCATTAGTATCATTACAATCGTTAGTTCCAAGAGCTGATGTCACTGTAATTTGTCCAGGGAAAGAGACAGTATCTGTGCAAGAAGAAACTGAATTAGGAGAATAGAGATCTCCATCAGAATCTTGATAAACCCATCTTTCTATATTCCCTGAACAATCATTATCTTTATTGTTGTTGCAATTCAAAGGAGCTCCGGGATATATAGATGAATCAGAATCATTGCAATCAGAGGTAGAAAGATGAGAACCAACAGTGATCATTCCAGGGAATGAGACAGTATCTACACATGAGGATGATGAATTAGGAGCATGTCTATCACCATCTGCATCCATATAAGCCCATCTTTCTATATTCCCTGAACAATCATTATCTTGACCATTGTTGCAGTTCAAAGGAGCTCCTGGGTATATAGATGAATCAGAATCATTGCAATCTAATGGTTTGGATACAGAAGTGAACCCTGTGGGCATGAAGTCAGCGCATTGGGAAACAGAGGTAGTCCAGGAATCTGAATCTTGATCTTGGAAGAACCATCTTTCCACAACACCAGAGCAATCATTATCTTGACCATTGTTGCAGTTCAAAGGAGCTCCGGGATAAATTGAAGCTGTGGTATCATTACAGTCGTTTGTGCCTAATTCAGAGCCTACTGTAATTTGACCTGGAAATACCACATTTGTACAACTTGATAAGCTATTTGGTGCATACAGGTCTCCATCTGAATCTGTATACCCATATTCATCCACCTTCCCGCTGCAATCATTATCTTGTCCGTTTAAACAGTTCAAAGGAGCTCCTGGATAGATAGAAGCATTAGTATCATTACAATCGTTAGTTCCAAGAGCTGATGTCACTGTAATTTGTCCAGGGAAAGAGACAGTATCTGTGCAAGAAGAAACTGAATTAGGAGAATAGAGATCTCCATCAGAATCTTGATAAACCCATCTTTCTATATTCCCTGAACAATCATTATCTTTATTGTTGTTGCAATTCAAAGGAGCTCCGGGATATATAGATGAATCAGAATCATTGCAATCAGAGGTAGAAAGATGAGAACCAACAGTGATCATTCCAGGGAATGAGACAGTATCTACACATGAGGATGATGAATTAGGAGCATGTCTATCACCATCTGCATCCATATAAGCCCATCTTTCTATATTCCCTGAACAATCATTATCTTGACCATTGTTGCAGTTCAAAGGAGCTCCTGGGTATATAGATGAATCAGAATCATTGCAATCTAATGGTTTGGATACAGAAGTGAACCCTGTGGGCATGAAGTCAGCGCATTGGGAAACAGAGGTAGTCCAGGAATCTGAATCTTGATCTTGGAAGAACCATCTTTCCACAACACCAGAGCAATCATTATCTTGTCCATTGTTACAGTTCAAAGGAGCTCCAGGATATATAGATGGATCAGTATCATCACAGTCGCCTGTTGTGGAAATTAACTCCGATGGAAGTTTATGTTTACTTGGTCTCGCGCATTGAATTTGAGTTATGCCATCAGAATAAGAGTCCTCATCTATATCTTTATACCAAACTGTGAATGGATTGATATTTGGATTAGAATCATCACAGTCAAGTGAGTTTTCTACATATCCAGATGGTTTTGAACAAGCGCTAACCCAAATTGATGGATTTCCATAACCATCTCCATCAGAATCATTGTAGAATACAAGCGCTACACCTTCATCTACTAGACCATCACAATCATCATCTATGCCATTACAGGTTTCTGTTGAAATTGGATTTACCATAGGGTTATTATCGTTGCAATCTTCTGGTGTAGGTACATACCCGGGTGGCTGGCTACAAGATAAGATTATATCATATAAGTTTCCGTATCCATCGCCATCTCTATCTCTGTAGAATGCTATCTCAACTTCTTCATCGATCTGGTTATTGCAGTTATCGTCTATTCCGTTGCATACTTCAGGTGAATTTGGATTTATATTCTTATTTTCATCATTGCAGTCTCCAAAGGGAATAGATATAAGATATTTTTGCGGTGGAATGCAACCGACATAAGTGGATCCATCGGTATAACCGTCTCCGTCGTTGTCTTTATACCATACTGTGCTTGGATTCACTTTTGGATCAAGGTCATTGCAATCATCTGAATTATTGACATATCCATATGGAACATTGCAGGAATAGATAAACTTGTTTTTATCCCCATAGCCATCTCCATCTTCATCTTTGTAGTATAATTTTTTGCAGATGTTTATCTGTCCTTGCTTTGCTACTGAAGCAAAGCTAATAGAATCCTTTCCGTGAAATATCCAAGATACATCGGTTGATTCATCAGTGTAAGCTTCAACATAAACCTTTTGCTTACCCACCTTCCCAACCTTCAGTTTCTGACCATTTGATAGTTCAATCTCAACATTATCTAATTCTACCTCTCCACTATTTTCTATCTCAAAGATAATTTTCACTTTGCCGGTTACAGGGTCAATTTCATATGAATCCCGCACATTTACCTTTGGACCCTCCAAAATCTTCAAAACAATCTTATCTGATTTATCGGATTTTATCCCCTCTGAGTTTTTTATGATCACATAGAAATTCCCAGTTTCAGCACCCTGAGGTAGGTTAAATCTTATCTCTGTTGAAGAAGAAACAAAATCTTTTACTATAAATTCCTTCCCATCTTCTCTGATCAAAGTGATTTCTACTATTTCATCAAAACCCTTGCCGTATATTATTACTGTAGATTCTGTTCCGTTTGAGAAAGAAGAATTATTCAAGCTCTCGGGAAATGGCTTCGGAAGTCTGGTGATTCTAAAATATGTATCATCGCTCTTTCCGTTTGCAAGCAAGACTTTTAATTTATATTCTCCCGGAGGAAGCCCCTTTGGAACTATAAAGACTATTTTCGCACGAGAAAAATATGTTATATTTGTTAATTCTATATTATCTCCAAGTTTCAAAATTGGAGGTATGCTCTCAACTTTTTGACTTTGAGTTTTGATTTTGATAGCAGGTACAAAATCCTCTCCAACTATCTCTACCTGAGTATTTTCGCCTGTCCAAGCTATGTTTGGCTCAACTTTTTCTATTTTCGGATAGAACTCTTTTCTGCTACAGGAAACAATGGAAAAAATAAGAAAAGGAAAATAGTAATATTTCCTTGATTTCTGCATGCAGATACTATTAATTTAATCTTTAGAAGTTTTTAAGATAAAGTCTAACTTAAAGAATCAAAAATTTTAGACTACTTAAATTACTAGAAGTATTCTTACAACTATCGGATTACGATTTTTAATTAATAAAAATCAGAGAATGATATCTTGAAACTTTAACATTTGTTCAAACAAATCAGATCCGTTTTTCACAGGAAAAAAATCAAAGACACAACAGAAATTTGTTCCCATATTTTGAAGCAACTTCTATCAAATCACCATAATGATAACTTGAACTTAATCTTTTTGAAACATTATAGATAGTATAATACCCATGTTTCTTTTCTGAAACATATGTAAAATATTTGAAACCTTTTGAGATCGCAAAAGGACTAATTTTGCTGTTGCGGTGATTTAATATGAGATTAATTTAGAATGTGTAAATTGGAAAATTGTTCGTAAATGACATTTTCCAGAACACTGGAACAAAACTTGTATAATTGTTAGGGGAGGTTTTTGCTATGGATGGAACACAATATGCCCTGAAATCAGATGAAGTAGAGGAGATGGCACAGAAACTTGAAAATTCAGTCCCACAGGAGATAATAAAATGGGCTTGCCAGACTTTTGGAGATAAGCTCGCTGTAGGTTGTTCCCTTGGTGCAGAAGACATGGTTATTATGGACATAGCAGTGAAGATAAAACCAAATATACCATTCCTTTTTATAGATACCGATTTCCATTTCGCAGATACTATTGATCTTCTTGAAAAAGCAAAAGCAAAATACAAAGCGAACATAATCATCTTGAAATCTGAATATACTCCAGAGGAACAAGAAAAAAAGTATGGACCGCAATTATTTTTCACCGATCCGAATCTATGTTGCACATTAAGGAAAGTTATGCCAATAAGAGGAGCTCTCTCAAATTATGATGCATGGATTACCGGTATAAGGCGAGAGCAAGCTCCAACAAGAAGAAATGCTAAGGTCGTTGAAATTGATAAAGTTTTTGGACTTATAAAAATCAATCCACTTGTTAGATGGACAACGCAGGATGTCTGGGATTATATCAAGAAAAACTCTGTCCCATACAATCGACTACATGATTTGGGATACCCCTCCATTGGTTGTGCTCCTTGCACTCAACCAGTAAGGCCAGGACAGGATTTAAGAGCAGGTAGATGGGCTGGGACAGGTAAAACAGAATGTGGGCTTCACTCTGAAAAAGATATAGCAAAAGTAAATGAATGAAAAAAATACAAAGAAGAAATGAATAAATGTACAAAATTGATCTAAGAAACAAGCTTCTCAAGATTATAAGAGAAAACGCATTAACAAAAGGTAGATTCATTCTCTCCTCAGGTAGGGAATCAGATTACTACATAGATATAAAAAAGGTCTCTCTTGATGGAGAATTCCTTGACCTACTATCCGATCTCACAAGTCATATAGTGATAGAAAATTTCGAAACTAAAAATGTTGCTGGTGTAGAGCTCGGAGGAGTTCCTCTGGCAACTGCTACAATGTTAAAAATAAAACAAAAGGGATTTGACTCGAAAGCTATAGTCGTTAGAAAGAAAGTAAAGGAACACGGAACTCAAAAATGGATTGAAGGGCCTCAGGTTGATAAAGTTGTTCTTATAGAAGACGTTATAACAACAGGTGGAACAACAATCTGGGCTATAGAGAAAATCAAGGAAAACAATATAAATGTTGAAGGGGTATTATGCGTTGTTGATAGAGGTGGACTAAAAAACATCCCTGATGTAAAAACATTAAGCTTGTTCAATATTGAAGAGATATTATTGAGCGATCATAAGAATTAATAATAGATACATTTTTCAGATTTTATTGCCCAACTCAAACGGAAAATTAACATTTATTCCCATTTCTTAATAAATTTGTTTGATTGAGCGTGGAGGGTAAAGATGTTTGTAGAAAGATCAGCGTGCGGGGTAGGTTTTGTAGCAGATCTTTCAGGTAAGTCTTCAAGAAATATTCTTGATATTGGTATAACTTCTGCAAAAAATCTTGTGCATAGAGGGGCAGTCTCGGCAGACGGTAAAACAGGAGATGGTGCCGGAGTCCTGACTCAAATTCCAAGAAAACTTGTGAATAAAGAGCTAAAGAAATTGGGTATTAGTGTTGATCCGAACAATGTAGCAGTTGGTGTTTTCTTCTTTAACGAACATGTGAAAACCATTATGGAGATGGTTGAAGATTTTGCAAAAAAGCTTGGATTAACTGTTCTTGCGTGGCGTGATGTTCCGGTTTACGAGCAAGCGCTTGGAGATATCGCTTTATCTTCAAAGCCTGTAATAAAACATCTTTATCTGGAGTTCCCAAAAAGCATTAGTATAAGGGAAGTTGAGAGAAAACTATTCCTCATTAGAAAGTATTCTGAAAAGGTTGCTAATCAAAATAAAACCAAAGTCTACATACCATCTATATCTACAAGTAAAATTGTTTATAAGGGGCTTTTCATCTCCACCCAGATAGATAAGTTCTATTTAGATCTACAAGATCCAGATTATGAGACAAGTTTTTGTATATTTCACCAAAGATATAGCACGAATACTCACCCAAGATGGGATATAGCTCAACCTTTTAGATACATCGCTCATAATGGAGAGATAAATACACTTCTTGGAAATATAAAATGGATGGAAGCAAGAGAGAAAGCGTGGAATAGTTCTAAAGTCTGGTCAAAGGAAGAAATAGAGCTTATCAAACCAATAATATGGTCAGATGGCAGTGATTCATCTATGCTTGATAACGCTGTTGAGATTCTTTATCTTTCCGGAAGAGATATATGCTCTAGTATGGCTATGCTTATCCCAGAACCATATGAAGTTGTTGATATGGATGAGGAAGTCCGTGCATTCTTTGATTATCACGATAGTTTTCTTGAGCCCTGGGATGGTCCGGCTGCAATTGTTTTTTCTGATGGTTTAACTGGTGTTGGAGCATGCCTTGATAGAAATGGGCTTAGACCCGCAAGATATGGAATAACAAAATCGGGTATCCTTATCTTTGCTTCAGAGCTTGGTGTGTGGGATATCTCACCAAAAGAATTTTCTGAAGTAGATGGCCTTGGTCCTGGAGAGATGATATTTTTTGATTTTGAGGAGAAAAAAATATATCGCAACAAAGAATTAAAGAAAAAAATAGCCGGAGAAAAAAAATATATTGATCTCATATCTAAAACTCAAAAGATAAAGACCGAAATAGATTTTTCTTCTTTCAAAACATTATCAATAGATGAAAAAGAACTGCTAAGAAAACAAAAAGCATTTGGATACACTGAAGAGGACATTGAAAGATTCGTAAAGGATATGGCTTTAAAGGGACAGGAGGCTGTATATTCTATGGGAGATGATACACCATTTGCATTTATGTCGCATCTCCCGAGAAATATTTACTCATACTTCAAACAGAGATTTGCTCAGGTAACAAACCCACCAATAGACCCTTACCGAGAAAGCATTGTAATGTCAATTACCACAAGGATAGGCGAAAAGATAAATCCTCTTGAAGAAGACTTCGTTAGTGTCCAAAACATCAGATTAGATAGTCCTATAATAACTGAAAAGAATTTGGAGGATCTCAAAGCTATTTTCCCATTTAGAGCTTTTCAGATGGTTTATGATCCAAACGATTTATCTTCTTTGAAGAGAAATCTTTTAAAGCTTGTAGAAGATGTCATTAATGCTGTAAGAAGCGGAGTGAAGCTTATAATTCTTTCGGATAGGTCTGTTGGAGATGATGGTAAAGCGCTCATATCCCCGTTGCTTTGCGTTGGTGCTGTTCATAGCGCACTAATAAAACACGGTCTAAGATTAAAATGCTCAATAATTCTTGAAACAGGAGAACCTCGTGAGGAACATCATTTTGCCTGCCTTATAGGATATGGGGCAGATGCAATACTCCCATATCTTGCTTTCTATACAGTATATAACCTCAAAGAAGAACACATGGGAAAATCAATTCAAACCAACGATAGATTGAACCTAATTAGGAATTATAAATCTGCTGTTGAAAAAGGGATAAAAAAAATAATGAGCAAAATGGGAATTTCCGTTCTCTCAAGTTATCGTGGTGGTAAGATCTTTGAAATTATAGGATTATCGCACGAGGTGATAGAACTTTGTTTTGAAGGAACTCCAGCTTGGTTTGTCCCGGATGGTCTTGGATTTGAGCACATCGCAAAAGATTATGCTGAGTTTTATAACTGGAGCAAAGATGGCTCTCCAAGGCTTGTGAATCTGGGATTTTTTAAGTTCATAAGAGATAAAGAACATCATTTGAAAAATCCCTATGTTTTCAGGCCACTTCATAAATTCACCGAATCCGGAGATCATAGATACTACCAAGAGTTCACTCAGCAGGTTTCTTCAAGAGAACCAGCAAAAGCGCGAGATTTCTTCGATATATCCCCAATTGGAGAACCTATACCAGTTGAAGAAGTTGAACCAGTTGAAAGTATTCTGAAAAGATTTTATGTCTCATCAATGTCTTTTGGAGCTCTTTCGCCAGAAGCTCATGAAACACTTGCTATAGGTGTAAACAGAATAGGTGCTATGATGGGAAGTGGGGAAGGAGGAGAAGATCCAAGAAGATTCGAGCCATATAAAAATGGAGATAACGCTAACTCTTCTATGAAACAGATAGCGTCTGGAAGGTTTGGCGTGACAACAGAATATGCGGTGAACTGTAAAGAACTCGAAATAAAAATAGCTCAGGGTGCTAAACCAGGTGAAGGAGGGCAATTACCCGGGATAAAGGTAAATGAAACTATAGCAAAGGTAAGAAGGACAGTTCCCGGAATAACTCTGATTTCTCCGCCACCACATCACGATATATACTCTATAGAAGATATAGCTCAGTTGATTTACGATCTGAAGAAAGTAAATCCATCCGCGAGAGTTTCTGTAAAGCTCGTATCAAGTGCTGGAGTTGGAATAGTTGCCTCCGGAGTTGCAAAAGCTTATGCCGATACTATTCACATTGCAGGTGATGAAGGAGGAACAGGAGCTTCCCCAGCAAGCTCAATCAAAAATGCGGGAAATACATGGGAACTTGGTCTCATAGAGACAAATGCTCTTTTGATATGGAATAATATAAGAGATAGAGTAAGAATAAGAGTTGATGGAGGCTTGCTCAACGGATGGGATGTTGTTAAGGCTGCAGTACTTGGAGCTAATGAATACGGTTTTGGAAGCTCAGCGATGATAGCTATCGGATGTATTATGGCTCGTCAATGCCATATGAATACATGTCCCGTTGGAATAGCCTCACAAAGAGAAGATCTAAGAAAAAAATTCCCCGGATATCCAGAGAGAATAGAAAGATATTTCATTGCAGTGGCAGAAGAAGTCAGGCAAATTCTTGCAAGTCTGGGAGCAAAATCAATTGAACAAATAATCGGAAGGATGGATCTAATTAAACCAAAAGGTGTGAAGGTTCCAAAGACATCAAAAGAAATAAATATCAATTACTTAAAATCTCTTTATGCAAGGATAGGAAGTGAAGGAGAAAATCCTTTCATAGTAGAATTACCAGAAGAAGATGGATTGCCTGATAAAATAGATGAGAAAATAAGAAAGCTCTCAACATCGATATCCCATGAACCGAAATCAAAAAATGATAGACCAGAAAGTCCAGAAGAAGATCTGAATTCAAAGATCCTTAATGATTGCTTACCTCTTATTGAATCTGGCAAGAAAATAAAACTTAAATACAAAATAATAAATATTCACAGATCCGTTGGAGCAACATTGTCCGGCGTTATAGCGAAAAACTGGGGAGATGGAGTTTCCCTGAAAAAAGGAATTGATATAAATTCTGTTGTAATTGATTTTGAAGGATTTGCTGGTCAGAGTTTTGGAGCATTCCTGGTAAGAGGTGTTAAATTCAATCTCTATGGTCTGGCGAATGATTACGTCGGAAAAGCCCTTTCAGGAGGACACATAAACATAATACCTCATAAAGACGGGCTTATGGCAGTTGGAAATGTTGCGATATATGGTGGAACTGGAGGCTATCTTTTCGTAAGAGGTAGAGCTGGACAGAGATTTGCTGTCAGAAACTCTGGAGTCTTCTCTGTAGTGGAGGGAGTAGGTGATCATGCGCTTGAATATATGACAAATGGTGTATGTGTTATTCTTGGAAGCGTCGGTAAGAATCTTGGAGCAGGTATGACCGGAGGAATTGCCTTTGTACTGAAAGAAGAAAACATTAGAAAACTTGTGAACCAAGATTTCGTAATAATAAAAGATATAGATGAGGACATTGAACATATAATCGCTGAAATGCTTCTGAAAGCTCATGCTAAAGAAACAGGTTCAAAAATTGCTCAAGACATACTTAAAGAATCTATAGAGAATAATCTTTATGTGATAGTCCCAAAAGAATTTCAACGATATAAAACAGCATTTATTGAAGAAAGCATAAGAAGATTGAAAAGTGACTTTGATTATTTGGAATATCACTTATAGCATAATTACAAAAAACACAAAAATCTCTCAAAGATCATAAGAAAGATTTTTGGTGCTTAAGATTAAAAGAGTGAGGTGAACGAAACATGAAAACAAAATTTTACTTCTTTATCCCAGTTTTAGTTTTCTTATTAGGGTGTGTAAAGAATCAAAATAAAAAGGGTCCTTCCACTGTAGAAGATAAATCAGTTCAGTTCTCTATTGATGTAGCTAAAGCGGTTTCTACTTCTGTTAGTGCTGTTAAAGATTCTATATCCGCGGTAAATTCTGCTAAATCAGTCAGGACATCACCTACTGAAAATAAAATGATAACATCAAGGATGGTTACAGGTAGAGTTATCACATCAAGGGCTCCAAGAATAAAACAATCAAACTTTGCTTATTGTCCTGCTTTTACTCCACGCCTTAAACAACAGCAAGAAGGAGGTGGATGTTATTCAGAGGATGAAACATATTTATCTACTACCTTCCCAGATTGTACGAGTTTCGGCATAAATGGAGAATGCGCGGTGTATATAGAGAAAACAAGTGATGAATTCAATGGTGGTAATATATATTTGTCTTTGTCTTCTCTTAATTACAGTCACTCAGATGAATTCACTAATAATTCTCCTAATTACGGTTACACATATGTTTGCCCTAGTTCTCAAATCAGTTTGAGTTGTGAAAATATCCAGCAGTCCTATGAATATCTGGTCCAAAACTTCAGTAATTGCATTACTAAATCTTATTCTAAGCTTTCAGATGATTCAATGTGCTTTTACTATGAAGAAAAAGAATTTGCTTATCTTTCTTATAACTACAGTGGTTCAAGTGGAAACTATCATAATATTTATATAACTCCGCAGAATATAGATACCACATATTGTGAAACGAATGGAGCGTGTAGCTTTACTAGTTATTCTTGCCCTGAAAACAGTATAAACAAAGATCTTTGTGATAAAGATATAAATTATCTTCAAGGTTTAACAAAAAATTGCAAGATTAGCTACATAGGTGTAGTTGATAATCAAGGATGTTCAGTTTATGATTGGGATAATGATGGACAGCCTGATGAAGTTTATTTTTCGTATGGTGAAAAGTCTTTCAGTTTTTGGATCAATGATTCTTATGCAGAAGGGAAATATCTGATGTATTCGGAATGTTATGAGAAAAGCTGTACTCAACACATGTCATCCTATAAAATAGGTGAGGGAAATTGTAGCTTTAACATTTCATGTGATTCCTTTGATAAGTCGGTTACCAATGTAGTAAATATTCTTAAAGAAAAGTGCAAACTGGAGAAAATCGGGTTTTATTCATACGATAATGGAAAATACCAGAGTTGTATGAAAGGAGATTTTACTGGAGATGGGAAACCAGACATAGCTATTGATGAATGGGAAGACGAAAAAGGAATTTCATTCATTGGCGAAAAGGATGGAAAAGCAGAGAAAATCGAATGCAAAGAAGATTCTTGTACTTATTACTATGCTCAAAACTGTAAGATTCAGGAGGGTAGTTGCGAAATCCCAGAAAATTGCAACTGGGAAAAGGTTGGAGAAGATTGGGGCACAAAAGGGTGTGTTGATATTGACATCAATAATGATAGTAAGAAGGAAAAAATTCTTTATATATATGATTCAGATATAGAAGAAACCTTAATTGCCTCCGAGGAGAAATTTGTTTATATCTCCTGTCCAAATCTTGATAGAGAAAATTCCTATCATGGAGCCAAAAATGATTCAGAGTATTGTACAGTGAAGGTTGGAAATTGTAAATTAGAAGAAGAATGTCCTGATAAAGAAGCACTGACACATAATTATGTTAAAGAGAAGATTTCCAATTGCTCACTTTCTGATCACCCCGGGAAGTGCGACAATATAGATGAATGTGGAGATATGATATATGGACTTTTTGAGGGAAAAACATCCGAAAATTCTTGCTCAATTGTTCTGAACTCCAAAACCGGAGAATTTATAAAGATAAAAAAGGTTGAGGGTGGATACGAATATACAAAGGGTTCAACAGAAGGTCTTATTTCGATTTCGTGTCCCTTGGATTCTAAAGTAGATTTCAAGAGTTGCTCCATATCGGGTTGCAAACCTGCTGATGACAAATCTGCTGATTTCATCACAAAATTGACTGATTTCGTAGAAAATGCTACAAAACAAGTTTATACTTTGAGATTATCAGACTCAAAAAGAGGTATAAATGGCACAATCACTGTAGAATACTATAACGATTCGGGGACAATGAGCATAACTGGGATGCTTGAAACCCCAGGTGGCACTATTGATGTAGAGGCTTATTTGAACGAAGACAGTTCTATGACTGTAAAATTTTCTTTGACAACACCAGAGGGTAGAGTTGTAAAAGGTAAATTCTCTATTTCAAGTGATGATGGTTCAGGAGAAGGTGAGATTATAGATTCTGATGGTAATACATACAGAGTTGTCCTTCGAGCAGATGGAACTTATGAGATCTGTGATTCCTCTGGTAGATGCTCATCGTAGGATAATTGTTAGAATAGGTATGGTACGTTTTGTTATGAAGATACTTTGTTATTATGATGTGCGTAATTAAAAGCGAGAAAATTGCAACAGAGCCATAAATAAAATGTTCATTTTGCCAAAAGTTTCAGTATTCTAAATGAAGCTATCAGAGCAACCAATAATCCGATTAGTGTTCCAAATGCTTCACCAACCCCCTGTTTCCAATTCATTGCTCTTCCCAAAATGTATCCAGCAAAGCTTCCTCCAAGGACTAATCCTATAAATTCAAATCCAAGAGCAAATATCAGAATGATTTTGTTTGTCTTCTTCATCTTATCTAGTAATTGTATATTCCACAATGAAATTTCCTAATTATGCATTTTTATAGCTACGGTTATTCGGATATTTTCTCAAGGGCATCAAATATAGCTTGCATTTTGTATTCTGTTTCATAGAATTCTTTTTCTGGAACAGAGTAATATACTATTCCTGCTCCTGCTTGAGCGATCATTTTATCTTGATAGAAGAAAGATGTTCTTATAAGGATTGCACTATCCATATTTCCATCAGCAGAAAAGTATCCTATTGCTCCGGCGTAAGGTCCTCTTCTTGTTGTTTCAAGCTCTGATATTATTTTCGCTGCTTCAATTTTAGGTGCTCCCACAACTGTCCCAGCCGGAAAACAAGATTTTAGAACTTCCGTAGGTTCCTTCTCCGTCCTGCCCTCAATATCTGAAACGATATGCATAACCCTTGAGTATTTCTCTATGTAGCAAAACCTCCTTATTTTTACACCTCCTGGAATACAAACCCTACCAAGATCATTCCTCGCAAGATCTACAAGCATAACATGCTCCGCCAATTCCTTTTCATCTTTGAGAAGTTCTGTTTCTATAATTTTATCTTCCTCCTGATTTTTTCCCCTTCTTCTTGTCCCTGCTATTGGTCTTGTCTCAACTAATCCATTCTCAACTCTAACAAGCACCTCGGGAGATGTTCCACTTATCTTTATCTCATCAAAATCCAAAAAATACATATACGGAGAAGGATTCCCTATTCTCATTGCTCTATAAAGAGAAAAAGGATCAACTTCTCCTCTTACTTCCTTTGCTCTTGAAAGAACAACCTGTATTACATCTCCTCTGTATATTCTATCTATAGCTTCCTTTACTATATTTTCAAAATCTCCTTTCTTCGTTAAATCTTCTATTTCTTTTATCCTTACCTTCTCTATAGATGTGCTTATACTTCTTGAAATCATTCTTTCAAGATCTTTTGCATTTACTTCTTCACTTACAACTATAACATCTTTTGTCAAATTATCAAAAATAAGAATGTTTGGAGTAAAGACAAGATATATATCTGGAACATTTAGAGATTCCTTCCCAGAAAAAGTATCCACCTTGTCAAAAACAGAATACGAATCATAACTTACATATCCGACAAGTCCAAAAGGTATTCTTCTTATGTTGAAATCTTTTTTAACCTGTTCAAGAAAGTCTTTATATTTGTCATATATCATTTTAAGCTTTTCGTTTATCTCATTTATGATTTTCTTTCCTTTCTCAAGTCTATTTTCCGATTCATCTTGAATTGAGAATTTTATAGTTAATAATGGTTTCCCAAAACCTAAAAATGAATATCTTCCCCATTTTTCTATTTCTTCAGCACTTTCAAGGAGAAATATTGGGTTTAATCCCTCTTTCCTTAGCCTTAAAAAAGCGGAAATAGGAGTATCTGCATCAAGAAATATTTTCCCTACGTTCATTGTTTTTGCTAATTTATGAACTTATCACAATTTTTATAATTTTACAGTGTTCTAATATAAGATCAAAAGGTTAATTATAACTCTATTCTTGCTTTTAAAATCACAAGTCAGGAGATTCAAACACATATCTTATACCTAAAAATCCAAACAATTTAAAGCTGGTCTTAGGTATAACCGATAAACCTGGAGATACCTCAAGAGATATATTTATTGGAATGTTTCTTAAAATAAAATCTGCTCCAAGTGGAATATTTGGTCCGATTGAAAAATGATTTCTGATTCCTAAAAATGCTCCAATCCCCGGATATAGGTTTAAACTAAAACCAGATTGGCTTGTTTTCCAAAGTGTTTTGTTCCATCCACCTATTATAAATAATGAATCATCTATTATAGACCAAGAAATTCCTGCCTCTATTGCCTGACTTTTATGGTTGTCCCAAAGCTTTCCACTTATTCCAGAAGGGTCTCCAAGCATCAAGCCAAGACCAAGATCAGACAATAGTATAAAAGTACTAATCATCATGTTAATCTCTCTTATTGCAAGATCTTCCAATTTCAAATTTTTCAATTTCTTTATGATGCTTTTCTGATGGCCATAAGTATTATTATTCTTATTATTATTCTTAAAGAATGTAATCTTAATTTTAAAACATCGTCAGGCAAATCCTTTTTTAGTAAATCTCTAATCCGTTTTTAGTAAATCTCTAATTTATCGGTTTGGTATATGAATTACCGAGATGATAATTTTCAATCTGTTATAGATTAAAATTCTGATTTTTTTATTTTGTTTTTTTTTCTTTTAATGATTTGGAAATATGTTTGATATAAATTTGACGTTTATCTTAAGTTTCTTTATATTTATCTTAGCTTTCTTGGTTTCGTATAGGCTGATATATCTTTCTGTTTCAAGAGAGAGTTTTAGGTATGAAGATGATATAAAGATGAAACTACATGAGGCATCAAGATATACCAGAGAAGCTCAAATGCTTGAAGAGGAAGCCAGAAGAATTATTAATTCAGCTAGGGAGAAATCTATGGAGAACTATAAAAAAAAGATCCAAGAAGCCTCAGAAAAAGCTAATAGAATAATACAAGGAACAATTGAGTATTCAAATCAGAGGCTTTCAGAAGCCATATCTGAGATTGAGAAAGAGAAGAAAGAGATGATGAAAAGGATCCCAGAAATTGCGAAGAATATATCAACAGATATTTTGACGAAAATTCTTGGGAGGGAGGTTCAATAATATGGAACACAGCGGATTTTTATCAAATCTTGTTTTCACTACCATAAATTTTATAATCTATGCATTTATTATATATAAATTCCTTGTCCCCAAAATAAAGCAATCAATAGATCAGAAAAACAAAAAGTTGGAAGAAGAACTTAAAAAGTCTGAGATGGAACTTGAGTCAGCCAAGAAGAGATACGAAGAAGCAAAAAATATGGTAGATAAAGCTAAAGAGGAAGCTGAAAAAATTGAGATTGATATAAAAAATTTGGCTGAAACTGAATCTGAAAAAATATTAAAATCTGCATATGAGTTTGAAAATAAGAAAATAGAAGAAACGGAAAGAATTATAGAATCAAAATTACAAGAAGCTAAAAATGAGTTAAGAAAATACACACTTGAATATGCAATAAAACTTGCAGAGGAATATATAAAAGTAAATAAGAGGCCAGAAGATTCAAAGAGGGTCTTCTCAAAAATTTTAGATTCAATAGAAAAAATTCGAAACGAGAGGTCTAACTAAAATGATACCCCAAAGATATGCAAAATCTCTTCTTTCTGCAGCAAAGGAAACATCTAATATACCCAAAATATTAGATGATGTTAAAAATCTAGAAATAATCCTTAGAGAAGAAAAAATCAGAGATGTCCTTTTGTCCCCATTGATTAGTAGAAAGCAAAAGATTGAACTTATTGAATCAATTTCAAAGGATCTTGGATTCATTGAAATAACTAAAAACTTTCTAAAACTGCTTGTGATAAAAAGAAGAATTGATCTTATTGATGAGATAATATTACACTTCTACACATATTACTACAAAGATCAAAAATTAGAAAAAATAATGATAGTTTCATCAGACGAATTAAGTGATTCTGAGATAAAATCTATAGAACAAAAACTTGAGAAAGTATTCGGCAAAAAATTTGAAATCCAAGTAAGGAGGGATGAAGGATTAATTCTCGGTATGGAGATAATTGGCTCTGACTGGAAAATATCATTTTCCGCAAAGGATATGCTCAATCATTTACTGAAAATAGAATTTTGATATTTACTTAGTTTGCTGTAGATCCCCATTTATTTTGTAATATCTTTTTACTTAGAACCATCTAAAGTTTTTCATTCCTTTTGTTAAGAATTCAGATATGTGGAAAATTATATAAGAATTTTAACGAAGATCTTGCAATATTTTTCAGTTTTTTGTCCCTATTTATTTATTCCGAACCAAGTTATAAATATGAAGATGTTGATCTTGTCAATTATAGCCTTAGGATTTTTCATATTTTATCCATATAGGGTTATTGCAGCAGATATTAGCCCAGATGAACTCAGAAATTTTATACAGGATAGAAATGAAGAAAAAAAATCTTTCATACTTATAGATGTTAGAACCAGTCAAGAGCATCAGGAAGGTTATATCCCAGGAACAGATCTAAACCTACCTTATGATCAGATAGAAAAACTTTCACAGTTTGTTAATGATAAAGATAAAATGATTATACTTTATTGCAGGTCTGGTAGAAGATCAGAAATAGCTAAGGATACACTCATCAAAATGGGATACAAAAATGTCATAAATGCTGGAGGAGTAAAAGACTGGGTAAAAAAGGGATACAAACTTGAAACGAAATAATTACACATTATGGTTAATTTAATTGCATCACGATTAGTAAAATAAGGACTGCTCTGTCCAACAAATTTTAGGTCTTCACGAACATTCCACTTCGCATTACATACCTCTCAAGTCCCCAACCATAGATTTCCATACCTTAAATACCAATCCTTTCTCTCAAATTTCACCTGGCCCACATACCACCTAATCTCTCCACATCGCTTGCCATGCTTCCATCTTATCCCTCAAGCCTTATTATCCCTCTATTGCCACTCATCCTTGTCAAAATACATGGTTCTTATAAACCCTATCACGTAGCCCAGTCCTGCAGACTGGCTCTCGTCGCTTATGTGTGGCTTTATCCATCATTCTTGCCCTCCGCCCTTCCCGTATAGCCCAGTCAAGCACCTTCTGGCAAATAGGTGGGAAATTGTCAAGGTTTATCTCCTATTTCGTGGAATAGGTCAAAAGGGAAAGATTTTTCCTGTCTCCCGGCTGAATCTGAAAGAAGGAAGTGTAAGTTTGTATTGGGTTTGGTAGGAAGATGGTCGTTTCTCATCTTTTCACCACTGCTTTTTCCTCCTATTTCATATATCAGAGAAAGCAAATGAGACTATCTTTTTGTTTTACCTGTTGATGTTTTAGGGAATTCATCAACCTTCCGAACATTGAACTTTATATGTGGTCCTATATATTTTCTGATTATATCTCCTATCTTCTCGTTTTTTTCTTCTTTTACGAGAATTTCTAGTATGAATTGTCTGGTCTGATCGGCTTTTGGTATGACAACAGATTCTATATTAGCGTATTTCAGTATGACATCTTCAATCTCTTCAGGGGAGATACGGTATCCAGAAGTCTTTATGACTTTATCTCTTCTACCTTTGTAAAAGAAGTATCCTTCATCATCAAAGTAAGCTGTATCTCCGGTTTTGAACCATCCGAAATCTGTTTTCAACTCTTCTCCAAAATATCCAAGCATAGATATGGGAGAAGATATACTTACAAGTATATCTCCTATCTCTCCGGGTTTTTTTATTTCTATTGCATTTTCATCTACAAGTTTTACAGCGACCCCAGGAATTTTTTTGCCCATAGAGGATGGTTTTGGTGGAAAAAGTTTTGGAGAGTTAGATATAATTGGTCCAGCTTCCGTTTGACTATAAAATTCTGTTGGATATACTCCGAAAAAATCTCTAATCCAGTGAAAAAGAGTTTCTCCAACATATTCGCCAGCTGTCAGGAGTGAATCTATCTTAAAGTTTAAATTTCCTGATCCCACTTCATTTTGAATAATTCTCAATGCTGTTGGTGGCATAAAGATTATCTTTACGCCAAACTTCTTCATCACAAATATGGCCTCGTGTGGGTCAAATTTTCTCATCCTATAGATCAGAAATGGTTTTTTCAGATACATCGCAGGGAATGGTCCATAAAACATTCCAGCCATCCATCCCCAATCTGCTACATCCCATATCAAACCATTTATCTCCTGAAGCATGTATTTAAATATGTAGCTTCTCGCAATAAGAATCTTGTGTCCATGAATCACTCCCTTTGGTTCTTTCTCACTACCAGATGTAAAAAGAATCATCGCAGGTGTTTCAGGATAAGTCTTTTCTGTTTGAACTTCCGACGCAAACTTTATTTTCTCATCTACAAGTTCATCCAACGTATATATATCAGAAAAATCACACAGTGACCTTATTCTATCAATGTTTTCTTTATTGCATAGTATTAGTTTTGGTCCTGCTTTCTCTATTCTTTTTCTTATAAGTTCATCTCCAAGAATCGGAGATATGGGCATAGATATATTTCCACTCAGATATACCCCTATGTGTGCAAACAGAAGGTTTGGACTCGGATCAGAAATCAGTGCAACTATGTTCTGAGAGTTTCTGAATTTTTCTTTAAGAAAACCAGCAATCTTTCTCCCAATCTCATTGACCTTTCTGTAGCTTATTTTGAAGTCTTCTTTACCATCATAGTATATGAAGGCAATTCTATCATCAGTTGAATTTATCATAGCTTCCCCCATATTAAAACTGAATGGTATTTGCCACATCATAACCCGATAGCTTCCATTAGTTCTTGCCTTCCTATGTTCTTATATGTGTATGCCTTTCCTTCTTTTATTAAGATAATTTTTTCGGATGATAAAGCAGTTGATATTCTATGAGCTATCTTTATTATAACCTTATCTTTCATCATATTCTCAATTATGTGAGAAATCTTTTCTTCTGTCTGAAAATCAATGAAAGCGGTTGCCTCATCAAATATTATAATTTTTGGATCATGATATATTGCCCGGAGAATGGAAACTATTTGCTTCTCACCAGAAGATAGTTCAACTCCGTCTTGCGAGATTTTTCTTGAAAGAGAAATATTTACACCAAACTCTTTGATTATCTTCTCAATCTCATTAATTTTTCTTTCATCATATTTCCCAAGCGTTATGTTTTCAAGAACTGTTCCAGACAAGATGAATATGTCTTGGTGAACAAAGCATATTTTTCTTCTGACAAAGTAAAGTGGATAACTCTTTATATCTTTATCATCTAGAAGTATCTGTCCGCTTTGCGGTTCATACATCCTTGTAAGAAGATTGGCTATTGTTGTCTTACCAGATCCAGTAATCCCAACTATAGATACTTTTTCCCCTGGTTCTATCTTGAAACTGACACCCTTTAGGACATCTTTCCTGCCATCATAAGAAAAGAAGACATTCTTAAACTCTATTTTACCAGATATCTCTTGGTTTTCTTTATCTCTATTTTCAATGATAAGTGCTCCTTCCTTTTCTTCATTCATTATTTCTTTTATTCTTTTTGCAGCCGCTACAGCAAACTGGAATATGTTATACTTTTCACTGAAATCCCAAATTGGATCATAAAGTTTATTCAAAGCATACCAGAATGCTACAAATGTCCCGAAAGTTATTTCTTTTTTGAGTATGCTTATTCCTCCGTATATAAAAGCTGATGCAAGGGATATAGTTGAGAAAAATATTATCGATGAAAAAAAGAATGAGAAAAGAATTATTGCTTTTCCAACTTCTTCAGAGTAATCTTCATTAAGTCTTCTGAATCTTCTTGAAGAAAAAATATAAGCTGGTATTATCTTTACCGTCTTTATACCATTTATCACTTCAGCTGTAAATGAATTCAATTCAGCTATCTTTTTTCTTATAGAAAGATATATTTCTGTTGCTCTCTTCCTGAAAAACAAAATCACATATATCATAAAAGGAAATACAGCGCATGAAACAAGAGCTAATTTGAAATTTAGATTGAACATAACTATTATGATACCAAATATTATCAGTATGTCAGCAATAAATGTTATAAGACCTGATACGAAAAGTTCATTTAAGTTCTCAACATCATTTGTCACACGAATAACAAGCTTCCCAGATTGATTTCTATCAAAAAATATCGGTTTTAGCCTTATTATATGGGAAAACAGTTCAGTTCTTATTTCATGTAAAATGTTCTGCCCAACTTTGTTTGTAAAATATATTGAAAAATATCTTGCTAAAGAATTTAATCCAGCAATAAGCAACAGGAGCAATGAAAAATAGAGTATCTTCTTTTCAGGAATATCTATAAAAACCTTGATAAGTATTGGTATTATAAGCTCAGAACCTACATCAAGAGCTATGAAAGATACGGATAAAAACAAAAGTTTCTTGTATTTCAGAAGATATCTTACGAAATCAAATAAAAAACTAATCTCACTCACTTATTTAATCATTAATCAAATCATACAAGCTGAAACAAAAATCAGTTTAGAATATCACAGGATTTGATATTCTTTGCCTTAGTTGAAATAACAAGTTCAATTTAAAAAAGAGATATGTCCCATAATATCAGACTGCAGCACAAATAAAATTCATCCGTTGTTCTCCATGATATTATTTCAAAGTGTGGGCTAAATGATTTATCTTTAATCCTTCTTAATGATACATCCTGTAAGTATTTATCTGAACCGAAATTAAAAAGTATAAAATAAAGGATGCTAAACAATCATGGAAACCATTTAAGGAAAATTTTCTAGAAGATGTGGTACCAGGTTAATTATGGAGATTAAAAAAGCAGGATTAGAAGTGGAGAAAGCAAGACCACTTGAAAGAGCAGAATATGATGAATTGCGGAAGTGATTATCGCTAGTAAAGTAAAAATTATCTGTTGACTGTGGAGAATTTGGTTTGCATTTACATGACGCTGACTTAATAGACCTCAAAAAGTGTAAAACCATTGCGGTAACATCTTCAAAAGCAACTTTAGGTGAGAGGATTGTGCAAACCGCTTACTGGAGTATAAAAATGAAGCAAAACAGTGTCACAGGAAATATAAATTTTTATTATAAATCTTGATCAAGATAAAGATTTAAAGTTCAAAGGACCTGCTAATAAAGACGGAACAATAGCTGAAGTAGACATGGATTGCACTTATGTAATAACTAATGATAAAATGAGGAAAGTGATAAAGTAAAAAAAAATAGATAAATTTTTTGAGGATTTAAAAAATTCTATAGGAATAAAGTAAGGCTAATCGTATAAACTTTATTCAACTTTAGATTCTGGTTTCTTATAAATTTTAAATTTCCTCTTTACTCACAGATGTACGGTATGGTATAAGTGAAATTGAAACAGTATTATGATTCCATCAGTAAGCACTAAAGATATTTCATTATTTCAATAGAGTTTATATGAGTAAATAAGCATTTTCAGAATCAAATTTCGCACTAAATCTTTATCTTTGCATTTTGAATGTGTTTGAGAATTTTATATCGCTTTTTGAGACTGGAGAAATGGGCTTAGCTGATTTGAAAATGTCGCTCACAAAATCTAAATTTTCAGATGGTAAAACTGTCCTTACAATCGTTTCTTCTATATCGGAAAACAGAATACCTACATTTTGAGAGATTTCCATTATGGAGAACTCTTGAGGTATTTCTGTTTTTTCTCCACTACCTTTTATAAGAATTATCGGAAACTGATAAGAATAGGCTGAAAGAAGAGATTGCTGATCATCTGAATCTCGGGTTATTTGAAAATCTATTTCAAAAGGTCCGTCTTCATCCATATCACCAATTGGTCCAAGAATATCGTATTTTTCAAATTTCACATTTCTTCCCACAAAAATATCAACTGAATTATTTGATGTTTGAGCTACTCCTTTTGCACCTTTCGTTGAGAAAGTGTAAGATTCCCCATCCTCTGTATAGACCTTGAAAAAATTCAGATAAGGTAAGAAAGTTGGATTATAAACTCTGTACCTTTCCTCAAACTCGGTTATCTCAAGATGGCTCTCAACCTTTATGGATGTGATCCTTGAACTAAACGAAAACCGCAGAGTTAAAGAGTGTCCGATCGGTATTTGATTAAATTTCAAATTTATCAAGATCTTGTCTCCACCATCTATCAAATAACATTGATCTGGGTATATCTTTTCCGATTTCTCTTGAAATTTTCCGGGAGGTGTTTCAGATCCTATCCTCCAAGAGCCTCCGTCATCTTCCCACAATACAATATCTGCTAGAATATTTTTAGCGGAAGCTCTTCTAAAACTTTTGTTTATACTATCTGAAAAGAACGGAGATCCTGAGATATCACGTATATCAAGATCTAAGATAAGATTTTCCAAAAAACTTCTGATTTTCTCTCCTGTGCATTCTTTAATTTGCTTTTGAGGTAAGCTATCTACCACCTTTAAACCAAAGGGTGGAATTCCATCTCTCTGGAAACTTAGCGGGTTAATAGCTATGTATTTGCCTTTTTCAACTCTGCGAGAAAACTCAAGATAAATCTGATTTTCTAAATCTTTGATTCTTTCAGAAACGGATTCCATGAGCTTGATTGTTTCTTGTTTATATACACGCTTATACAAGGTTCCAGCTCCGGTGTCATGGTTTGTCATCATTCCCATAAGTTCCCAGATATCGTTTAGCCTCTGCGATATACCTTTGATGTCAAAATTTATTCCAACAAGCTTACCTATACTTGCAGAGGTTTCTATAGCAAGAAGTTTGTGTGTTGTATCAAAGATAAATCTTTTTATCTCTGCATGGGAACCAAAGTATCCCGTCCAGTATGGAGCAAGATGTCCGGAGAATTTTGTTAATTTTTCAGGTTCAATAAACTCAATGTAATCAGAAAAACTTCCATTTACAAGATAAATCTTTGTTTTCGGATAGTAATTTTGATTCCAATATTTTATGTATTTTCCAAGATCGGCATTTGGTTTCTCAAAGTCCCATCCAAGTGGTATAAATATGAACTTTGAATTTGGTTTTATTTTTGAGATATATACTAAAAGTTTTTGACAGAATTCTTCTTCGGTAGCTTTATCTGATTCTCCAAGGCATTCAAGATCTGGATTTAAATACACATTTGGAGCAAGTCCAGATTTGCAAAAGAGTGAGGAACCTATGCCATATAAAAAAGGCATCCAGTATAGTATGATTTTATTTCTGATACCTTCCCATAAAACAAGTTGCCCTTTTTGAAGTAATTCATAACCTCCAGAACCCAGGTATACGCTTCCTTCTGGGAATTCAAATGTCCCTTGAATTAAGGGTTTGATATAGTAATAAGATGTTGGAGCAGAAAATCCATTCACTCTTGATATACCTATTGCTTTAAATCCCATTATGCTGTATAGATCTGGTGTGGTTCGAGCGAAACCAAAAGAATCTGGAATCCATGCAACAGATGGAGCTTGTATTCCTAAAAGCTCTTTGATCTTTCTGTGCCCACTTATGTAATTTCTTATTATGCCTTCTGTTGGAACAACAAGTTGCTCGTCTGTTCCTATTCCTCCACCTTCTATCTTTATTCTCCCTTCTCTAATCAGATTCAGAAAATCACTGTCTTCCGTTTCATCCAGATACTTCTCAATCCAAAACATTTCTGCAAAGAAAGCTACTTGATCAGTATTCTGCCTGAGGAGTTCTGTGGTTTTTAAAAATATGTTTTTTACAAGTTTATCGTAGTATTCTTCTGATGTGTAGAACCATGATATGTCAAGATGGCTTGACTGTCCAAATATCACTACATATTCTGCATCAGATGGGAAATTTAAAAGCTTTTTACTTTCTGTCTTGCTACAGGAAAGGAAAAGAAATATCAGAATTACAAGGAACAGAAAAATCCTCATGTAAAAAATCTTATAAATGTTGTACTATCTTAATTCTATAGTTGGGATTTTCTTATCTTGGAAAAATCTTCAGAACAAAAAAATATGGAAAATATTTCTTCTATCAATGCTGATATATAGTAAATGAATCATGATTAGGATTGAAGAGATAGGGAAACTAGGACCTGCAGACTTCATTCAAAAGTTTATAGATATTGATAGTCTTGGCTTTAGAGGATTATTTCAAAATTTGAAGGATTACGAAACTTGGTTTTTTGAAAAAGGAGAAAGCTACTCAAGTTCTGTTGATAAATACAAAACTCCCTGGCTTAAGCTATTTGATGAATCGGGGAGGAGAGTAGATCTGATTCAGTATCCGTACGAGTATTGGGAACTACTTTACGAGGGATACAAAAGAGGCATAATAGATATGGTTTTCCAGTATGATTCCATATTTCCTTTTTACCTTATGCTTTACATCACAACATTTTTTGATGCTGGTTTGGGGTGTCCTTATACCGTTTCTTTATCAACTGCTCTGCCTGTAGAGAAATACGGTGAGCAAAAACTAAAGGAAGAGATACTCAGTAAGATGAGAATAAGAGGAAAAGATGTGTGGCAAGGGGCAACTTGGATGACAGAAATAAAGGGAGGTTCAGACCTTGGATATTCTGTTGAAACAGAAGCTGTTGAGATTGGTGGAGGAAAATGGATTTTGAATGGTGAAAAATACTTTTCATCAAATGTTGGAGCAGAGGTTGCAGTAGTTGCAGCAAGACCAAAAGGGGCCCCACGAAATGTAAAAGGACTTTGCTTATTTTTGGTGAAAAAGTTTAAAGAAGATGGTTCTCTCAATTATTTTGTAAGAAGACTCAAAGATAAAATAGGAACTCGTTCAGTCCCGACAGGGGAAGTTGAATTTAAAAACACAGAAGCATATCTTCTTGGTAAAAAAGAGTGGGGTATTTACGAAATTTTAGATGTCCTCAATTCTTCTCGTCTCTCAAACATATTCGGAAGCGTCGCAGTTATACAAAGAGCTATAAATTTAGCTTATAAATTTGCAAGTCAGAGGTTTGCATTCGGGAAATATGTTATAGAACATCCCCTTATGAGAAAACAATTCAGAGAAAAGATATTGGAACTTATTAAGTGCTTCAACATAGCTTTTGATACAGTAAAACTCTATAACAAAGTTTTTAAACAAGTTCCACCTTTTTCAGATGACTTCAGACTTTTTAGAATTATGTCTCATCTTTCAAAATATTACACCGCAGAGGTTGCTATCCAAACATCAAAGTGGGCTATGGAGGTATGGGGTGGTCTTGGAATCCTTGAAGAATTTGAAGTAGAAAGGCTATTTAGAGAATCTATCATACTCTCAATATGGGAAGGAACTCCTCACAGACAGATGCTTGATGGACTTGAAGCTCTTTCTGGAAAAGAAGGATATAAACTATTCTTTGGTTTTCTACGAGAAAAGTTCAAGGGAGATGAATTCAAATCGAAACAAATATCAGATGCTCTTTCCTATACTGAAAAATTCCTGGAACTACCTGGTGAACAGAAAGAAGAAAGAATAGAAGAACTCTTCAAAAAGCTAATAGATGTTTGGGGTTCTTAAAAGTTTAAGTGCTCCTCGGTTCCCAAGTAAGTTCTGATACATACCTTCCAGTTCAGAGATGGAAAAAATAAACGAAGTATATATCTGGAAATGAATGATGATTAACTTATTGTCAAGCTTATTTTAAAATTAATATAATTATAAAAATATGTTTGAGAAAAGATTAGTCCTGGTTTTTCATGCGCAAACACCTGTTCATATGGGTTCAGGAGTTAGTGTAAGTTATGTAGATAATCCAATTCAGAGAGAAAAACATACTGATTTTCCAATACTTGCTTCAAGTGGAATAAAAGGAGTAATAAGGGAATTAGCATTAAGGAAGTGGAATGATAAAGAAAGAGTTAATGTGATTTTCGGTCCAGAAGAAGGCGGAGAAGAATACGCCTCCTGTATTAGTTTTACTGATGCCAAAATTTTGTTATATCCTGTCCGCTCTGTTAAAGGAGTTTTTGCCTATATTACCTGCCCTTATGTTTTAAATAGATTCAAAAATGAGCTGAAAAGTATTGGAATAAATGATTTACCTGAAATTCCATCATTAATAAAAGAAGATACAATTTTAGTATGTCCCAATTCAGAATTAAAAATTGATAATAATAAAGTTGTTCTTGAAGAGTTCGTTTTTAATATAGACAATTCCCAAAAAATTGATGATTTAACAAGAAAAATTTCTGGTTATTTACCAGCCGAGGTAAGTTCAAACTTAGATAAACATTTTGCTATTGTCTCTGATGATGTTTTTAAAGATTTTGTAAAATATGCAGTTGAAATAAGGACAAGGATAAGAATTGATCAAACAACAGGAACGGTTGCAGAAGGCGCTTTATTTACTATTGAACTTGTGCCCTCTGAAAGTGTCTTTTATGGATTTTTATTTATCAGTGATCCATATTTTGGAATTGAATATTCAATATATGAAAAATTAAAAGAAACAAAAAGTGAAGGAAAAAGTTTTGAAGATATATTAAACACATTAGGTGAAGAAGAAAAAAAGAGAATTAAAGATGAACAAAAAAACCGGTTAAAGCAGGCCTATGAGAAAGGATATTTCACAGCAGAAGAAATAAAAATAAAAGAAGAGAAAAATTTAATGCAACTTTTAAATAACTCTATTATTCAACTTGGTGGAGATGAGACTTTGGGAATGGGTTTGGTAAAAGTAAAATGTATATCCTGTGAAAATAAAAAATCTTAACAGGATAAATAAGTTATGAGCAAAATTACTTTAAGTTTTGAAATTATTACTCCACTTATAATGTCAGGTGCTGATAGAGATGAAGTAGAATTGAGAGAGCAATCATTAAAAGGTATTTTAAGATGGTGGTTTAGATTTTATAAAGGAGCAGAGTTAGATTTAAAGGAATTGAAGGAAAAGGAAAGTGAAATCTGGGGTTCCCAGGAAGTAGCTTCAAAGATTAAAATAACAATAAAAAATAAAAAACTTTCTTCCAAAAAAAATGGAAAAGATTACTATGCTTATCTGTGTATGAATGACGATAGGGGGGATAGATATTCAAGGATAAAAAGAAGAGCGTTTCACGAAAACCAAAAATTTAATATTGATTTTTACTTCTTACCACCTTTTAATGAAAAATTAAGAAAAGAATTGGAAACTACACTCTTCTTTTTAAGCAATTTGGGAGGACTTGGTGCAAGATGGAGAAGGGGATTTGGAAGTGTTGTTATTGATGGCTATCATATTGATGGGAAGAACTTAGAAGAGATAAAAAATAATCTAAATAATAGGTTAAAATCTTTTTCAATTTCTTCATCTAATAGAGATTTTATGAATCTTTCAAATACTTCAATATATCTTTTATCACCAAAACAAAAAGAGAGTTTTTGGTATTCATGGAAAGAAGCAATAAATAAATTGAGAGATGATTTCTATAGAAAATTAAAAAGACAATTAGGAGTCAATAGAATAGGAATAGGTTCTCCGCGGGCTGTTTCTCCTTTAATTATCCAAATTAAAAGAAATAAAGCAAATCTCTATTACGGTGTAATTTTAATTTGGCAGAAATGGGAGCTTTACGAAAAATGCATTGAAAAAATGCAAAAGTTAGATTTTGAAATTAAGGAGGTAAAGATATGAACCAAATTAATAAAACTTTTTATAAAACACTTAATCAGGAAAGGGCAAGTTTTATTTTGAAAGAAGTAAAGGAGTTCACAGGTGATAAAAATAAGTTTAAAACAGAGGCACGGAGAGTGTCTTCACTGATAATTTCTAATGGTCTCCTCCCAACACTTGCTTTTTTAAAATCAAAAGAAGGAAGAAAACCTGTTTATGAGATTATTAACCAATGGTTAAAACAAAGGGAATTTTGTAAGAATGATGCTCTTGAAGAACTTTTAAATTCTGATGCTATAAAACTTCGTCTTGCCACAATGGAAGCACTTGAACTTTCCAACTGGCTTAAAAGAATTGTTGAAATTGAAATAAAGGAATGATAAAAAATAAAAAAATATTGGAGAAATTTGAAAAGGATTTTGTGAGAAAGACTAAAGTTGATTTTGAAAAAAACTTAAAAATATTTGAGGAGCTTCTTAACTTAGCAAAAGAAATAAATAAATTG
>Ga0209289_100259_pt1 | contig 31441 bp, 22 predicted proteins | sample GXS110809BmetaG_FD_184121 | JGI IMG/M metagenome (GOLD analysis project Ga0209289, IMG submission 184121) | Hot spring microbial communities from Gongxiaoshe hot spring, China to study Microbial Dark Matter (Phase II) - GXS 110809B (SPAdes)... ...
AATGGGCGTGAGTATTGGAATTTGTTGAATAGAGATGGTTTAGGTGTAAGTTATGGAGTTTACATAGCTCACATAGATGCCCCAGGTATAGGACAAAAATTAATTAAATTCGCTATAATAAAGTAAACAAAATTTAGAGATCGGCTATGATTAAAAAAGTTTTCATCTTTTGCATTGCGCTTATATTGGGATTCTCAGTTTCCGTGGCTCAAATCGGGAGTAGTCTAACGAAGACGGGAACAACATCTGCTCAGTTTTTAAAGATCGGTATAGGTGCACGAGCAATTGGAATGGGTGGAGCTTTTAATTCTATCGCAGATGATATAACTTCAATTTATTGGAATCCAGCTGGGTTAAGTAGAATAAGTGGGAGAGGTGAAGCAATTTTTAACTATGTTGATTGGATTATGGATATAAAATACGGCTTCGCAGCGTTTGCTTTAAATCTTGGCAATTTGGGGACGATCGGAATGCAAATATCTTCTCTTACAATGGATGAGATGGAAGTCAGAACCGTTGAAATGCCCGACGGGACAGGTGAGAGATTTAAGGCTGGCGGTTTGATGATGGGGATTTCCTATGCAAGGCAATTGACGGATAGATTTTATATTGGCTTCAATGCTAAGTATGTCAGGGAATATATCTGGCATGAGGTAGCTCAAGGATTTGCGCTTGATTTCGGCACTTTATATGTTACCCCATTTTTAAATGGGATGAGAATCGGGGCAAGCATGTCAAATTACGGGACTAAAATGCAACTTTCAGGTCGTGATTTGATAATTATTTATACTGTTGGCGGTGGTACTGGAAATAACATAAATGCTTTCATTCAAACGGATAAATTTGAAATGCCGTTGCTATTTAAAGTTGGTCTTTCTAATGATTTCATTAAAACTGAATCACAGAGATTAACAACTGCTATTGATGCCGTGCATCCGAATGATAATACGGAGTATTTAAATTTGGGAGTTGAATATTCGTTTAAAGAGCTCTTCTTTTTAAGAGGTGGATATAAATCGTTATTTGAAAAAGGTGGAGAGCAAAGATATACATTTGGAGCTGGGGTGAGATATTCAATAGCAAGGGGGTTAGCTATAGCTATTGATTATGCTTATCTTGATTTTGGGCGTTTGAAAAATGTTCAGTATTTGACTATAGCTGTGAAATTTTAAATTAACCGTGGGAATTTATTGTGTCTGGATACCTGATAGGAATTGATGGCGGAGGAACGAAGACACACGGGATTATAGCTGATTTTAATTGCAATGCTATAGCTGAAGCCATCGGTGGCTCGGCAAATTTTCAAATGCTCGGGGTTGAACCCGTTGCTAAATTGCTTGTTAACTTGATATATGAACTTGTTGATAAGGCTGGATGTAAAATTTCGGATGTTAAACTTGCAGTGCTTGGTCTTACAGGTGCAGGCAGGGAAAAGGATAGGGAAAAAATCTATAATGGTTTGATTAATTTTGCAAAAGATAATAATTTGTCTCTTCCAGAGATAATTATAGAGACAGATGCGAGGATTGCTCTTGAAGGTGCCTTTATGGGGAAAGCAGGGATAATTTTAATAGCTGGAACTGGTTCTGTTATGTTTGCTAAAGATATAGATGGTAAAATTCATAGAGTTGGGGGATGGGGAAGATTTATAGGGGATGAGGGGAGCGCCTTCGTTATGGGGCGTGAAGCTTTAAGGGCTGTGGCAAAATATGTTGATGGAAGAGGTGAAGAAACAATCTTAAAAAGTTTGATCTTTGATGAGTTTAATATAACAGATTTAATGCAGATTGTTAGTGAAATTTATTCAGGGAAATTTGATATAGCGAAGGTTGCACCAATTGTGATGAAAGCAGTTGAAATGGGGGATGCAGTTGCTAAAAAAATTCTTGATCAGGCGTGTGATGAACTTTTAGCTCATGTAAAAGCGATGCTTAATAAAGCTAAATTTGGTGAAACCGTCAAACTTTCTCTGATCGGTGGTGTTCTTCAAAGCGATAACTATGTTTCAAGAAAGTTAAGGGAGATGATTAAGGTTGAACTTCCTCAAGTTGATTTAATTGAGCCAATGGCTTCGCCAGCACATGGGGCTGTGGTTTATGCAAAAAACTTGATTAAAAATAAATCATTGAATTAAAAGATGAGGAAAACAATTTTGTTATTTCTCGCTCTCGCTCTTTCAATGGTTCTGTTGTCAATCGTGATCACTAAAGTAGCAGGCAATGTGAGGAAAGATATGTTTCTATCGCAACAATCCCAGCAGAATAAAAAGAAAAAAGTTGACTTAACTAACTTGACGAAAGATCAATGGGTAAATCATTGGATGAAAAAGTTAACACTTGAAGAGAAGGTTGCGCAGATGATAATGCCAGATGCTCGTGGGGTTTTTCTCGCACGAGATAATAAAGAGTTTAAACGGTTGGTTCGCTATGTTAAGGATAAAAAAGTTGGGGGTTTGATTTTCTTTCGTGGGGATGTTTATGAAACAGCTGAGATGATAAATTACTTCCAAAAAATTGCTGAAATTCCGCTTTTGATCTCAGCTGATTTTGAATGGGGGACGGCAATGCGCCTTGACAATACAACTCACTTCCCACCAGCAATGGGAATTGCTGCTACTGGAAAACCTGAATACGCCTATGAAGTAGGGAAAATAACCGCAATAGAAGGACGAGCAATTGGTATTCATCAAAATTATGCTCCAACCGTTGATGTAAATAATAACTATAAAAACCCAATTATTAACATTCGCTCTTTTGGTGAAACTCCCGAAATAGTTTCAAAATTTGCAGTTGAATTTATCCGTGGACTTCAAGAGGGTGGGATGATTGCAACCGCCAAGCATTTCCCTGGTCATGGCGATACAGATGTTGATTCACATCTTGATCTACCTGTTATCAATTATTCAAAATCAAGGTTAGATTCAATTGAGTTACCACCATTCAAAGAATCTATAAAAGCTGGGGTTAAGTCAATAATGGTTGCACATATTTTTTACCCTCAAATAGATACAGGCAGAGGCTTGCCATCCACCTTATCGTATAACATTGTAACTGGAATTTTGAAGAAAGAACTCGGTTTTAAAGGTTTAATTGTAACTGATGCAATGACGATGCGAGGCGTAACGAAACTTTATTCAAATGCCCTTGCTTCTGTCCTTGCTGTTAAAGCTGGAAATGATATAATTTTAATCCCGCCCGATGTTGAGGAGGCAATTGATGCTATCGTAAAAGCTGTAAAGAGAGGAGATATACCTGAGGAAAGAATAAATGAATCTGTAAGGAAAATACTTGAATTCAAATATGACCTTGGTTTGCACAGGAATAGATTTGTTGATTTAAGTAAAATACCTGAACTTGTCGCCACGGAAGAGCATCTTAGGAAAGCGAAGGATATATCGCGGGCTTCAATTACCGTCGTCAAGAATGATAATGTTTTGCCTTTGATGCAGTTTGATAGCAAGAAAATTTTGCTTATAACTTTGGTGGATTCAAACGACCCGAATAGTGGAAGTTCCTTTGTTTCGGAGATTGCAAAAAGATACGATAATATCTCATTTGAAAGAGTTGATTTAAGAAGCACAATTGATGAACTTAATGCTATACTTTCAAAGTTAAATAACTTTGACCTTGTTATAGTTTCAGCTTATGTTCGTGTTAGAGCATATCAAGCGTCGCTTTCGCTGCCGGAAAAACAAGCGAAATTTTTAAAGCAAGTCGTTGATTCTGGGAAACCTGTTATTTTGATATCTTTTGGCAATCCGTACATTGTCATTGATTATCCAAGTGTAAAAGCTTATATTTGCTCGTATTCTGATGCTCAGCCTGTTGTTGAGGCGACAGCCGAAGTTTTGTTTGGTGAAATTTCACCTCAGGGGAAATTACCCATTAGCATTCCGGGGTTTGCAAGGCTTGGAACTGGATTAAGTTATCCTCAAACAACGCTTCGTTATGGTTATCCTGATGAGGCTGGGCTTGACGCGAATAAACTTGCAAAACTTGATACTATAATGGAAAAAGCAATTCAGGATTCGGTGACGCCTGGAGCTGTGCTTCTTGTTGCAAGAAATGGTGTTATAGCATATCATAAGGCTTTTGGAACTTATAGCTATGACCCCTATTCAAGGAAAGTTAATCCTGGTTCAATTTATGATATGGCTTCTATCACCAAGGTTGCCGCAACTACAATTTCAATTATGAAACTTTATGATGAGGGTAAAATTGATCTTGATGATCCTGTTGCGAAGTATATCCCAAAGTTTGCTCAAAATGGAAAGGGGGGTGTCACAATTAAAAATTTGCTTCTTCACAATAGTGGTCTTCCGTCTTGGAAACCATTTTTTAAACTTTGTAAAACGCCCAATGAGATTCTTGATTCAATTTATGCTCAACCTCTTGTTTATAAAACAGGTGATTCAACTGTTTACAGCGATCTTGGTTTTATAACGCTTGGAAAAATTGTTGAAGTTGTTACAGGAATGCCATTGGAGCAATATGTCAGTAAGACTTTTTACATCCCGCTTGGGATGAAATCAACAACTTTTCTTCCTCCTAAGGGATGGATTGATAATATTGCTCCTACCGAATATGATAGTTCGCTTGGTGGATTTGTTCACGGAGTTGTTCATGATGAGAACGCCAGAGCTCTTGGTGGGGTTTCGGGACATGCCGGATTATTTTCAAATGCGCGAGATCTTGCTGTGCTTATGCAAATGATTTTGAATAGGGGTGAATACGGAGGTAAGAGATTTTTCAAAAATGAAACAGTTGAGCTTTTCATAAAAAGGTGGGCTAATAACCGTGGGCTTGGCTGGGATAATGCTCTCTCACCCTACGGTAAAAGCGCACTGGATGGAGCTTTCGGTGAAAATGCCTTTGGACATACGGGTTTCACAGGAACATCTGTATATGTTTACCCGGAGAAAAATCTAATCGCTGTCCTTTTGACAAATCGCGTTCATCCAACAAGAGCAAACAATAAACATATTCAGCTAAGGAAAATTGTTCATAAGGCAATTGCAGAGGCAATTTCATCACCTTAAATTTTTAGTTTAAAAACAAAAACAAGTGTCAAATGCATCTTATTGACTGGGCTATCATTGTTTTATATTTTGTTTTAAGCATTGGTATTGGAATTTACTATTCAAAAAGAGCTGGTAAAAACATAAGTGAATTTTTTCTCTCGGGGAGAAACCTACCTTGGTGGCTTGCCGGGACATCAATGGTTGCAACGACATTTGCTGCCGATACACCTCTTGCGGTGACCGAGCTTGTCGCTAAAAATGGAATAGCTGGAAACTGGCTTTGGTGGAACTTTCTCTTCGGTTCAATGTTGACTGTCTTCTTCTTCGCAAGGTTATGGAGAAGAGCTGGTATTCTAACAGATGTTGAATTCGTTGAACTAAGATATTCGGGTAAACCGGCATCCTTCCTTCGCGGGTTTAAAGCACTTTATCTTGGTTTGTTTATTAACACTGTGATAATTGGCTGGGTAAATGTTGCGATGATTTCAATCCTTACAGGATTTTTTGGGGTTCCAGAGGAAATGGTAAGATATTATGTCTTTGGTGCTATGTTGATAGTTGCAATTTATTCTGCTCTTTCGGGGCTTTGGGGGGTTGCAGTTACAGATGCGGTTCAGTTTGTAATAGCAATGTCAGGCACAATAATTCTTGCGGTGGTTGTTGTTAATCTACCTCAAATAAATGGAATCGCTGGGTTGAAAGAACGTCTCCCGGAATGGGTTTTTAAATTTACGCCTGTTATCGGTGCTGAAAAGGAAATCGCCTATGGTGGAGTTTTAGCTTTGACAATCCCATCTTTTATCGCTTATATTTTTATTCAATGGTGGGCTTCCTGGTATCCAGGGGCTGAACCAGGTGGAGGCGGTTATGTTGCCCAAAGAATGATGTCAGCAAAAGATGAAAAACATTCTTTACTTGCGACTCTTTGGTTTACCGTTGCACATTACTGTATAAGACCATGGCCGTGGATAATTGTAGGGCTTGCAACTATTGTTCTCTACCCTGAACTCGGGATTGATGATAAAAAACTTGGATATATCTACGCAATGAGAGATTTTCTCCCCACAGGATTAAAGGGTCTGCTTGTAGCTGCGTTTTTCGCCGCTTATATGTCAACCATAGCAACGCACTTAAACTGGGGCACATCTTATGTGATAAACGACTTCTATAAAAGATTTATAAAAAGAGATGCAAGTGAAAAACATTATGTCTTTATATCAAGGATTGCAACGCTTCTTGTGATGATTGCCTCTGTTTTGATAACCCTGATAATAAAAACGATTTCAGGGGCATGGCAATTCATAATTGAAGCAAGCGCTGGGCTTGGGCTTGTGTTGATTTTGAGATGGTATTGGTGGAGAATAAATGCCTGGAGCGAAATTGTCGCAATGATTGCTCCCTTTTTCGGTTACGCTTATATAAAACTTTACACAAAAATAAGTTTTCCCGAGACGCTTTTCTATATCGTTGCTTTTACAACGCTCTCCTGGCTTGTAGCGACATTTATAACAAAACCCGTTGATAAGGAACATCTTATCAATTTTTATCGCCGTGTTCATCCAGGTGGGATTGGATGGAAAAAAATATCTCAACTTGTCCCGGAAGTTAAATCTGATCCTGGGTTTATCTATTTGTTTATTGATTGGATAAGCGGTGTTGTTTTAGTTTACATGATGTTGTTTGGAATTGGCAAGATAGTTCTTGGCGAATATCTTGGTGGTGTGATTTATATTTTGATTGGTCTTTCTGCTGGATTGGTAATTTACTTTGATTTATCAAGACGTGGATGGGAAAAAGCTATTGAATGAAATTGGTTATCTATGCCCGATAAAATTTTTTATGAATCCACTCTATTTGTTTATTCCGTTCATGTGGGAAATCTGTGGCTATATTGAACATAATTGTCTCAGATTTATGTCATCAGCAAGGTTTTAAAAATTTACAACTAAGAAGTTTTTGAAAATTAGCGATTGTGGAAAACAAAATTTGTTTGGTTTTACTCTTCACATAAAGAGGCGGGGGGATGAAAAGGCTTAAAAAATCTATTTATAACTTGCTCTTTTGGATTTGTGTTCTTAAAATAGTTCAAGGAATTTCATGTTTAGATAAAAAGCTTACTTTGAATCAATGAAAATCTTTATACTTTCGGTTTTGCTATTAACTTCACTTTTTGCTCAAAATATCACGCATGAAAGAAAAAACTCCCAAAAGTTTAAAGATACCCTCTGTGTAAGATGGCTTGATCCAAGATTCGGGGAATTCCCAGATGCTTCACTTGTTGATTTTAGTTTTCTTTTAAATCCCCCAGCAGGTCAATTTGGATTTGTAAAGGTTGGGGGAGATGGACATTTTTACTTTGAAAAAACTGGAAAAAGAGCAAGATTTTGGGGTGTGACGATCGCTGGAAGCCATGTTGATATACCAAAGGAAAAAATTGAAACCGTTGTTGAGGTTCTCGCTCGTGCTGGATGTAATATAATAAGATTGCATGAACTTGATAACAGAGGCGGAGAAAAATTCGGCATAGTAAGAAGGAATATAATTGATGAATCTTATCCGAATGAGAATAATTCAAGAAATCTTGAAAGGGAATATCTTGATAGGGTTGATTACTGGATTTATCAGGCACAAAAACGAGGAATTTATATCTATCTTGTTCTTCGTGCATATAGAACATTTAAAGTTGGTGACGGGATTGAAAACGCTTCAAAAATGGAACGGAAAGGTTCACCTTATGGGCTTTTTGATGAAAGAATGATTGAACTGCAAAAAGAATTTATTGATAACCTCCTTTTTAAACATGTCAATCCGTATACGGGCATACCTAATGGATTAAATCCAGCCATTGCGATGATTGAACTCATAAATGAAGATAGTTTCTTTTTTCAATATGATAAACTTGACGAGATGATTGAACCATATAAAACGAAGTTTTTGAATCTTTGGGTTCAGTTTCTTCGGGAAAAGTATGTAAGTACCGAAAATTTAAAAAAGGCTTGGACTACAAAGGATGGTTTTTTAGTTTTGAACGAGGATGAATCTATTGAAGAAAATAAAATTTATTTTCCGAAGTTAAAATTGAGAAAATTTAACGAAGTTGATTTTGATAGCAGGGACTGGACGATGGAACATCCGTTGAGGCAGAAAGATGGTGTTGAGTTTTTAATGTCGCTTCAAATAAAACTTTTTAGAAATTTAAAGGAATTCATACGCTCAAAAGGATGCCCCATACCATTGACCGCAACAGTTAACAGTGAGTTTATAAATGATACATATACCGTTGCATCTGAACTTGATTTTATTGGACAAAATATGTATATGGATCATCCCTTTTTTGAACATGGTTTGGATTGGGTTGGTGTTCCTTTTTTCCGAAATGAAAATTATCTTAAAAGAAATGATAGATGGAGTTTCCCTGTTTATTCAAGTTTTTATGCTTGGGAGAAAAAGCCAGTTGTAATTCGTGAGTGGGCTTTGTGCTATCCAAATGAATATAGAGTTTCAAGTTTGATTCAGGTTGCTGTATATTCTTTGCTTCAAGATTATGACGCTTTGATTTATTTTTCTTTTTATACTTGGGGTGATGTTAATCTTTGTTCTCCGTTTGGGTTGCAATCTGACCCAACAAGATGGGGCTTATTTGGGTATGCAGGCAAAATTTTTATCAATGGGGAAATAGAGCCGTTTCAAAAAAAGATAAACTTATGCTTTCATCCCGAAGATTTGAAAACATGGGCTGATTGGTGGAATGAAGTTTATAAATTGTCTTATAATTTTATGTTGAGAAACAAGGTTGTGGATAAGTTAGACAAGAGCAATCTTGCAAGTCCATATGAGATTAACATTTTCATGAGAGATATTTTCAGAAATGAAAATGTTAAAAAATTCGTTGATTCATTGGCGAAAGTTTCTTACAAGCAGGTTAAAATTGACTTTACAAATGGAGTTTTGCTGGTAAATTTAGAAACTTTTAAAGCGATCGCTGGTGAAATAGATACATTAAAAGTTTATGAACTTGGTGATTTTAAAATAAAATCTTGCAGTCCTATCTCAGCGGTTATTATATCAAGTGTTGATAATTTGCCTTTGAGTATCTCAAATAGGTTTGTCGTAAAATTTGTTTCTATTGCCCGAAATCGGGGTCAAATTTTTGAAAAAATAAGCGATAAAAAATTTGCTTTGAGAAATCAAGGCGGAGCACCTGTCCAGACATATGGGGAAAAATCTGATTCTGGGGTTGAGATATGGAAAGGGGGAAGAAAAGTAATCAAATGTTTTATGAGGAACGGAAGTTTTGAAGTTGTGATTGATAGAAGGAGAAAGCAGGTGTTTGTCTTTTGTGATACTCCGAATATAAGGTTTGAGATAAGCAATGAATTTTTCAAGTTCGGGAGAGTTGTAAAGTTCTATCAGGAGATCGGAGGTGAAATTTATGGGGAAGTTGAAGCGAATGGACAGTTTGTATATTCTGGTTTTTCAAAATATGTGATGATTTATTAACAGGTGAATTTGAGATATCGTCGGGAATGTGTTTTTTCTTTCTCACATTTTTATTAAATTTTAAAAAACAACATAAAAAACTAAAGTGAAATGTATGGGATGAAAAACCTAATCCGTCTTTTTCAGAGGAATTTAACTTTGAGGCATTTTTGGTTAATTTTGTTTCTTCTATTCCCTTTAAATTTGAATTCTCAAAACAAACTTGGTCTTGGCGTTTATCTTGGTGTTCCAACTGGCGTAACTGGAAAATATCTTCTTTCGCGATCAAACTCTGGAGATGTTTTACTTGCGTGGAGATTTAATGATGCTTTTTTTGTGCAGGGGCATTACAACTTCAATCTTTCCGAGATTGAAAGATATAAAAATGGTGTGTTTAATTTTTACGCTGGGGCAGGTCTTTTTTTCAAAGCGGTTTCAAAGGGAGACGATTCGTTTGGTGTGAGTGGGAACATCGGGGTTAATTATTTTTTAAAACAAAAGTATGAGTTTTTCCTTGAACTTTCTCCGAAACTTGGTCTTTTCCCTGGAACTGGATTTGATTTAACTGGAGGAATTGGATTTAGGTTTTATCTCTAAAAATTAAGTTTCTATACTGATGGATGAAGAAAGTGAAACTTCTTCAAATAGCTCATGCGAGATCAGGGGACAAGGGAAATTCAGCCAATATAGGGCTTATTGCACGAAAGCCTGAGTATTATAAAATTCTCGTTGAGAAAGTCACACCTGAGGTTGTTAAGAAACATTTTGAAGGCATTTGTCTTGGTGAAGTTGAAAGGTGGGAATTGCCAAATTTATATGCGTTGAATTTTTTATTGCACGATGCGCTTGCAGGGGGTGGAACTGTATCCCTGCGAAATGACGCTCAAGGTAAAACGCTTGCTTACGCTCTTTTACGACTTGAGATAGATGTCCCAGATGATTTTGAAATTTAACTTATTTAAAAAGCAAAGGTATTTTTATTAAGCAATGGCAAAAAAAGAAAAACTTTTTCTTCTTGACGGAACTGCGCTTGCGTATAGGGCTTATTATGCATTTATTGGGAGACCGCTTGTTACATCTGGTGGAATGAATGTAAGCGCAATTTACGGTTTTACAAATTCATTGATCAAGATTCTTGAGGAGGAAAAACCTGATTACATCGCTGTTGTTTTTGATTCAGGTCAGCCAACCTTCAGACATGAGATGCACCCTGAATATAAAGCAACTCGTGAGAAAATGCCCGAGGATATGGCAATTCAACTTCAGAAATTGAAAGAGGTGATTGAAGCTTTCAATGTTCCAATTATTGAAGTCCCGGGATACGAAGCTGATGATGTTATGGGAACGCTTGCGAAAGTTGCTGAGTCAAAAGGGATTGAAACATATCTTGTCACGGGCGATAAAGATTTTCTTCAGCTTGTTTCACCAATGGTAAAAATTTACAAACCAACGAAAGGACTTGCTGATATTGAGATAGTTGATGTTGAAAAAGTTAAACAAGAATGGGGAGTTACCCCAGAGCAAATTGTTGATGTGCTTGGGCTTATGGGAGATAAGGTTGATAATGTCCCGGGAGTTCCCGGAATAGGTGAGAAAACAGCAATTCAGCTTATAAAAGAGTTTGGCTCAATTGAAAATCTTATCCAAAATGTTGATAAAATTCCAACTCAGAAGATAAAAGAAAACATCAAAAGTTCTATAGATAAGGCTAAGCTGTCAAAGGCTCTTGTCACAATAAAAACGGATATCCCACTTGGTATAGAAATTTACTCGCTTAAGGCTAAAGAACCAAACAGAGATAAGCTTGCTGAACTTTTTTACGAGCTTGAATTTAAAAGCTTGATAAGAAAGCTTGGTCTTACATCAGCAGTAAGAGAAGTTGAGGAGGAAAAGGTTGAGGAGGAGAAAAAGCCGATAAAATATGATTCAATAAAAACCAAACCGCATCAGTATCATATAATTAAAAGCATTGACGAATTAAAAGAGCTTGTTGAAAAGTTAAAGTCGTCGGATTTGGTTTCATTTGATACGGAATCAACGGGGATAGAGCCACTTAATGCAGAACTTATAGGAATGTCATTTGCGATAAAGCCCGGGGAGGCATATTATCTTCCTGTCTCGGTTGAAACCGAAGCTTCAGATTCTCTCTTTGAGCCAGAGAAGAAGAAAAAAACATCTGGGATAGAGCTTGAAACAGTTTTAAAATATGTTAAACCAGTTCTTGAAAATCCGGTGATAAAAAAGTGCGGGCAAAATTTAAAGTATGACATTCTCTTGATGTCAAAATATGGAGTCTGGATTGAGGGGATAAGTTTTGATACGATGGTTGCGGGATATATCCTTAACCCTGAAAGTTCCCACACACTGGAGGTTCTTGCGAAGGAATATCTGAAGTATCAGGTGATACCTATTTCACAGCTCATTGGCGAAGGACGTTATCAAAGAAAAATGAGCGAAGTCCCGGTTGAAAAGGTTGCTGAATACGCCTGTGAAGATGCCGATATAACTTTACAACTTGTTGATAAACTCAAAGATGAACTTGAAAAGAGAGATCAATTGAAACTCTGCGAGGAGGTTGAATTTCCACTTGTTGAGGTTCTTGCCCATATGGAGTTCTCAGGTGTTAGATTGGACACCGAACTTTTAAGAGAGATGAGCAAGGAGCTTGATAGAATGCTTGATAATTTAACTCATGAAATTTATCATCTCGCAGGTATAGAGTTTAATATAAATTCACCTCAACAACTTGCGGATGTTCTTTTCAAAAAGTTGAAGCTTCCACCTGTTAAAACAACCAAAACGGGTTATTCAACCGATGTTGAAGTTCTGGAGGAGCTTGCCAAAGAGCATCCTATTGCGGAGAAGCTGCTTGAATATCGCCAAATTCAAAAGTTGAAATCCACTTATGTTGATGCACTTCCAAAACTTGTAAATCCAAAAACCGGTAGAGTTCATACCTCGTTCAATCAAACTGGAACAGCTACAGGTAGGTTATCAAGTAGCGATCCGAATCTTCAAAATATACCAATTAGGACGGAGATTGGGCGGGAGATAAGAAAAGCTTTTGTACCTTCCGAGGCGGACTGGTTTATAATGTCTGCGGATTATTCACAGATTGAACTTCGTATAATGGCGCATCTATCTGGGGATGAAAATTTGATCTCTGCTTTTAGAAAAGGACTTGATATTCACTCATCAACTGCTGCAAGCGTTTTTGGCGTCAAACCAGAGGATGTAAATTATGAGATGAGAAGAAAAGCTAAGGAAGTTAATTTTGGTATTATGTATGGCATAAGTCCGTATGGGCTTTCACAACGGCTTGGGATTCCGCAACCAGAGGCGAAAAAAATAATTGATACATATTTTCAAAAATTTCCCAAAGTTAAAGAATATATTGATAAAACTATTGAAGAAGCCAGACAAAAAGGCTATGTCACAACATTACTTGGGCGAAGAAGATATGTGCCTGATATAAATAGCAGAAATAGAACCGTTCGGGAATTTGCAGAAAGAACAGCTATAAATATGAGAATTCAAGGAACCGCAGCGGATTTAATAAAACTTGCAATGGTTAGAATTTATAACGAGATGAAGAAGCGAAAATTTAAATCTAAAATGATTTTACAAGTACATGATGAGCTTGTTTTTGATGTTGCTCCCGATGAGATTCATACTTTGAAAGAAATAGTTCAAGATAAAATGCAAAACGCACTCCAACTTGATGTACCTCTCGTTGTTGAACTTGGCATAGGTAAAAATTGGTATGAGGCACATGAGTAAAAATTACTAAAGTGGCTAACTTTTTATTTTACATCAGAACAATTACTTACTATCTCTGCGGTATCAAGTGCTATTACAAGTTCCTCATTTGTTGGGATTACGAGAACTTTGACTTTTGAATCATCTGTTGTTATAATTTTTTCTTTCTCTGGTGAGTTATTTTTTTCATCGTCAATTCTGATGCCAAGGAATTCAAGTCCTTCGCAAACTTTTTTCCTTACATCTGGGCTATTTTCTCCAATTCCTGCTGTGAAGACGATAGCGTCAACCCCTCCCATTACAGCAGCATATGCACCGATGTATTTTTTTACACGATAACAGAAAACTTCAAAGGCAAGTTTTGCTCTATGATTTCCATTTTTCATCTCGTTTATTATCTCACGCATATCGCTACTTATACCTGAGATTCCAAGAAGTCCACTATGTTTATTTAAAAGCGCATTTATCTCAGACATCGTTAATCCCTCTTTGCTCATTATGTAAAGGACGACCGCAGGGTCTAAATCTCCAGAACGTGTCCCCATAAGCAAACCTTCAAGAGGTGTAAATCCCATTGTTGTGTCAACTGAAATACCGTATTTCACTGCCGACATACTACAGCCGTTTCCGAGATGTGCAGTTATGAGCCTCATTTGTTCAAATGGAACTCCAAGTATCTCACCAGCTCTTTTTGAAACATATCTGTGCGAGGTTCCATGGAAACCGTATCTTCTGATTTTATATTTTTTGTAAAGTTCGTAAGGCAAGCCATAGATGAAGGCATGTTCGGGCATTTTTTGATGGAAAGCGGTATCAAAAACTGCGACCTGAGGTGTCTTAGGAAGAAGTCGCTTGCAAGCTAAAATTCCACGAAGATTGTGCGGATTGTGAAGTGGAGCAAGTTCAATATTTTCTTTTATCTTTTCAATTACTTCGTCTGTTATCAAAACTGAACCTGAGAAAGTTTCACCACCGTGAACAACACGATGTCCAATTGCCTCAATCTCTGATTTATCCTTTATCACCCCATGATTTTTGCTCAAAAGAACAGCTATTACATATTCAATAGCAATGTTATGGTCAAGTATCTCAGCACTTATTTTAACCGTGTCACCATCTGCTCTGATATGGGTTAAAACAGCATCATCCATCCCTATTCTTTCAACTTGACCCTTGGCAAGAACCTCGCGAGTTGAGGTCTCAATGAATTGATATTTGATTGAAGAACTTCCTGAATTCAGGACGAGAACTTTCATGTCTCCAAGCTAAATTTAGTTTTCAAAATCTAAATGTGAATTTATAATTTGCAAAGAAATTCCATAAGGTCACAGCAATTGTGGCAAATCCTTTTGAGATGTAAAAGTTCAACTTTATCCTTCCGTGAAAAAGATAAACGATGAGGTTGTTCAGCAACAGACCAATTAATGAAATAAGAAAAAATTTGCCATATTGAACCAAAACCGCAGGATCTTTGCTTTGAAATGTCCATATCCTGTTAAGTATATAATTGTTCGTCGCAGCAAGCGTAAATCCAAGACTATTTGCGATATATTTTTGAATTTTCAATTTCTCCTTTGAAATGAATGTGACGCTGAAATCAACTATTACACCTGTGAACCCAACAATGCTGAATTTTATAAATTTAAAAATTAACTCCATCTCAATTCCTCACTTAATTCAAACTTATCAAAAAGAAGTTCATATGTTAGTTTCACCCAAATGAAGATACATGGAACGGCTTTTAAGACATATGGGATAACGAGCAAGTCCCGTAAAAATTTCGGAAATATATCAGTTGGTGAAAGCGAAGTGAAAATGAAGGCGAACACAAGCAAAGCCAAATTTTCAATTTTTTTCCTTTGCGAAAAATACCAGATGGCAACACCTAAAATTGCAATTACATAAGTCGGCGATTCCGCTTTATGATTGAAGATAACTGACCAGATCAAAATTGACGCAAGATAAAGAAATCTAAAACCAAAGTTTTCAAAATTTTTGAATTTGATGAGTGGCAAGAGAAGAAAAACAATACCAAAGAAAGTGATATAAATTTTAGGAAACTCAAGCCCAAACCATGACTTCAGCCATCCCGAGACAGATAGTCCTGTGGAGGCGGAATAATCCCATCTTAATAGATTTAACCAACTTGAGTAGAGGAATTTTAACTGGTCAAACGAGATGGCGACAAGAGGGATAAACGCAAGAATTAACATCCAGAAAGTTGCGTAAACTATTGATTTTAATCTCTTAGGATAAAGCATGATCAAAAGAAAGCCAAGAGCGCCGAATATCTTTATATAAGTAGATACAGCAAGGAAAAGTGTAGCGATGAAGGGCTTGCCTTTTTCAAAAAATACGAAAGAAAGGATGAACAGACCAGCGACAATGCCATTGCTTTGCTCATTTTGAATTGATGTTAAAAGTTCAATCGCGGAAAACAATAAAATAAGAGATTTGATCTCGTCGTTTATGTTTAATGCTTTGACAGCTAAAAATAAAATCAGTGAGTTAGCAAGGTTCCATAGAAGTAAACCAGCCAAATCAGGTAAATATGCAAATGGAAACATCATCAATGCAAATGTTGGGCTATATTTGAAGTAATCCCAGTGTTCATCAGGGTATTCAATGTAAAGGTCTTTATTATGAATCAGGTGAAAGTATGAGTATTTAAAGGTTAAAAAGTTATTGTAATGGGTATATTGTCTTCCGGCAAATTCTTGTGGACCGATAAAGTAAGAGTGTAGCCCGGCAGAAAGTGCAAGAAGAATGTAAATCAAAAGGAGCGTTTTTAAGTTTAAGAGATATTGACGAAACTTTTCAAAGACGTTTTTCAAGTTATTTTCCTCCCAAATTCATCATATTTGAAGAAACCTTCGCCTGTTTTCTTTCCAAGTTTACCCTCTCTGACAAGTTTTCTTAGGAGGGGACAAGGTCTATATTTTTCGCCAAGTTCTTTGTAAAGTGTTTCCATCCAAGTTAAAACTTCATCAAGCCCCATTGTATCCGCCATTTCAAGGGGTCCCATCTGGAAGTTATAGCCAAGTTTCATCGCTGTGTCAATTCCTTCTGCTGTTGCGATCCCCTCCATTAAAACATGCATCGCTTCATTTAGCATTGGCACTATGACTCGTGTTGTCACAAATCCTGGGTATTCATAAACCTCAACCACGGTTTTGCCGATTTGTTCTGCGAAGGCTTTAACTTTTTTAAATGTCTCATCAGATGTTTTCAGAGCACGGACAAGTTCAACAAGTGGAACTTTAGGGACTGGATTTAGGAAATGCATCCCGATGATTTTGTCAGGTCGTTTTGTTGCCTCTGAAATTTTTGTCAGCGACAATGTTGATGTATTTGAAACGAAAATAGTATGTGGTGGACAAATTTCGTCAAGCCTTTTAAAAATTGCCTTTTTAAGATCAAAGTCTTCATCAACCGCCTCAATTACAAGTTCACATTCTTTAACATCTTCAATGTTTGTGGTCCATTCAATTCTGGATAAAATTGATTTTTTCTCGCTTTTTGTCATCGCCCATCTTTGGATTTCATAGTCAAGCGCTTCTTCAAGTTTTTCTTTTGCGTTGTTTAAAGATTCGTCATCTTTTTCAACTGCGATCACATCAAATCCAGCCTGCGCAATCGCTTGTGCAATTCCCCTGCCCATTACACCAACACCAATGATAGCAACGTTTTTTATCCTTTGTAAATCTCCGGTGCTGGGTTTAAATTCACTTAATATCTCTGATCCAAGAATATCTTTCGGATTTTGTTTCATGTTTTTCCAATCTTTGTTTTTCTATGTCACACTTTTATAAATTAATTATAATTTCAAAGTCAGGCAAGAAATACAGGTGAATTATCTACCGATGTTTGATTTTCTTTTAACAATTTTTAAATCGCGCAGTTGTGGCGCTTTTACCCTTATTTCAAGGTCAAACCCTCTTGCGTATCCAAGTGGTCTCCATTCAAAATTTGCTTCCCAGCAGTGTAAATCTCTGTAAATACTTATGCTTGGAACTATAATTTCTTTTCGCACCGGGTCATAACTTCCACTTCCCATTATTCTCCAATTTTTCGTCACATCAAAGCCAAATGTAAATCTAAGATTTGCTGATTTTACTGTTTGATTCGGATTTACTTTGCTTAGTGAAAAATCAAATCCAAAAGATACATTCCATCCAAACTCAAAACTTGGTCTGAAGACATCGTAATTTCTAAAGAACTCGCTTCCTGTTTCCTCAATTCCTTGCATTCTGTCCATTTCTTGTTTTTTTCTCCCAGAGAAGGCAAATGAAAATGAAAGCGAGAAATTCGTCAACCGTGCTATTTTCCCCTCACGAATCAAAGGTTCAGTGCTATTAAACTTATAAAAGTCAAAAACAGAGCTTGAAAAAATATCAATCCCAGCTATCGTTGTTCTCGCAGTGATGAATAAAGGCGAAAGTTTTTTATTCGGAGCGACAAAATTATATGAGAGTGATAAATTTAAGTTTAAAAGTTGATACTTTTTCTGCTGTCCAGTTGAATCCTGTGCGCTTGTTTTCATTTCAAATATGTTCCCTATCCCGACATTTAACAATTGTGATTTGCCAATGGGTGCACCGCCGAAAAGAGAGTTTTCAAAATAGTTATACTTTACAACTTGACCCGTTGAATCAATATAAGTTCCATAATTTTTCCAAAATGGTGTTGAAAAATCAGGCTGGTAAATAAGTGAAATGCTTGGCATCAAAGTATGTCTAAAGCCAGAAATCCCCAAAATTTCAGGTTGCCATATTCCATAAATTTTTGTTGAAACGGAGACCCCAAAGTTGAAATATCTTGCTTGATAGAATCCCCTTTGTATTCTTGACTCAACTTGTTTTGTTTCCGAGTTATAAAATTTTAGCGTTCGTCTATCATACCAGTTTTCGTTATAAGTGAAAAATGGAGTTATGTTGAAGTATCTTACCGTTGGAGCAAAGTTAACTCTTAAATTATGCGCTATACCGTACCTGAATTGTTTTGTTATTGCAGTGCTTCTTTGATTTACAAACCTTGATGAATATCCAAAACTTAGCTTCTCATACCATCTTCCACCTGTAGTGCTTAAACCATAGGTAGTTCCACCAAATGGGAAAACCTGTGGTAAGGAAAAAGAAATTTCTGGAAGTATCTCATCAACTGTTCCAGTGTTAAGATTTTGTACTCTTGATGCATTTATTGAAATTGAACCATTTATCCCTTCAAATGTTTTTGAATAACTCACATTTGAAGTCAGTGTTTGCTGAAGAACATCTCTGACAGTCGTCCCGGTTGCGCGGAAATAATTATTAGTTGAAATGTTGACATTTGCACTTATCCTTGAGGTTGGATCAATAGTTTGACTGTGAATTATATTAAATCTCCATTCCCTGCTTGATGTTTTGTCTGGGTCTCCTGCTTCACCGCTGTAAAAGTTTGCGAACGCGAAACCTATCGCACCGTTAAATTTATATCTTAATGCATATCTAAAATCCCCTGCAACTTGCCATCCACCACGTGTGTACCAGTCAAATGTTGTCGTAAAGTCTGTGTAATCACTCATAGCCCAATAATAGCCAAATCTTTTGAAGTAAAAACCAGCGTTGTATGTTTGTCCCCAGATTGGGGGGATGAAACCTGACCTTCTTCCAGATTTACTTGGAAAAACGCCAAATGGCAGAGCAAAAACCGGGACATCGGCAATGTATAAAACTACAGGACGGGCGATAACTTTATCATTTACGATTATTTTCATCTCACGACCCTCAATATAAAAGTGAGGCTCTTCAGCGTCGCAAGTTGTATATCTTCCTTTATAAGCAAAGAGAATATCTTTATCAACCTTTTTAATTCTATCGCCGTAATAAAATGCATTTTCCATTTGGGTTGTTGCTTGCGTGATTCTTCCTTTTTGAGTTTTAAAGTTATAGGCAAGTTCAAAACCATGATATTCTTCTGAACCATCGTTTAAAATTGGAAGTCCTGTAAATTTACTTCCACTTGAATCCGGCATCCCTGATGCTTTAAGAAGTGCGCTGTCAAGATTCATACTAACAACAGCTGATCTTAATCGCATCGTTTTATATTTTATATCGGCACCTCCAAAAAGAAACATTTCTCTGTTTTCAACATCATAAATTGCGGAATCCGTTGCAGTATAAACAACAATTGTATCTATATCGCTTTTTTTAACTTTTACTGTATCGTTTTGATTTTGTGCGGTTGAAAGTGAAAATAAAATCAAAATCGCAATTATTTCAAATTTTAGCCTTTTCACCTTTATAAAAAGTTTGCTTTGAGGTTTAAATAAAAAAGCCGTCCGCAACCCTTTGCGGGGTGGGACGGCTGCAAGCTGGAGGTTTGATTTAGTTTAGTTTTGTTTTTGTTGAGCTCCCTGAGCCTTTTGCCCAGGGACACTTTCTTTGCCATAGTTTGATTCAATAAAGACGCGCTCTTCTCCCTCAGCTTCAACCCCAACTGATGTAACAGGCGCTCTGAGCTGTGCTTCATCTGATGGAACTGGATGTTTATCAAGAAATTCCTTAACAAGTCGTTCAGATTTATCTTTGAAGTATTCGGAAACCGAAAGAATTATCTTTTGTCTTTCCTTGTCAAATTCAATCACCTTTAGTGGCAGTGTTTCTCCTTCTTTAAAAACGGCATGTATGTTCTTTATCTGCACTTGCCCCGGCATTAGGTGTGAGATGGGAACAAAAGCGTCAACTCCATCTGGCAATTCAACTATCACACCTCTTTCAATTATTCTTGCTATCTTGCCCTGTGTTTCCGTCCCAACTTTGTAAGTTTGTTCAAATTTATCCCATGGATTTGGGTAAATTTGCTTGTGTCCAAGGGTTACTCTTCTTTGCTCTTTATCTATTCCAAGTATCACAACATCTATTTCCTGATCCTTTTTAACAATTTCAGCGGGATGGCGAATTTTTTTAGTCCATGAAAGATCTGATATGTGAATCAGACCGTCAATCCCGGGTTCAAGTTCAACAAAGACACCAAAGTTTGTGATATTTCTTACAATTCCCTTGTGCTTTGAACCGATTGGATATTTTTCCTCCACTTTTTCCCATGGGTCGGGTTCAAGCCGTTTCATGCTAAGCGAAAGTTTTCTGCCCTCTTTATCAAGGTGCAATATCACTGCATCAACAATTTGACCCATCGTGACAAATTGTGATGGATGTTTTATATGTTGTGTCCAGCTCATTTCGGAGATATGAATCAGTCCTTCAATGCCTTTTTCAATTTCAATGAAAGCACCGTAATCTGTGATTGCAACAACTTTACCTGTAACTTTTTGTCCAACCTTGTATTTTTGGTCTATATTCTCCCACGGATGCGGTTGAAGTTGTTTTAAGCCAAGCGAGACGCGTTTTACTTTCTCCCCAGTTGGAAGTGTGACCTCATCAACTCGCGTCACGACCATATCAAGTTCTTGATCAAGTTGCACAACCTCAGAAGGATGATTAACTCTGCCCCATGATAGATCTGTTATATGAATCAAACCATCTATCCCGTCCATATCAACAAATACACCAAAATCAACAATCGCTTTAACTGTTCCTTTAACTCTATCTCCAACTTTAACTGTTTCAAAGAATTTGCGCTTGCGTTCTTCAAGCTCTTTTTCAACAAGGGCTTTTCTGCTAACTACGACATTTTCAGCTGCCTGATTAATTTTAACAACTTTGCACTCAATTTCTCTTCCAACCCAGGCATCGTAATCCCTTATAGGTTTGATGTCAACCTGTGAACCTGGCAGGAATGCAAGCAGTCCATCAATATCAACCACAAAACCACCTTTGATTCTCTTTATAATTGTCCCTTTCAGAATTTCATCCTTTGCGAAAGCTTCGTTTACCCTCTTCCAAACCCTAAGGAAGTGAGCACGCTTGTGTGAGACAACAATTTGTCCCTCTTTGTCCTCAACTTTTTCAATGCTGACCTCAACCTTATCCCCAACTTTTAAAGATTCAGGGTTTCTAAATTCATTCAGGGGAACAATACCTGGAGATTTAAATCCAATGTCAATTATAACTTCACCTTTCTCGCGGTCAATTTCAATAACTTCGCCTTCAAGGATATCACCTTCAACTACTTTACTTAGCGATTGTTCATAGAGTTTAAGCAATCTTTTCTGTTCCTCTTCATCGTATCCACCTTCGTTATAGATTTTAATTTTGTCACCTTTCCTTTTCTTTAGATAAGATGCTACCGTCTCATGCTCATCTTCAGCGCTCTGTGGTGTCGTCATTTGTTGTGTCGGTTGCTGATTGAGATTTTCAAGAATTTCTTCCATTAACTCTCTACCTCCCTAATTATTTTAATTTTTGCGCCCGTATGGAAGTTAACGCCAAAAGCCATCCAAAACTCGTTAACTCCACACAGGCAGGTTTAACATTTTTTTCATGATGGCTTTTGAAAACTCGTGTTTTGTCCGTTGCACAATCTTTCAATTTCTTTTTTAACTTCCTCCATTAACCATTGTGGGGTTGATGTTGCGCCTGTAACACCAACCGTTTTACAATCTTTAAACCATTCAATGTTTAATTCTTTTGGCATTTCTATGAAATAAGTTCTTGGATTTTCAGATTTGCAAACTTCATAAAGAACTTTTCCATTTGAGCTATTTCTTCCGGCGACGAAAATTACAACATCAACGCTTTTTGCAAATTCTTTAAGTTTATCATCTCTATTTGCAACCTGTCTGCAAATTGTATCTTTTGCAATAAATTCAATTGCATCCTCTTCGGGATTTATCACAATAAGTTCTTCAACTTTTTTCTCAATTTCATCTTTTATCTTGTGAAATAAATCTTTTGGCATCGTCGTTTGTGAAAACAGGGCTACTTTTCCTTTCAAAGGTATTTTTTCAACCTCTTCAAGCGATTTTATTACGAGCACATCCCCATCGCATTGCCCAGCAAGCCCGATCACCTCTGGATGATCTTTCTTTCCAAAGATCACAATGCGATATCCATCAAGATAAAATTTTCTGACCCTGCTTTGAAGTTTCGTTACAACTGGACAAGTTGCATCAACGATTTCAACGCCATATTTTTTTGCCATCTCATATGTTGAGGGTGGTTCTCCATGTGCACGAATTAACACTTTTGCATCCTTAGCATTTTTAAGTTCATCGTGACTTATCGTGACAAGACCTTTTTCCTTTAATCTTTCAACTTCAACAGGATTATGAATTATCTCACCGAGTGAATAAAGCTTGCCCGAGGCGTTGAGTTCTTTTTCAGCCATTTCAATTGCTCTCACAACGCCCCAGCAAAATCCAGCGTTTTTATCTATGATAACTTGCATTGTTCCCTCAATTTAATTTTGGTTTATTAATTCATACGCTTTTTTCAAAACAAGCTCAACTTGTTCATCAATTGTTAAATTCGTTGTGTCTATCTCAATTGCATCATCCGCTTTTTTCAATGGTCCAATCTCACGAGTTGAGTCAAATTTATCTCTTTCTTCTATTTCTTTTATCAATTTTTCAATTTCAACATCAAAGCCCTGTGCTTTCAACTCTTTTTGTCTTCTTTTTGCTCTTTCCCTTACATCAGCAGTCATGAAAATTTTTAAGTCGGCATCTGGGAAAACCACTGTTCCTATGTCCCGTCCATCCATTACAACTCCGCCGTTCCTCCCAAGTTCCCGTTGTTTTTTAACCATTATATCTCTGAGCTTTGGATGCGCACTGACAATGCTTACAAGCGATGTAACCTCAGGAGATCTTATTTTTTCGCTCACATCTTTTCCATCAAGTATGACTTTAAGATTTCCATTTTCATAAAGAAGTTCAATTTTCGTGTTTTCAGCAATTTTTATAATTGAACTTTCATCGTTCGGGTCAATACCTAACTCAATTACCTTAAGAGTTAAGGCACGATACATTGCTCCAGTGTCAATATAAATATAGCCCAATTTTTGTGCCACAAGTCGGGCGGTTGTGCTTTTGCCCGAACCAGCAGGTCCATCAATGGCTATTATTATCTTCTTCATTCCCTTGTGAACTTCAGGAACATTATCTTTCATAGCGTTTAAATATAAGAAATAGGGCAAAAATAAACAAACTTTTTAAGCAAGCGGGAAAACCATATTTTTTTCTTGACAAATTTAAAAAGAACAGCTATGAGAAAACTACTATTAATTCTCGCCCTTTTATTTGGTGTAGCGGGGTTAAAAGCTCAAATATCAACCTCCCAAATTGAGGGAAAAGTTTTGGATAATGAAGGGAGACCCCTTTCTGATGTTGAGGTTATAATTAAAAATCTTGAAACGGGGTTAACACGCGGAACGATAACCACCAAAACTGGAACTTTCCATTTCTTTGGTTTACAACCCGGTAAATATGAACTAACAGCATTACACATTGGCTATCGGAAAGCAACTGCAACTATTGAACTTCTTGTGGGTCAGACTGGAGTTGTTAATTTTACGCTTGTCCCAGAGGCTATAGAATTAGGAGCTGTTGAAGTAGTTGCAACGGCACCAGCATTTGAACTTAAACGAACAGATGTTTCAATGCCGGTAAGACGTGAGCAGATAGTTAATTTACCACTTGATACGCGAAACGTTATGAATCTTGCTGCTCTTGTCCCGGGGATTAAGTATTACGCACCGATAGGCGGTAGAGCGTTACCTGAGGCTGGCTCATTACCACCTTTAAGATTTATCCAGCTGTATGTTGATGGTGTTGAATGGAAGAGTTATTTTAATGGCAACATAGTTGGCATACCTCAAACTGGCTCACCGCTTCCTCAAGAAGCTGTTCAAGAGTTCAGGGTTGTTTTAAACGCTTTTGATCCTGAATATACCCGTGGAACTTCATATGTTATATCTGCCGTCACACAGCGTGGGACAAATGAATTTAAATCCACAGCGTTTGCAAACTATAGGTACAAAGATTTAAACGCCAGAGGTCCATTTCAATCTGTTAAGCCTGATTATAAACGCACACAACTTGGCTTCTCTTTATCAGGTCCAATCGTACTTGACAAATTATTTTTCTTTGCTTCTTATGAATTAAATAACGAAAAAAATTATATTGATGTTGTTCCTGGACGACCTGCATATGCACCTAATATCTGGGATCAATATCGTGGTACTTTTGAATCGCCCACTAAAAATCATACAGGTGTTTTGAGATTGACATATCAATATTCAAGCGCTCATACGTTTGATTTAATATGGTCTACAAGATATATGGATAGCAAATTTTATTTTGGCGGGACCTTTGCTTATACAGCTGGGATTTATGGGAAATATCATATTAACTCCGTTTTGTTTAAAGACACCTGGGTTATTTCAAGGAATGCTATGAACGAACTTACTTTACATTATTTAAGATGGAGACATGATGAACCTTTAATTCAAACTGGACCTGCGTTCATTTATCCTAGCATATCTCTCGGCAGAGGGACATTTCCAATCAGATTAGCTGAGGATCATTATAGAGTGGTAAATAAGTTCACATATAATCTATCTGATTTTTACGGAGATCATGTTTTCAAAACTGGCTTTGAAGTTACACGAACAACTTCTGCACCATGGTTTCCTTACTATTATTATGGTCAGTTTGTATTTAATACTGATACCAGCACACTTCCGCGTACCGCAACCATTGGTATAGGATTCTCTGATCCATATTCAACTAATGATGCTGAAGGCTCCCTTGACGGTTGGACAGTTGGTATATTTGTCCAAGACAGATGGAATCCAACTCCAAATTTCACAATTAGCCTTGGCTTTAGGTGGGATGCAGATATAAACACGCTAAATAACAAATTTAAGGTAAGATGGGCAGATAGCACTGAATTAACAAGCAAAATCCCCGATGAGTACTTTAATAGAGGCGATAGGAAAAACGATTTAAATAATTTCGCTCCTCGGATAAGTTTTAACTGGGATCTTTTAGGAACAGGTAAAACAATTTTGAGGGGTGGATACGGAATATTTTACGATAGAACTCCTAACTTCATAGCTTACTTTGAACAATTATATTCAAAGTGGGGTATATATACCTTCATTAACCCTGATACAAAAGACCCAGATGTTTTACGCCAAAGAATACTACAAGGTCAGGGAACTATACGACCAACGGTGTATTTACTTAATAAGCGATTAGCAACACCTTTTGTAAGACAACTATCTATTGGAATTGGTCAACAGATAACCGATAATTTAGCTCTTACAATAGATTATATTAACAATCGTGCTGATCATCTCTATGTTCAGACAAATGCAAATTATTACATCCCCAGTCAGCGAAAAAGAGCTATATCTGATAAATATGGTGATATATACCTTTGGGATACCTTTGGGAAAGCTTTTTATCATGGTTTCTTAACAAACATTTTATACAAATCCCAAAAAGTCACATTACAACTATCTTATACCCTTTCATGGTCATATTCTGATTTTGATGGTGTTACACCGCCTGCTTTCCCATTTGCCTCAAGCTATAAATCTCAAAGAAGCAGTGCTGATGAAAGGCATAGATTTGTGTTAAATTGGATCGTAAATCTTCCGTTTGATTTTCAATTCAGCGGTGTTGGAATCTTTGCGTCACCACGCCCATTTAATGTAATTATCGGTATGGATTTGAACGACAATAATTTCTTTGGAGATGATTGGCCAGATGGCGTAAGGACAAAAACGCTTGATTGGCGCAAGATACGATTTTGGTATAAACAGGTAGATATCCGATTGAGCAAAATAGTAAACTTCAAAGGTTTAAGGGTTGCGTTTGTATTTGACGCTTTTAATATCTTTAACTGGTTTAATGCTGCAAGTTATTTTGACCGAATGTTTGATGCAAGTGGGAATCCACTTGCCAACTTCGGTCAGCCGAATAGCTCTTATGCACCAAGATACTTGCAATTTGGATTGAGGTTCCTCTACTAATCTTAAAAAGGGGACGGGTTTAATCCCGTCCCCCTTGGTTTTTTCAATTCGCAGGGGGTTAAAAGCGGGAAGTTAATTTGAAATAAAGGTGAAATTGTTTTTAATTTTATTATGTTTTTGTATAAGGGTTAAAAACAAAATTTTTAAGACTTGAATGTTTGCTGTTACTTCCTTATGGACGAAATTTGTCCTTTCTTTTGTCCCGCTTTTTGTTGCAATTGATGTCATTGGAATTTTGCCAATCTTTATATCGCTTACAGAAGGACTGACAGATAAACAAAGAAAAAAGCTCGCTGTTGAATCAACACTTGCAGCACTTGTCGTCGCAGTTATCTTCGCTTTAGCTGGAAGACCAATCTTTACATTTCTTGGAATAACTATAACTGATTTCAGAATTGGTGGTGGAATTATTCTGCTTGTCCTTGCGGTTACAGATCTTTTATTTTCAACTGAAGAAAGAAAAAGAAAAGAAACATCAATTGGTGTTGTCCCTATCGGAATACCTTTGATAATTGGACCCGCTGCTTTAACAACAATACTTCTTCTTGTTGATACTTACGGGATTTTTTTGACTATGTTTTCAATTTTTATTAATTTGATACTGGTTTTGATTGTTTTTGTAAATTCTGGTTTTATTATAAAAATTCTTGGGAATGCTGGTTCAAAAGCATTTGCAAAAATTGCGTCATTGTTTCTTGCTGCTATTGCTGTGATGATGATCAGAGTCGGACTTGTTGAAGCTTTAAAGCAATGAAAATTTTCCAAAAATAAATCTTTAGAAAAAACCTCAATGCTTAACAGAGATTATATCCTCACCATTGTTGAGAAAAAACTTGATTCTGGAGATATACAAGGGGCGATAAAATTTATAGAGCCTCTTATAAAAGATAACCCTAACGATCTTGAAGCTTTAAATCTTCTTGCGATCGCCCATCGCCTAAAGGGAGATTTTGCGGAAGCAATGCGAGTGCTAAAAAAAGCTCTCAAAATTGATCCTAACTACCCTGAAACTCATTATCACATCGGGCTTCTTTATTATGAACAAGGGAATTATCTCAAAGCGATTGAGGAATTTTATAAAGCAATTGAAAATTATTTGCCCCGTGAAAGAAGTTGGATGTCTGATGCTTATACCGCACTTGGCGAAGCCTTTTATAAACTTGGCATGGTTGATGACGCGATTAAATCATGGAAAAAAGCGGTTGAAATTTACCCCAAAAACAGACGTGCGAAATACTACCTTGATAAAATTGAAAAGGGCAAAGTAAGGAAAACTAAAAGCCCAATTCTGGTTTTTGATTTCCTTCGTTTTAGTGATATGAAAATTGATGAGTATTTGAGACAAAAGGGAAAAGATAAATTTGATTCCGAAAAAGAATATAAACGTGTTCTTGGGAAAATCATAAATGCTTGGAACACAAAGGTGGCGAAAATTTCTGATAAACTTAAAAGGATGACGGATAAAGAGAAGTTGAATTATTTCAAATCAATAAAAATAAAGTTTTAAGTTCTTTGATGGATTTAGGGCTTAAAGATAAAGTTGCAATAGTTACAGCATCAAGCAAGGGATTAGGCAAAGCGTGCGCCGTTGGATTGGTTCGTGAGGGGGCAAAAGTTGTCATCTGTGCCAGAAATGAAGACGAACTTGAAAAAACTAAAGATGAAATCAAAAGGAATTTAAATGGCGAAATTCTCTCAATTCGTGCAGATGTCACAAAATATGAAGATGTAAAAAATCTTGTCAAATCAACCGTTGATAACTTTGGAACCGTCCATATACTTGTCACAAACGCTGGGGGACCGCCAGCAGGTTATTTTGAAAATTTTTCTGACGATGATTGGAATAAGGCTTTTAATTTGAATTTTATGAGCACTGTAAGATTAATAAGGGAAGTCTTACCTTATATGAAATCGCAAAAATGGGGTAGGATAATTAACATAACATCTGTTACAGTCAGACAACCAATTGATAATCTCATACTTTCAAATTCAATTCGTATGTCTGTGGTTGGGCTTGCGAAAACGCTTGCCCTTCAACTTGCCCGATATAACATCTTAATTAACAATGTAGCTCCAGGCTACACGCTTACGGACAGAGTTAAGTTTGTAATAGAACAACAGGCTAAAAATACAGGAAAAACATTTGAGCAAGTCAAAGAGGAACTCGCAAAAGATATCCCACTTGGTAGATTGGCTGACCCAGAAGAACTTGCAAATGTTGTCGTCTTCCTTGCTTCTGAAAAAGCAAGTTATATAACTGGCGTCACAATCCCAGTTGACGGTGGCTGGATAAAAGGAGTTTTCTGATGAAAACAAAAATGATCCAATTAATGAGAAATTTAGTTGTCTTACTCTTTCTTTCCTACAATCTTTACGCTCAAATTGTAAAATCCCCACCTTATGAAAAATATGTTGACTCAACAAAGATAACATTTTCATGGCGAACGATCTCAGCCTCGGATTCAAGAGTTAAAATTGGAAAAACGCAAAATTTTGAGCTTGGTGAGTTTATTGACACGGCAAAAACTTCAAATCACGAGGTAACCATCACAGGGCTTGAACCTGCCACAATCTATTATGTTCAAATCGCATCTTATGGCATTGTTAAGGATTCTGTTCGTTTTATTACATCAACCTCATCCGACTCAAGATCAACTGGTAGAATAAATGTTTACTTCAATAAAAGCGTTGATACAACTGTGAGCATTTGGCAAAAGGCAGTGGGAAATGTTGACCTAAAAGCTAAGCTGATTGAGAGGATAAATCAAGCGAGGTATTCAATTGATGTTTGTATTTATAATTTTTCTGGCACGGTTGCAAGCCAAATTGCCGATACTCTTGTCAATGCAAAGAATCGGGGGGTTAAAATTAGATTTATAACTGAAAGAGAAAATTACAACCCAACTCGTGTGGGCTATTCAAAATTAATAAATGCTGGCATTCCAATCCTTCTTGATAATACCGATGGTTATATGCATAATAAATTTGTCGTGATTGATTACAGAGATTCAAACTCGTGGGATAATGTATGGGTTATAACGGGTTCGTGGAACTTTACTGATGAGGGGACAAACCGAGATTTTCAAAATGTGATAGAGATTCAAGATAGAGCTATTGCGGGTGCATTTACACAAGAATTTGAGGAGATGTGGGGAAGCTCCGGGGATTTCCCTGATACATTGAGGTCAAAATTCGGTTTAAATAAAACTGACAACACTCCGCATGTTTTTAACATCAAGGGCAAAAGGGTTGAAGTTTATTTCAGTCCTTCTGATATGGTTGCGTCAAAAATTATTAGTGCGATAAATCAGGCAAACTTCTCAATCTTTTTTGCACTTTTAACATTTACAAATTCAAACCTTTCAAATGCAATTAATGCACGATACAATGCTGGCGTGAGAAATATAAAGGGAATACTTGACAACAATACTGATCAGGGAAGCCAATATCCTTTCCTTTCAACTTTTTCGGAAGTTTTGATTGACACGGATAAAACAGCTCAACTACATCACAAATACTGTTTAATTGATCCGACGCATATTTATTCAGATCCAATTTTAATCACTGGTTCTTACAACTGGTCAAACTCTGCCGAAACACGCAATGATGAAAATGTTATTATAGTCTATGATACGCTTCTTGTAAACCTTTATCTTCAAGAGTTTGTTGCAAGATATAAGCAAAATGGCGGAAGCGGTGTGATAACTTTTGTTAAAAAGGTTGAAAGTGAACCGATGGATTTTGAACTTTATCAAAATTATCCAAACCCATTTAATTCAGAAACAAATATAACTTACACGCTTCCGTTTGGTGGATTTGTAAGTTTGAAAATTTTTGACCTCCTTGGTAGAGAAGTTTTCACGGCAGTAAATTCATATCAAGAAGCAGGGAAGTATCAGTTGAATTTAAGGTTTGATGGTGTTAATTTAAGTTCAGGAGTTTATTTCTATCGGCTTGATCTTAACAATTCGGAGCGTCATATTTCAAGGACAAAGAAGATGATCATTATAAAGTAGTCTGACTTTGATGGAGAAAAACTTACCTTATGAGGAAATACGAAGGCGTTTTGCCGAGTCAAAAGACTTCAATGAAATTTTTGATGCTGTTGAGGAAGCGATAAGGCAAAGGATTGAGGATATAGAACTTTACAGATTGCTTTTTTGGAATAATTCTCTTTCTGCAGAAGCGATAGCTATGTTTGGTGAAAAGATAGCGAGTGAATTTCCATCAATTGCGTATGATATTTACATGTGGCTTGCGAGTGTATTTGAGGTGGTTTATTCAAAATTTGACAACTATGAAGGGGCGTTAAAATTTTATAAAAAAGCTTCATCGGTTAGACCCCAAGAAATTGACCCGTATCTTGATGCAGTGGATTGTTATGACCCAGATTTAAATATTCCACCTGCTGAGTTATTAATTGAATTTCTTCTTGAAGGTTTAAAACATGTCCGAACTCCGAAACCAATTTACCAAAGATTATGTGCTTTGCATAGAGCTATTGGAAATGAGGAAATGGCAAGATATTACGAACAAAAGATGAAAGAGATTTGAAGACGGGTGATTTAAGAGGTTATTTGAGCATAGCGACAGCAACGCTTTTCTGGGGATTTTCGGCAACAATTGCAAAATTTTTATTTAAGCATGAGGTTGACCTTCTCACACTTGTTCAAATGAGATCAACTCTTTCATTTGTTGTTTTATTTTTGATTCTTTTCGCATTAAAAAGGGAATATGTCAAAATCTCAAAGAGTGATATCCCCCGCTTTGCATTGCTTGGCGTCATCGGAATTGCTGGCTCAAACTTTACATATTACTTTACTTTAAATCAGATAAATGTCGCAACTGCTATAATTATGCAGTATACGGCTCCTGTTCTTGTAGTTCTTTATGCTGTTTTATCTGGAAGTGAAAGAGTCACACCTGTTAAGATAATTTCAACGATTCTTTCTCTTGTTGGATGCTCGCTTGTGGTTCGTATATTTGATGTTCAGTTTTTGAATTTGAGTAAAATTGGAGTGATAAGTGGTGTTGCTTCGGCTTTGTGTTGGGCATTTTTTAACATCTATGGGAAAAGAATCAGTTCAAGATATAATATCTGGACAAATTTAACATTTGGATTGATGTTTGCAGGGCTCTTCTGGCTTTTCTTCAATCCGCCATGGAAAATTTTTAACTCGGGCTATACCTTAAATGACTGGCTTATTTTCTTTGCCTTTGCAATGATCTCTGTTTTGATACCTTATTTTTTCTATTTCAATG
>Ga0209289_100260_pt1 | contig 31138 bp, 30 predicted proteins | sample GXS110809BmetaG_FD_184121 | JGI IMG/M metagenome (GOLD analysis project Ga0209289, IMG submission 184121) | Hot spring microbial communities from Gongxiaoshe hot spring, China to study Microbial Dark Matter (Phase II) - GXS 110809B (SPAdes)... ...
ACCAAAAGGGAGAGGGCAAGCCAATCAGGGATGCCCAGCGTTTGATAGAGAAAGTGCAGCCAAGTCTCCTCAGGCGCCGAGACATGGACAGCCCCATGCCCTGCGCCGTGTGCTGCACTGTGTGCGGCGGGAGCATCTGCCGTCATCCTTTTGCCCTCCTTGCCCTTCAGCCATTCGTAATGCCCTCACTTTTGTCGTCCCTTGGTGGCGGAAAGTTGTTGCGAACCCGTAAGCAGGATGCCAAAAACTTTCAGGGTGAAGACGACATGCAGCGTGGCGATGCCAGCCGCCAACAGCACGCCATCAAGATAACGCAACCGAGCCAGCAAGTAAAGAGTCGCCAGCAAAACGCCATACTTGCCGACCATCAAAATCCCTGCCCAGCGCCTTTTGGGTGGCGCTTCGTGGGGGGCTCGGTAGGTCTGGGTCACGAACAACTCCGTCACCTTCAAAAACCCGACGCCGATGAAGACACCCAGAGCGTAATTGACAACCCACTTGCTGTTAGCCGTCGCACACAAAAGCAAAGTGACCAAGCCACCCGATATCAGCGTCGTCCGATAAAGCCGCCGCAAAAAACCGAGGTCTACTTGCTGTCCTCGCATCACTTTCGGTCACGGGCAAAAAGCGACATCCTTGCCCATCCAACTTTTGTCGGCGCGTCGCTGACGGCATGGCTATTTTAATGGCGGGAGGCGCGCAAAAGCATCCGCACCAATTCCACTGTGCCCGCCAACCCACCGACGATGACGCCGATGGCTTTGCCGATAGGGTCAATGCCGAAGCGCTTGTCCAGCCAAATGCCGATGAGCAATCCCGCGACGACGGCACCCACCATGAAAGTGCCCGAAGTGGCAGCGACCGCCCAATCTATGCGCCGAAAAGGTGGCTCGCCCTTTCCCATTGCCCTGCCCTCCCCTCATCAAAGGCGCTCATGAGTAACGCCTTTTGCAAAGGTGGCTTGTTGACGGGCGATGCGTCGGTCGCAGGCTGCCGCTGCCCGACGCGCCCCTTCAAGCACCGCTAAGCCGATGCCGATGCCCAGCCAAATGCCGTGCACCGTCCGAAGCAGCGACACAGCGATGGGCGTGTGGGCGTGGCTGAAAGTGTTCATGACCGAAGCCAGCCCGATGACAGCGGGCAAAAAGAGCCACTGCCCGATTTTCGCCTCCAAGTGCGTGCCCGTCAGGAAAAAGAAGGCTACGACCAAGGTTGGATGCCCCAGCAAAAACTCCTTAAAGCGCGGGCGGGCAATAAGCCAATCCTCAAAGAGCGCCCGCAATTGCAATTCCCAACGGGCAACACCGACGGAAGGTTCGTTGCCTGTGCGCATCAGCCAGTAAGCGACGGCGACGCCCGCCACCATCAACGACAGTAACTGCCCCCATCGGACAGGCGCATTGAAAAGGGCGTGGAAATTTTCGCGGGCAATCGCCCATCGCTCCCGCCAAGCCAACTCGTCGGTCTCCCACCATTGGCTGAATGTCAAAGCCAAGACGAACAGCAAAGGGAGCAATTGCGACAGTTTCACCCCCGCAAATTCGTCCACCTTGAGCCAGAAACGATGGTCAAAAAGCAGCGCCGCTTCCATGACGCCGCAGGCGAGCAGGAAAGCAAGGCAAGCCATCAACCCCTTTGTCGTCCGTTGCCATCGGCTGCCGCTGTCCAAGGTTTGCCGATAACCCAGCCACAATGCCAAGACAGGCGCCATCACCGCTACCCCGAAGGCTGCAATCTTCGCCGCCCAAAGAGGGGTAAGCCATCGCAAAGCCAACCCGAAGGCTCCGACAAAAAGTGCCAAAGCCCATTGTTGCCGAAGGGTCAAGGGAGCAAAAAGGGTCAGAAAGGCAACGCCCGTCGCCACTGCCCCGAACCAGACAAGTGCCCAAAGGGCAAAGGGGGCGGTCAAGGAAGGCAACGGCGTCGGTCGCCCAATTTGAAAGCCACTGCCTTCCAACTCTTTTCGCAACGCTGACAGGTAATCTGCCGCCGTTTGCAATGGCTCCCCTTTCAGGTGGAAGGGCAAGCGAAGGTAGCAGAGGCGGATGCGCCGTTCCCGCACGGCTCGGCTGAAACGGTCGGTCAATTCGGGCAAGGTGAAATTGGGCAACTCCCGAAGGCTGGCACTGTGCACCCGAACGACCCGCTCCGAAACGAGTTGCCCTAAGGCTCGGTCACCCTTTTGCGCCGTCAACTCCAAGATGCCGACCAAAACTCCCAACTCTTTGAGGGCTTGGGCAACTTGGGGAAGCATCGTCCGGTAGCCCAAAACTTCCTCACCCTCAAACAGGACAGCGAAAGCACCGCTACGGCGCACCTCGTCCATCCAAAAGCGTAGGCTATGGTCAGTCAAGACGGTTGGGTTAGGCAACCGCGCCACGACCCCTAACCCCGAACGGCGCACCGCTTCCGCCAATTCTTGGTCTAACCCGATGGGCAACGGAGATTGAAGCACCGCTTCGGAAGGCAACGGCAACAGCCATTGCTCACCTTCCCGATGAGGCGGTGGGAGAACTTGATGCCATTGCCGTTGAAAGGATTCCCGCAAGCGGTCTAAGGGCTGACGGGAAGAAGCGGCAAGGAGAGGCGGTCGGTGACTTATGACCGCCACCCGCCCTGCTTGCACCCAATCGTGGAGCGTTTCAGAAGAGACGGCGACGGCTGTCGCCCCTGCTGCCCGTAGACTTTCCAGCACCTTTTCAAGGTCGCCAGTAAGGGCTTGCAGCGACCGCACTTCCGTCCCGTCCACGACGAGGGCAACGGTGCGGTCATGACGCTCTATTTGCCAACGCCATCCTGTCAACCCAACAGCGACCGCCAACCCGACGAGCCAAAGAAGCCAAAGGCTGCGGTGCATCCTGACTGCCTCCATTCTTGACGACACGGCGATTTTGTCACGCTGAGACGACGAAGGTCGGTTACGCCCAATGGCATAAGCCGATTAGCCATAGCGGTCGTCAAAGAGCCTATCACAAACTTAACGGCACACTGACCTTCAAAGAGGGAGTTTGGGGAGGTGTCGTCGCTTATGTGCGGGATTTTCGGCTATGTCGGTGAGCGCGATGTCGTGGAAGTGTTGGTCGCTGGCTTGAAGCGGTTGCAATATCGCGGCTACGATTCGTGCGGCATTGCCGTCTTGGACGGCAACGAATTGGCGGTCGTCAAGGAGGCGGGACGCATTGAGCGCTTGGAACAACTTTTGAGCCGTTACACCTTCCAAGCGAAAGTCGGCATCGCCCACACCCGTTGGGCGACGCACGGCACGCCGACGACCATCAATGCCCACCCTCACACCGATTGTCACGGCGCTTTGAGCCTCGTCCACAACGGCGTCATTGAAAATTTTTTGCCCCTGAGAGACGCCTTGAGCCAACGGGGACACATCCTTCGCTCGGAAACCGACACGGAAGTCATCGCCCACCTGATTGAAGAGGAATTGCAACGAACCGAGGGAGAAAGCGATGTCGTTGCCCAATTTGTGAGCGCCGTCCGACGGGCTTTGCGGCAACTGCGGGGCAGTTACGCCATCGCCTGCCTTTGGGAGCAAGCCCCTGGCGTTATCGTCGCCGCCCGTCACGGCTCTCCCCTTATCGTCGGCATCGGCAACGATGAAGCCTGTGTCGGCTCTGACCTGAACGCCATCTTGCCTATCACCAAGCAGGTCATTTTGCTCAACGATGGTGAGGTGGCACTGATCACGCAAAGGGAAATTCGGCTCTTTGATTTGGACGGCAACGAATTGCCCCTTCGGGTTCAACGGATGGATTGGGAAGTCGCCGACGAAGACCGTGCTGGCTATCCGACTTTCATGCTCAAGGAAATCCATGAGCAACCCGAACGGCTTCGCCGCATCATCGCCTTGCGCTGTGATGAAGTCGCTAACCCACCTGCCTTTGAGGAACTGACGATGCCTCCGTCGCAATTGGTCGCTTTTCGGCGCATCGTCGTGCAAGCGGCAGGCACTTCGTGGCACGCGGGGCTTTACGGCAAATACCTGTTTGAACGCTACCTGCGCATCCCGACGGATGCCGAAATCGCTTCAGAGTTCCGCTACCGCGAACCCGTTTTGGAGCAAGACACCCTCGTCATCGCCATCAGCCAATCGGGCGAAACCGCCGACACTTTGGCGGGCATTCGCCAAGCCCGCAGCCGTTTCGTGCCCGTTTTGAGTTTGTGCAATGTGCCAGGGTCAACGATGACCCGCGAGAGCGATGCCGTCATTTACCTGCACGCTGGTCCTGAAGTGGGCGTCGCCTCCACCAAGGCATACACAGCCCAGTTGGCGCACCTGTTTTTGCTGACCCTTTACTTAGCGCGGTTGAAGTGGCTGTTGAGTGATGCGGAAATCGCCGCCTTATTGGACGAGTTTCGCCAATTGCCCGCCAAGATGCGACGCATCTTGGATGAGCAAGATGCCGTCGTGCGGGAATGTGCCCGCACTTTCCTGAATGCCCGCTACTTCCTCTACTTGGCTCGGGGCATCAATTACCCGACGGCGTTGGAGGGCGCCCTCAAACTCAAGGAGGTCAGTTACATCCACGCTTCGGGTTACCCAGCGGGCGAATTCAAACACGGTCCGATTGCGCTGGTGGACAAGGACACACCTGTCGTCTGCATCGCTCCCAAAGACAGCGTTTACGAGAAGACGCTGGCAAACATTGAGGAAGTGAAGGCGCGGGGCGGTCGGCTCATCGTCGTCACGACAGAGGGCAACCGTGATTTTGAGGGGATGGCGGAGTTCGTCTTGACGATTCCGCCAACCCACGAGCACCTGACGCCTTTGCTGACCGTCTTACCCTTGCAACTTCTGGCGCACCATGTCGCCGCCATGAAAGGCTTAGATGTGGACAAACCCCGCAACTTAGCCAAAAGCGTGACGGTGGAGTAAGACTTTCGTGGATTTCTAAGGAATGTTCGTCCGAGATGTCGTGCCAGGGGCTACAATTGTGGGCTTTATCCCAGGAGGGGGTTTTCGCGGACGCGGGGTTGTCTTTGTCCAGAAGAAATACACTATTCCAGCAATTACGGCAACGACTATTAACACAGCCAACCAAGTAGGAATTTCTCTGCCACTCATAGTCTCTCACCTCATTCCATTAATCAGTGGCGCTCCAGACATTGCCCCAAAACTCTGGCTTAAACCAAAAGTTTCCTTTTTGGGACACTTGGTCTTTCTTGACATGCTTTGAATGCCCATCCAAGAAAGCGACGTTGACACCACCTTGGTGTCTCGGATCCCAGAAAGATTGCATATCTGCGGCCATATATTGGTTCTCAAAACGGAAATAACCCCATGCGTAAGAACGCCCTGCCTCATTGTCCCAATATAAGGTGTCCATATACCAACAGCGTTCGGAAGGACGGTTTTGAACCCCGTAGTGTCTTATCGGCCATGATGTTCCTGTGAAGTACTCGGAGGCTCCCCAAGCGTTGATACCATGATGGGAAATCAGACCAATCGTAGAGTCGTCCCATCCACTCGTGTCCGGATTTCCCAAAGAAGGACACCAATGAATTTGCCAGTTCCTCGTATATGGTCTGACCAGAACAGGCCACGGCATGAATGGGTTCCACCATTGAGCAGGCACGCACATTTCATCGTAGTCGTTGACATACTGAATGGACGCCATCGCAAGGTTGCGAGAATTTGAAAGACATTGGGCTTGGCGGGCTTTCTCACGGGCTTGGCTGAAGACGGGGAACAGGATAGCTGCCAGCACAGCGATAATCGCGATAACGACCAGCAACTCAATGAGAGTAAAGGCGGATTGACGCATCACTATCACCTCTCCTCCAGTGTCCGTCGGCAAACATCCTAGGGAAAGGGGGGTGAAGGGCAATGCCTGAAGGGGCGATAAACCTACCTGTTACGGCTTTCCAACGGGAAGGGCGCGGCGCAAGGTGGATGGTGGAACCCCATGATGGCGGTGAAACCAACGGGTGAAATGGAAGGGATTGGCGAAGCCCAGTATCTGGGCGATAGTGGCAATGGGTAAATCGGTGCGGCGCAAAAGAAAGTATGCCAATTGTAACCGAACCTCCGTCACATACGCCCGCAAAGTCTTGCCCGTTTCTGCCTTGAAGCGGTGACGCAAATAGGACGGGCTTAACCCCAATGAGTTCGCTAACCATTTCAGTGACCAAGGACGGGAGAGATTGCTCAAAAGCACTTGTCGGACGCGATGGGCAAGGGGTCGCCCCTCAGGCACCTCAGGGAAGGAGACAGGGGCAGGGAGGATCAACCCTTCCACTCCCCGAAGGACTTGCCAAAAAAGAGCCATCAAGCAGGCAGCGATGACCTCCCAGCAACCCTCTTGCTGTTGGGTTAACTCCTTTTCTAAAAGTTCCATCAGCGCCCAACCTTCAGGGAACCAAAGGAAGAGCGGGTTCGTTCCCCAATGGCGGTGCCCCTGGGTGAAACAAAGGTGGGTGCGAACGACCGGCTGGGCTACCATTAGCCAAAGGATCGTGGAGGATAGAGGCGTGTTCCCTGTGTGCCAGTGGGGGAAGTCATCGTCAAGGGGAGTTTGGGGTGGGACGAACAAGAAAGTGCCTTCAGTCAGACGGAAAAGGAGTGAGCCGACTCGCACCTCAGCGACGCCTTTTAAAACGACTGCCAAGTGAGGGAAGCGATAAGCACAAAGGTGGTCTCCTTTCCAAAGTCGCGAAATAGCCCATGCCCTTCGTAGTGTCCTTGGGGGCGAAGAAGGAGCGGGGAGATAACCGACAACGACCTCTGGCAAAACTGCTCGCCCATTCTTTGGGGGAGCACCCAACACGACCCGCCAACTGCCCCTTTGCCTTAGCCAAGGCAGCACCCTTCCCCGAAGCCAAAAGGCAATTGCCTCCGAAGGGGATAGGGAACTTCTCACCACATTTGTCACCCCCATTCATTACCGTCCCAAGTTTGTCACCTCTCTATCTCGCCCTGCAAAATCCTATGTGGGTGAACTGAATGCTGGCGTGGCTGGAACTGGCGGTCACTTTGCCGATGGATGGGGCGGAGATGGCTCATGGGTTGCTGGAGCAATTGGGTTGCGTCGGGACGGCGCAAAGGCAAAATGCCGACGGTTCGGTGACCGTCGTCGGCTATTTGCCCTCAACGGAAGATGCCACCGAGAAGTTGGCTTGGCTGATGGAACGGTTGGAATGGGCGCATCGGCAAGGTTGGCTTTTTGCTCCCGCTTCGGTGACGACAAGGTTGTTGGATGCCGATGAGTGGGAAGTTCCGCTGAAGGAAAGTTTGCCCCCCTTGCCCATTGGCAACCGCTTCCTTGTCTTGCTCACCGACGACCCTGCGCCGCCGACCGACCGCATCGTCTTGCGCTTGCAAAGTTTGGGTGGGTTCGGCACAGGGCACCATCCGACGACTCGCTTGTGCTTGGAGTTGTTGGAGAATTGCGCAGTGGCAGGCAAACGGGTCTTGGATGTCGGGACGGGTTCGGGCATCCTTGCCATCGCTGCTGCCCGTTTGGGCGCTGCTGAAGTCGTCGCCACAGACATAGATGACGCCGCTTTGGAGGCAGCACAGGAAAACGCTAAACGCAACGGCGTCGCCGAACGCATCCACTTCGTCAAGAGCGACCTGCTGCGGAAAGTGACGGGCAAGTTTGATTTGGTGCTCTCCAATTTGCTGACGCCCCTCATCAAAGACTTGGCGTGGCAGTTGCGGTCAACGAGGGCGCTCTCGGAAGGCGGCATTTGGATCGGTTCGGGCGTCAGCACCGAAGGTTGGAAGGAAGTGAAGCCGTTGCTGAGCAAACTGGGCTATCGTTTGATTGCCGAGCGCCTCGTAGATGGTTGGGTCGCCTTTGAGGCATCCCTTGAAACCCTGAAGGGTGCGACCAAACTCTCGGCTGATAGCCACTCCAGCATGTCGGGAAAGGAGGTTTGAGCGATGGGGCAATTGGATGGCAAGGTGGCGTTGGTCATCGGAGGGACGGCACGGGATGGCTTCAATGCCATCGGGGCGGCGATGGCGCACTTTTTGGCGGACGAAGGGGCACTCGTCTTTCCGACTTCCCGTAGCCGAGAAAAGGTGGAAGCGACCGTCAATGCCCTCGCCCAAAAGCATCCCTATCCCAAGCCCGTAGACTTGAGCAAGTTGACTTTTGATGCCCGAAACGAAGCGGCGCTGGAGGCGTGCTGCGATTACTTGGAGGGCGAGTTTGGTCCGATTGACATCCTCGTCAACGCTCAAGGCATCCTCGCCCGCTACAACGCCGAGGACATCCCGCGTGAAGTTTGGGAGGACATCTTGGGCGTGAATTTGTTGAGCGTGGCGCGGGCGTGCCAAATCGTCGGCAAGCGCATGATTGGTCGGGGACGGGGGCACATCATCAATGTCGCCAGCGAGACGAGTTTGCGCGCCATTCCCTATGTGGCGGCTTACGGGACAAGCAAGGGGGGCGTTCGGGCGTTGACGGCGCAACTGGCGTGCGAGTGGGCGCGCTACGGTCTTTGCGTCAATGCTATTGCCCCAGGGCTAATTCCGACCGATTTGAACCGTGCCGTCTTGGAGCGCGAACCCGAGCGGCTGCGTCGCTTCTTGCAAGCGACACCCGCCAACCGCTTGGGCGTTTACGAAGATTTGCGGGCAGCGACGATTTTTCTGGCGACCTGCACCAACTATGTCAACGGCATCACCTTGCCTGTGGACGGCGGGATGAGTGTCGTGTTGTTTGCGGCATATTGAGGGCGTGGGCGTAAAAAGTTGCGCCTAAAGGGCGGCGAGGCGTTCAAGGGAAAGTTCGGAAAGGTTGTCCACGACCAAATCGGCACCGGCTTTCAGGAGGGCATCACGCGGGTTTGTCGTCGTGACGGCGATGCATTTCATCCCGCCCCGCTTGGCGGCGATAACGCCTGCGATAGCGTCCTCAAAGACAAGGCATCGTTCTGGCGGGACGCCCAACCGCTTGGCTGCCGTCAGGAAAACTTCGGGGTCGGGTTTGCCCTTCGTGACATCCTCGGCACCGACGAGGGCATCAAAGAGGTCCGCCATGCCGATTTGCTCCAAAGCGAAGGCAATGTTTTGGCGGGGCGTGGACGAAGCGATGGCTAACCGAAAGCCCGCCCCTTTCAACGCTCGCACCAATTCCCTTGCGCCCGGCAAAGGCGTCAACTTCCCTGCCGCCAGTTGCCGATAGAGGGCTTCCTTGCGCTCGCTCCATGCCGCAATTTGTTCGTCCGTAGCGTCGGGGAAGAAACGGCGCAAGATGGCGTCGTTGCGTTGCCCAAAGGTCTGGCGAAACAATTCGGGCGTCATCGTAAAACCGACTTCCTCGCCCAACTTGACCCAACTTTCGTAGTGGAAGGGCGACGAGTCAATGAGCACCCCGTCCAAATCAAAAAGCGCTCCTTTTTCCGCCATCCTTTCACACTCCCAAACGAAAGTTCTTCGCCACGCACCAGTGAGCCCGAAAGATTTTGGCAAAGCCCATGCCCTTCGGGTCGGGAACTTGAAAACCCTACGCAGGCGTTGAAAGGAAGTGGCGGGAACTTGATGGCGGTGGGAAAGCGTTTAAAGGGCATGGCGGAGGTGAAAAGGCGGTGCGCGGTCTGAGTTGGTTGCTTTTTATCGTGGTCGCTGCCGCGAGCCTGCCAATGGCGCAGACGAAGCGGGGGCAAAAAGAGTTGCATGTCTTTGCGGGTGCCGCCAACATGCCCCCGTTAATGCAAGCGGCGCGCCTTTACGAAAAACGCTATGGTGTCAAAGTGCGTTTGACTTTCGGCGGGTCGGGCGTCGTCCTGTCGCAGATGAAACTTGCCCGCAAGGGCGATGTGTATGTGCCCGGCAGCGACGATTACATGGAGAAAGCCCTCAAGGAAGGCGTCGTTGACCCCAAATCGGTGCGGGTCGTTTGCTGGCTGGTGCCCGTCATCAATGTGCCCAAGGGCAACCCGAAGGGCATCAAAAGTTTGCAAGACCTTGCCCGTCCCGGCTTACGGGTCGCCATCGCTGCCCCTGGCTCGGTTTGTTTAGGTGATGTGGCGATAGAGATTTTGCAGAAGGCAGGCTTGTGGGAGAAAGTGAAGCCCAACATCGTTATGCAAGCGAAAGATTGCGCCGACTTAGCCGCCCAACTCAAACTGGGCACCGTTGACGCCATCATCGGTTGGGATGTCTTCGCCTACTGGTATCCCGACGCCCCGATGGAGAACATCGCCATCCCGCCCGACATCCTTCGCGTCCGTCACATCCCCGCTGGCGTAACCGTTTTCGCCCGCGACAAAAAGGAAGCCCAACGGTTCGTGAACTTTCTGGCGTCCAAAGAAGGCAAGCAATGCTACGCCCAATGCGGTTACTGCACCAAACCACCCACTTTGGCAGGCACGCGCAAACAAGGAGGGACAAACCGATGAAACAGCGAGGGTTCACGCTCATTGAACTGCTGGTCGTGATTGCCATCATCGCCATCTTGGCGGCGATTTTGTTTCCCGTCCTCAGCCGCGCCCGCGCCAAAGCCCGTCAAGTCAGTTGCCTGTCCAACTTGCGCAACATGGCATTCGCTTGCATCTGCTACCGCAGCGACTACGACGAAGTGAATGTCCGCTACCGCTTCTGCCCCGACTGGCAAGACCCCCTTTGTGCTGGCTTGCCCGATGCCACCTACTACACGGGACCAAGGGAAATCTGGTGGGCGCCTTATGACAATCGCGTGCCCCCTGACCAACCGCCGGGCGCAGGCTTTGACCCGCAACGCTACCTGCTGCGCCCGTATGTCCGCAACGAGCAAATCTTCAAATGCCCTGAAGAGCCCCAATGGCAAATCGGTTACGCCATGACTTATGTGACAGGTTCACCGATGGGACAACCCGACGGCATCGTGACCAATGCGACAGCGATGATCATCTGGGATCACCGACGCACCCCTGGCTGCGCCGACACCCGCAAACGCCCTGTCATCCCGCCTGTCCCGCCCTTTTATCCCTTTGAAGGCGTCACTGGCGCCACGACCCATTATCCTGACCGCCATGTGGATGGCTTTGACATCGCCTTCTACGATGGACATGCCAAATGGTTTCGCCCCAGCCTGCTGAGAGGACGCATGTTTTATGCCAATGAAGGCTTCTACCAGCAATACTGGGTGCCGTTGTATGGCAACGAACCACCGTGATGCTGAACGGAGGTGAAAAGCGATGCGGCGAGGCTTCACGCTCATTGAATTGCTGGTCGTGATTGCGATCATCGCCATCTTGGTGGCGATGCTGTTTCCCGTGTTCGCTAAAGTGCGAGAGAAGGCGCGGATGACGGCGTGCCTGAGCAATTTGCGCCAACTGGGACTGGCGTGCAAGTGCTACAGCAACGATTGGGACGAAGCCTATCCCGTTGACCGCTTCCATTGCAACTCCTATCGCACCGGACCGTTCCCTGCCGTTTACGGACCTGTCGTTGACCCCGGCTTTCCTGGCGCGCCGACTTTGGATCGCCTCAACCGCTTAGTGCGCCCGCTGCAACCTTACATCCGAACGCATGGCATTTGGTATTGTCCCAGCGCTGCCTTATGCGCCCAATGGGACCCGACGATTTTGCCGACGGACGCCAATTGGCAAGTCGGCAACATCAGTTATCACTTTTGGTCGTGGGCGCAAGTTTACCCCGCCTTCCCAAGTTTCGTTCCCCGCGCCTTGCACGAAGCGACGGCAACGCCCGACTCGTGGGTCTGGACGGATTGGTTCTGGCCGCGCTCGCCGCGCTTTTCGCACGATTACGAACACGCCAACACTTTGCTTTGCGCCCGCATGGATGGGCGTGTCGCCGTCTTTCATGGTCGTCCCATTGACAACTTCAAGTGAGCGCTCCCGCCTGCGGGAACTTTTCCCAAACCCGCAGGCGTTTTTAGGCGTTGGACGCATAAACGGATTTTGATGCGTGAAAACTTGGCGAGGAGGTGTCGTTGGCGATGAAGCAAACGCTTTGTTGGCTTTCTGCTGGAGTTTTGGTGGCGGGATGGGTCTTAACGGCACAAGTGTCCAGCCCGCGCATCGGGCTCTTTCAACCTGCCGAACGAACCAACCCTGTCACTTACGACATTTCCGCTCAACTTGTTTTCACTCCGCCCGTCGGGACGAAAGTCGCCCATGTTTGGATTGTCAAGCCACCCGACGATGCGGGACAGGAAGTTTTGGCGTTTGAGACCGACCCAAAGCCCACTTTGGAAGCGCCCGACCCACTTTACGGCAATCACCTCGTTTACTTCCGCTTAGACAATCCCGATGGGGCGCAGGTCATCCGCTATCGGTTGAAAATCCGTGTCTGGGAACTGCGTTGGAATCTTGACCCTGCGAAGGTGGCGGCTTTTTTGGAGGCATCAATGCCTGAGTGGCTGCGCAGCGAAAGTCGCGTCGTCGCCGATGACCCGCGCATCCGAGCAGTCGCCCAGAAAGTCGCTGGCGATGCGACCGAACCCTTTGAACGGGTGCGGCGTATCCTGCAATTTGTGATGGACACGATGACTTACTCGCACGGCGAATGCTCATTGCAAGCCAGCGCCTTGCACGCCCTGACGAAACGCATCGGTCATTGCAGCGATTATCATGGCTTTGCGACGGCATTGCTCAGGAGCGTCGGCATCCCTGCACGGGTCACTTACGGCATCAATCCCTTTAAGCGTCGCTCTCCGTCCCATTGCAAATTGGAAGTCTTCCTGCCGCCTTACGGTTGGGTGCCTTTTGACCTTTCTGAGACGGACAAGGTTTTGGAGCAATTGGCGAAGAGCGATTTGCCTGCGGAAGTCAAAGCCCAGCGACGGGAAGCCGTTCTGCGTTGGCTGTTCAGCGGCTTCCGCGACAACACTTGGTATCGGGTGACCATCGGCACTGATTTCCCTGTCGTTCCTCCCGTTGCGCCCAATCCGCCTGTCATTCGCACGGCTTACATCGTTTGCGACGATAAAGTCTTGCCCGACCCTGACCCAGCCAATCCCAACCGCATGGAGTTTGCATGGCAGTTGGTCTGGGATGTCAAGCCCGACAAGGCAGTGGAGTTCCCTTGGTCGCTGTGGTTGCGCCCTTAAATCGCTCCTAAGGCAGCCTTGACTTTCCCTTGAACCTGCGATGGCAAAAATGGTGGCGACTAAAACCCATCGGGCAAGGAGGGTTGATGGAGGATGCATCGGCTTGTGGCAGTGGCGTTAGGAGGTCTGATAGCCTTCAGCGGTGTGGTTGCCGCCCAGGGCAACCCTGCCTCCCTTGAAGCCTTGCAAGCGGAAATCGCAAGGCTCAAGGAGCGCTTGGCGCAATTGGAAGCCCAACTGGCAGAAGTGCAAAAGCAACAAAAAGCCACCGAAAACCTGACTCGGCGATTGCAACCTTTGACCGTTCATGGCTACATCCAGATGCGTTATGTGCGGGACACAACGCAACCGACGGATGCCAACGATTTGGCGCGGGGTTCGGCACGAGACACTTTTCGGTTGCGCCGTGTCCGCTTGGATGTTCGGGGTGAACCGCTCAGAGGTGTCCTTTACCGTTTGCAACTGGACGCCGCCGAAACGAACACGCAAATTAGAGACGCCTACTTGGAATTGAAGGCAGGTGATGGCACTTTCACTTTCGGGCATTTCAAAGTCCCGTTGCTGGAAGAGGTGCTGGAGTCTTCCTCGGTGCGCCTGACACCTGAACGGGCTCGGGTGTCCACCGAGTTGTTCCCTGGGGAACGAGATCGGGGAATTGCCTACACTTGGCGCAAAAAAGGGTTGCCTGAAATTACGGCGGGCTTTTTCAGCGGGACCCGCAGCAGAGAGACGCAGGACAGCCTAACTTCCCGCAAAAGTTGGTTGGTTCGTCTTGTTCAACCCATCGGCAAATATGCCCGCTTCTGGCTGGGACGCATGGACGGAGTAGGGCGACGCAACTTCGGGACGGATCAAAATCCTTTGCTTTTGGACTTTGACCGAGAGCGCAACATCGTCGGGTTTCTTTGGACACCCACGCCCTCATGGACAATGCGAGGGGAATGGGTGAAGGGCAAGGACTTTGGCAACGCTGCCGACCCGACAGTGGATGTTTGGGGTTGGTATGTGCTTTTGGGCTACCACCTGCCTCATTCGCCTTTGACGCTTTACGGCAAGCGGGATGTGTTCAAGCGAAAAGTAGCAGGTGGGTTGCCTTTTAGTCGGAATGGGCTGGGAGTTCAGTATGAGTTGAACGGGGCGACGAGGTTGAACTTGACATGGGAGCGGCAGAAGAACCCGACAGGGACAGTCTGGACTTTCCAAACCCAAGTGCGTTATTGAAGTTGCGGGGGCAACAAACCCAAAACGCTGGCGGGAACTTCCTTGGTGACTGCGGGCGTTTTGGGGTGATGGGACGCATCAACGGATGTTGATGCCTTCAAGGAGGTGTCGGCGATGGCGCTGCAACTTCAAAAGCCCAAAGAGTTGCGGGTGCAAAAGCCCGTTCGGGTTATCTTCACGGGCGGCTTTTTAGGAGCGGGCAAGACGACGGCATTGGGGGCGATTGCCCGCCGTTTGCTGCAACAGGGCTTAAGGGTTGGCTTGGTCACCAACGACCAAGCCGCCAACTTGGTGGACACTGCCATCGTCAAGGAACTGGGCGTGCCCGTCGCTGAAGTTGCGGGCGGCTGTTTTTGCTGTCGCTTCAGCGACTTGGTGGATGCGACGGAGCAAGTTTTGGCAAACAACCCTGACATCCTTTTGGGCGAGCCCGTCGGAAGTTGCACCGATTTGGCAGCCACCGTCGTCAATCCCTTGAAACTCTTTTACGGCGACATCTTCCGTTTGGCACCCTTCTCTGTCCTTGTAGACCCGCTGCGAGTGCGGGAACTTGTCTTGAAGGAAACGCCGACCCGCTTTCCCGAAGAGGTCGCTTACATCTTCCGAAAGCAACTGGAGGAAGCCGACATCATCGTCCTCAACAAGGTGGACACCCTCACCGACGAAGAAGCCGAAAGACTGGTCAATGCCCTGAAAGCGTTGCAACCGAACAAGCCCATCCTGAAAGTTTCGGCATTGCGGGGCGACGGCGTGGACGAGTGGCTGAAAATGCTCCTGAGCGACGCACCTGCTGGTTCGCACATTTTGCGCGACCTTGACTACGACATTTATGCGAAAGGCGAGGCGGTGCTGGGTTGGCTCAATGCGACAGTCCAAGTGCGGGGCAATCCGACCTTTGACGCCCGAAAATTTGCCGAAGCGCTGATGGCAGAATTGCAAAACGCCATCGCCACCCGCAACGCCGAAGTGGCGCACTTGAAGTTTTTGCTGACCGCCGACGGGCAACACTTGCGGGGACATTGGACGAAAGTGGATGCTCCGCCGACTTTTGTCGGGGCAGAATTGGGCGAAGTTGCCGAAGGGACATTGGTGTTGAATGCCCGCGTGGGCATAGACCCGTCCACTTTGGGCGGCATCGCCGTGCAGGCAATCAACAAGGCAGCGAAATTGGTCGGTGCGGAAGCGGAAGTGCTGAGTTTGCAGTCCTTTAGCCCACCTTACCCAAGACCGCCCTATCGGCTCAGCGAACCCGTTTGACAGGGCATCGCTTTGCGGATAGAAACGCACTTGCCATCGGGGACGGAAATAATCGCTGCGGGAGGTGTCAAGATGGTGGCGCGGAAGATGGTGGCGGAATTCATCGGGACTTTCGCCTTGGTATTCATCGGATGCGGCGCAGTCATCACTCAGAGCGCTCTGGGAGGGATCAAGGCGACAGCACTGGTTAAAGGGGTCGCCGCACCGGGCATTGCGATGGAGGTCAACCCTGCTTCCTATGTCGCCATCGCTTTCGCCTTCGGCTTGACCATTATGGTCATGGTTTACGCTGTCGGACACATCTCCGCTGCCCACTTTAACCCGGCTGTCACCATCGGTTTTGCTGTCGCAGGGCGTTTCCCTTGGCGCTATGTGCCTCACTACTTGCTGGCTGAATTTGGAGGGGCGTTTCTCGCCAGTTTGGTGCATTGGGGGTTGATGTCAGGTGAAGGGCTCAATGTCAATTTCGGGGCAACTGCCATCCCTCCCACTTTCAACTTGGCAGGGGGGTTCTTGGTAGAGGTCGTCCTCACTTTCCTGCTGATGTTCGTCATCATGGCAGCAGCGACCGACAAGCGATTTCCGTCCGCCGCTTCTGGTTTGGCGATCGGGTTAACGGTCACCCTTTGTGCCCTGATGGGTGGGGCATGGACGGGTGCTTCCATGAATCCTGCCCGCTCGTTGGCGCCTGCCGTTTTTGCCTTCACCGCTGACCCCCGTCCCTTGCAGCAAATTTGGGTCTACTTGCTGGCGCCAACCCTTGGAGCGGCGGTTGCTGCCCGCGTCTACGAGTTCCTGCGTCCTGAAGAGTTCGCCCGCAAAGGGGCGCCCGAAGATTTGATGCCAGCAACCGTAGAAACCTGAGGGGGGAGTGCTTGTCAGGTTGCGGGCTCTTAGCAATCGGCTATTTGCTGTCTGGTTTTGGGGCAGTTTTGCTCTCTATGTCGGCTGGCTGTTTTTGGTCGTCATCGCTTGCCTTGTCTATGCGGGGCTGGGCGATATCATGGATGCTTTGGTTTCCGACGAGTTGCGTTTCGCCACCCGCCTTTCTTTACTGACTGCCACCATCAGCACTCTACTCAGTTTGCTCATCGGCGTCCCGTCTGCTTACGCCCTAACGCATCTTCGGGGGCGTCTCAAAACCGTCGTGGATACCTTTTTGGACTTGACTTTGGTGCTGCCACCTGTCGCCGTCGGCGTTGCCTTGTTGGTGTTCTTCTCTCAATTTCCCGTGCCTGGGCACTCCCTTGACAAATGGCTGCAGCGCATGGGGACGCCCGTCGTCTTTGAAGTTCCCGCCATCGTCATCGCTCAATTCGCTGTCATTTCAGGGTATGCCTTGCGGGTGTTGAAAGCCGCCTTTGAAAGCCTCAACCCTCGCCTACCCGCCGTCGCCCGCACACTGGGGCTAAATCGTTGGCAAATTTTTTGCTGGATAGAACTGCCACAGGTCGCACCCAACCTGATAGCGGCGACGATTTTGCTCTGGGCGAGGGCGATGGGCGAATTTGGGGCAACGGTCGTGCTGGCGGGTCCTACGCCTTACAAGACGGAAGTGTTGCCCATCGCTATTTGGCTGGCGCTTAACCGTGCCGAAGTAGACAAAGCATTGGCAGCCGCCTTTGTGCTCATCTTCGTCTCGTTGCTGGCACTCTTTGCCTTTCGCCAATTCGCTCAACGCTTCGCCCAATGATACCTGCCCTTTGGGGGCAACGACGATGCGACGCTTGTTCGTGCCCTTTCCGCTGAGGGAGGCAACTGTTCGCTTGACAGGGCAATCGGCGCATCGCTTGCTGCGCGTCTTACGGATGCAAGTTGGCGACTCGGTCATCCTTTTTGACCCGCAAGGTTCGGAATGGCGTGCCACGATTACAGCGACTGACCACGACACCGTTGCGTTGCGGTTGGATGAACCTCTTTGCACTGACCGCGAGCATCCCATTGACCTTTGGCTCTTTCAAGGTCTCGCCAAAGGCGAGAAGATGGACTTCATCGTCCAAAAAGCGACGGAGTTGGGGGTTGCCCTCCTCGTCCCAATGCTCACCCGCCGCACCGTCGTCCGATTGGACGCCGACCGAGCCGCCGCCAAGCAAGCCCGATGGCAACGCATTGCCCAATCGGCAGCCGAACAATGCGGGGCGACGAAAGTTCCTCCCATTCGCCCTCCCGTTCCCTTCCGTCAAGCCGTGACGGAAGCCGCCAAAGCCGATGTCTTCCTGCTTTTCTACGAAGCCGCAGAAGAGCCATTGGCGAAAGTGCTGGAAACCCTTCGTCTCTCACCACTTTCCGAAAGGGTTGGCAGGGTCGCCCTCATGGTCGGTCCTGAAGGCGGCTTTGATCCCGACGAAGTGTCGTTGGCACAGCGACATGGGGCACACATCGTCAGTCTGGGCAAACGCATCTTGCGCACAGAAACGGCTTCCATCGTTGCCGTCGCTTTGGTGCTTTACGAGTTGGGTTTGCTGGAGCGTTGAAGATGGTGGAGGCAGATTTGCATCGTGGCTGATAGCCACTCCAACAAGTGAGGGCAAAGGTGATGGGTGATGCGCCACTATCATGGCGGCAAACCGTTAATGGCGTTTGAGGAAGCGCTTCAGCGATTGCTGGACGCCACCCAACCGATAGACCGCACCGAATTCGTGCCGCTGACAAGATGCGTTGACCGCGTGTTGGCAAAACCTGTCGTCGCGCCCTTTGATGTCCCGCCTTTTGACCGAGCAACGATGGATGGCTATGCAGTGCGGGCGGGTGACATCGCAAAGGCGTCAGAAGAGAACCCAGCGACCCTGAAGGTCGTCGGGGCGATTTACGCGGGCGATGCACCTCCATCTTGGGCAATTGAAGCGGGCACTTGCGCCCAAATTGCGACAGGTGCTCCGTTGCCTCTTGGCGCCGATTGCGTCGTGCCCTTTGAAGACACCCAGCGGGATGGCGAACTCGTGCGGGTGCTGAAAGCCCATCCCGTTGGCGCTAACATCACTCCACGCGGGCTGGATGTGAGGAGCGGCACAGTCGTTTTGAATGAGGGAACTCTTTTGACGCCCGCAAAGGTGGGTGTGTTGGCAGCGCTAGGGTTTGACCATGCCTGCGTTTACGCCAAACCTCGCATCGCTATCCTGCCGACAGGCAACGAAGTTGCCCGACCGGGCACGCCCCTTCGCAACGGGCAAATTTACGACACCAACACCTACACTGTCGCCGCTTTGGCGCAACGGCACGGCTGCGAACCACTACCGATGGAAATCGTGCCCGATGAGGCTGAAGCGCTGCGGAGGGCATTGGACGAAGCCTTATCAATGGCTGATTGTGTCGTTTTTTCGGCAGGCAGCGCTGTCGGTGAGCGAGACTTGTTGCCCAAGTTGCTGGGTGAACGAGGCAAGGTGCTCTTTCACGGGCTTGCCGTCCGACCGGGGCGTCCGACTTTAGCCGCCGTCGTGGATGGCAAACTCGTCGTCAACTTGCCCGGCTTTCCCACTTCATGTTTGATGATGGCAATTGTGCTGCTTGTGCCAGCGTTGCGCAAACTTGCAAGACTTCCTCAGTGGCGACCTCAAACGGTCACTGCAAAATTGGCTCACGATGTCCATTCACCCGAAGGCTTGCGGCAATTTCTGACGGTGCGGCTGAAAAACTGGGACGAGGGACGGGGGACGAGGGACGAGGAAATCATCGCCGAAAGCGCCTACAAAGAGTCAGGCACCATCACCAGCCTCTCCGACGCCGACGGCTTTGTCATCATTCCTGAGGAGGTCACATATCTCCCAATGGGCACAATTGTGACAGTGATGTTATTTTAAAGCCTCGTCTGTCTGAGAAGCAGGGATGTTGTCCTACCAACCTAAATTTTCGGCACAGGTTGGCAGTAAGTGGCAACTTGGGTTAAACTACAATGGGTAGCGATGACAGAGTTCACAAACGCTCAAGCGAGGCGAAGTTTATGGCGAAGAGGAGCGGGAAGCACACCGCTCTATTGTTGCTTTTAGTGCTGGCAACTTTTGCAGCGGTGGAGATAACAGGTGTAGAGGAGCGAAGGGGCAATCCCCCACCTTGCAGTGCCGACGGTTGCGGCGATTGTTTGTGCTGCATGCCTCCTGCCGTCGTTTCGTTGAAAACTTGTCGGGTTGCCAAAACAGATGACAGTGCCAAGGACATCCCTGCCACCGCGCCGTCGTCTTCGCCAACGCTTTCGCCCCTTCCGGGTTGTGAGTTGGACAATTTTGAAACCTTACCCCTTTGCACGCTTGCCGCTTCTTTCGTTCTTTCTCCTCGCGCTCCTCCCCTTTCGGGCTGACGGCAAAGAAGTGACCGCATCTTTCGCAATCCCGCAGGCGTAAAACCTGCGGCTACTTTGCCTTTCCCAAAGGAGGTATCCCTTTATGGTTTGGCGTGTCATTTTGGTCACTTTTGCCGTCGTTGCCTTTGCTCAAGCCCAAATGCCACAACGATTGTCACTGTCGGAAGCCATCGCTTTGGCGCTCAAACAGAACCCTTTGCTTGTTGCCGCGAGGCAGCGTATAGAAGCGGCGAAAGGCAAGCGTGTCAGCGCTAAAGCCTTACCCAACCCGTCGCTTGCCATCGTTCCGTTCGGGACAATATCGGATAATCCGTTCCTTCTGGAGCAAACTTTTGAGTTGCCGTCCAAACGCTCTTTCCGTGTCAAGGCATCCGAAAACGAGTTTGCTGCCACCCTTGCTGATTATCGTGCTGCGGAACTTGATGTGCTCTTCGCCGTCAAAGTCGCCTACATTGACTTGCAGGCTGCTCTTGCCGTTCAACGCCTGACCGAGGAAGCCGTTGAGTTAGCGAGCACCCTTTATGACTTGGCGCAAAAGCAATACGCCATCGGCACGGTGCCCCTTGTTCATGTCACTCGCACAGATATTGAGCGACGACGGGTGGAACAAGAGTTAGTGCAAGCGCAATCGGAAGTCGCTGTTAAGCAAGTTGCCCTCAATGTGGCGTTGGGGCAAGATCCATCCACTCCCGTTTTGCCTACCGATGAACTTTCCTATCAACCCTTGACAGTTTCGCTGGAGGAGTTGAAAGAGTTAGCGTTGAAGCAGCGCCCTGAAGTTTTGGCAGCGCAATCGCGCCTTGCGGCGCAACGCTTCGCTGTCAAGTCCGCACAAGCGCAACGGTTGCCCGATTTCTTCGTGCTAACACGCTTTGGCGAAAGCGAGAGAGCGCTGAGTTTTACCGCTCCCCGTTTGGGTATCGGCATCACTTTGCCTTTCCTTGACTTCGGTCGCATTAGGGGCGAAGTCCAAGCCGCCGAAGCACAAGTTGCTGAGCAGGAAGCTTTGTTAGAGCAAACCAAGCGAGTTGTCCTCGCCGATGTAGAGACCGCAGTGAAGAAATTGATTGCTGCCCAAACTGTCGTGGAAAGGTATCGTCAACACATTATCCCTTCCGCCGAAGATTTGCTCAAGCGTGTGAAGGAAGCATATGCCGAAGGCGGAAGCACCCTGCTGGAAATCATAGATGCCCAGCAAACTTGGCGGACAGTTCGCAAGGAGCTCGTGGAAGCCATCGCCAATTACCAAAAAGCGCTGGCGAATCTGGAACGAGCCATCGGTGGCTCTATCCCACCAAACAATGTCCCACCAAGAAGCGAAAAAGGAGGTGTTACCAATGGACGGTCGTTTCGTGGTGGGAAAAGTCAAGGGTGATTTTAGGTTGGAGCAAAAGGCAAATCGTGGGATAGGCGTCATTGTCGTAAATCGTGGGATGCCAACGAGTGGTTTCCTCAATAGGACGAAGGGGCATGAAAAGCAAGGGCAACTTCCCTCGCTCACGGCAGAGAGCCAACAATTCTTCATCTGTCAAGTAATCTGTCGTTGTCGTTCCATACCGCACAACTTCACCGTCTATGACCAGCAGCCAACGAGCATTCAGTTCCTTCAACTTTCGTTCCAGCCATTCTCGGTTTTGCTGTTCCAGTGCTTGCAAAAGCCTCCCTCGTTCCCTCGGCGACAATTTGGCGGCTTGATCAAGCAACGGGCTCTCACCTTGCCATTGCGGTTCTGGCTTGCTCGTCGGCAATTGACCCATCAACTCCATCGCCATCTCAATGGCTCGCTTCGCCTTCTCGTCCAAAGGACCAAGTCGCTTCTCCACTTCGGCAATGATTTCGGCTCTCGTCATGGGTCTCACCTGCCATTGATTTTAGCGTGAAAGGAGGGAATTGCGATGAAGCGATGGACAGTTGCAGCCGTTGGAATTTTGGTCGTGCTGGCACTGCTGATCGGTGTCGGCATCGGAAAGCGAATGTCAAATTCTGGACGCATTGATGAACCTAAGCGTGAATTGAGCGAGCAAACCCATGAGAAAGAGGAGCGCCATAGCGAGATAACCTTGACGCGGGAAGGGGAAAAGTTGGCAGGCATAAAAATCGTTCCTGTCGGTTACGGCGAGATAACCCAAACCTTAGAGGTGACAGGTGAAGTCCAACCCAACACCGATAAACTGGTGCAGGTCGGTTCGTTCGTTTCGGGTCGCGTCAGCCAAATTTTTGTCAATGTCGGCGATGAGGTGAGAGCAGGGCAAACCCTCGCCCTCGTTGACAGCACGGAGGTCGCTCAAGCCCAAGCCGCTTACGCTCAAGCACAAGCAAAGTTGGAAGCCGCTAAGAGGCGATGGGAGAACTTGAAACGGTTAGCCCAAGTGGGTGCTTTCACCCAGCGCCCGCTGCAAGAGGCTCAAAGGGAGTATGCTGATGCGATAGCGCAAGTTGCCATAGCACAAGCCGCCGTTGAGCGGGCACAAGCAGCGTTGGATTTGGCGAAAGCGGAATTGAAGCGACAGCAAGAATTGGCTCGCATCGGTGCCTTCCGCTACCCGCCACTTCAGGAAGCGCAAAAGGAATTTGCTGCCGCTCAATCGGATGTTGAGCAAGTGAGAGCCGAATTGACATCGGCTCAAGCAGCCCTCGTTCGCGCTGAAACGAATTTCCAAGTTGCCGACAGAAACGCTGCCAGAGCCGAACGGTTGTTCCAAATCGGGACGCTGTCGCGCCGAGAACTGGAAATCGCTCAAGCGGAGCGGCAAAAAGCGCAGGCAGAAGTGATGGCTGCGCAAAGGGAAGTGGAAGCGAAGAAAGCCGCTTTGGAACGAGCCCAACGGCAATTGGAGTTGGCGAAACTGAAACTCAAGCGAGAAGAGGAAATCGCCAGCCAAAACATCTATGCCCAAGCCGCTGTCCAGAAAGCCGAAGCAGAAGTTCAGCAAGCCGAAAAGGAACTTGCACAACGAAAGGCGGAACTGGAGCAAGCAAAGAAGCGAGTTGAAATCGCAAAAGCAGCGTTGGAGCGAGAACAGCGGATTGCCGAGCAAAACTTGCTGGCACAGCGGGAGTTGCAAGAAGCACGAGCGGAATATGAGCAAGCGAAGGTGGAACTCCTCGCCGCTCAAAACGCTTTGAAGTTGCTGCGAGTGAAGGCAGGGCAAAGTGCCCGCATCCCCATCATAGCCCCCATCAGCGGTCGCATCTTGGAGCGACGAGTTTCCTTGGGGCAAACAGTCAACGCTAATGATGTCCTGTTCGTGATTTTGGATTTGTCGTCCGTTTGGGTTGATTTGCGGGTGTTTGAGAAAGATGTCCACGCTGTCAAGGTCGGACAGAAAGTTACCATCACGACCCCTGCCTATCCCAACCGAACTTTTGTCGGGACGGTTCGTTATGTCGGTGATGTTTTGGACGAAAAGACAAGAACGCTGCTCGTTCGCTGCCAAATCCCCAACCCACAAAGGTTGCTGAAGCCAGAAATGTTTGTCCGAGCCCAAATTCAAATCGGAAAACGCAAAGCACTTGTCATCCCTGTCACTGCTTACCACGAAGATGAAGGTAAAGCGAAGGTTTATGTTCGCAAAGCGAACAACCGCTTTGAAGAGCGAGAAGTCGTGTTGGGAACTCGCAGCGGTGGTTGGATTGAGGTCAAGGCAGGTTTGAGGGAAGGCGAACTCATCGTCGCCGAAGGCGCTTTCCTGCTTAAATCCGAAGAGCGCAAGGAAGAGTTCGGTGAGGAACATTGAGCATCATAGGCTCATCGGGAGGGTGAGGCTCCTGCCGAACCCTTTCACTTTCAAGCCCAAAACTTGTGACACTAACGGAGGTGACTGTCAAGTGATTGACCGCATCCTGCATTTCAGCATACAGAACCGAGTGCTGATGGTAGTGCTCGCTATCATGCTTGTTGGGTTGGGCATCAATTCGGCGCTGAAGTTACCCATTGACGCTGTGCCCGACATCACCACAAACCAAGTTCAAATCAACACCGTTGCGCCTGCCCTTTCGCCTTTAGAAGTTGAGCGGTTCGTGACCGTTCCCCTTGAGATTGCTTTGAGCAGCCTTCCTCGGAAGGAGGAAATCCGCTCGCTCTCCAAGTTCGGTCTTTCGCAAGTGACCGTCGTCTTTGACGACCGAACGGACATCTATTGGGCGCGACAACAAGTTTTGGAACGGCTGTTGGAAGCGAAAGAACTGCTGCCAGAAGGCGCTCAGCCCCAGATGGCTCCCATCTCCACTGGATTGGGCGAAATCTTTCAGTTCACTGTTGAAGCCGATGGTCGCTTCAAGAACCACTACACTTTAGCCGACTTGAGAACCATCTTGGACTGGCAAATCAAGCGCCAACTTTTGCCCATTGAAGGCGTCATTGAGGTCAACAGTTTCGGCGGATTTGAGAAGCAGTATGAGGTACTTGTTGACCCAGCGAAATTGCTCAGTTACGGCATCACACTGCCTCAAGTTTTTGAAGCGCTGAGACGCAACAACCAAAATGTCGGCGGCGCTTACTTGGTTCAGGGTGGTGAGCAAATACTCCTTCGGGGCATCGGCTTAGTCCAGTCCCTTTCCGACATCAAAAACATCATCGTCGCCAGCAACCACCATCAGCCCATCTTCTTAAAGGACATCGCCGTCGTTCGCTATGGCGCTCAAATACGACAAGGTGCTGCCACGAAAGACGGCAAGGGCGAGACAGTTTTAGGCATCGTCATGATGCTAAAAGGCGCAAACTCCCGAACGGTCGTAGAAAAGGTCAAGGCGAAATTGCCCGAGATTCAAAAGTCCCTCCCCGAAGGCGTCGTCATCAAACCCTACTACGACCGAACCGAACTGGTCAACAAAACCATCCACACTGCCGTCAAAAACTTGGTTGAGGGAGGTTTGCTGGTCATCGCTTTGCTGTTTCTGTTTTTGCTGCAACTTCGTGCAGGGCTCATCGTCAGCAGTGTCATTCCGTTGTCCATGCTCTTCGCTGTCATCGGGATGAACTTTCTTGGCATCCCAGCCAACCTTATGAGTTTGGGGGCGATTGACTTTGGGTTGATTGTAGACGCTGCCGTCATCATCGTTGAGAACTGCGTGCGAAGGCTGGCAGAAGCGAGACGGAAATTGGGGCGAACTTTGACCGATGCCGAAAGGCAAAAAGTCATTCACGACGCCGCTCTGGAAGTTCGCAAGGCAAGTCAATTTGGAGAACTCATCATCATCAGCGCCTACATCCCCATCCTGACGCTGGCAGGCATTGAAGGGAAGATGTTCAAGCCGATGGCGCTGACGGTCATTTTGGCATTAACGGGGGCTCTGCTCTTGAGTTTCACCGTCGTGCCTGCTTTGTCTGCCCTGTTTTTGAAGGAAGCGGGAGAAGAAGGTGGTTTGCCTTTGCGATTTCTGAGACGCAGGGGAAAAACTGAGCCACAAGAGGAGCAAAGCGAAGACGAAAATCCGTTGGTGGAATGGCTCAAGAGACGCTACGAGCCGTTGCTCCGTAAAGCCATCGGTCGCCCTGCAATCGTTATCGGCGCTGCTGCCATTTTTGTCGTCGTTTGTCTGGCGATTTTCCCTTCCTTGGGTGCTGAGTTTTTGCCTGAACTGGATGAAGGTGCATTAGTTGTCAATACCGTGCGTTTGCCAAGCGCCTCCCTTGACGAAACCATCCGTCAATCACTCCACATTGAGCGCATCTTGAAAAAGTTCCCTGAAGTGGAAACGGTCGTCAGCAAGATTGGGCAACCAGAAATCGCTACCGACCCGATGGGTCCAGAGATGGCTGACCACATCATCATCCTGAAGCCCAAGGCGGAATGGAAGACAGCGAAAACTCGTGAGGAGTTGGTGGCGAAGATGGCAGCGGAGTTGAACAAACTGCCAGGCATCGTTTTCTCTTGGTCGCAACCCATCAAGTTCCGAATGATGGAGTTGATTGAAGGCATCGGCTCCCGCTCCGATGTCGTCATCAAGATTTTCGGTGACGATTTGAGAACGCTCAAAAACCTTGCGGAGCAAGTCGCAAGTATCGTTGCTAAGGTGCGAGGTGCTGCCGATGTCCGCGTTGAGCAAATAACTGGGTTGCCAACTTTGAACATCCGCATTGACAGAGACACAATTGCCCGCTATGGGCTCAATGTTGCTGATGTGCAGGAAGTCATCCAGACAGCCATCGCAGGGACGACAGTCGGTCGGGTCATTGAAGGCGAAAAATGGTTTGACCTCGTGGTGCGCCTTGTGCCAGAAGCACGAAGCGATATAGAGCGCATCAGCAATTTGATGGTCATCGCGCCAACGGGCGAACGATTGCCGTTAAGCCATCTGGCGGAAATCACCATTGAGCATGGACCTGCTCAAATTAGCCGAGAGAACGGACACCGTCGTATCACTGTGGAGGTCAATGTTCGTGGACGGGACATCGGTTCGTTCGTTGACGAAGCGAGAAGGTTGGTGGAAAGTCAAGTCCGTTTGCCAGCAGGCTACACAATGGATTGGGGCGGAATGTTTGAGCATTTGGAGAGCGGACGCAAACGGCTGATGGTTGCTGTGCCCATCACCTTCGCACTCGTCTTTCTGCTGCTGTTCATGACCTTTGGGACAATCCGACACGCTGCCATCGTTTTCATCGGCGTGCCTTTCGCCGTTACAGGCGGAATTTTGTCGCTGTTCATCCGAGGGATGCACTTTTCAATGAGCGCTGGTGTCGGCTTTATTGCCGTCTCAGGTGTTGCAGTGCTCAACGGCATCGTCATGGTCACCTTCATCAACCAACTGAGGCAGCAAGGAAAACCATTGATGGAAGCGGTCATAGAGGGAGCAAAAACTCGCTTGCGCCCCGTTCTGATGACGGCAAGCGTCGCATCCATCGGATTTTTGCCGATGGCTTTGTCAACAGGAACGGGCGCCGAAGTCCAGCGCCCGCTGGCAACAGTCGTCATCGGTGGTCTCATCACATCAACGCTGCTAACCTTGTTTGTGCTGCCTACGCTCTATCACTGGATTGAGAGGTGTCGGACGGGGATATAGACAGAAACATGGCAACGAAGATTGCGACTTGAATTTGCCAGGTCCGAAACATGAAGATTGCGGCGAGAAAGAAGGGTTCATGCAGTGACGCTGAGGGATTATTGTTGAAGGTGAAGGTGGCGATAATCAGTTACGATTTGAATCGTCTCCTTCACACTTTAAAGGTGACAACTCAGGTTATTTTATCCCCCACGACAAGGTAGCAACTTGGGTTATCTTAAACCTGCTGTCCAAACACCGTTAACTTTCTCAACCCAACCACTTATCTCATCATGTCTTTCATTCTCTGTCATTCTGTTTCCAACATACACTGTCATCTTAAAAGGAACTTTGGGCAATGGTCCTTCGTAGCGAACAAACCCTTTTGGTGGTTTGGGATGGTTGATCAAAACCCACTGACCTTCATCGCCTTCAAGCAAAAACGGTATCCCATCCAAACTGAAACCTTCCCATACCTCCCTCCCCTTGACCTTTAACAAGTTCGCCACTTCAGCGATGCGAATGAAATCTAACCAGTCAACTTTCAAGGGCAAAATGCGCTCAAAATGAATGGGGAAATTGGGGCGAACTAAAACTTCTTTGCCATCCATAAACCGAACCAACAACCGAACATAAAGCCCATCTTGTCCCTTCACCCCAACCCACCCGCCGTCTTGGTAAGGAATTGTCTCTTCTTTGGCACCTTCAGGGTAGTGTCTTCGCCATAATAACCGACCGTTGCCTGAAAGAAGCCAAACACTTTGAATGGGTATTGACGAAACAAACTTTGCCTGAAGGTAGTATCCTGCCCACAACGGGAAAAGACGGTCTGGAAGGTCGGAGGGAGAGGGGCTTTTTGGAAACTTGAAGGGCACCTCGTAAACCTTCGATAGAGGGTGCTTTGGGCGAGGAGTTGTTCGCGGGTGCCTTCTTCCACGATGCGCCCTTCCTGAAGGACGAGGATGCGGTCGGCGTTTTTAACGGTGCTGGGGCGGTGGGCGATGATCAAGACGGTGCGTCCTTCCATCGCCCGCTCAAGGGCTTGTTGGATGGCGGCTTCGCTTTCGGCGTCCAGATGGGAGGTCACTTCATCCAAGATGAGGATGGTGGGTTGACGCAACAGGGCGCGGGCGAGGGCGATGCGTTGGCGTTGCCCGACGGAGAGCAGTGTGCCACCTTTCCCGACCCAAGTGTCGTAGCCTTATGGCAGGCGTTCAATGAATTCGTGAGCGTTCGCCAATTGCGCCGAGGTTTTGTTGGGTGTGGTTTTTGTTACCGGCTTGGTGCGGTCACGATGTGTCGGTTGTGATATGCTTATGTGTCGGAGAGTTTTCAAGAAATGCGCTGTTCTTAAGAGGTGACGAACAATGCTTGAGACGGAATTGCTGCCTGTCAAGCAACGACCTTCCGTTGCTTACACTGAGGCAACTAAGGCAGTTGAGCAAGATGAAGAGATACGGAACATGAGCGAGGAGCAACTCATTGAGGGCATAAATCGGTTGCGCAAAGAACGCAACGCCGTCATCTTGGCGCACAACTACCAGTTGCCTATCATCCAAGACCTTGCCGATTTCGTCGGCGACTCGTTGGAGTTGTCTCGTCAAGCCGCTCAAACTGATGCCGATGTCATCGTTTTCTGTGGTGTCCACTTCATGGCTGAAACTGCTGCGATTTTGTGTCCCGACAAAAAGGTGCTCATTCCCGACCCTGAGGCGGGTTGCTCTTTGGCGGCGACAGTGACCGCTGAACAAGTGCGACGATGGAAGGAAAAGCACCCTGACGCTATCGTCGTCGCTTACATCAACACGACGGCGGAAGTGAAAGCCGAGGTGGACTACTGCTGCACTTCCGCCAACGCCGTGAAGGTCATCCAGTCCCTTCCTCCTGACCGAGACATCCTGTTTTTGCCCGACATGTTTTTGGGTTTGTATGTCCAGCGCAAGACGGGGCGGCGGATGTATCTGTGGCCTGGTGAGTGCCATGTTCATGCGGGTTTTCGGGCGGAAGAAATCGCCGAACTGTTGGAGCGCTACCCTGACGCCGATTTACTTTTGCATCCCGAATGCGGTTGTATTAGCCAATGCATGTTGGCATTAGCGGAGGGCGAGTTGCCCGAAGACCGCACCTTTGTCTACAGCACCAGCGGGATGGTTCGGCACGCAAAGGAGTCACCTCGCAAGACGCATTTGGTGGCGACGGAAATTGGCATCTTGCATCGGATGAAAAAGGAAGCACCTCACAAGCGCTTCATCCCTGTGCGCCAAGACGCCATCTGCGAATACATGAAGACCATCACCTTGCCCAAGGTGTATCGCAGCCTGCGGGACATGGTTTACGAGGTCACCGTCCCGCCCGACATCGCCGAGCGCGCCCGCAAAGCCATTGAGCGGATGTTGGAAATCGTTTGAGGGCTTTGGGGCTAAGTTGCGCGGGCAAGGAGAGGGCACACGGGTTGGGACGAGCGGATTGTGTTAGCGTTCGGCAGGCGGCAATGGCGGATATTCAACACCAGTGATGGGCAGGGGATTTTTCCGACAAGTTAGCGGAGCGAGCCATTGACCTACCAGCCAGCCGCCAAAGTTGCGTCGCCAATCACTGAAGGGCAAGGAAGGCGAACGACGATGGGGCAATTGAAAGTCGGAACGGCAGGTTACAAGTATGACGATTGGGTCGGCACGGTTTATCCGCCCAATTTGAAGGAGCGAGACTTTTTGCCTTACTTGGCGCGGTTGGTGGATTGCGTGGAAATCAACGCCAGTTTCTACAGCCTTCTTTCACCCCACACTTACCGAGCGATGGTGCGCAAGACACCCGATGATTTTGAGTTCCTCGTCAAAGCCCATCGCGCCTTCACGCACGGACCTGAAGATGCCGCTGAAACTTTGTCGCCCTTCAAAGAGTCGCTTCGCCCGTTGGTGGAATCGGGCAAGTTGGGCTGCGTGTTGGTGCAATTTCCTCAACGCTTCCATCACACACCCGACAACCGTGACCATGTGGCGCGGGTCGCCGAATGGTTGGGCGAATTCCCGCTGGTCGTGGAGTTCCGCCACATCAGTTGGGTGCGAGAAGAAGTGTTTGAGTGGCTGAGGCGATTGGGGGTCGGGTTTGTCTGCGTGGACGAACCGCGCTTGCCCGGCTTGATGCCGCCAGTCGTCGTCGCCACCGCGCCCATCGGTTATGTTCGTTTTCACGGTCGCAACGCAGAAAAATGGCACCAACACGAGCAGGCTTGGGAGCGTTACGACTACCTTTACAGCGAGGACGAACTGCGGGAGTGGCTGCCAAAGTTGCGGCAATTGACGGCGCAGACGGAAAAATGCTACGCCATCTTCAACAATCACTGGCAAGGCAAAGGTGCCATCAATGCCCAAATGCTCAAGCGGCTCTTCGCCGAGAGCGAATAAACGGATTGAGGGCGTTCCGCAATGTAAGGCGCAGTTTGACACTGCGCCGACCTTTTGTCGGAACGGGAGGAGGGTTTGAAGCGTCGTGGCTAAGAGCCACTCCAACAATGATGAGCAACCCGACACCCACTTCGTCTTCGCTGCGTCGCTCAAAATCCCTTTGCATCGGCGAAAAGCCCGACGCTAAATCCTGTTGGAGCGGCTATCAGCCGCGACAACATTCGCACTGCGCCGACATTTTTGTCGGCACGGAGTAAATCCGTGCCAACCTGCGATTTTTCTGAACTCCCCTCGTCACTTTTCCATCGGCGTGACGATGACGGTGGAAGGGACAGGCACATCGGCAAGGGGCACAAAATCCCAACGGTCAGGTAGGGCGATGCGTTCCTGAGTGCCTTGTGGCGTTGTAACGGTGACTTTGTGGCGGGGGGCATTGAGGCGGTAACGGTCGCTGATCAGGCGAAGGGCAATGGTCATCGGGTTGGGGGCGTCCAGACGCAACTGCACTTTTTGGGGCGTCAATTGCTCCACTCGCACCGAAACAGGCGCGCTGACTTCGGCGACAGGACGCAAAAAGACCCAATCGTTGGGGCGTAAGGCAAGCGTCACTTCTTCCGCCGCAGGCGAGCCCGCTATCGGTTGCACTGTCCCTTCGTTGAAGGCGTAAAAAATGGGAGTTCGTAATCGGACGGAAACTGACTGCGGCTTTGCCGTTGGGTTGATCACCCAAATGCCCTTGTTCGTCTCGCTCATCCAAACAGGTGGTGGGAAGCCATCGGGGACGAGCATCGCTGACGCAAAGCGTCCGAGCAAGTTGGCATGGAAGCGAACGAAGCCCTCGGTTTGTGGCGTCCAAAGCGCCCACAAAAGGGTCGTCGCAAAAATGGCGTAGCCGCGCCCGTAGGGATGGATGAAGATGCCCGCAAAAGTGCGGGGACCAAGTTGGACACGCCGTTGCCTTTCCC